>RCNJ01000121.1_pt1 | contig 102285 bp, 90 predicted proteins | sample 2041171 | NCBI WGS metagenome assembly RCNJ01 (sample SAMN09708213, study PRJNA481090) | feces metagenome | biome: feces | host: Pygoscelis adeliae | place: Antarctica: Rookery Lake | collected 2010-03-01 | reverse complement strand
TGTCCTGTGGAATCGTGCTCATGATGGCCTCCAATAACGGATCTGACGTTGCTTTCAGCCTACCCAAAAGACATGGGATCTTTTAGGACCAACGGCCTTACGAGCCGCTGATTTATGCGGCTTACGTCACATTCTGGCCATTGCCCCGACCGGAACCGGAACTAAGGCTTCTTGCTGAGCGCCGCAAGCACGTCCCGAAGAATATCGGGAGCGGTCAAGCGGTTTGCAGTTTCAATCTGTGACCGGTTTGCATGATCAAGGAACTGACCAGGCAGACCAACACAGTGCACCGGGGTCCGAACACCCGCGCTAGCGGCTTGCTCGCCCAGCAGTGCACCGATGCCTCCGCTGGCCAGCCCATCCTCCATGGTCACCACATAGTCATGCTCACCCGCAAGTTTTACGAGCATCTCTGGCATAGGGAGCACCCAGGTGGGCGCTGCAACTGTGTACGACACGGAGTGACCGCTGAGCATTTCACCCAATTCCAGCGCCGTCGATGCCGAGGCTCCCACGCCGACAAGGAGAACCGAAGGCGCGGTCTCACCTGCTTCTCCGCGGGCCAAAATGTCCACACCATCAAGGGTGTCAATGGCTGGTAGCGGATCTCCCAGCGCACCCTTGGGGTATCGGAGCACCGTTGGCGCGTCATCGACATCAACAGCGGCACGCAGTGCCTGCCGGAGCGTGGCTTCGTCACGGGGCGTCGCAAGCTGCAGACCCGGGATGATCCGCAGCAATGCCATGTCCCACATACCGTTGTGACTCGCGCCGTCGTCACCCGTGATGCCTGCCCTATCGAGGACAAAGGTCACCCCAGCACGGTGCAGCGCCACGTCCATCAGCAGTTGATCAAAAGCTCGGTTCAGGAAAGTCGCGTACAGCGCGACCACTGGGTGCATACCAGCAAAAGCCATACCCGCCGCAGCGGTGGCAGCATGTTGCTCAGCGATTCCAACATCAAAAGTGCGGTCTGGGAACTCCGCGGCAAAGGGGGCCAAACCAACGGGTGCGAGCATTGCCGCCGTAATCGCAACAACGTCCGGACGACGACGACCCACCTTGACAATTTCGTCAGCAAAAACCTTCGTCCACCCAAAACGCGACGGCGCGACCGGCAGCCCTGTTTCAGGGTGGATCTGCCCAACGGCGTGGAAGTGGTCGACCATGTCCTGCTCTGCGGGTACGTAGCCGCGGCCCTTTTCTGTGATGACATGCACGAGAACCGGCCCGCCGTAGGCCTTAGCAAGCCGAAGGCTCTTTTCCAGCGCCGCTGAATCGTGGCCGTCAACCGGTCCCATGTACTTCAGACCTAAGTCTTCAAACATGCCCTGCGGTGCAACGACGTCCTTAATGCCCTTTTTGAGCCCGTGCAACGCGTCGTACGCAAACTGGCCCGGTCGGCCGGATTTACGGAGGGTGCGCTTACCCCAAGACAAAAAGGATTCGTAACCGCGCGTCGTGCGCAAAGTGTCTAGGTGAAAAGCCAGACCGCCAATAGTCGGATCATATGAACGTCCGTTGTCGTTCACAACGATGACAAGCCGCTCGTCCGAGCGTCCGGCAATGTTGTTCAGCGCTTCCCAGGCCATCCCGCCGGTCAAAGCGCCGTCACCGATCACTGCGATTGCGTGGCGATCGATATGTCCCTTGATCGCGTTGGCTTTAGCAATTCCATCGGCCCAGCTCAGCGCAGTTGAGGCATGCGAGTTCTCCACGATGTCGTGTACAGATTCTGCTCGGCTTGGGTACCCCGAGAGTCCGCCACGCTTACGTAGGTCGCCGAAGTCCTGACGCCCGGTCAGCAGTTTGTGCACGTAAGCCTGGTGCCCAGTATCAAAAACGAATGAGTCTCTGGGCGATTCGAACACGCGGTGCAGCGCAATCGTCAGTTCAACGACGCCGAGGTTTGGGCCAAGGTGTCCACCGGAACGCGACACCGCCTGAACCAGCTAGATCGTCAACTTGGTTCGGGCTCAGCACACGCAACTGCGCCGGCTCTGAGATCTCCTCGAGCAAACCCATGTCTTCCCCGATCCTGGTACTAGACGAAGCTTCCGCACCGTTTACCGTAGCCATCTACTGTAGACCGCAAAGCGCCGAACTCGCCGACCCGCAGCGACTCCGTCGTCGTGTGGTGCAGCAATAACACGGCATTCGTGATCAATCGTACGGGGCAATTCTCCCGCTTCCCCGCGGCCGAACCCAACCCGCTGTGAGTTCCGCCTCATCAGTGAATCAGGCGGCAAGGCTCTGCAACGACTAACTGATGACGATCCAAGCAATTCCGGCGAAAACAGCCAAGCCGACGATGGCGAAGCACAGATAGCCCACCAGCAAACTAGGGCGGGAAACCCGCGTCAGAACCTCACCCGGAGCGTCCGGGTTGGGCACCTCTATCGTGCGGGAAACCGCGCGTAAGCCCAAGGCGAAGACAGCAGGTAGCCCCGCCCCGAGAAGCAACCCCACCACAATGACTTTCAGCAGGGACACCGCCACATCAGCAATATTCATTGCATTGCTCCTAGGAGATCGCCATTAATGCTGGGGGGTGTTGCTGAGCGGCCAGTGTGGCAGTAGAGGCGGGCTCTCCCTGTTCTTTTCCGGCGTCCCAATCGTCATTGACGTTATCGGGGTTAATTGGATCCTTCCGCGACATCATCCACATGGCAAAGCAGCCAGCAGCCAGCACGCCAAAGACCAGGATCATTCCGGCCGCGCCACCGACGAAATGCGCAACCAGCCAGCACACTGCTGAAACCGCAGCAGCTGCGGGGATTGTGGTCACCCAAGCAACAGCCATCCGGCCAGCCAGCGCCCAACGCACCGTTGCGCCGCGTCGTCCTAAACCGGTTCCTAAAATTGAGCCCGTCGCCACGTGCGTGGTGGACAGCGGCAATCCCAGGCTGCTCGAAGTCAAAATGATTGCAGCCGAGGAACTTTCAGCTGCCATCCCCTGCGGAGAGTCGAGTTCGACCAGGCCCTTGCCGAGCGTGCGGATAATTCGCCACCCACCCAGGTAAGTTCCCAGTGCGATGACAAAGGCACAACTGGCCTTCACCCAGAAGGGCATCGGCGCATCCGGAGCGATGGCCCCGTGCGCGACCAACGCGAGGAAGATGACGCCCATCGTTTTCTGGGCATCGTTCGTTCCGTGCGCCAAGGAGACTAGCGAAGCCGAGCCAACCTGGCCCCAGCGGAAGCCCTTCTCCTTGGTTTCGCCCGGAACCTTATAGGTCAACCGGTAGATCAACCGGGTCCCCACAGCCGCCACGAGGCCAGCAACAACGGGCGCAAGAAGTGCAGGAATGACGATCTTTGCCAGCACACCGCCCCAAGCGACTCCGCTGATTCCCATGGACGCTATCGCGGCACCAATGAGGCCACCGAATAGTGCATGGGACGAACTGGACGGCATGCCCTTAAGCCAAGTGAACACATTCCACAGAATGCTCCCCACCAGGCCGGCGAACACCACTCTCAGCAGAGCCTGCCCGCTGATGTTGTCCAGGTTGACAATGCCCTTCGCAACGGTTGCCGCCACGGCAACTGAAAGGAAAGCACCAAGGAGGTTGAGCACCGCAGAAAGGGCTACCGCGAGTTTAGGTTTGAGAGCACCGGTTGCAATGGACGTGGCCATGGCGTTTCCGGTGTCGTGGAAACCATTCGTGAAGTCGAATGCGAGGGCGGTGATAATCACCAGCGTGAGGATCCAGATCTCAGTCACAAACTCATCATGCGGCAAAACTCCAGCAGATGGGAGCTTGCAAAACGCAAAAGGGCATGATTCCGCCACTACCCTGGTGAGATTTCATGCTTCGTTAACCCAACGTTCACCTTCGTGGTCGATTAGGAACCGACATGAAGCGACTGCCTCTGCGGCCTAGACTCAGAACTATGCGATTCCTCTCGGGCCACACACCACAAACGGACCTCACCTACGGCGACGTCTTCCTCGTGCCGTCCCAGTCCGACGTCACCTCACGGTTCGACGTCGACCTCTCCACCCCGGACGGCACCGGAACCACGCTGCCGCTGGTGGTGTCGAACATGACCGCAGTTGCAGGACGCCGCATGGCCGAAACCGCAGCGCGTCGCGGCGCGCTAACGGTCATCCCGCAGGACGTTCCTGTTGATGTGGTGGCCGATGTGATTTCATCCGTTAAAGCCAAAGACCTCATCATTGAGACACCGGTTGTGGTCGGCACCACCGAAACGGTGCACAACGTGCTGTTCCTCATCGGCAAAAGATCACACGGGGCCGCCGTCGTCGTCGATGAAGGTCGCGTCGTTGGTATTGTGACCGCGGACGACTGCCGTGATGTGGACCGCTTCACCCAGGCCAGTCAGGTGATGTCCCCGGACCCCACTGTGCTTGATGCTGCGGTTCTTACGGGTAAGAACCGCAGCGGTCTTGAGCTTGCCTTCGAAAACCTCTACGAAGCTCGGTTGAAAATTGCTCCAGTGCTCCGTGACGGGGAACTCCTGGGAGTCCTCACCCGCAAGGGTGCTCTGCGGTCCAGCATCTACTCCCCCGCAGTCGACGCAAACGACAAATTGCGCATTGCCGCAGCAGTCGGGATCAACGGCGACGTCGCCGGTCGCGCAGCAGCCTTGCTGGACGCAGGAGTCGACACCCTCGTTATCGACACGGCACATGGCCACCAACAAAAAATGCTCGACGCCATTCGGGCGGTACGAGCCCTCAACCCCACAGTTCCGCTCGTTGCGGGCAATGTCGTCACCGCAGCAGGAGTCCGCGATCTCGTTGCTGCAGGAGCTGACATCATCAAAGTTGGGGTAGGCCCAGGGGCAATGTGCACCACCCGCATGATGACCGCAGTAGGGCGCCCCCAATTCTCCGCCGTGCTGGAATGCGCGGCAGCCGCCCGCGAACTCGGCAAGCACGTATGGGCCGACGGCGGCGTTCGCCACCCCCGAGATGTCGCCTTGGCTTTAGCTGCAGGCGCCTCACAGGTGATGATTGGATCCTGGTTTGCCGGCACCTACGAAAGCCCGGGTGACCTCAACGAAGATGGCAGTGGCCGCCTATTCAAAGAGAGTTTCGGTATGGCCTCCGCACGCGCGGTCGCGGCCCGCACTGCCACGGGCAGTGCCTTCACCCGGGCTCGTAAAGCCCTCTTTGAAGAAGGGATCTCCTCGTCACGGATGTACCTGGACCCACAACGACCCGGCGTTGAAGACCTCATTGACCAAATCAGTTCCGGACTGCGGTCAGCCTGCACCTACGCGGGTGCGCGGAACCTCACCGAATTTTCCGAGCGCGCAGTGATCGGAATCCAATCCGCTGCCGGCTACGAGGAAGGCCGCCCACTGCCGGCCGGGTGGTGACTCGTGCTGACACCGTCTCCAGTGCACAGCACTGCACCGATCAGAACCCAACTCGAGACCTTGGCCGCAACCGGAATCAACTGGCGTGCCCACGCCGAACCTGAGCGCTTTCCTCGCACCGGCTTGGTGCGGCCTGCTGCAGTGCTGGTGCTATTCGGTGCCTTGGACAATATCGACTCGGCACACCACTCCAGCCAGGTACCAGCCGACCTCGATGTGTTGTTCGTGGAACGAGCAGCAACGATGAGCCACCATCCCGGCCAGATTGCTTTTCCCGGCGGTCGGATTGATGCCACCGATTCCGGCCCCGTAAGCGCCGCACTGCGGGAGGCCGTCGAGGAAACGGGCTTGGACCCCACGGGAGTCGATGTGGTCGGCACCCTAGAAGAACTGCCACTGCCCATCAGCAGCCACTCTGTCACCCCAGTGCTCGGGTGGTGGACGCAGCCCTCGGCTGTTCACGTAGTTGACCCCGGCGAGTCCGCGCATGTGTTCCGTGCGCCAGTGGCCGATCTGCTCCACCCCGAGAACCGGCGCACCACCACATTCACGCGGGGCGACAACGTCATGCGCTCCCCGGGGTTTCTCGTGCAGAACCACCTCATCTGGGGCTTCACCGGGATTGTGCTGACAGCCATTTTTGACGAACTGGGCTGGACACAGCCATGGGACCACGGTCAGGAACTCGAAGTCCCGCATTGATCCCGTCTGGAATGCGCATAAATACAGAACGGGCCGGTCACCTATTGCGAGGTGACCGGCCCGTTCTGTATTTATCGAAGTGGATCAGGCGTTAACGAGGCTCCGCAGCACGTACTGCAGGATTCCACCGTTGCGGTAGTAGTCCGCTTCGCCCGGGGTGTCGATGCGCAACACAGCATCAAATTCGACTGTTGCGCCATTGGTCTGCACCGCCGTGACGTGCACCGTTGCCGGTGTTGACCCGTTGTTCAGCTCAGTCACACCAGTGATCGAGAAGGTCTCAGTGCCGTCGAGCCCAAGGCTGTCCGCATTCTGCCCCTCAGGGAACTGCAGCGGCAGCACACCCATACCGATGAGGTTTGACCGGTGAATACGTTCAAAGCTCTCGGTGATGACGGCCCGGACACCCAAAAGCGCAGTGCCTTTTGCGGCCCAGTCACGTGAGGAACCGGAACCGTATTCTTTACCGCCCAAGATAACCAGCGGCGTGTCCTGAGCAGCGTAGTGCTGCGCGGCATCGTAAATGGTGTCCTGCTTGTTCGTGACGAAGTTAAAGGTGTAGCCGCCCTCAACGTTGTCAAGCAGTTGGTTACGCAACCGGATATTGGCGAAAGTTCCGCGGATCATGACTTCGTGGTTTCCACGGCGCGAGCCGTAGGAGTTGAAGTCACGACGCTCGATGCCGTTTTCGGTGAGGTAGACACCGGCTGGGCTATCGAGACGGATTGCTCCTGCTGGGGAGATGTGGTCTGTTGTGACCGAATCTCCGAGTTTGGCCAGCACGCGTGCACCCTGGATGTCCGTGACCGGATCCGGTGTAGCGCCCATCCCGTCAAAGTATGGGGGTTTCCGCACGTACGTTGACTCTTCATCCCACGCGAAGGTGTCGCCTTCTGGTGTGGAGAGCGCCCGCCAGTGCTCATCACCGGCAAAGACGTCCGCGTAGTCCTTGGTGAACATCTCGCGGTTAATCGAGCTATCAATGGTGTTCTGTACGTCGTCCGGGGACGGCCAGATGTCGCGCAGGAACACAGGCTGACCGGCCTCATCACGGCCCAGTGGTTCGGATTCGAAGTCGAATTCCATCGTTCCGGCCAGCGCATAAGCAATGACTAGCGGTGGTGAAGCCAGGTAGTTCATCTTCACGTCAGGGTTGATCCGGCCTTCAAAGTTCCGGTTACCGGAAAGCACCGACACCACGGCCAGATCGTGTTCGTTGACCGCCTCGGAGACCTCATTGATCAGTGGACCCGAGTTACCGATGCAGGTGGCGCAGCCGTAACCAACCAGGTGGTATCCCAACTTCTCGAGGTAGGGCCACAGGCCCGCCTTCTCGTAGTAGTTGGTGACGACCTGCGAACCCGGCGCCATTGAGGTCTTTACCCATGGCTTGACCTCGAGGCCCTTCTCTACTGCGTTCTTGGCCAAGAGGCCTGCGGCGAGCATCACGGACGGGTTCGAGGTGTTCGTGCACGAGGTGATCGAGGCGATGGCAACCGCACCGTGGAAGAGTTCGTAGGGCTCTCCGCGTGGCGGGGTGACCGTGGCCGAACGACGCGTCACTTCAGTCATTGCGGGTGGGTCAGAGGCTGGGAAGGATTCCTTCTCCGCCTGGTCGACAGTGTCAATGGCCTCGGGTGCATATGCCGCTAAGTCGCGCTGGAACGCAGCCTTGGCATGGGTGACCTCAATGCGGTCCTGGGGGCGCTTTGGCCCGGCAATGGACGGCACAACTGTGGACAGGTCGAGCTCGAGGTACTCAGAGAAGACCGGCTCCACGTAGTCAGGGGCTGACGGGTCATGCCAGAGGCCCTGCTCCTTGGCGTAGGCCTCAACCAAGGCGAGTTGTTCCTCGGAGCGGCCCGTCAGACGCAAGTAGTCCATGGTGACCGAGTCAATGGCAAACATCGCTGCGGTCGAACCGAATTCAGGGCTCATGTTGCCGATGGTGGCGCGGTTAGCCAGTGGCACCTCAGCAACACCCGCACCGTAGAACTCGACAAACTTTCCGACGACGCCGTGCTCACGCAACTGCTGGGTGATCGTCAAGACGATGTCGGTTGCGGTGACGCCAGAGGGAATCTCACCAGAGAGTTTGAAACCAACCACACGAGGAATGAGCATGGAGACGGGCTGGCCAAGCATGGCCGCTTCCGCCTCGATGCCGCCTACTCCCCAGCCGAGCACACCAAGGCCGTTCACCATTGTGGTGTGGGAGTCAGTGCCAACGCAGGTGTCCGGGTATGCCCGCAGCACGCCGTCGACCTCACGCGTCATCACACCGCGGGCCAGGTACTCAATGTTGACCTGGTGCACAATTCCGGTGCCCGGGGGGACCACCTTGAAGTCGTTAAAGGCTGTCTGGCCCCAACGCAGGAACTGGTACCGCTCGTGGTTACGTTCGTATTCGATCTCCACGTTGCGAGCAAAGGCATCGCGGGTTCCGAACACGTCAATCTGCACCGAGTGGTCAATGACCAGTTCGGCAGGAGCCAATGGGTTGATCCGAGCGGGGTCGCCCCCCAGATCAGCCACGGCCTCACGCATGGTGGCGAGGTCAACAATGCAAGGCACACCGGTGAAGTCCTGCATGATGACGCGTGCCGGCGTGAACTGAATTTCGGTATTGGGCTGTGCGTCTGGGTCCCAAGCGGCTAGTGCCCGCACGTGGTCGGCGGTAATATTCGCACCGTCCTCTGTGCGCAGCAGGTTCTCAGCGAGGATCTTCAAAGAGTAAGGCAAACGTGCGAGGCCATCGACTGCGGAGAGCCGGAAGATCTCGTACGAGTTCTCGCCAACCTCCAACTGTCCCTTCGCGCCGAACGTGTCAACACTGCTCACGGATGGTTCCCTTTCATTGGCAGAAAATTCAGGTGCCGACTACGTGGCCAGGCCTGAAATGGACCTACTTCTTTACGGCGCGCACGGGGGCGGCCAAGATTTACGCGCTAGTGGGTGCTGGGCGCGACAACTCCACAGCATAGCAGTTGTCTTGACGTCAAGATAGTTGATTTCCGGTGAGTTCCTCGTCGGATGCCGCACTGCGACGGCGCAGCAACCAAGGCGTCAGGAAGCGTGAAGTGCACTCCACACCAGCCCAACCAGCGCCGATCGCAATCAGCACCCAAATCGATAGATGCGGCCTGGTGAGCATGAAAATATTACCAACCGATGGCACTAAGAACGCCGCGGCACCAGCGACTGCAAGCGTGATTATCAGAGCGACCTTCCACGGACGCAACGGCCGGGCCACGATGCCCACAATCCACAACCCCGTAGCCAGGAACACCAACGTGGCAGCTCCTCGCGCATCTTCGAGGCTGTGTGTGGACCGCACCGCGGTGAAGGCGAACAGCACCACGATCCCCATAACCAATCCAACCGGCACTGCAAAACCCAGCACTCTGCGCAAAAACCCGCGCACATAGCGACGCGGGTTAGGCGCAAGCGCAAGAATGAACGCCGGGATGCCAATTGACAGCGAACCAACGAGCGTCATATGCCGTGGCAACAACGGGTAGGGCCACGCCATCACCACCACCACCACTGCCAACAGCGCTGCATAAACAGTTTTAGACAGGAATAGAGCAGCAACCCGCTCCATATTCGCCATTACGCGGCGGCCCTGGCCCATCACCCCCGGCAGTTCGGAGAACTTGCCCTCAGCGAGCACAATCCGTGCGACAGCCTTCGTTGCCCCCGCTCCGCTGCCCATCGCAATACCCAGGTCCGCTTCTTTCAGCGCCGGTGCATCGTTGACACCGTCACCAGTCATCGCCACAACATGCCCGTCGCGCTGCAGTGCCTTCACAATCTGAACTTTCTGCTCCGGTGTGACTCGACCAAAAACGTGGTGTTCGCGTACACAACGCATGAACTCTTCGGGATCAGTTGGCATCGTGCGAGCGTCTTGGGCCCGCTGCACGGTTTCGTGGCCCGTAATTTTTACCCGCTCCCCGATAGCAGCGACGGTGTCCGTGCTGTCACCCGAAATGATCTTGGCGGTAATTCCTTGACTGCGAAAATATCGCAGCGCCTCTTCAGCATCTGGTCGAATCTGCTCCTCAAGAATGGCAAGAAGTGCCGGCTCAACTCCATCGACATCAAGGAAGTCTGCAGTAGGAGCCGCGCCACTGGCACGAGCAAATAACACCACGCGGGCACCTTGCGCCGCTGCCTCAGCGACAGTTGCCACAGCGTGCTGCGCCGTGGCATCAGTGCGACCAGCCAAAAGCACTTCCGCGGCGCCTAACAGCCAAGTGCCAGCGTCCGTCGTCACCGAACTCCATTTGCGCCGCGACGAAAAAGGCACTGAGGACAGGACGCGTGCCGGCTCCACGTCAGGCACCCCGTCGCGGATTGCCAGGGACGTCGCATTAGCATCCTGAGCAGACACCACTGCAGCTAACGCCTCACGGTCGCCGGAAAACTCCTGCAACGACAATAATTCCGACAACGTGATCACGCCGTCTGTGAGCGTTCCGGTTTTGTCTAAACACAGCACATCAACCCGTGCGAGCACCTCAACTGCCGGCAACTCCTGCACCAACACTTTGCGTCGAGCAAGAATCATCGCGGCAACCGCGAAGTTCACAGAGGTGAGGAGAACCAACCCCTCCGGAATCATGCCAACAATCCCCGCAACAGCGGAAACAATGGCGGGCTTCCAGTGCCCGTCCACAAAGGCACTCCGCAACCCGCCCGTGGCATGTAACTGACTCCACGCGAGCAGCAACGCAATCGGCACAATCAACACCGACACAATGCGCAACACCTTGTTCACACCGTCACGCAGATCTGATTGCACTAAGGAGTAACGCTTAGCCGCGGCAGTGATCTGATTCGCGTACCCCTGGTCCCCCACCTGTGTCACCCGGTATCTGCCTGATCCCGCGACAACAAAGGCTCCAGAGAAGACTTCATCGTCTTCGTCTTTGTCTACCGGGAAGGACTCCCCCGTCAATAAGGATTCATCAACCTCTAAGCCAGCGGAGCTCAGCACCTTCCCATCAGCGGGGATTTGGTCACCAGAGCGCAAGCGGATGACATCGTCAATGACAACGGCAGCCAGCGGAAGTTCCTGCTCTGCACCATCGCGCAGCACCAGGGTGTTTGGGGCCTGCAAAATTGCCAGTCGGTCCAACGTGCGCTTTGCCCGATACTCCGTCGCGATGCCGATGCTCGCGTTAAACACCACAACAAAACCAAAAGCAGCGTCAGGCCAACGCCCCGTAAACAACACCAGCGTAAAAGCGATTCCCAAAATCAAGTTGAACAACGTAAACGTATTCGCCCTGATGATGTCCTGCAACGATCTCGAGACATCAGTGGACACCACATTGACCATGCCGAGGCGCTGCCGCTCCTCCACCTCAGCCGTGGTCAGTCCCCCATCGATATCGCTCACGCCGTTAAACCCCTCAACGCTTCTGTAAGACGGCGACGCACTCCACATGATGGGTGTGCGGGAACAGATCAAAAGCACGCAGGCTCACCAAGTCGTACCCAGGATCCGACTGCGCGAAATAGGCGACGTCCCGCGCCAACGCCGCGGGGTCACACGCAACATAAACCACCCGCTGTGGCTTCAGGGCTGCAATACGATTAACCACCCGCTGTCCGGCCCCCGCACGAGGAGGATCCAGCACGACGACGTCTGCTCCCGAGCCTGCTCCGTGCTCGCCTGCCTCTAGGGTCCGAGCGACATCGCCCACATGGAGTTCGGCATGTGCCACACCGTGCAAGGCACGACGTGCTGACTTCACTGCGCGATTATCCCCTTCGATTGCAATGACTCGCCCGCTAGTCCCCACTGCCTCAGCAAGTGGCGCAGTGAACAACCCGGAGCCCGAAAAGAGGTCAACGACTCTCGCACCCACAACGGGTCCGACGCTGGCCAGCAATTCAGCGCACAACAGTTCAGGCGCCTGCCGATGCACCTGCCAAAAACCATCAGCGGCAATCCGAAAATCATACGATCGACCAGCCACGGAGACGGACTCCACCACCGAATTTCGGGCGTTAGGACGCTTATCAAAACGGCCGTTGCGCCATGGGATCCCGTCGGCCAGCACCAGTGGCTCACTGCCGCCCTCCGGCGCCACCACACTGATTGCGGTGCCTGCCCGCCATTTGCGGCTGAACACGCCCATCTGAGCGCAAACCTCATTGACCCGGTCCGTGGCCAATGGCATGCCGTCCAGTGCCACCACATCGTGTGACCGATGTTTACGCATACCAGCGCGTCCAAACTCATCCGCCACCAAGGAAATGCGCGTGCGCCACCCAAGCCCGCCTCGGTCATCATCACCGGGAGCAGCAGCTACCTCGAATGTTGGCTCTAATCCGGCAAGCCGCTGCAACTGCTCTGAAATGACGCTGTGCTTCCAACCGCGCTGGGCATCAAGACGCACATGTGCCAACTCCCCACCGCCAACACCACCCGGACCGGCAGCAGGCCACGGCGACGGCACCCGGTCCGGACTCCCTTCAAGGACTTCAACCGCATCTGCTCGCCAAAACTTATCGCCCGTACCCGCCGACGTCAGCCGCGCGAGCACCCGCTCCCCCGGCAAAGTGTGGCGAACAAAAACTACCCGCCCCTCAGAGCGCGCAACGCAGTGGCCACCATGCGCAATCCGACCGATCTCCAATTCGACCAACTGGGCGTCGTCGTCGGCTATCGGTGGACTATTCCGGTTACTGGCACCGGAGCGCGGCGTACTCATATCAAACCCTCAATCGGATTAAGGCAGTCAGCCCTGCTGCTGTGGCCCATTGCTCTGTGTGGAGGACAGCCGCCATGGCACAGACGCCACAATAACCCCCGGAGTGAACAATAGTCGGCTCTTCAACCGCAAGGCACTTTGGTTGTGCAACAACTGCTCCCACCAGTGCCCCACCACATACTCCGGCACATAAACCACCACAAGGTCCGTCGGGCTCTCCCGCCGAATCGACCGCACATACGCAAGCAAGGGCCTAGTGATTTCACGGAACGGCGAGTCAAGCACCCGCAACGACACTGGAAGGTTCAGCTCCTCCCACTGACTAATCAACTCCTGCGTCTCCTCAGCGTCCACCGCAACAGTGACCGCCTCCAAAATTGCCGGTCGGGTAGCCCGCGCATAGGCCACCGCGCGCATCGTCGGCTTATGAATTTTGGACACCAAAACTAAAGCGTGCACCCTGCTCGGCAACGCCCGAGCCGCCTCAACATCAGGGCCAAGCTCAAGTTCACTTTGCACCGAGTCATAATGCCTGCGAATGGCACGCATCACCGTGAACACCAAACCCATTGCAACCAACGCGATCCACGCACCATGAGTGAACTTGGTGATCAACACCACCGCCAGCACAGTTGCTGTCATCACCAGACCAAAAAGGTTAACCGCCTGTGACCGCCGCATCCGCTGACGCTCCCGGGGGTCATGCGCCAGCCGCAGTTGACTGCCCCAGTGCCGCAGCATTCCAAACTGAGAAATCGTGAACGACACAAAAACCCCGACAATGTAAAGCTGAATCAGCCGAGTTACCTGTGCATCGAACACCCAAATCAAGGCAATCGCAGTCAAAGAGAGCATCAGGATGCCGTTGCTGAACGCCAAACGGTCCCCTCGGGTGTGCAACTGACGGGGCAAATAACCATCGCGTGCCAAAATGGAACTCAACACCGGAAAACCCGTGAATGCAGTGTTCGCAGCAAAAACCAGAATGATTCCGGTGACCGCAGCAACGACGTAGATCATCGGTGGGAACGCAGCGAATACTGTGTGCGCCAACTGCCCGATTACCGGAATCTGCGCATCCGTCGCAGTCACCGACGTCCCATTCAGGGTGAGTTGCGTCGCCGGATCAGTCACATACTGCACCCCGGTGGCCCGCGCCAACAGCAAGATCACCATCATCATGACCGCCGAAATGCCGCCCAACACAATCAGTGTGGTGGCAGCGTTGCGAGACTTCGGCCTCTTGAACATCGGCACACCGTTGCTAATCGCTTCGACGCCCGTCAGCGCCGCACACCCAGACGCAAAAGCGCGCGCGATCAAGAAGGCCCCACCGATCCCCATGAGGCCCTGATCGAAAGCATCTGTAGGGACCAGATCGTAAGCGGCACTGCTCGCCTGATTGAGATTTCCCGTCAGGTACTGCACGAACCCCACCACAGCTACGGAACCAATCGCAGCCATAAAGAGGTACGCGGGGACCGCGACCAGACGGCCGGATTCCTTCACTCCCCGCAGATTCATGAGCGTCAAAGCCGCTACTAATCCGATGGCAACCGAAGTTTCCCACCCCCGCAAGGCCGGAATCGCGGTCGCCATGTACTGCGCACCAGCCGAAATAGACACCGCAACGGTTAGAACATAATCAACCAACAGCGCACTGCCCACCCCCACACCAGCCGATTGGCCAAGGTTTACTCGGGCAATTTCATAGTCGCCCCCGCCACTGGGGTACGCATGCACCTTCTGCCGGTACGAAAACACCACAGTCAGCAACACCACCACCACGGCTAACCCCACCCAAGGCGAAACCGTCGTCGCCGTTACGCCAGCTAACGCCAAGGTAAGCAGAATCTCATCTGGCGCATACGCAACAGAAGACAAAGCATCCGAGGCAAACACCGGCAAGGCGATGCGTTTGGGCAGCAAAGTGCGGTCAACCCGGTCGCTTCGGACCGGTTTGCCTAGGAGGAGCCGCTTAGCGGCATCCATGATGTCTGACACAAGCGCCCATGCTATGCCCTCCGGCATCGGGAAACCGGAGTAACAGCAACAGACTCTCGCACCAGCGGGGAGCAAAGCGGTATACCGTTCAGAATGTGCACTTCGTGATCATGGGATGTGGCCGAGTCGGCGCCACCCTCGCCCAGTCTTTAGAGAACAACGGCCACTCTGTCGCCGTCATCGACCAGTCCCCCGACGCATTCCGGCGCCTGCCTCCCTCCTACTCCGGCAAGAAAGTGACCGGAGTCGGGTTTGACCGTGACACCCTGGCCCAAGCCGGCATCGAAGAAGCCTTCGCCTTTGCAGCGGTATCCGACGGCGACAACTCAAACATCCTGGCAGCGCGCGTTGTTCGCGAAACCTACGGCGTGGAAAACGTCGTCGCCCGAATCTACGACCCGCACCGCGCTGAGATCTACCAGCGGCTAGGCATCCCCACCGTCGCAACGGTGCGCTGGACCGCCGACCAGGTACTGCGTCGCATGATCCCCATCGGGGCAAGTGACGACTACCGCGACCCCTCCGGAAAAATCCAACTCTGCCAAATCGATGTGCACCCCGGCTGGATCGGGCACAGCATCCTCGCCATTGAGCAAATCACCGGCGCCCGCGCAGGCTTCGTCCAACGCTATGGTGCCGGCCAACTCGCCATCGCCGGAATGATCCTGCAAGAAAACGACATTCTCCACATGCTCGTGCGCGTGGAGGACCTACCCCGCGTGGAACGCACCATCACCCACGCCCCGCGGTTGGAGAACTGATGCGCGTCGTCATCGCCGGTGCCGGCTCTGTTGGTCGGTCCATCGCCCTCGAACTTCTCACCCACGACCACGAAGTGACCCTTATTGACCGGCAACCAGCCGCCATGCGCGTGGCGCAGGTCGCCGACGCTAACTGGATCCTTGCCGATGCCTGTGAACTCGCAAGCCTCAGCGAAGCCAAGGTCGAAGAATGCGACGTAATTGTCGCGGCAACCGGTGATGACAAAGCAAACCTCGTCATCTCATTGCTAGCAAAAACCGAATTTGGGGTGCCGCGCACAGTGGCGCGAGTGAATAATCCCAAAAATGAATGGATGTTCGACGAGTCCTGGGGCGTCGACGTCGCAGTCTCCACACCACGCATCATGACTGCCATGGTTGAAGAAGCCGTTGCCGTGGGCGACCTCGTGCGAATCTTCACTTTCCATCAATCAGGTGCAAATATCCTCGAGATCACACTGCCACAGGACTCACCACTGGCCGGCACAAGAGTGGGGACCATCCCTTGGCCCCAAGACACTGTCCTGGCAGCAGTCGTGCGCGGTGCGCAACCTCTTGCCCCCTCAAGCGACGACATCCTCGCCGCCGGCGATGAACTTTTGCTGGTTACCGGGCAGGGCGTGAACGAGGAGTCGCTGCAGCAACTCCTGGTTGGCGGACCAACACCCACGTCAGCCACAACGTCAACGCCCACAGTGGAACACCCATGACCAACCGGGCGGTTCCTAACCAACCCACCTCGTTACCGTCAAGATAAAGCGGTAACTGGACGAGCAGCCGGACACCGAACAGGCCGACCCAGAGCCACGTCGCCGCCGCGTACCTGCGCACCAAACCGCGTTCTGCTCGCCACCCGGTCAACAGACTCCCGATCCCGGGCGCAGCCTCCTGCTTCGGTTCCTCAATGGCTGGCCGCGCAACTACTGGCTCCGCCCCATCGTGGGGACGCTCGTCATCTACCGCAGCAGATTCTAGATCCGCCCCACCGGTATCTGTTGGATCCGAAGTTTGCCCTCCCTTGAGCAACTCCACGATCAGCCCGACAACGGGCCAACCGACAAGAATCGATACAGTGCACAGCACCAAATAGGCCGCGTTGGTCCAGAGGCCGAACGCAAAGTAATCGTTGGCGTCCTTTGTCGCCCACGCCCAGACCACCCCGATGGCCACACCCAAAACCCCACTGAGCGCCTGCGTAAGCGGAGTGCGCTGAATCAGACGCAATATCACTGCGACCAAGGCCACCGCTGTGGAGGCAATGAGCGTCGGAGTGAGCTCTCTGGTGATGACATAAACCACGACGAACACGACGCCCGGGGCCAAGGCCTCGATAAGGCCCCGCACTCCCCCAATTGAGGCAGCAAGAGAGAACTCCGAAGCGGTCAGCACCCGCATTCCACGAACTTCCCCCGCAGTTTCAGCTGCGATCTGCGCTGGCTCGGGGTCGTTGACGTTGTCCGCCACTTCGTTACTGTCATTCGAGTCAGACATTCGTTACGTCCCTACCCCTCGTACCGTCATGCATCATCAGTTCCACGGGGCAAAAGTTCATACCGTGGGTTAAAAATTCGGCGATCGCCGCGCACCTCTGCAACCAGGCCCTCAACAAGAATGCGTCGCCCAGGCTCAATTCCTGCAATCTGACGCCGGCCCAACCAGATCAGACTCAGTGAACCGGAGCCGTCGTAAAGTTCAGCCTCGACCGCCTGCACCTGGCCGGCCGGGCGCAAAACAACTGAACGCAGCACCCCAGACACCACCGCGCGATTACGCGGCACCACATCAGCAACCGCCGTCGTGCGTAGTTCCCGAGCTGCTTGCCGTTCCTCAACAGCGTCGACCTCTTCCCGCGATGCCATCGCGGCGCGGAAGGCCTCCGTGATCTTCACCGCTAACTCACCGCTTTATGGCGCAATTGTCAGCGTGTTTCTGTAATTTCTGGTCCACGCTCAAGTGGGTTGAGATCGGGCTCAGCGGCAGCGTCTTTATCGGGCTGTTCAAGGGAGTCAGTTGGGTCCTGATGCACTGGGCCGCGCTGCGGCACAGTCATCGGCAACACTTCACGTGGTGCACGCGGACTGCCATCACGCAGCACCGTAATGTTACTAAAGAGATCCTCAATTGGAGCCGCAGCTTCAGCGTCCGTTGCTGCTTTACCGGTGATCACACCACGAACAAACCATCGTGGTCCGTCCACGCCTAAGAACCGCACCACCCGACGGACCTGCTTGCCGGCAGAATCCTTTGCGTCCACCTGCGCAAGCAGTTCCCGCCCAAAAGGACCGGGAAGGTCGTCAACGGTTGCCCCCTGGCCGGTGAGTGACTCGAGAATCTCAGCACGAATCTCGTCCCAAATGCCTTCAGTGCGCGGGGCAGCAAATGCTTGGACCTGAAGTGCAGACCCTGCAGAAACAACCGCCGTTCCGGTCATCACGTCGGTCTTCTTGTCGATCTCCATGCGCAAGGTCATCTCGTGGATGCCGGGCAGCCAAATCGACCCCAAGTCTACTTTGGCCCCGATTTCAGGAGCTTCACTCTCGTCCCAGGGGCCATGCGTTGAGCCGCGACCGGTCGCGGCTTCAGGCACGGCGTCCAACGCCGCCGGCTCCGCTCCGTCGTCAAAGGCGTCGTCGTTAGTTTCTGGCACGTCCAGGTTCTCTTGTGCGCGCTTCTTCCGTGCCGAACGTCCAAACAGGGCCACTGAGTTGCTCTCCATTCACTGCGCTGACGCGTATGCGTACAACGACTTAAATTTTTGTTGCTTGGGTAACATTACCGCCCGCTTGCGGAGCCTGCCCAACCCCCGCTGGAGCCAAACCCGCCAGCCCCTCGATCTGAGCCCGGCAGTCGCTCCGCCTGAACGAATCGGGCCCGCACCACCTGTTGAATCACCAACTGCGCAATTCGGTCACCTCGTTGTAGGTGGACTGCAGTGTCAGGGTCCGTATTCAGCAGGGTCACCGCAATCTCACCCCGGTAACCGGCATCGACAGTGCCTGGAGCATTCACGATAGTGATTCCATGCCGCGCGGCGAGGCCGGACCGGGGGTGGATGAACGCAGCGTAGCCGTCAGGGAGTGCAAGGCTCACCCCGGTAGGCACGGTGGCTCTTCTCAACGGCAGCAGTTCCACATCATCTCGTGCCACTAGGTCCGCTCCGGCGTCACCCGCGTGGGCGTAGTGAGGCGCAGGCAGGTCCGGATCGAGCAGGTGAATGAGAACTTCGAGGTTCTGGTCAAAGTTAGACACGTTGGTGATCGTAGCCGCTTCAACCGTCGTCTGGGGCAAACCTGGCATGCTGGGGATCATGAGCAGCCCTAGTGCAAACCAATTTCGTGAGCGTCTTGTCCCGTCACCTTGGGCTTGGGCCGCAATAGTCGGTTTTGCCCTCTTTACCTACATTGCTCTCTTTGTCGCTGATCCGACCGTAGCCGCGATTACCGCACCCATCGTGTTGCTTGTCGGGCTTATCGTCGCGTGGTTCTCTGCGCCCATTGTTGAAGTCCGCGACGGCGAACTCAAAGCCGGGCAAGCCCATATTCCAGTCGACCTGCTTGGACCAGCCACACTTTTGGACCGCCCCCAGATACTCCGCGCGATGGGCGTGGACTACGACCCGCGCACCTTCGCTTGCTTGCGAATCGGAACCGGACATGCCATCTGGCTGCCCGTTCTTGACGACGGGGACCCCACCCCCTCATGGTTGGTTTCAACCCGTCGCCCCCATGCCCTTAACGCAGCGATAACCGCTGCACAAGGGTGACGTCTGCTGGTTCAAGCGTTAAAAGAGCACCAGAGCAAAGACCTACGGCCGGGGATCATTGATCCCCGGCCGTAGGTCAAAGCAAGAAGTATCAACCTGCGCACTCAGAGCACACCGGCTGCCCCTTCTTCTCATATGCGAGTTGACTGCGGTGGTGCACAAGGAAGCAACTGCTGCACGTGAATTCATCGTCCTGACGAGGGACGACACGAACAGAGAACTCCTCGCCGGACAGATCGGCCCCTGGGAGTTCAAACCCCTCAGCAGCTTCGGCCTCGTCCTCATCAACAACGCCAGAACTCTTATCTGATCGCCGTGCTTTAAGCTCCTCGATCGAGTCCTCGGAAGTATCTTCCTCGGTCTTACGTGGAGCGTCATAATCGGTGGCCATGGATGGGCTCAACTCCGTACTGGGTCTCGAAAGTTCTTACAGATTCTTGACGTTCGAAGAACGCCAACGCTGATGTCTGGCGACGTGTCTTACGGCAGTCACCCTTACCAAGCCGCGAGGAGCCGAAATTGTTCCCTCGTTGCGAAGGGATTGTGCATCATTTTCGACTCGAGTGCACATGCTGACGCGCCCAATGGGTTGATTCTTTCGAATCTCACGTCGTCGGGGCAGTGTATAACGTCATCTTGGTCGTCGACGACCAAAGCCTTGCCAAGGCCCTGGGGCGCTCCACCGCAGCTTCAGCGATACCAGCCGTAGACCAAAGATCATCACGACTAGAACGATGCCGGTGATTTGATTGAGTGTGCCCGTCGCACCGAGAACAACTGCTGCTGTGGCGCCAACTGTTGCCGGAATCGCATACAGTTCACGTTCGCGCAGCACGATCGGAACTTCATCAACCAGGAGGTCTCGAATCAGTCCCCCACCGATTCCGGTCAGCATCCCGACGAAGACGGCAGCAAAGGGGCCAACCCCAAACTGAATGCCCTTCGTCGCACCGATGACGACGAAGATCGCTAAGGCTCCCGCGTCGAGAACGACGACGGCGCGTCGCATGCGTTGCAGCCCTGGGTGGAAGAAGAAGATGATGAGTCCCGCCGACAGCGCCGCCGTGACGAATCTCCAATCAGCGATCCCTACCGGTGGGATGTCTCCGATCAGCACATCGCGTAAGAGCCCCCCACCCAACCCAGTTGCCCAGGCGAGCAGTAGCACTCCGAATATGTCGAAGTTCTTGCGTACTCCCGCCAGCCCACCGGACAACGCGCCGCAGAAAATAGCAGCAACTTCGAAGAGCATTTGGGTGTCACCTGGTATCTGCACGCCTCGAATCATGGCAGCACTGGCGCTGAGGAAGCCAAATCTCACGCAATCTCTACACAGCACACCGGCGAGTTGGCACGATCTGACTGCTGTGAGGTGGCACGCTCTGTCACATAGGCGTACTGGAGGTTTGATGGCTGACTTGCAACTTATCGGGCTCGACGAGGATGGCGAGCACGTGCTCCTTCGTGCCTCGGACGGCACAAAGTTCAAGCTTGCGATCGACGAGCCACTGCGTGCTGCCGTCCGGCGCGACCGCCCTCAGTTGGAACATTTGCGCTCAACTGCGCGGGGCACACTGCCTCCGCGTGAGATCCAGACCCGTATTCGCGCTGGTGAAACCGCTGAGCACATCGCCGAAACCGCAGATATCAGTCTTGATCACATCCGGCGCTATGAAGGCCCCGTTCTGGCTGAGCGTGAGTTCATGGTTTCCCAAGCGCAACGCACTCGGGTCGGCAAAGACCAAGATGCCCCTGAGTTGGGCGACTTGGTCACCGACCGGCTCGCGACGCGCAGCGTCGACGCTTCGACCCTCATCTGGGACTCTTCCCGGCCCCATGTCGGGCCCTGGACTGTGCACGTGGAGTACACCGGCGAACAAGGCCCAAGACGCGCCGCATGGACCTTCGACCCACAAGCCCGCACGCTGTCCGCCCTCGACGATGAAAGTCGTTGGCTTTCGGAAACTGAGATACCGGATGAGCCCGTACGTCGGCGTCATCTTTCGCCCGTTCGGTCCCGGGTTTTCGACATCGAGGCCGAGCCGTTGGAGCCATCCGCAACGCTCTCTCCTCAGACGCCGCCCAGCACCGCATCTGCGGTTGAAGCTGACGAAACTTCGCGCATTCTGCATGATCTGCGCACGAGGCGCGGAGTGCGACAGGCCGTCGAAGAAGGCATTGAACTCGAAGACAGTGCTGAAGAACATGACCAGTTCGAAGGTTTTGGTCCGCAGCAAGCCTTCAGTTTTGAGCCGCCGACGTTGAGTCCCGATACTGAACAGACCCGGCAGCGGGTGCACGAAGACTCCGCGGGCGGCAAAATATTTTCGCTTGCCGACGGCGCGAACAAACGCCGAGCAGCATCGGCAAGTTCAGCGCAGACGGTAGTTGAACATGAGCAGGAAACGGACGACGACGGCGCCTCTGAAAAAGTAACGGAAGAAGAACCGGTCGTGGAGACCCCACTCGATGTACCGCCGCCGTTAGAGCGGGTCAAACCGGGCCGTAAAGGCAGACCGAAGGTTCCGAGTTGGGATGAAATCGTCTTCGGTGCCAAACCAGAGCAGTAACTGGCATCTGGGCAAGCGGCCTTGGTGACTAGCCCGGTGGGGCCGTTAAACTAATTCCACTACGAGTGGCACCAGCATTTCATTGGGCGTTAGCGAACCGTGCACGCCCTTCAGCGCAATTGAGCCTGGGGTTTGAGACGCAGAGTCCACAATGGTGGCCCGACCGGTGGCAGCAACCACGATGTCCGGAATGCTTTCCGATACGTGTGGAGCGACCGGACCGAACCAACCGCGCGAGATGGCTTCTGAGCGTTCGAGGGCAACGGCGTGGCTGCCGAGTCTGTTGCGCCACCGCTGCAAGACGTCTTCGACGCGAGCATCGGACTCCAGGTAGAGGTGTGTGGCTCGTGGTTCACCGGCGACCATTCTGATGCCGCGGCTGAGTTCTGACTCTGCAGCGATGTCCCATTGCAATGCCGGGTCAACGTCCACCATGCCGTGGTCGGCGGTCACCAGCACCAGGGTGTTTCGGGGCAGGGACTTCAGCAACCGGCCAAATTCAGCGTCGAAATCACTCAGGGCTTCGCCCCATTGGTGGGAGGCGCTGCCGTGGCGGTGACCGATCTTATCGACATCGCCCCAGTAGAGGTAGACCAGCCCTGGCGCAGTCAACTCATATGCAGTTGCATCAACGCGATCGGCGAGGGATTCAACTCCGACGTAGCGGGCGCCGCGCAGTGCTGCACGGGTCATTCCGGAGTCAGCGAAGCGTTTGGGGCCAACGGAAGTCACCTCCGCGCCTGCAGAAACCAGGCGTTCGAACATTGTGCGCTCGCGTTGGACCACGCTCGGTTCAGACATTCCGGCCCAAGACACCATGTTTGCCAACGCATCAGTTTCAGCATTGCGAATGGTGTATCCCAGCATTCCGGTAAGTCCCGGGGTCGTTCCCGTTCCGAAACTGCCCATCGACGCAGAGGTTGTGGACGGGAAGCCGACGGTGAGTTCACGAGTTTGGCTCTGCAACCGACGCAGCGCTGGAGCATGGCCAGCTCGGTCAGTGAGCAGATTCGAACCCAGCCCATCAACTAGCACCACGCAAACCCGGTCGACAGCGGGCAGCTGAAGCGCGTGCCGCGCGCTAAGAGAGTTCAGCCCACCCGTGACGGTCAGGTCGTAGCCCATGCTTCCGGCGGCAGCTGGCAACACAGCGCTCAGACTCTTGTCGTCGTACCGAGGTGCGCAGAATCCTGAAGATTCCAGTCCCGTGACCCCTTGCTGCGTCTGCGCAGGTGGTGTGACGGACGACGGTTGAACTGCGGTCATAGGTTAACTCGACTGGTCGCCGCTGACAGTTGCTTGGCGAAGGCCAGTGCATGACGAACTGCGTCGTCGCCCTCGGCTTGGGCACTAACCCGGATGGTCATGTCGTCGGCTGTCATTGAGCCGGTTAAGCCATGATCCGCTTCACATGCTGGATCTGGGCAGATCGCTGGCTCGAGGTCGATTCGGCTCACCGCTCCCCAGCCAATAGACAGCGTCATCTCAATGGGCACTGAACCAGTCCGGTGCTTTTCGGGTGCTTCGACAATCTGGGTGACGGCAACGGTGCGGATTGCGGAGACGGGGAGTGTTTCTGACATTGCCGCTGCGCTAGCAACGGGATGTTCCGCGTCCGCTGGCTGGTCATCGACGTGAACCGAGATGAGCCGGGACTGCGTCAGCGCCAACACAGTGAGGTGCCGGCGCACCTCTGTGGCAGCAAACGTTGTTTCTACGTGCACCAGATGAGCTGCAACGGATTCGTCCGCAAGTGCACCGGCCAGTACGTCCATGACGAGGTCTGGGTAGTAACCCGCGCGGTCCAATTGGGCTCTGAGGTCGGAGTTCAGATCAGGGGTAACAGAAGGCACCTGATCAGTCTCTCACTGTCTTGGTGGCTCGTCTTGCGTGTCCATAATCGCGTGGGCGAGCAGACCACCCTGCGGCCCGATTATCCGGCCAGGGCCCGTCGGGTCTCGTCAGGACGCCCGGAGCGACCGAGCACAATCCGTGCACCAACCACGCGCGCCCCATCGACCGCAGCAACAACTGGGTGCAGCTCCAATTGCCGAACTTCAGGAAGGTGATCGGCCAATTGGGAGATCCGCGTTAAGACGTCCTCCAATGCAGCGATGTCCATCGCAGGAAGTCCGCGGTAACCGAACAGCCGTGGCGCGGCGCGCACGGAATGCACCATGGCGGCTATGTCGACGTCGGTCAGCGGCGGGATTGCGTAACTGACGTCTCCGAGGAGGTCGACGGCGTCTCCAGCGAGACCGAATGACACCACCGGGCCGAACAGTGGATCTTCACTGGACCGGATGACGCAGGCAACGCCCTCGGTCACCATGGACTGGACTTCCAGTGGCGTCGGGTGTCCCAGTTGGGTTTCGAGCCTGGCTGCCATGTGCGTGTAATCGGCTCGTAACGCGGCTTCATCGGCTATATCGAGGCGCACACCGCCAAGGTCAGCCCGGTGCCTCAGACCTTCAAAAGTACTTTTCAGCACAATTGGCCAGCCCAGGTCGTGCGCTGCGGCCACGGCCTGATCAACGGTGTTGACCTCACGTGAGGGTTCGACAGTGATTCCGTAGCAGCTGAGCAGTTCCGCAACCTGCGCGGAACTGAGCGCAACGTCGTCCTCCCCCGCACTCCAAGCCTCCACGAGGCCGCGTGCAGCGTCTTCGTCCACACGGTCAGGTTTGACGAAGGTTCCGTGATCCTGGTCCCGCCAAGCGGCGTAACGCACGACGGCGGCCAGTGCCTGCACTGCATCTTCGGGGGTGGCGTAGGCAGGGATCTGCGTTTCATCATTTTGTGGACTCTGTACACGGAGTTCTTCGGTGAGTCCGTGGGTTCCAAGCACTGACGCAACGGTTGTCCGTCTCGTTCTGGCTGCAGCTTTCGCAATAGCCGTGCCGAATAGTGGGTTGACAGCACCGAGGATTGGGATGTTGACCGCGACCACGGCATCGCAGGTCTCGTCGCTGTAGGTGCGATCAATTGTCTGCTGCACTTGGTCATCACTTGCATCTTCAGCGACGATTCCAATGTCGGTGGAGACCAACAGCCCTGCTGAAGCAACTGCTTCGGCCACAAGCGCGGCAAGGGCGGCGGAGTTGGCAATGATGCCGACCCGTTTACCTTGCGGTAGCGGCTGAGTGTCGAGTAATTGGGCAATGTCGATCATTTGGTGCGTGTTTTCTGCGCGGATCACGCCTGCTTGCCGGAGCATTTCTTCCAGGGTGCGCCGCGGTGCCCGGGTGGTGCGCACTGCATGCCCGGGAGGCACCACGTGACCAGATTTCCCTGCTGTCACCACGACCACTGGCTTCACTAGGGAGAGACGCCGTGCGATGCGGGAGAACTTTCGCGGGTTACCAATTGACTCCAAGAAAAGGCATACCACTTCAGTTCGGCTGTCCTCCTGCCAGAACTGCATCAGGTCGTTACCAGATACGTCAGCGCGGTTACCGGCAGATAAGAATGTGGAGAGTCCTAGACCCCGTCTGTTGACCGAGGCCAGCACGGTGACCGCAGTTGCAGCAGACTGGCAGAAAATCCCGACGTTGCCTGCTTTGGGTTCCTGATCGGCAACGGTCGCGTTGATCGGTGCCTCTCCCAAGGTGTTGAGCAGCCCATAAGACCCGGGACCGATCACCCGCATGCCGGCCATGTGCGCCGCACGAATGAAAGTGCGTTGGAGGCGCAGACCCTCCGGACCAGTTTCTGCGAAACCTTCGGAGAGCACCACGATTCCCCGCACCTGAAGGTGGGCAAGTTCTCGTACTACACCGGGAGCGCGAGCGGCAGCCAACGCCAGTACCGCGAGGTCAACGGGACCCGGCACGTCCAGCACGGAATCGTAATATGTTACGCCGGTGGCCCACAGTTGCTGCGCCGCGTCCAGTCCGACGACGGCGATCCTCACTTGGCTATTGGAACTTTCAGAGTGCTGCGCCACCAGATTGTCGATGGCACGTTGCGCAAGTCTGGTGGGTTGCTGGGTCTGCTCGTCCTGAGCAGTCACCACAACCACAGAACGGGAGGCGAATAGGCCTTCGATGCTGCGGGCTTCAGCACGCCGTTCCCGTTCAGCCATCACCGAACGAGACTCCTCTGTCGGGTCTAGGTCGATGGTGAGGCTGACTACGCCATCGGCCATCTCCTGGCTAACCAGGTACCCGGCTTCCCGGAAGATCGCAAGCATTTGGCGATTCTGCATCAACACTTCTGCGGTGAATCTGCGAATTCCTCGCTCCCGAGCTGCTGCTGCAATGTGTTCCAGCAGGACGGTGCCCACACCCCGGCCTTGCTGAGAGTCCGCGACGTTGAAGGCAACTTCCGCGTCATCTGCCTCCACCCGGTCAAAGCGAGCTACTCCAATGATTGACTCCGCATCGGTTTCCCCTTCGCTTTTAGTGCTGACTGCGATCAGCGCGGCACGATCGATATAATCGACGACGGTGAAGCGACGCAGGTCGCGTTCCGGCAGACGTGCCAAGGGCGCGAAGAAACGCATATAGATGGAGCGCTCGGACTGGGCCACGTGGAAGGTCTGCAGAGCGGTGGCGTCATCGGGGCGGATCGGGCGGATGTGAGTTGTTGAACCGTCGCGCAGTACAACGTCGGCCTCCCACTCAACCGGGTAGACCCCACCCGGTACGGTGTTCTCGTCGCTGTCGGCGACCGGCGCGTCATTGTCACTCACACCTCAAGGCTATGCGGTACGAGCGGTGAGATAGGTTTGGCGCGCGGCGCGTCTAGGTCTGCAGATGCGCCATTACCCACGACAATGGGGTGACCGCAACGAAATGCGGTGTAACCCGAACGATCACAGGAGTTCTCAAGCCCATGGCACGCAAGACCACAAAGGTTGACTCGGCAGACGCAGGTGACTTTGTCGAGAACATTGTGGACATCGATGTTGCCACTGAGATGCAGGGATCTTTCCTGGAGTACGCCTACTCAGTGATCTATGCCCGAGCCCTACCTGATGCGCGCGACGGGTTGAAGCCCGTGCATCGCCGCATCCTCTACCAAATGGCAGACATGGGACTGCGTCCCGAGCGCGCATACGTGAAGTCAGCCCGCGTGGTGGGCGAAGTCATGGGAAAACTGCACCCGCACGGAGACAGCGCCATCTACGACGCACTAGTGCGCTTGTCCCAGTCGTTCACTTTGCGCCTTCCTTTGGTTGATGGGCACGGTAACTTCGGTTCGCTCGACGACGGCCCCGCAGCCGCACGCTACACCGAGGCCAGGCTGGCCCAAGCAGCAATGGCGATGACGGCGGACCTCGATGAGGACGTCGTCAACTTCATCCCGAACTACGACAACCAACTCACCCAACCCGAGGTTTTACCAGCGTCCATTCCGAACCTGCTGGTCAACGGGTCCTCTGGAATCGCCGTCGGCATGGCAACAAACATGGCGCCGCACAACCTCATCGAGGTCATTTCTGCTGCGCAGCATCTGCTCAAAAATCCAGATGCGCCGCTGGAAGAACTCATGCGGTTTGTACCAGGTCCGGATCTACCCACCGGCGGCAAAATCGTCGGTCTTGACGGCATCCGTGATGCCTACCAAAACGGCCGTGGTTCCTTCCGTACTCGGGCCACCACCCGGATCGAGAGCATCACGCCCCGTCGTAAAGCGATCATCGCGACGGAACTGCCGTACCTCGTCGGACCCGAAAAGGTCATAGAGAAAATTAAAGAAGGTGTGCAGAACAAAAAGCTCACCGGAATTGCTGCGGTTAATGACCTCACTGACCGCAGTCACGGGCTGCGTCTAGTCATCGAGATTAAGAATGGGTTCAACCCCGAAGCGGTACTGGAACAGATTTTCCGCTTCACTCCGATGGAAGACTCCTTCGGTATCAACAACGTTGCTCTCGTCGATGGCCAACCCCGCACCCTCGGGCTCCGAGAATTACTTTCGGTCTGGGTTGAGCACCGCGTCAACGTGGTCCGGCGTCGTTGCCAGTACCGCCTCAGGCGGAGGAAGGAGCGCCTGCACCTCGTCGACGGCCTGCTCATTGCCATTGCCGACATTGACGAAGTCATTCAGGTCATCCGTTCTTCCGACGACGCCGATAAGGCTCGCAGCCGGCTGCGAGAAATCTTCGACCTATCAGAACTGCAAGCTGAATACATTCTGGAACTGCGCCTGCGGCGCCTGACAAAGTTCTCGCGCCTGGACCTCGAAACCGAACAAGCAGCGCTGCGCGCCGAAATTGCTGAACTCGAGGAAATTCTTGCCGACAAAGAAAAGCTTCATGCAGTCGTCAGCGATGAAATGGCCGCAGTCGCGGCAACGCACGGCACCCCTCGGCGCACAATTCTGCTCGAAGGCTCCGCAGTAGTCACCCCCAAAGCACGCGCAGCCAACGCCGTGCCTTTAGAGATAGCCGATGCCCCCTGCTGGGTGCTGCTCTCAGAGACCGGCTTGGTGGCACGCACCTCTGACGGTAGCGAGCCCATACGCGATGAACGCCGCCATGCACATGACGCGCTGCGTTCAGCCATCGCTGCCACAAGCAGAGGCCAGATCGGGGCGATCACCAACTACGGCCGCCTCATCAGAACGGACGTACTGGATCTTCCGGGTCTGCCGCCGACAGATGGCGCGCCTTCCCTTTCAGGTGGCGTACCGGTGACGGAACTCGTTGAGCTCGACAAGGGCGAATCTGTGATCGCGCTGGCGTCCCTTGACTCCTTTGCTCCGCCGCTTGCCATTGGCACCCGCCAGGGCATCGTGAAGCGGGTAACACCAGGCGATCCACCAGCAAACCGAGATTCCTGGGAAGTAATCACCCTCAAACCTGGTGACGAAGTCGTTGGGGCTGCGGCGTGTGCAGACGATGACGACGTCGTGCTGATCAGTTCTGACGCTGCACTTTTGCGGTTCTCCGGGGCACTGGTCCGTCCTCAAGGACGCGCTGCAGGAGGTATGGCCGGAATCCGGCTTGCAGCGGACCAACGGCTCATCCACTTTGCCATTGTGCAAACTGGAACAGCTCAAACCAGTTGTGTGGTCACCATTGCTGGGACTAGTGATGCGCTCCCAGGCACCGAAACTGGCGCTGCAAAAGTGACTGCTTTTGCAGAATATCCAGCAAAGGGACGGGCCACTGCAGGAGTTCGGTCACATCGATTCCTGCGGGGCCAAGACACCCTGCTGATCGCTTGGGTGGGCCCACAGCCACCCCATGCCCTCGCAGCGGGTGGCCAACCCATGGATTTGCCGGAGATTGATACTCGCCGGGACGGCTCCGGAACTCCGCTCACGGTGCCAGTCCACGCAATCGGTTAGATGAAAAGTTTGCTGTATCCGCGACCGGAGAACGCCAATACGCCAAGCGCCGTCGTTACCTGATCGGCCGTACCCTCGAGTTCCATCGCACCGGCATTCTTACCTTCTTTGATCACCAGTGACCGCAATCCGCGTAGGGCGTCACCTGAGTTAGCGTATGCGTCAACTAGGGCAATTGTGACCAGTGCGCTAGTGCGCGGATCGGGCTGCTTAGCCTTACCCGTCGTCCAGAAAACCCCTTCGGGTTCACGCTTGCCTTCGGATTCAAGCCATTGCACAGCCCGGTCGACTTCTGGGGCCGATGCATCAACATCTGCGGTGAGCAAAGCTGAGATCGTCAGGGCAGTTGACTCGAGGTCAGGTTTGCATTCGCCGTCCGGACGGTCGGATAGCGCACCCGGGTACCCGCCCTCCTCACACTGCTGCACAGTCAGGAAGTTTACGGCAGCGCGTGGAGCTTCATCAGCTGCGCTGATCGCCATCACAGCCCATGCCTGGGATTGCGTATCGGAAGTGTCTTTACCGCCAAGGTCCACGTATCGTCCGCTGGAGTTCTGCAGCGACTTCAATTCGTCAACCAGACGCCGTCCAGACAAGTCATCTGGGTTATATCCGGAGGCCACGACGTTTGCAATAACCCTTGCTGTGTTTCGAGCGCTGAGGCGCTTCTTACCATCCCCAGCGTAGGCTTCCACCGCCTCAGATCGGATCAGGCCGGTGCTCAGTTCGCTGGCACCTGCTTCGTCTCCCATCATTGCGAGAGCAAAGCCGAGATCAATTGTGCGATCGTAGGTGGCTTCAGGGGCCTCATCAGCCACCGGCTCGAGGAGGCCTTGTTCCACCGGAATCTGCTGGAGCCAGTCGGTTCCAAACACAGCAAGCTCAGGGAAGGTCGCCCGCCTATCAATTGCGGCTGTTGTTTCGCTGACCTCGCCTTCCGAGGTCGCACACCCTGCCAAAAGCAGAGCAGAAGAAACTAGCACTACCGTCGCGCGACGAAACATACATTCCTCAAAATCATTGGCTGAGTCTCACAACTAGGACAAAAGGTGGAAGTTCGGGAAGTCTTACCTCAAGCGGCTCCGTGACCCAGACATGGGCCACCCACCCGTTCTATTCTTACCGAGTCTAAAGGACCCCAGGCTAACTACCTGGATCTTCACCCAGTCCGCGCCGAAAAAGAGAGCAATGCAACGTATCCATGCTCAATTCTGGCTCGAAGGTCCCGCTTCAACGGGAAATTCAATCGTGAGCATCTGCTCAACACCGTGCGCCTCATAGCCAAGACTCTCGTAAAACACGTGCGCACCAGACGGGTTCTCAGTATCGACATCCAGCTCCGCGTACTGAACTCCGTGTTCGCGGTACCCTCGCATCGCTGCGACCAAAAGGCCGGTGGCAACTTTGCGGTCCCGATAAGCCCGCACCACACCAAGCAGGTCGGTGAAACCACTGGAGTAACCGGCAGCATTCCAATTAGCGTCTCGTTTGCTCGACATCAGGTATCCGGCGATCACGGTCTCCCCCAAAGTGGCTCGGGTCCGGTCAAGGGCAACAAAACTCCACTGCGGGGCGAACTGTTCCCGGCCCTGAGCCCAAGATTGAGTGCTGCGCGGTTGACTACCCCAGTGATCTTGAAAAGCCTCGTTGTGCGCTAACCGGACCCGGTCATCGAGCGCCTCACTCCACGGCACAATCTCAATTGTGTGATCGGACCTGTACTGCGGAAGGGGTCTGGAAAGATCACGACGCTGCCGCTTATAAAAGCGGATCGGGCTGAACCCGCGATCCTCGAACAGCTTCTGTTGTTCGAGGGCTGCGGAATCAATAAAGACCACGATCCGGGCGTGGACGTTCTTATCCTTTTCAAGGAGCATCTGCTTTGCGCGCCCCACCTGCCACGCAACTAGCGCGGATCCAATCCCTTCTTGGCGCAGTTCAGGGTCCACTCCCCCATGAATGAAGACCCGTATAACTGTTGCATCACCGCTCGGAGTCTCCAAGATGCCAAATGCCCGCAGGTGACCGTCGTCATCGAACAATCCCAGGGTGTTGGATCCGATCTGTCCTGCACAGTTGTCGAGGATCTCACTGATTTCGGTGAGCGGCGTCCGCTTCGGAGCTTGTTCAACGATTTCGATACGTTCAATGAGCCGATGAACAATTCCCTGATCCGCCCGGGTCAGGGCGTGCCAAGTCAGTGGTCCGCGGGTGGACAGCACTTTCTCGGGATGGTCTAGTTCCAAGGGCGGCGCGAAACGCTCGTACAAAGTCGGCTGGATCGCGCTCGTAATCTTTTCGCTAAAAGCCATGCGAACTATCTTAGGAGCGTCCACTGCCGATGCCCTGCAAGTTAGGCGTCGATTCGGTTGCGGTCTAACTCTTGGGCTCCTGCGACGATGAATTCTTTTCGAGGTGCTACCTCGGCACCCATCAACAGTTCAAAAACCTGTTCAGCGGTTTCGGCGTGCTCCATGGTGACTCGGCGCAGAGTTCTATGCCGGGGGTCCATCGTTGTTTCCGCGAGTTGATCAGCGTCCATTTCACCCAGACCTTTGTAGCGCTGAATACTGTCCTTGACCCGTTTTCCGGACTTCTTCAAGCGTTTCAATGTATCTGCGAGTTCTGTCTCGGAGTAGGTGTAGACGTACTCGCCTTTGCGCGATCCCGAGCCCAGAACCTCAATTCGGTGCAGTGGCGGAACAGCAGCAAACACACGCCCCGCTTCGACGAGGGGTCGCATGTATCTAAAGAACAATGTCAGCAGCAGTGTTCTGATGTGTGCCCCGTCTACGTCGGCATCCGTCATCAGTACGACTTTGCCGTACCGGGCCGCATCCAGATCAAAGGACCGGCCGGAGCCAGCTCCAAGTACTTGGATGATCGCCGCACATTCAACATTTCGCAGCATGTCTGACACGGAGGCCTTCTGCACATTAAGAATCTTGCCCCGAATCGGTAGCAGCGCTTGGAACTCAGAACTGCGAGCGAGTTTCGCGGTCCCGAGTGCACTGTCCCCCTCAACGATGAAGAGTTCTGAACGCGCCACATCATCGCTGCGACAGTCTGCGAGTTTTGCGGGCAGCGCAGACGTTTCTAGAGCATTCTTACGTCGTGAAATCTCTTTTTGTTTGCGTGCTGAGAGCCGGGCGCGCATCTCGGCCACGACCTTGTCCAGCAGCAGCGCGGTCTGCGTCTTTTCGTCCCGCTTCGGGGACGTCAGAATCTTAGCGAGCTCAGTTTCGAGCACCTTGCTGACAATCGCACGCACGGGGGCGGTGCCAAGGACTTCCTTGGTCTGCCCTTCGAATTGCGGCTCAGCCAAGCGCACCGTCACCACTGCACAGAGCCCGGCGAGCACGTCATCCTTTTCGATCCGCTCGGCGGAGTCCCTCATGGAGACTTTTAAGCGACGAGCATTCGTCTCAACCTGTTTGCGCATCAACTTCAACAAGCCGGACTCAAAGCCCGCCATATGCGAGCCGCCCTTGGGCGTGGCAATGATGTTCACGAACGACCGCACCGTGGTCTCGTAGCCCCCACCCCACCTCAACGCGATATCGACTTCACACTCCCGGGTGACTTCTTTGGGCAGCATATGTCCGTCGTCGCCCAGCACCGGAACAGTTTCCTTGAACGAGCCCGTTCCGCTCAGCCGCCAGGTCCCAGTGAGTGCGGCATCGGGCGCTAAGAAGTCGGCGTAGTCAACGGTGCCGCCGTGGTGCACGAATGTTTCGCTGCTCGGGCCGTCTGCACCCGGGGTGTCGGCAAGCCCTCGCGCGTCGGTGAGGGTGAGTTTGAGCCCCGGTACCAGGAACGACGTCTGTCGCATCCGCTCAACCAGTTCAGGGTGTGAGAACACGGCAGTACTCGGGAACACCTGGGGGTCAGCCCAATAGCGGACCCGGGTTCCGGTGACACCACGCTTCGCCTTGCCAACGATGGCAAGTTCTGAGCCGCTGACAAACGGGGTGAAACTTGAGGTGGGCTCGGGGCCCGCAGTTGAATCGGCAAAGGTGCCCGGTTCGCCACGGTGAAAAGTCATCCGATATGTCTTAGAACTACGGTCTACCTCGACGTCGAGCCGTTCCGAAAGCGCGTTGACAACGGACGCACCCACCCCGTGGAGACCACCGGATGCAGCGTAAGAGCCGCCACCGAACTTACCGCCGGCATGCAGTTTGGTGAAGACGACTTCAACCCCGGTCAGTCCCGTCTTAGGTTCAACATCTACGGGAATACCACGGCCGTTATCAGCGACGGTGACAGACCCATCGGCGTGCATCGTGACGGTGATCTGGTCACAGTGCCCGCCGAGTGCTTCATCAACGGAGTTATCAATAATCTCCCACAGGCAGTGCATGAGCCCACGGGAATCCGTGGAACCGATGTACATGCCGGGGCGTTTTCGTACGGCTTCCAGCCCTTCAAGGACGGAGAGGTGCCGTGCACCGTAGGATTTTTCAGTCAACATAGACACAAGAAGTCAGTGTAGTAGTCCCTGGTGACGTTCAGGTGGCCCCATGCCGTTGCTGCCGCTTTCTGCTTCAAAAGCGTCCCAAGTTGGCGTGGCCCGCGAATACGCGCGGAGCGAACTCGAGCATTCGCGGGCATGGTTTTCCACTGCGAGTGGTTGGATATGAATATGAACACTTCAACGACCGAACCGCTCACCGTGGCCGACCGTTGCGACCGCTGCGGCGCACAAGCCTATGTTCGAGTGCTGCTGAGTGTAGGAGAATTGCTCTTCTGTGCTCACCACGCGCGAGCTCACGCACCCGCCTACCAGGATGTCGCTGTTGAGGTACAAGACGAGACCGAGAAGCTCCTCGCCGAGTATGGTGCGAACGCAATGCGCTGATCAGTAAGCAACCAGACGATAAGAAAACAAGAGAAGCGGTGACCCTGATCGGGTCACCGCTTCTCTTGTTATTCAGGCTAGCTACGCCTGTTCTAGTCCAGGTAGTCGCGCAGCACTTGGGACCGGCTTGGGTGCCGCAACTTCGACATGGTCTTGCTTTCAATCTGACGAATACGCTCGCGAGTGACGCCGTAAACCTTGCCGATTTCGTCGAGCGTCTTGGGTTGACCGTCGGTGAGGCCAAACCGCATTGAGACAACGCCCGCTTCCCGTTCGGAGAGCGTGTCGAGCACCTGATGAAGTTGTTCTTGCAGCAGTGTGAAGCTCACTGCATCAGCGGGGACAACTGCCTCAGAGTCCTCGATCAGGTCTCCGAACTCACTGTCGCCGTCCTCACCCAATGGGGTGTGCAGTGAAATAGGCTCACGGCCGTACTTCTGAACTTCAACGACCTTCTCAGGCGTCATGTCGAGTTCCTTGGCCAACTCTTCGGGAGTTGGCTCCCGACCGAGGTCCTGCAGCATCTGACGTTGAACTCGCGCAAGCTTGTTAATGACCTCAACCATGTGCACCGGAATACGGATGGTGCGCGCTTGGTCTGCCATGGCACGAGTAATCGCCTGTCGGATCCACCAGGTTGCATAGGTAGAGAACTTGAAACCCTTGGTGTAGTCGAATTTTTCAACTGCACGGATCAGGCCCAAGTTACCTTCCTGAATCAGGTCCAAGAAGAGCATGCCACGGCCGGTGTACCGCTTAGCAAGGGACACCACTAGTCGAAGGTTTGCCTCGAGCAGGTGGTTCTTAGCCCGTCGACCGTCACCGATTACCCACTCGAGTTCCCGGCGGTGCTTTGGCTCGAACTTGGCTTCTGAACCGATTCGCTGTTCGGCGAACATTCCAGCTTCGATTCGTTTGGCAAGATCTACTTCTTGTTCAGCGTTGAGGAGGCCTACCTTCCCGATCTGCTTCAGGTAGTCCTTGACTGGGTCGGCTGTCGCACCTGCGGTGATGACCTGCTGAGCAGGCGCATCATCATCGTCGGCGTCAGAGTAGACGTAACCCTTAGTCTCGTCGGCCTCAACCGCTGGCTTCTTCGCGGGGGCGTCGTCCTCGTCTTTGACTTCGATCCCGTCCGGGACGATGTCGTCACCGGGGGCTCGAGTAGCACGTCGCCTTGGCGCGGCCTTTGGTTTGGCAGCGGGCTTCGCGTCTGTGCCCTCAGCAGCGGCCTTTTTCGTGGCTGGCTTCTTTGCAGGAGCCTTCTTTGCTGGTGCTTTTTTTGCGGGAGCCTTCTTGGCGGGAGCCTTCTTGGTTTCTGCGACTTCCTCAGCCTGCGCTGCCTCAGTGGCATCTGCTGCCTCTTTGGCTGCGGGCTTCTTAGTAGCGGCCTTCTTCACTGGGGCTTTCGCCGCTGGCGCTTTCTTTGCTGGTGCTTTCGTCGCTGAACCTTCTTCGGCTTTTGCCTTGGTCACAGCAGGCTTTTTGGCCGCCGGTTTCTTCGCAGCAGCCTTCTTTGCGGGGGCCGCGGTTGACTCAGCAGTGGCCTCATCGCCGAGGGCGGCTTCCTTTTTGCTGGTGCTCTTTGCAGCAGCCTTAGGTGCCGCAGTCTTTGCGGCGGCCTTCGGTGCGCGAGCAGTCGTCGACGTTGTGCGGCTAGTTGCGGCTGCTGCCACCTTAGTGTTCGAAGGTAGATCAACAGAGATTCCGGACATTGCAAGAGCGCGATACACAGCTTTTAACCGCTTGGCATCGGCTACCTGTGCGTCTTCACACGCATCACGGAATGTCTCGGCGTCAATTGTGCCGGCAACACTCCCGCGACGGAGAACCTCTTGCAAAGCAGGGTGCTCGAACTCGCGGGGAAGGGCTGGGTTCTGAGAGTTGGGCGCCACAAACGACCTTTCGGCAATGACTGGAGGCGATCCGCTCGGTCTTTATGGTGCGGATAGCTACCATTATACTCACAAAACGGAACCTCGGACCCATCTTCAGTCCGGGAAATGAAATATTTAGGCAAGTTGAGGAGAGTTCACGCATGCGCGTCCAACCTTCCTGCCTACTGCCTATGCAACGTCAACAGGACGTCGAAACATTCCCATTACGGGCCAACTTTCCACGCGGAGTTGCTGACAGAGCCGCAAGGTCGGCTGACCAAGCAGGCAGAAAGCTCTTCGGAATGCGGATCAGTTGGTGCTTTGTCCTCAGCGCCGGTTCGGCTTCACCGCAAGAACCGGGCATGGCGCATCAAGGAGAATTCGCTGCGCGCTGGCACCCAAAATTAGTTTCCCGACGGGGCTCCTGCGCCGCAAGCCAACGACAATAAGCTCAGCGCCAACTTCTTCCGCGACGGCGACGAGGTCGTCAACGACATCAGTTGATTCCTTCACTTCGTGCACCCTGCAGTCCAAGCCTGCTGCGGACATACGGTCATGCACAACGGAGAGATCCACTCCACGCCGGGCAAGACTTTCGGCGGAATTGCGGTCCTTACGTCCACTGACCACCACGACTAAGGAAGTCTGGCGGCGCTGGGCTTCAGCGGTCGCTGCGTCAAGCGCTTCCACGCCCTCCGCGCTGGAAAGGTAACCGACGATGATTGACATCGTTTCCTCCTGGTTGCATCAAGGTGGCGGCAGTCCACCAGCCACGAGTGACGGTACCGGACCCGCCCGCTCCTCGCCGACCATACCCGTCGGAGGCCACGTCAAACCCACAACCACCCGCAGGCCCTCTTCATTGACCTAGAACAACGGTCTAGATTCATAGACCTGACTGGGGCTGCGACTGCCGCACCCACCCCGGGGGCATTCCGCTGTCAATCGCCTCTCTCAGTAACAAGGCCAATCTGTAATCCTGATCCGCGGCACAAGCGCGTTCAAGCCACACCGAGGCCTGCGCGCCTTTGCCCTCCCACCAAGCAATGAGCGCAAGCAGAGTGGCTGCTGGAGCATGCTGCTGCTGGGGTGCATGCGCCACGACCATGCGCAGCACCGCACTGCTAGGGCCAATGACGAACGGATTGGGTGCTTGACCAACTGTGGGGTCAAGAATTGCGGCAATAGCAGCGGCTATCTCAGATTCGTGGTCTGCCGGCACCAGACTGTCCTCTGGCAAACTGCTGCCAACGACGAGAGCCAGCAGGGCAGCGTCCCGAACTGTGACATCGGTTAACGCGGCACCTAGCCTGCCCCACGTGGTTGGCCGTCTCCGAGCAGTGTGAGCGTCGAGTTCCGTCCGTGCTCGGTCCACCTCATGCCGCCAAATACGAAGGCTATAGGCACGCCACTGCGACAGTGTCCGAGGCGCCCGCTGGCCCCCAATTGCAATAAGGCTTGCATCAAGAGCCTCATCTGGAACGCTCGCATCAGGTATTGCGGCTCGTAGGTCTGCCCAGAGCTTGTGTGCGCGTCGCGCCACTCGAGCGTCCTTGTCAGAGGGCGTTGCCAAGGCTCCCAGCCCATTTCGATCCGGGGCAACAACGTTGCCGGCCATCACCATTTGGGCACCCACTGCGGTCGCTTCCAAATCGACTAACGGCCGGCCTGGCTCGATGATGTTAAGGCCGGCATCGACGTGGTGGAACCTCTCGGAGTCGACGAGGAACACCCCGTCAATTGGGAAGAAAGCCATCAGAGCAGTTTCGAGGTGACGCACTGATGCTGTTGCCGAACCGGGCGCCGAGTCCCCACTGTTCAAAGACATCGACACGTAGCAAACCAGAATGCACCGCGCGGCTCCGTCCGAATCTAGGTGAGCGACTAAAGACCGTGCCAGTTGTGGACCGAATTCAGCGTCACCGAGATCCTCTAAATCCACTCGGGCGACAAGGCCAACCCGAGATCTCGGCCCGCGCAGACTAACCAGGACTAGGCTGTTCGTGGGCACGAAGCCCAGTTGGTGTGGGATGAGGGCGAGCAGTTCGCGGGGTTCATTAACCCGAATTGTTGATGTCATATCAGCACTCTGGCCGTGCCCGCAGCGGCGTTGTGCCCCAGACACCTAATTGTGGACACGCGATCAATGCAGAGCGGTTTGTGGTCAGTGGGTCCCCGCTAGGGAGCGCAACGGTAGTGTTACGCCATGCCTACGCAGCCTCTTGTTGAACGTGAAGACGTCCGCGCCCGGGTGGACGAGGTCATCGAGCAGTACTTAGAGCGCGCTCGTGCCGCGGCCAGCGACACCTACGGCCACGATGTCACCGAGCTATTTGACGCAATGGAGCGCCTACTCAGCGGGGGGAAGCGTCTACGCGCGGCATTCACTTACTGGTCCTGGCGCGCCCATGGAGGGCAAGTAGACTCACATGACGCACAATCAGTTGTAGCAGTGGGCGCTGCACTGGAACTGTTCCAAGCCGCGGCACTGTTCCACGATGACGTCATGGATAAATCCGACACCCGACGCGGAGCTCCAACAGCTCATATTCACTTCGCGGCGATGCACCGCAAGGCGTCTTGGCCTGGGGACGACGCACAGTTCGGACTATCGGCCGCAGTACTACTAGGCGATCTGAGTTTGGTAGCCAGCGAGGAAATCTTCGCCAGCGCGGTCATCACCCTGAACCCAGACATTTCCCGTGCGACTCGCAAAATCTACGACCATATGCGCGCAGAAGTCACTATCGGTCAATACCTCGATGTGCTCTCTCAGGTGCGGCCTTGGCACGACAATCCGGTGGACGCCGAGGCCAGCGCTCGGAGTGTCATCAGGGCGAAATCTGCACGCTATAGCGTCGAACACCCCATTAGCCTCGGTGCGGCGCTCGCCGGTGCAACGGTGACCCAGCGCACCACCTGCGAGCAGTTCGGCCTGCCATTGGGCGAGGCCTTCCAACTGCGCGACGACATTCTTGGCGTCTTCGGCAACCCCGTAGAAACTGGCAAACCTGCTGGGGACGACCTTCGCGAAGGCAAGCGGACAGTACTTCTCGCCCGTGCCATGCAGGGGGCGTCAGCCGCCGACGCCGCGCTGTTACGTGAGCAGGTCGGCAAGTCGGACCTCACCGTGACCCAGATCGATGCGATTCGCAACATCATCATCAGTTCCGGGGCACTCGCCGACATCGAAAGCCTCGTTCAAAGGCTCAGCGATGACGCTTTCAGCACGATCGAAGCCTCGAACCTTGCCAACCCCGGAAAGGAAATGCTGCGCCGACTCGGCTTAGCGGCAACAAGCCGGGCAGCTTAGGGATCAGCTCGGAACTGCGCACTACCGTTTGGCCGCCCAGTTTCGAGGCTAGGTGAGCACCTGAGCTGTTCGTCGAACCTCACTCTTACGCCCCTGCCGCAGCGCCGCAATGGGCTGGCAACCCATGGTTGGGTCTTCTTCAAACAACCACCGGATGATCTCCGCATCCGAGAAGCCGTTGTCCGTCAGCAAGCTAATAGTGCCGGAGAGCGAACTGACGATGACTTCGGGCGCACCGGCGCCGCCCACGGCCTCTTCAGTCAGTGCATTCGCGGGGTTCGCCAGCGTCGCAGGCACGAGAAATAGTTCCGGCACGCTGAAAATGCCCCTCTTCCCCTGCTTCAGACCGACGACGTCGCGGTCTCTCACTAATTGGCGCGCACGCCCCACGTCGATCCCCATCCGGTCGGCCAGGTCAGGCAACGCAAGCCAATCCTCAACACAATCCATATCTGTCATGGGTTAACCGTAAACGCTAAAAGTTCCCCCAGGTTCCTGCCGCGTGCTTCACAAGATCTCTCCCCCACGGACCGTAGACTCTGGCCTGTGGGTCCCACTATGACTGATCCGCTCGTCGGCAAACTTGTCGACGGCCGGTACGAGATCGCCTCGCGCATCGCGCGCGGTGGAATGGCAACGGTTTACCTCGCCATTGATCGTCGCCTCGACCGCGAGGTGGCGCTCAAAGTCATGCATCCACATCTGGCTGAGGGCGCCCAGGGGGCTGACTTCGTCTCCCGTTTCAGGCGCGAAGCTCGCTCTGCAGCCCGGCTGACACACCCGGGACTAGTCGCCGTATACGACCAAGGCATCGACGATGACACCAGTTATCTGACGATGGAATACGTCGACGGCACGAACCTCAGGTCGCGTCTACGGACCGACGGTACGCTCAGCGTTGAGGAATCGTTGTCGACTCTTGAAGCGATTCTTGACGCACTCGCTGCGGCACATCGTAATGATCTGGTCCACCGCGACATCAAGCCAGAAAACGTATTGCTTTCGTCAGATGGCCGAATCAAGCTTGCGGATTTCGGCCTCGCTCGCGCCGTAACAGAGGTCACGTCCACGACAACCGGGACGATTCTGGGCACCGTCGCCTATCTGGGTCCGGAGCTCATTCTCACGGGTGCCTGCGACGCACGAACAGACGTCTATGCCGCTGGCATTTTATTATTCGAAATGCTCGTGGGACGCCAACCCTTTACAGGCGAGTCTCCGATTCAGGTCGCCTATCAGCATGTTCATGAGGATCTACCCGCGCCGTCGAGCTTCATCGCCTGGATTCCCGCGGAGATTGACCAACTCGTCTGCGCGTTGGCAGCACGAGATCCACAGAACCGGCCCATCGATGCCAGCGCCGCTCTTGACCTGCTTCGTCGTACTCGAGCTGCGCTATCCCCCGAAGACTTGGCGCGGCGAGAGATCGTTGAATTGCCTGCCGCAGACTCAGACTCCCACTACGACACGACGACCGACAGGGACAGCACCGACGAGTCGGCCGAGAATGACCAGGGACATCTGCCATCGGATGAGCCACAACAGGGCAACGCGAAAAGGTCGCGTCAGGACAAAAACGAACAGCCCGGTGCGGATCGGGCAGATGCGCACACGCAGGCGCTGACTCTTGCGAACTCTGGGAGCACAATTGCGCTACCCCTTGGGCTCACCAACGAGGAACCGCCGGACGATCCAGCGTCCGTGCGACGTTCCAAGGGGCGCCGCCGCCTCACTAAACTCTTCACCGTTTTACTGATCCTCGCAGCCGTCGTCGGCGGCTTTGGCTGGTGGTGGATCAATATTGGTCCAGGAGCCTACACAAATGTCCCAACTGGACTTGTAGGTAGTTCCGCAACAGCCTCAGAGCAAGCACTGCAACAGTTTGGACTGGGCGCTACGGTCACTAAAAGATTCGATGACGCCGTCACCAAGGGCGAGGTGATAGAGACTCAGCCAGGTGAGGGAGATCGAATCCCGAAGGATGGCGACGTTGAACTCGTCGTCTCAAAGGGCATCGAAAAGTTTGAAGTTCCCAAAAAGCTGGTTGGAAAATCGACGGAAGATGCTCTTGCAGCGTTGGAAAAGGCTGGTTTTACTCCAGGCAAGCCGGTTTTAAAGTACGACGACGAGGTGGAAGCCGACACTGTTATGGCACTGTCCGAAAAAGGCGGCGCCAAGGTACCTCATGACGCCGAAATCGTGCTCACGGCATCCCGGGGGCCTGAGCCTGTTTCGGTGCCGCAAATCGTCAACATTTCTGAACAGGCAGCGACAACCACATTGAAGGATTTGGGTCTAAAAGTCGAGGTCAAAACGGCCTTCTCTGACGAGATTTCCAAGGGTGATGTGATTGCGCAGAGCCCAGAGGCCAAAACGAATGCCAAACGAACCGACACCGTGACTATCACGGTCTCTAGGGGGCGGGAGACTGTTGAGGTTCCTGACGTCATGGGGCTGTCAACTAAAGCCGCGCATAAGAAGTTAGAAAAGTTGGACCTTGTTGCCGAGGATCAGTACGCCTGGGGCGGGTTCCTCGGTAAAGTTCGTTTCCAGGGGGTCGACCCAGGTGATGTCGTGCCGAAGGGCACCGTCGTCACGCTCACCATTTTCTGACCTTCACGATGGCGCCGATGCGCAGAAAAACCTAGGGGCTTCACTCCGTGGACACGAAGCAAAGCCCATAGGGACAGCCACTAGAACTAGGTGACGGTCAGCGGTCGCGCAACATTTCCGCAACCTGGAACGCCATCTCGAGAGACTGTTGGTGATTCAGCCGAGGATCAACGAGAGTCTCGTAGCGGCGAGCCAAGCCCGCGTCGTCGATCTCCTCACTTCCGCCCAGCACCTCAGTGACGTCATCCCCGGTGAGCTCCACATGTAAACCACCGGGCACTGTGCCGAGAGCGCGGTGAACCTCGAAGAAGCCTCGGACCTCATCAAGAACGTCTTCGAAACGACGAGTCTTGTAGCCACTGTCGGACGTAATAGTGTTCCCGTGCATGGGGTCAGTGACCCAGGTGACCGGCGAACCTGATTCACTCACAGCGCGCACCAGTGGGGGCAACGCCTCACGAATACGACCTGCACCCATGCGAGTAATGAAGGTCAACCGACCTGGTACACCCTCTGGGTTGAGCTTTTCTATTAAGGCCAACGCGTCGTCCGCCGACGTTGTGGGTCCCAGTTTCACACCGATCGGGTTTGCTACATGTGAGAGGAAATCAACGTGTGCGCCATCGATTTGGCGGGTGCGCTCACCGATCCATAAGAAATGACCAGAGGCGTCGTAGGGAAGTCCGCCGCGGGAATCTACTCTCGTTAAGGCCCGTTCGTAATCGAGGAGTAACGCCTCGTGGCTGACATAGAACTCCACCGACTGCAGGGCCTCAAAATCCGCGCCACAAGCCTCCATGAAACGAATGGAACGGTCAATCTCGCTTGCGGTGCGCTCGTATCGGGAGTACGCAGGGTTCTTCATGAAGCCCCGGTTCCACTCATGAACGCGCCGCAGGTCCGCAGAGCCACCTTCCGTGTATGCGCGGATCACATTGAGCGTCGCTGCCGAGATTTGATAACCGCGGAACAAGCGCTCGGGATCAGGAATACGCGCTTCAGACGTGAAGGGATGTCCATTGACCATGTCACCGCGGTAAGCGGGCAGCGTGAGACCATCTCGGGTCTCGTCATTAGAACTGCGTGGTTTGGCGTACTGCCCCGCGATTCGACCCATTTTCACCACCGGCATGCTGGCCCCATGTGTGAGCACCACAGCCATCTGCAGAATTGTCCGGATCTTGTTCCTGATCCGTTCCACATTGGCGTCAGCGAAGGTCTCAGCGCAGTCCCCACCCTGGAGCAGGAAAGCTTCGCCTCGACCTGCAGCTGCCAACCGTTCCGTCAACTGGTCTGCTTCAGCAGGTACGACTAAAGGAGCGGCTGCAGCTAAGCGGTCGGTGACATTACCGAGCGCAGCCTGATCTGGCCAGATCGGCTGCTGCAAGGCCACCAATGACCGGTAATTATCGAGCCCTTCTAAGACCTCGCGGTCACTCATCACACTCATGAGGACGCAGGCGCCAGGTTCTGACCGATGTCACCAAGCAGGTTCACGAACCACTCCTGCTTCACATCGAATGCCTTGCCACCTGCGATACGCGGGAAGGCAATGGCCTTGAGGCGGCCGCCGTCTTCTTCATCGTGTCCAACAACACCGGACTCGCCCTTGAACGCGGACTCCACTGCAAAGTCGGTCATCGACTTGATCAAGCGAAGGTCTTCGACGTTCGCAGCTGCAGCACGCGAGTAGTAGCCAGACTTCTGCACCATCGTCTTCTCAGCACCCAGCAGGTCAGCGAACTGTTTGGCGAACCAGGCACCAGGGTTAATGGTGTCGAGTTTGACGTGACCGAAAGCATCCCGCTCCACGGTCTCTCCTGCGGCTTCGAGTTGTGCAACGATTTCGTGCATGCCGGCGCCCTCGGATAGGAAGATATTGACGTTGCCCTGTTCGTCCATGATTTTGCGCAGACGAACGGCTTCAGCTTCGATATCAAGCGCGAGCTCAGGGAGGAACAGACCGTGAATATCCCAGCGCTCACGGGTGAGTCCGATGCTGGGGAGCCACTCCTGCTGATCCAGCCACTTGCGGTACTCAACGGCTGCAGCCGCAGTGAGCCAACCACAGTGGCGACCCATGACCTCGTGCACAATCAGCATTCGAGGCCCTGAGCGGTGCTCTCCGATCACGTTCGCTGCGAAACCAGCGGCTTCCTCAGCAGCGGTCCAAGCACCTAGGGACTGCTTGATCGGAATAACGTCGTTGTCGATCGTCTTGGGCAAGCCCACGACGGTGAGGTGGTACCCGTTGTCTTCGAGGTATGCGGCGAGGTCCGCAGCTGTGATGTTGGTGTCGTCGCCCCCGATCGTGTGCAACACATCGATGCCGTCGGACTTGAGCCGCTCGGCAGCGACCTGGAGCGGGTCTTGGCCCTCTTCGACGAGGCCACGCTCGACACAGTCCTTGACGTTCGTCAGCTTGACCCGGCTGTTGCCAATTGGTGACCCGCCGAACTTATGCAGCAACCCTGCATTCGCACGGGTTTCGGCATCAATCACGACCTTGTCACCGGTGAGCAGACCGTGGTAACCGTACTGATAAGCAACGATCTCAACGTCCGGAGCGAGTTCGGTGTACCGCTCGATCAGCCCGCCTACGGCCGAGGACAGGCACGGGGCAAAGCCACCAGCGGTGAGCAGGGCAACACGACGAACCGACATCAATTCAACCTCTCATGGAGCAGGTCACACCTCAATGGGCTGACCCGCGGTGGATGATTGCAAAAAGTTTGGCAGACCGGCGCAGCGCGCACAGGTCGACTCTATTCTACTGGGGCTTGGGGCTCGGGGTCCGGAGGTCCCGGCACCTGGACGTTCGGCGCTTGGCGACCACCAGGAGCCCTCTGCTCACTGACCGTCGGGGGCGCTTGTCGCCGTCCCGCTGCCAACCTCGCCTTTTGCGTAGCGGCGTAGATATCGACGTATTCCTGGCCGGACAGGCTCATCAGGGCGTACATGATCTCGTCCGTTACTGATCGAAGAATGAACCGATCATCTTCCATTCCGGCGTAGCGGGAGAAGTCCAGTGGCTCACCAAAAACGATTCCAACGCGAACTGGGCGCGGTGCGCGACCAAGCGGTTGGGCAACATCGGTGTTGATCATGGCCACTGGAATCACCGGCACTCCAGCTTCTAGCGCCAACCGGGCGACACCCGTTTTTCCTCGATAGAGCCTGCTATCAGGGCTTCGGGTTCCCTCCGGGTAAATCCCAAACAGTCCACCACTTTGAAGCCTGCCTAGGCCGGTACGTAAGGCGGCCTCGCTGGCTTTGCCGCCTGAGCGGTCTACTGGAATGGTTCCCACCCCACGGAAAAATCCGGCGGTTATCCGACCCTTGAGGCCACTACCGGTGAAATACTCCGATTTCCCGATGAAGACAATCTCGCGGTCCAACACCAATGGCAACACGAATGAATCAATGACTGCCAGGTGGTTGCTCGCCAAAATAGCCCCGCCCTTGCGCGGCACATTTTCCGTGCCTCGGGCCCAGGGACGAAAGAAAAGACGCAGGATCGGGCCGGCGAACACTCGCTTCATCAACCAGTAGAACAAGCTGCCTCCTCAAGCGCCCAGCATCCGCGAGGCTACAACTGACTCTAGAGTGAGGTGCATGGTCAATCCCAATTCCTCTGCTCGTGACGACGCCGACGGTATTCCTGCCAACGGGACGAACCCTGCTCGCCCAAACGACGAGAACACACCAATCTCTGAACCTGCAGTAGATGCCGCAGGCGAACATACCGCAGGCGCAGACAAGATCCCGCATCCAACAACAGATGAAATCTTCGCCGAGCTCGTTGCCGGGTTAACCGCCGACGACTCCGGCTCTCACCCCGATGATACTGACCTTGATCACTCTGCGCCCACGAACAGCCACGAAACGGACCGCACAGGCCGGGCGGCAGACGACACCTGGGGCTTTCCTGTTGCACCTTGGGTGCAGGGATCTGGTCCCCGAGACCGCGTCGTCACTTCGCAGGTGGCTAACCAGCAGGAGCAGGACGAGAGTTTTGTACCGCCAAATCCGCGCGATGTGCTGAGTAAGGACCCGGTACGAAACCTGGCATGGGTGGCGGTAGTCGCTGCGCCAGTGATGATTTTACTCGCGTTAATTTTCTGGCCAGACTCTGGTTCTCTAGTCGCACAAATCAGCGGGCTGAGTTTCCTGGCAGGTCTTGCGGCATTGTTGTGGCGGATGCCAAAGTCGAAGAACCCTTTAGATGACGACCCCGGTGCTGTTGTCTGACACCGCTGCTCAACCACGTGCCAGGTCTGCTGCGCCGACGATTCCGGCCCCGTTGCCCAACGCTGCCAATTGAATATCGGCTTCTGGCCGATGTCCGCGTGCGGAAAGTTGCTGTAGAAACGCTGCTCGGGTGGGGCTCAGCAGGATGTCGCCTGCTTCGCACACTCCTCCGCCCAGAACGATAATTTGTGGGTCCAGCAACGCGGTGACCGAAGCAGCGCCCTCCCCCAGCCAACGGCCAAGCTCGTTGTACATCTCTAGGGCGAGGCTGTCCCCTTCTATCGCAGCTGCGGTGACGTCAGGTCCAGAGATTTGGTCGCCCTTCCCCTCGGCTAACTCCAACAACCGTGTGGCGCGATCTGGATGGGCAATGACTGCTGCTTGGGCAGATTCAACCAGTGCTGACCCTGATGCGTATCGTTCCCAACAGCCGGCGTGCCCGCAGCCGCAGAAACGACCATCAGGCACAACTCGCATGTGCCCGACCTCGGCGCTCACCCCGAACTTTCCGCGAATAAGTCTCCCGTCACTGACGATTGCGCCGCCCAAGCCGGTGCCCACTGTGAGCATCACCATGTCAGATGCTGACTGTGCGGCGCCGAAACGAAACTCTGCCCAACCGGCTGCATTCGCATCATTTTCGACGACGATTCTGCGAGGCTGCCGGCGCCCGGCGTCGGTAAGCGCTCCAACTTTCCGCGCAAGTGGATAGTCCTGCCACGCAGCAATATTGGGGCTAAAGAGGACTGAGTCTCGGGCGGGGCTGCAGAATCCTGCGGCGGCGATCCCCACGACGTCAAATTCATAAGACTGGCCAAGGTCGTCGATGGCTTCTGCAATTGTTTGGTCGATGCTTTCGGCATCGGTGGGGTCGGTTGCATGGCGTACCTGCTCGATGATCTCGCCATTTGCATCAACGACTCCGGCGGCGATCTTAGTCCCGCCGATGTCAACTCCGAGCGCGTACATCGCAATTTCCAATCGATAGAGGGCTCTTGTTGCTGAGCTTGTCACGGACGAATGCACCGAACTCGCGTCCACCGTGCTCACGTTCCGCGCAACAGGAGGATAGTCTCATGAGCAACGCCGCACTAACTGTCACTGGAGCCAGCATGAGCGAGTCAAGAATGACCATTCTGATCGATCCGGATCGATCCACGAACCTCAATGATCTCCTCAGGGAGCGTGTTTCGTCGCGTGGTGATGACGCGATGCACGAGGTAAAACAGTCCGACGATACGTGGACCGCACAAACAGCACGGGAGTTCGAGGTTGAGGTCGTGGCCGTGGCAAAGGGCCTCGTTGCTCAAGGAGTTGAGCCAGGTGCCAGCGTCGGCATCATGTCTCGCACCCGCTACGAGTGGACCCTCTTGGACTGGGCAATTTGGGCTGCTGGTGCAGTCTCAGTCCCCCTGTACGAAACGTCTGCAGCGAAGCAGGTGCAATGGATCGCCTCAGACTCCGCAGTGCAACTCATGGTCGTGGAAACCGCAGAGCACGCAAAACTTGTCCGAGGCGTGCAGAAGAAGCTTCCTGACCTGCTTGACGTCTTCACCATCGACGACGGCGGAATCGATGCCCTCGTTGCCGCCGGTGCCGAGGTACCGGATGCAGAGATCGAACGTCGCCGTGGTCTTGCCAATCTGGATGACATCGCAACGATCATTTATACATCGGGAACCACCGGGCGTCCCAAGGGCGCAGAACTCACACATGAGAACTTTTACTCACTGTCAGTCAACGCCGTCGAGAAGTTGAACGTCGTGGTCAGTGAGCCGGGCTCTCGGACGCTACTGTTCATGCCCCTAGCCCACGTCTTCGCGCGCTTTATCGGGGTGTTGGCCGTTCCGGCCGGCGCGATTTTGGGGCACACTCCGGACACCGCCACTTTGTTGCCTGACCTGGCCTCCTTCAAACCCACTTTCATCCTGTCAGTGCCCAGAGTCTTCGAGAAGGTATACAACTCCTCGGAACAGAAGGCAGTTGCCGGAGGCAAAGGGAAGATCTTCTACTGGGCAGCGTCAACGTCAATTGCGTATTCTCGCGCGATGGACGCTCCTGGTGGACCGAACTTGTGGCTGCGGGTACAGCACAAACTGGCCACTGCGCTGGTGCTGAAGAAAATTCGGGCCGCGCTTGGTGGCCGCGCACAGTGGGCCATCTCGGGTGGTGCTGCGCTCGGAGAGCGCCTCGGACACTTCTATCGAGGACTCGGCCTCAATGTGCTTGAAGGCTATGGACTCACTGAAACAACGGCACCGACGACGGTCAGTCTCCCCGGTGCCACTAAAATTGGCACGGTGGGTCCACCGCTCCCCGGCTGCGCGGTCAAGCTCGACCACGACGGCGAGATTCTGATTCAGGGCATTCACGTGTTCCGTGGGTATCGAAACAACCCGCAGGCAACAGAAGAGGCCTTTACCGACGGCTGGTTCCGGTCCGGTGACCTCGGTTCACTCGATGCCGATGGGTACTTGCAGATCACCGGTCGCAAGAAGGAAATTATTGTGACTGCGGCGGGTAAGAATGTCGCGCCTGCGGCGCTTGAGGACCGTGTTCGTTCGCACGCTTTGGTGAGTCAGTGTGTCGTTGTCGGAGACGCAAGACCTTTTGTAGCGGCAATAATCACTCTTGATGCTGAGGCGTTGCCCAGTTGGTTGTCCGCCCAAGGAAAATCTGCACTGACGCTCACGCAAGCGCTGGACGACGCTGATGTGCTGGCTTCCATTGATAAAGCAGTGACTCGTGCGAATAAGCGAGTGTCGCGTGCAGAATCCATTCGGAAGTTCAGCATTTTGGACTCAGATTTCACTGTTGAGAATGGATATTTGACACCGTCGCTGAAAGTCCGAAGAAACCTCGTCTTGGAGGACTTCGCCTCGCACGTTGAGGCACTTTACTCAGACTCTCAATCCAGTTCAATTGAAGGATCTGGAGTCACTTCAACGACTGATTAAGCACGATGTCCCACCCCTATCGCGTGGACTGTCAGGGGTGGGGCGTAGCGTGAACGGCATGACTAGTTCTCTGACGCTGCCGATGCGGCACCGGTCAGCCGTACCAGGGATTCCGGCGCTGCCTGAAGCAAAGACCGGCACACCGATCCAGCTGGGGCTCGACGAGCTTGGCACGCCGCTCCACGACGTGACCTTCGTTGTTCTTGACCTTGAGACAACCGGAACGTCTGCCTCCGGAGCGTCAATCACAGAGATTGGCGCAGTTAAAGTGCGAGGCGGTGAGGTGCTGGGTGAGTTTCAGACTCTAGTGTGCCCCGATCAGCCAATCTCCGCACAGATCACTCGGCTCACGGGGATCAGCAACAGAATGGTTGAGTCAGCCCCTCCTGTCAGCGCTGTTCTGCCCAGCCTCTGGGAGTTCTTGACAGGCTCCGTGTTGGTTGCACATAACGCGAGTTTCGATGTGTCGTTCCTGCGCGCGGCTGCTCGAGCAATGGATCTGCCGTGGCTTGGTCTTCAGGTCGTCGATACGTTGGCGCTTGCGCGGCGAGCCGTGACACGCGACGAAGTTCCGAACCACAAACTCTCCACCCTCGCCGCCTTCTTCAACGCCGAAGTCACCCCTGATCACCGTGCGTTGTCAGATGCCCGCGCGACCGTCGATGTGCTGCACGCACTGCTGGGCAGGCTTGCCACGTGGGGCATCACGCATTTGGAAGACCTCAAAACTGCTAGCGATCCAGTGGCTCCCGAAGTGCGCGCGAAGCGACATTTCGCTGATGGACTGCCCACCGGCGCGGGTGTCTACCTTTTCCACGGTGAGGACGACGAGATCTTGTACGTCGGGACTTCTCGCAACGTACGCAAACGAGTGCGCAGTTATTTCACTGCAGCTGAGAAGCGCTCCAAGATGCGGCATATGCTCCGGGTGACGACCCGCGTGACTGCAGTCCCCTGTGCCACCGCCCTTGAAGCGAGTGTCCGCGAACTGCGAATGATCGCCGAACACGCGCCGCGCTTCAACCGTCGGTCCAAGTTCCCCGAACGCATGCCGTGGATTCGACTCATCGATGAGTCATATCCACGTCTAGCCATTGTGACGTCCGTCAAGGCCCAGTCCGAAGCTGGGGCGCACATCGGACCGTTCTCATCACGTAAATCCGCCACAGCCGCCTTAGAAGCGCTGCAGGCAAGCCTTCCAGTTCGCCAATGCAAGACCCGACTGCCTGTAATTGCTAAACCCGAGACCAGAGCGTGCCCCCTGCTCGAGATGCAGCGCTGCGCTGGTCCCTGCACTGCTGGTGATGACGCCGCGGGCAGCCGCGTGCGCCAACAATATGAACTCGATGCAGCACACGCGCAACGAGTCATGACTAAAGACCCGAGCCCCGTTGTGCACTTTTTTGAGAAAAAGATGGCGGCCCTGGTGGAAGCAAATTCCTTTGAGTCTGCTGCTGTGGAGCGAGACCGGCTCGCTGCGTTCCTTCAGGGAGCACATCGCGCGCAACGCTTCGACGCGCTCTCACGGTGCGCCAACCTTGTGGTTGCCCAACCAGCAGACGAAGACGCCTGGCATATCGTAGTTATCAGATATGGACGGTTAGCCGCTGCCGCAGTGGCACCGGCGGGAACTGACCCTCGGCTGACAATTAGCGCCGTTACTGCCACAGCAGAGCACGTAGCGGCGCCCCTGTCCCCGTCAACAGCCGCGCACCCCACGGAATCTCTGATGTTACTCAGTTGGCTCGATAGTCCTGGCACCCGGTTGATCGAGGCGTCGCACCCGCTAGTAAGCCCGGTGCATGGCGCTGGAGCACACCAGGGGTTAGTACGCAGTGCCCAACTGGCGTGGTCCGCTGATCGTGAGGACAACAGGTAACCCCACAAATTCATCTCACACATCCCACTGGGACACTGGGGCTGCCAGGGTTAGTCGCATCGGTGGCAAGATAGACAACACAGCAAGCCGAATAGCTCACAGAGTTAAGCAGAATGAAAACGAGGATCCAGGATGCTCACTGCAATCGTGATGATTGACGCAACTCCAGCTCTGATCACCGACGTCGCTAACGAAGTCACCGCAATCGAGGGCGTTAGCGAGGTGTATTCCGTCACCGGCGATACGGACCTCATCGCACTCGTCCGGGTAGCAGACCACGACGACCTGGCACTTGTTATCGCAGACGGGATCAATAAGATTCCCGGAGTGTTGCGGACCCAGACGAACCTCGCGTTCCGCACCTACTCGAAGTCAGATCTCGCCTCAGCGTTTGCACTCGGGCTCGGCGACTAGTTCGTCAGCGAGCCGATGCTTGCGCCCAGCGCTTAAGAACGCTCTGCGCTGCGCCATCATCAATTGCCTGTTCCGCAAGTTCATAGCCCGCGCGTAGGCGCTCGGACAGGGGCCCCATTGCAGTTCCCTCAAGGGTGCCGTCTGCCACGAGCGCCGCAGCGGCATTGATCAGCACTGTCTCTCGGACAGCTCCGCCCTCGCCTGCCAAGAAGCGTCTTGCCACATCGGCGTTGAAGCGTGCATCGGCGCCCCGTAATTGGGCGACGGTGATTTCGGTAAGACCCACGTCATCCACCAGGTTTAAAGTGGAATGTTCCACCAACCCTGCGCGGACCTCCCACACTTGGGTCGGGCTCGTTGCGGCCAATTCATCCAGCCCATCGTCACCACGAAAAACTAGGGCGCTAGTCCCCCGCGCTGCGAACACTCCGGCCATGAGCGGCGCCATCCGTAGATCAGCGCAACCAACTGCTGTTGCGCCCGGTCGCGCGGGGTTCGTCAGCGGACCGAGGAAGTTAAAAGCCGTTGCAATTCCCATTTCGCTACGCGCCGCCCCGGCATGACGCATCGAAGGATGAAAAGTCTGGGCATAGCAAAAAGTGATCCCGGCTTCGTCGAGAATTTGCTGAACCCGTTCCGGTTCATGGTCCAGTCGAATTCCAAGTTCCTCAAGCACATCGGCCGATCCGGATGCTGAGGACGCGGCTCGGTTGCCGTGCTTGGTCACCAAAAGTCCTGTTCCAGCAACCACAATCGACGCCATCGTCGAAATGTTGACCGTGTTCCGGCGGTCACCACCGGTGCCCACGATGTCGACGGTGCCTTCACGGGGCCTAAAAGGGACTGCGTGCGCCGTCATCGACTGCGCCAGTCCAGTGAGTTCGGCGACAGTCTCGCCCTTCACCCGTAAGCCAACGAGAAAGCTGGCCAAGCGAATCGGCGACACGGTCCCAGTCATCACCTGGTCCATCGCCCAGGCAGCCTCATCGACGCTGAGATCCTCATGCGCCACAATCGCCGTCAACAGGTCGGGCCAGGTGGTTTTCACGTGTTTCCTCACTTGCAGACCTCATGGAAATATCATTGCGGCATCAGAGTAAGCAGACTCCGCCGCATCGGCGCACAGGCGCGGTCGTTGCTGTCAGTTCCTTGTGCGCACCAAGTCGGCAACTTTGCGCTGCAATTCAATTGGATCAAGGGGACGGGAGACTACACCGTCCGCAAGCGACCAAGAAGCAAGCCAAGCATCGTCTGGGCGTCCCGTCAGCAACAGAGCGGGCGGACACTCGTAAATTTCATCCTTTAGCTGACGGCACATTCCCATGCCGCCCGACTTGTCAGTTTCGCCATCAAGAATCAAAAGATCGAACGAGCCGATATCTGTCGCATCGACCATGATGTCGTGCGTTGCGACCTCAAGCCACTCGATTCTGGGGGCTCCGGCCCGTAGTCGCGGCCCAACGGCCAAGCGCACGAGTTCGCGGATAGCACTGTCGTCGCTGTATATGAGGATCCGAGGGGCTCGGTCCGTCTTACGAGCGCTAGTTGCTGGCTGGTCAACCGACATTGTCATTCTCATCGCCTTCAGATCAAGGGAACGCTTCAAACTCCTACTGACAACTACTTAGGAGCATCTTGACATGTTGGCCCGCTGAACGCGCAAAACACCCCGAAGAACCCACCCTGACATTTTGGTTGAAGCCGTCACGAAGACGGCGGATAGCCGCCGATTTTCCGCATATTCTCGCGGAAGGCGCACAGGTCGCTTCACCATCCTTACTGACCAGAAACAGCGAAACCTAGGCCCTATGGCCCCAAGCGCTCACAAAGTCAGCAATAATGACTCTCGTGTCGACTGCAACCCCTACCCCCAGCGCCCCATCCCACGTGAGTGTCAACCGCCCGAACCCGGTCTCGGTTGGAACGATCGTGTGGCTCGCGAGTGAGCTCATGTTCTTTGCTGGGCTCTTCGCGATGTACTTCACCCACCGCAACGTTATGGCCGCCGAGGAATGGTCTTCGTACTCCGATAACCTCGCCTTCTGGTTCGCCTTGGGCAACACCACAGTGCTGGTGCTGTCCTCAGTGACTTGCCAGTTTGGCGTTTGGGCTGCCGAACGGCTGCAAGCTCGTCGCACCGGATCTCTCCTGCAGATCAGCAGGTGGGGCATGAACGAGTGGATGACCCTGACATTCATCATGGGTTCAATCTTTGTTGGCGGACAGATCTTCGAGTACGCCGAACTTGTTCAGCACGGCATCAGCATTTCCTCCAGCCCGTACGGCTCGGTGTTCTTCATCACCACCGGTTTCCACGGCTTGCACGTTGTGGGCGGTCTGATTGCCTTCCTCGTACTGCTCGGGCGCTCGTTCACTGCAAAGAAGTTCGGACACCACGAAGCAACAACAGCGGTTGTCGTTTCGTACTACTGGCACTTCGTTGACGTGATCTGGGTTGCACTCTTCATCATTATTTACGTGTTGCGCTAATAAATGGCACCTCGGATCAGCCGTGACTGCTGGCACAACAAGACCCCAAGTTTCTGTTCACCCACATGCGAGATGAGGATCCATCCGTGAAGGCACTCGCCGCCCGCAGGCACCACCGGTTCGCTCCGGTCGTGCTCATGCTGCTGGCGCTGCTGACCCTGGGCGGGCTTTACGCCGTCCTGTCCACGACGAGCGCAACTGCTGACACCGCCAGCACTGACGACGTCGAGACCGGTCAGAAGTTGTTCCAGGCCAACTGCGCAACCTGTCACGGTCCAAGCGCCAGTGGGACTGATGACGGCCCATCGCTCATCGGGGTGGGTGCAGCCTCAGTGAACTTCCAAGTCAGCACCGGCCGAATGCCCATGCAGATGAGCGGACCGCAGGCACCCATTAAGCCCGGTCAGTTCACCGATGTGCAGACGCGCCAGCTAGCGGCCTACGTCGCCACGCTGGGCGCGGGACCCGCAATCCCAACTGCCGACATGGTCGACCCCGCTCAGGGCAGCATCTCGCAGGGCGCGATCCTGTTCCGCACCAACTGCTCCATGTGCCACAACCCCGTGGGTGCCGGTGGCGCACTGAGCGAGGGCAAGTATGCTCCGCCTTTGTGGGACAGCACACCAACCGCAATTTATGAGGCGATGGTGACTGGTCCGCAGTCGATGCCCGTCTTCAACGACCAGAACATCACCCCGGATGAGAAGCGCGATGTGATTGCTTACATCGTTGAACAGCGTGAGCCTTCCGTCGGCGGTCTCTCGCTAGGCGCGATTGGTCCCGTCAGTGAGGGACTCTGGGTCTTCGTTATTGGCATGGGTCTATTGATCGGTGCCGCCGTTTGGATCGGAGCAAAGTCCTCGTGAACTCCACCGAGAACCCCCGTGACCTCGTGAACACCACGTCACAGCCCAAGGAACCTTCAGCGTTCAATGACCCTGGTATCCCTGAGCACAAGAATCGGATGGCAGACCTCGATGCAAAGGCAGATAAAACTGCTGAGCGTCAGGTCATCATCCTTTTTGTGATCTCCATTTTGGGCACAATTGGCACGATCGTCGCCTACTTTGCACTTCCGCTCACCGAAGACCCGAGCAGCGTACGCATCGCCAACCTCGCGCTCGGACTCGGTTTAACGGTCTCCCTTTTGGGCATCGGGCTGGCAGCGGTGCACTGGGCTAAGACGCTCATGTCAGGCCAAGAAGTAGCCGAGCCGCGCAAACCGCAGGCTGGCGATGCTGAAACTCGGGAAGCTGCAGTGCAGGCGCTAACCGATGGCGCTAAGGACTCCGGGATTGGCCGCCGTGGCGTGCTGAAGGGAGCGGTTGTTTCTGCAGTCGCGATCTTCCCCCTCACCATTGCCGTGCCCCTGATCGGCAGCGTCGGCGGCGACTGGAACGTTTCTAAGTTCCGGCACACCTTCTGGGCTAAGAACAAACGGATGAACCGAGACCACGACCCCAAGGGCACAGCGGTTAAGGCAACAGACCTCACAATTGGCTCGGTCTTCCACGTGATCCCCGAAGGCGTCATGGACGCGGAACACGCGATGGAAGAGAAGGCCAAATCTGTTGTTCTCCTTGTGCGCTTGGACGAACGCGAAATTAAAGAAGCCGAGAACCGTAAAGGTTGGTCTTACAACGGCATCGTCGCTTACTCCAAGATCTGCACGCACGTCGGCTGCCCTGTCGCTCTCTACGAGCAGCAGACCCACCACCTCCTGTGCCCATGCCACCAGTCCACATTCGATGTCGCTGATGGCGCACGGGTTGTCTTCGGGCCAGCCAAGAGGCCGTTGCCACAGCTTCCCATCACCGTCGACGACGAGGGATACCTCGTGGCACAGGACGACTTCAACGAACCAGTCGGCCCGAGTTACTGGGAGCGCCTCAAGTGAGCACTTCAACGTCCCCCCTAGCCCCCGCTGTTGACTACCTCGACCAGCGCACCGGAATCAGCAAAGCTGTTAAAGAATTCGCCCGCAAGGTGTTCCCGGACCACTGGTCCTTCCTGCTCGGTGAAATCGCACTCTATTCATTCGTTGTGCTGCTCATCTCAGGAACCTTCCTGACGCTGTTCTTTGTCCCAAGCATGGGCACCACGACATACCCGCTCGACGCTCTTCCTGCCAGCATGGCGGGCCTCGAGATGTCCGAAGCGATGGCGTCCGTGCTGCACACCTCCTTTGAGGTCCGTGGCGGACTGCTCATGCGACAGATCCACCACTGGGCGGCGCTACTATTCATGGCGTCAATCGTGACCCACATGATGCGAGTCTTCTTCACTGGGGCCTTCCGCAAACCACGTGAACTCAACTGGGTTGTCGGCTTCGTCCTCATGATCCTGGGCCTGGCGGCCGGCTTCTCCGGCTACTCCCTCCCAGACGATGTGCTCTCAGGTAACGGCCTGCGCATCACTGACGGCGTCATCAAGTCAATTCCCGTTATTGGCTCGTACATGTCGTACTTCGTCTTTGGTGGCGAATTCCCAGGTGAGGACATCATCCCTCGCTTGTTCACTGTGCATATCCTGCTAGTTCCAGCGCTGATTCTTGCGCTGATCGGTGCTCACCTCTTCATGGTCGTGCTGCATAAGCACACCCAGTTCCCAGGTGGCGGCCGTAAGGACACCAACGTTGTCGGATTCCCACTCTTCCCGGCGTACGTCGCGAAGGCCGGTGGATTCTTCTTCGTCGTCTTCGGTGTTCTCGCACTGATGGGTGCCACCCTCTCCATCAACAACGTGTGGGTGCATGGGCCGTACGACCCCTCCCCCGTTGGCGCAGGTGCTCAGCCTGACTGGTACATGCTCTTCCTTGAGGGATCACTACGCTTGATGCCGGGGCAACCGGAGTTCGAGATCTGGGGTTACACGCTTTCCTTGAACGTGTTGATCCCCGCTGTCGTGATTCCGGGAATTCTCTTCACAGCTCTCGCGATCTATCCCTTCTTGGAAGCACTAGTGACCAAGGACAAGCGCGAGCACCACGTGTTGGACCGGCCACGTAACGTGCCGACACGCACCAGCATCGGCGTTGCAATCCTGACGGCGTTCATTGTGTTGGCTCTTGCTGGTTCGAACGACATCCTCGCGACACACTTCGAACTATCCATTAATGATATTACGTGGGTGTTCCGAATTCTGTTCTTCGTTGGACCAGTGCTCGCGTTCATGATCACCAAGCGGATTTGCATTGGCCTGCAGCGCAAGGACCGCGAGTTGGTCCTGCATGGGCACGAATCGGGACGCATTGTCCGCTACGCCCACGGTGAGTACGTTGAAGTGCACCGGCCGCTCTCCGATGAAGAGATCTGGCTACGCGTCAACTACACGGCCCAGCGCCCGCTGGAGATCGAACCTGCCGAGGATTCACGCGGCGTGCGGCGCAAGGGTTACCGCAAGGACAAGGCGCTACAGGCGCTCTCGCGGTTCTTCTATGAAGACCGGGTCGAGCCTGTCACACCGGCTGAACTTGCAGCTGCGCAGGCACACGGTGAGCCTGACCAGCTTGGTTCAGTAGATGCTGAACCTGATCACATAACCGGAAATGATTCCGCAGAACCTCTCGACGACGTGCGGAAAAGTTAATTCTGCGCGAAGGTTGAAGAGTTGAGCGTGAGCCCCGCCACCGCAACAATCGGTTGGTGGGGCTCACGTCCATCACAGAAGAACACATATGGACCCCGCTTTCGCAGGGTCCAAGAAGCTGGAGGCAAAGATATGGCCGAGTACACACTCCCGGACCTCTCCTACGACTATGGCGCGCTCGACCCACATATTTCGGGTCGAATCATGGAGTTACACCACTCCAAGCACCACGCAGCTTACGTCGCTGGCGCCAATACTGCGTTGGAAAAGATGGCTGAAGCGCGCGACAAGGGTGCGTTCGACACCATCGGAATGCTTGAGAAGAATCTCGCGTTCAACCTTGGTGGCCACGTGAACCACTCCGTGTTCTGGCAGAACCTTTCACCAGAAGGCGGAGGCGAGCCTGCTGGCGCCGTCGGCGATGCCATCACAGAGTTCTTCGGGTCCTTCGACGCCTTCCAGAAGCACTTCAATGCGAATGCGCTCGGAATCCAAGGCTCCGGTTGGTCAATTCTGGCTTGGGACTCCATTGGTCAGAAGCTGATCATCGTCCAGCTTTACGACCAGCAGGGCAACCTGCCAATTGGTGTCACACCAATCCTGATGCTGGACATGTGGGAGCACGCCTTCTACCTGGACTACGTCAACGTCAAGGCTGACTATGTCAAGGCGTTCTGGAACATTGTGAATTGGACAGACGTTGCAGCACGCCTCGAGCGTGCACGCACGCAGACTAGTGGTCTCATCGTCGCTAACTGATGGCTTGACAGCCATTCTCACGCCGTAGAATCGCGCGTGAGACGCGCAACGACTAAGTTTGGCCCGTGAGGTTCGCCTCACGGGCCAAACTGCGTTCTAGGCCCCTGCAAAACGGTGTGGTGGCTACATCGCCACGTTCTCCCCAACCGCAACCCCACGAAGCCATCGATTTACTTCTAAGTCGCGGGTATGACCAAGTGGCGGCCAAGACCAAGCCTCCTCTAGGACGACGCCGATTCCTACAAACGAGCAAGAGCGAATCCATACGAAAAGAGCGGCTGTGGAATGTTCCACAGCCGCTCTTTCCTGATCAAAGATTACTGGTCAAAGATGCATTCATCATCCGCTCTGAGAGGGTTACTCAGTGTGCGTGCTGGCCCTTAGAGAATTCCAGTACCCAGCCCACAATCGCGATTAAGCCCAATGCAGCTCCGATGTAGAACACCCACCAGCCGACAGCGAGGCCGAGGAACGAGATTGCGGCCGTCGCCGCCAGGATCAATGGCCACCAACTCCACGGGGCAAAAACGCCCTGGTCACCGGCGCCCTGGTCAATCTCACCCATTGAGTCGTCTTCGGGACGCGGGTCGATTCCGCGCGCTACGAGTGCGAGATAGGCCCCAATCATTCCGTTAAGACCGCCGAGGAGAAGAAGCCCCGCAGAGCCTACTGCCTCCCACCCACTCCAGAGTCCATACCCTGTGCCCACGATTGCAAAGAAAACCGTCAGCGCCAGAAAGACGCGAGTTTCAATCTTCATCTACTTGCCATCCTCGTGCTCAGGACCGGGGGCATCAATGATGGTCATTATTGATTGACCGTCATCCTCTTCTCCGGCAACAACGCGTCCCGCAGTACTTGCTTGCTCACCGCGTCGGTCAGCTTCGCCAAGGACCTGGTCCATCAGGTTGGGGTTGGGATCCATGTGATCCATTGCCGCAACTTCGGGGTGGTGCAGATCGAATGCTGGGCGTTCGGATCGAATCCGAGGCAATGAAACGAAGTTGTGCCGCGGTGGTGGGCAAGAAGTTGCCCATTCCAGTGATGAACCGAAGCCCCAGGGGTCGTCGACTTCAACCTTCGGAGCCTTACGCCAAGTGACATAAACGTTCCAGAGGAACGGGAGCGTTGACGCCGCCAGTAGGAACGAACCAATTGTGGAGACTTGGTTCATCCACGTGAAGCCTTCTTCGGGCATGTAGTCGGGGTACCGACGCGGCATGCCCGCTACGCCCAACCAGTGCTGCACGAGGAAGGTCATGTGGAAGCCAACGAAAAGCATCCAGAAGTGGATCTTGCCAATACGTTCGTTCAGCATCTGTCCGGTGAACTTCGGCCACCAGAAGTAGAAGCCAGCAAACATTGCGAATACGACGGTTCCGAACACGACGTAGTGGAAGTGCGCCACGATGAAGTACGTGTCAGAGATGTGGAAGTCCAACGCTGGGCTGGACATGATCACACCGGTGAGACCACCGAAGAGGAAAGTCACGAGGAAACCAATGCTCCACAGCATGGGCGTCTCAAAGGTGAGTTTCCCTCGCCACATGGTCCCAATCCAGTTGAAGAACTTCACCCCGGTTGGAACCGCAATAAGCATGGTCATCAATGCGAAGAACGGCAGCAGCACAGCACCAGTCACGTACATGTGGTGTGCCCACACCGTGACAGAGAGCGCAGCGATGGCGATCGTTGCGTAGACCATGCCTTTATAGCCAAAGAGTGGTTTACGACTAAAGACAGGAATGATCTCGGTAACGATCCCGAAGAACGGCAGGGCAATAATGTAAACCTCGGGGTGCCCGAAGAACCAGAAGAGGTGCTGCCAGAGGATCGCTCCGCCATTTTCTGGGTTGAAAATTTGTGCGCCAAGACGTCGGTCGGCTCCCAGCGCAAAGAGCGCGGAGGCCAACGGTGGGAAGGCCATCAGAACCAGCAAACTGGTCACAAGGACGTTCCAGGTGAAAATTGGCATCCGGAACATAGTCATCCCGGGTGCACGCATGGTAATCACGGTCGTAATGAAGTTCACCGAGCCGAGGATCGTGCCGAACCCTGCCAAAGCAAGGCCAAACACCCATAAGTCTCCGCCCAACCCCGGACTAAACGTGGTGTTCGATAACGGTGCATAACCAAACCAACCAAATGACGCGGCGCCTTGGGGCGTGAAGAAGCCGGAGCTCGCGATCACACCACCGAAGAGATAAAGCCAGTACGCGAACATGTTCAGCCGCGGAAATGCGACGTCTGGTGCACCGATCTGCATCGGCATGATGACGTTAGCAAAGCCAGCAAAGAGTGGGGTCGCAAAGAGCAACAGCATGATCGTGCCGTGCATTGTGAAGAGCTGGTTGTACTGCTCTTTGCTCTGCACAAGCTGAATGCCAGGCTCAAAAAGTTCCGCGCGAATAACGATGGCCATGACGCCACCGATACAGAAGAAGATAAAGGAAGTAATCAGGTACATGTACCCGATCGTCTTGTGGTCAGTAGACGTGACCCACTTCACCAATGTGCTTCCCAGAGACTGCCGCTCAGGTGCGAGCCCAGGAGTGGTCGGAGTGAGGGCGGCCATCAGAGTTCATCCTCCATCGTTGTCAGATTTGCTTCGCTCTGCTGCCGGTTGAGCTCTAATCCGAGCGACCCGGTTTGGCCCATAGCCTCGAGTTCGGCCATATGCGCGTCGTAATCTTCAGGGCTCACGATCGCCACGTTGAACAGCATGCCGGAGTGGTGCTCACCGCATAACTCGGCACATTTGCCGGCGTAGAATCCGACTCGCTGCGGTGTGATCTGCATATGGTTCGTCCGGCCAGGGATCATGTCCATTTTATCCAGGAAGGACGGGACCCAGAAAGAGTGGATGACATCACGGGAATCGAGCACGAGCAGGACGCTCTTCCCAGAAGGTAAGTAGAGAGTCGGCAGTGACTCGTCTGTTCCGACTGCGCCGTCAAGACTGGTTTCTGCGCCACCCAATTTACTGACGTCTGTGGCGTGCTGTCCGGTGTCGAAGACATCGTCATCGAGGTAGTTGAAGTCGAAACTCCACTGTTTGCCGACGACCTGAATCGTGACGTCTGGGTTGTCGTCGACTGAACGGATCTCTCCCATGTCGCGCTGAGTGTAGAAGAACAGCACTCCCACCATGATCACTGGGATGACGGTGTACATCATTTCGAGGGGGATGTGGTATCGGTTCTGCACCGGGAGGGTGTGGTCGTCTTTCCGTTTACGGTAAACGATCACGCACCAGAGCATGAGGCCCCAAGTAATAAGCCCGACGACGAGCGCGGCGGTCCATGAGCCCACCCATAGGTTCGTGATTCGGTCCGTGTGGTTGGTAACTGGGCCTCCGTCGGAGTACCCAGGCATGAATCCACGCTGAGCCTCTTCGGAGCATCCGGAGACGACAAGAACCAGCGCAACGGCTAACGCCGATCCGCTGATTGCTTTACGCCACTGACGACGTTTAGGAAGTTGCGAGTGCAAGGGGGGCCTTTCACGTAACGTCCCAAGCGCTGACACCGCAGTATGCGGCGCTACACCTGGGACCTTGGTCCTCGACCCCTAGAGCCTAGCGCTTCTTCGGGGTGGTTCTCACCCCAATACGCCTCTAAGTCGTGGCACTTGATGATCTTTTGTCATGATCCTGCTGTTTCTAGTGTTTTCGGGGGTCCCCTTGCTGAACAGTCTGTGGGATAGCGTGCACTTGTGAACGATTCTCTGGCTGCCCCACGGGTATTCCTTGATGCTGGTGGCTCAGCACCGCTCCTACCGCAAACTCATCAGGCTCTTCAACAGGCCGCAGAACGCGGCTGGGCGGACCCGACTCGACTGCATTCGGAAGGTCGCGCGGCACGCGGTCTACTTGAGGCATCTCGCCAGGCAATCGCTGAGAAGCTCGGCGTGCGGACGCCGGAGGTGCACTTTGCGCCGTCGTACCCACAGGCAGTACACACCGCACTGCGCTCGTTACATCGTGCCCGACGCCGCACCGGTAGCCGGATGGTTATCAGTGCCGTTGAGCGCGCCAGTGTGCTCAACGCCGCGAGATTTGTGTGCCCGGATTCTGACAGCCTCGACGTTGTCGCGGTGAACCAGCACGGGGTGGTGGACGTCACTGACTTTTCGGACCGCGTCGCTAAACCTGGCGTTGCGTTGGCATGTCTGCAACATGCCAACGGGGAAGTTGGCTCAGAACAACCCTTGCAGGCGGTGTACCAAGCGTGCCAAGCCGCTGAGGTGCCACTTCTGGTCGATGCTGGATCCAGCGTAGGGCACGTCTCAGTTGGCACCTCCTGGGATGCCCTCACAGCACACCCGGCTGACTGGGGTGGTCCTGCAGGCATAGCAATCCTCGCGGTACGAAGCGGTGTTCGCACGTCACGGATCAATCCCGAAGACGCCGACCACTGGTTCCCAGGCGGCGTTGCAGTGGCCGCGGCATACGCTGCAGCGGTGAGTCTGCAGACAGCACAGGCTGGCTCTCACGAGTCAGCTCGCCATCGCTACGACCTCATCAAGCAATTACGGCAGCGAATCCCGGAACTCATTCCTGATGTTGACGTGGTGGGGGCCCCAGAAGATCGATTGCCTCATGTGCTGACGTTCTCTTGCTTATATGTCGAAGGCGAAGCTCTTGTTACTGAGTTGGACCGACTGGGGTTTGCGGTGGGATCCGGGTCTGCGTGCACCTCGCTCACCCTCGAGCCAAGCCACGTTCTAGCTGCCATGGGCGCACTCACTCACGGCAACATTCGACTGACCCTGCACCCCGGGGTGCATCAGCCCGATATTGATCGCTTTCTCACCGCTCTCCCCAGTGCTGTGCAGCAAGTACGCGAATCGACGGGAGTGGCGGGACTATGACGACGTCGGATATCGATGTGATCGATGCCCGCGGACTACGCTGCCCACTTCCAGTGATCCGATTGGCGCAACACTCAGTAAAACTGCAGGCCGGGGCAATTGTGACCGTGCTGACAACAGACCCCGCCGCGAAGGTCGACATCCCTGCGTGGGCCCGAATGCGCGGCCACCTGTTACTTGAGCAAGTGGAACTGGACGGTCATCTCAAAACAATCGTCGAGTTGTCCTGAGAAACCAGCCCACTTCTACGCCGATCCAAATCTAAAAGCTTGAGGCCCCGCCGGATCTCTGGCAGGGCCTCAAGTGTTGAACTGGTCGATAATCGGCTCAGCCGAATGAGTCGCCACAGGCGCAGGAACTGCCTGCGTTCGGGTTGTCGATGGTAAAGCCCTGTTTCTCAATGGTGTCCGCGAAGTCAATTGTTGCGCCTTCGAGGTACGGGACACTCATCTTGTCAATGATGACCTCAACGCCCGAGAAGTTTCGGGTGGCGTCGCCGTCAAGGGAACGCTCGTCGAAGTACAACTGATAGATCAGGCCGGAGCAACCCCCGGGTTGCACAGCAACCCGTAGTCGGAGGTCATCGCGACCTTCCTGCTCGAGCAGGCTACTGACTTTGCCTGCGGCAACCTCAGTAAGTTCTACTCCATGCGTCGCTGTTTCGGTGGTCTCGCTCATGAGTTTCTCCACATGTCTTGAAGTCCTGGACATTGGTCCGGTTCCTGCCAGTGCAACATGCGTCGCGTGCAGTTTGTTCCTACCAGCCTACGTCCCCTGTAAAGGGGTCCGGCTGAAGTTGTCCACTACGAGGACGCCGCGGTGCCTATCTGGACCAGGTGCGGACGATTCCGGGCATCCTGGCAAGCAATCTCTGCAGGATCTTCGCCTGTTCGTCAGCTTCCTGCGTCTTGTGGTTAAGGTCACCCTGGTGCCGAATCATTGGTCCGGCGTCGGTGGGTTCGTAAAGAGTACTCACTCCCAGGGCTGCCCACTCTCGGCGGCCAGCCTCGCTATGCCCCGTCAGCGCGATCACAGGGACGCCACGCTGCAGTGCACGGTTGGCTACCAATTGGGTCGCGCCGTCATGCACCTCAGCGGCGTCCAACGCTGTCGACACGACCACGACGACGTCCGCTGCGTCGAGTTCTGCTTCCAGTCCAGTGCGCTCAGCGCTCACGTCGAGGGCGTTGCGCACGGGCACCCCAAGTACATTCAGCATGAAGCCAACCCCGCCATAGGTGCCTGCCCCTGGCTGGCCGGTCAGTTCTCGCGCTCGGACAGATACCGCGACGCCGTCGCCCTCGGTGGCCGGACGAGAGCCTGGTATTGGGTCTGCTAGGAGGTTGTGCCCAAGCAGGGAGGTGCCCAAAGCTCCCGCCACGAGATGTGCGAAGTCACCCAAGGTCCGCTCCAAGCGGTGGGCGGCTTCGCCATCTAGCCGCCCCGCTTGGTCTAGCAGAGCGGCGAGTCCGCCCAGTCCAAGCAGCGGGCCGGTAGCCCGTGAGGCGACGACAAGGCCTGCCGCGTGCAATCGGGCCCGCAGCGCCTCGAGGTCGGGCAGATCACCCGGGGTGACACCTGAGAGTTGCAACGCCCCGCCTAGTAGCCGGTTCGCAGCCAAACTTTCGATTCCAAAGCGCTCCTGGCCGATTCCGAACCCTTCAGCCAATCCAGCGAGTAGCCCGGCTCCCCCATCTGCCCACGTCACGTCATCCTGGGTGGGTGGCAGCCCGAGCAGCAGCGGTGCCGAAGCGGTTTCGCAGGCTCGAGCCAGTCCGAGGCCGAAAACATAGGAAGATCCTCGGTCCGGCGAATCGGTGTCAAGAGAACCGGGAGATAGCTGATCTGCTTCCACGCAGACCACTATCTCGGAGTTTGTTTCGGTGTTCAGCGCACAGAAGCCGGAGCCCCCGTCACTGAAGCGCAGAGCCCGCACCCTGTCGTTGGGTGCTCCGGACTGCCAGGACGCAGCGACCTGGCCCGCAACGTCCCCTACTGCAGGCGTCCACTGAGTCGACGAGACAATTACTATTCGCATACCCCCCATTGTCAGGCTTCCCCTGTGTGCAATTGTCTGCTGTCCCGGCTAGCGACCACTCCGAGCAGGCTCACAAGACGATATGAAAGACTTCGGACCGTGAGTACGCTGTTGAATTCTTCCTCGTCATCGCAGTCCGAGCCGAATCCGCAGAGCACTGCTGCGCCGATTCCAACACCTACCGCTTCGGGGTTCGCCGAGCCTGCCCCTGGGGGCGCCCTGCTTCTGCTCGGTCAAAAGAGTGATCTCGACTCCGAACGTGGAGTGGAGTGTTCCGGGGAATTGCCCGCAGCAAGCGAACCTGGGCTTATGGAGCGTGCCCGGGTCGCACGAGCTGCCCTTGGTGATCGTGTTTTCATCCTCGGACACCATTACCAGCGGAATGACGTCATTGAATTCGCCGACATCATCGGCGACTCCTTCAAACTCGCCCGCGAAGCAGCGGCCCGCCCCGAAGCTGAATTCATCATCTTCTGTGGTGTGCACTTCATGGCTGAGAGCGCCGACATTCTCACCACAGATGCCCAGCAGGTGATCCTGCCCGACCTCGCAGCCGGCTGCTCAATGGCTGATATGGCTGCAATCGATCAGGTCGAAGATGCTTGGGATGTTCTCACAGATGCGGGCATCGCGTCGAAGACTGTTCCGGTGACCTACATGAACTCAGCTGCGTCGATTAAAGCCTTTACCGGACGTAACAACGGGACCATTTGCACCTCGTCGAATGCCCATGTGGCACTCAACTGGGCGTTTGATCAGGTGGGTGGCCTCGAGGGCGACGGCAAAGTTCTCTTCCTGCCCGATCAGCACCTGGGACGCAACACCGCTGTAGAGACGCTGGGACTTTCCCTGGAGGATTGCGTCGTCTTCAATCCACGCAAACCAAATGGTGGTCTGACGGACGACGAACTCAAGAACGCCCGAATGATCCTCTGGCGCGGCCACTGCTCCGTGCACGGCCGGTTCTCAGTCCAAAATGTCACAGACATGCGAGCTGCGAACCCCGATGTCAATATTCTCGTGCATCCCGAGTGCACCAATGAGGTTGTCTCCATTGCGGATTACGTCGGCTCAACTGAATTCATTATCAAAACCCTGGACGCAGCCGAACCAGGCTCAAGCTGGGCCATCGGCACGGAACTCAACCTGGTGCGCCGGGTTGCAGCAGCACACCCCGATAAGCAGGTGCACTACTTGGACTCAACCGTGTGCTTCTGCTCAACAATGAACCGAATCGACATTCCGCACTTGGTCTGGGTGATGGAAAATCTCATCGCCGGCAATGTTGTCAATCAGATCGTCGTTGACGGCGATGACGCCCACTGGGCCCGCGTGGCACTCGACCAGATGCTGGCACTGCCCGGACACTGATCCGGTAGTCTGCTGGGGTGACTCGTCGTTCTCAACTTGCCCTTGCAACTGTTTTCCCCCGCCGGGCCATCCCTAATATGGATGTGCTCGACCCATCAGTGACCCGAATGCGCGTGCATATCGCAGATCTCGATCTCTACTGGCATGTCAATAACGGCGTCTACCTCCAGATGATGGATGTTGGCCGCAGCAACCTCATTGCTGACCTCAACGGTGCCAAGTCGCTCAAGGAACGCGGTTGGTACCCCGTTGTGGCTGCATCGACCGTCAAGTACCGGCGGTCGCTGAAACTGGGACAAAAGTTTGACATGACCACGCGGGTGCTGGGCTGGGACCCCCGGGTGATCTATCTAGAGCAGTCCTTCAGCATCGGCGACACCCACATCGCGCGTGGGATTGCAGCGGGAAGATTTTTGAGCAAGGCCGGTGCACGTATCGCCGCGCCCGACGTCATTAATGTGCTCGACCCCAGCCAGAAGAGCCCGGATCTTCCAGCTGATGTGCTCTCCTGGGCCCGCGCCGTCGATGTGGCCCACCGCGAGGACTAGCGCGCGGATAACGTAGGTGTCCAGCACCGCTCGCGAACTCGACTAGCCTAGAGGTGTGTTCTCTAAGAAGGCCTCTGCGGCGCAACCCGACTCCAACCGGTCCAAGAAGAAGTCTGCTGTGACCCCGGACCCCACTCCGGTCATCAGGGACAAGACGAAGACCGGCCCCACTCCTAGGCGCAAAGTTGCCGAAGCGGCAAACAGGGTTCCTCTTGTTCCTGGCGACCGGCGCGCAGCGGCCAAGTCCGCGCGCGAGCACAACCGAAAACTGCGAGAAAAGCAGTATCAGGCCATGCAGACGGGGCAAGAGTCGGCTCTGCCCAAACGCGATCGGGGCCCGCTGAAGCGCTATGCGCGCAACTTTGTTGACGCTCGGCGTAACCTCGGCGACTACTTCCTGTACATCGCCGGAATCTTCTTAGTACTGATGTTCGTGACGGCACGCTTCCCAGGGCTCACCCCACTGGTGACCCTCGTGCTTTATTCACTGGTGTTCCTCGCGATCGTTGACGCCATGCTGATGTGGCGCAAGCTGAAAACACAACTCTTCGCCAAATTTGGCCCCGACACCGATGTGAAGCCGGCACGCTGGTACTCCGTCATGCGAATCTTCCAGCTGCGTCGGGCACGGCTACCCAAGCCACAAGTCAAGTACGGGGAATACCCCGTCTAGTTAGAACCACCACCCGTCGTCATTCTGCTGCAGGGGCCTGTTTCATTGCATCGTCGAGGTCCAAAGTAGGCGCGGCTTGAACACCGCCGTGCATCAACTTTGCCGATGCAATCTGGTCGAGGACGAGATTTCTCCAGTGAGTTCCCAGCCAAGTTTCCGCGTCGAACTGGGTGGTGAATGCCGGGCTCACCGGCTCGGCGACTGCGGTCCTGTCGCTTTTTTCGAACTGCCACACCCATGCCTGCGTAATCATTGACGGCTCCGCGTAAGTGTTTTGTTGATACGAGCGGCCCAGAACGGGCCCTCGTAGATGAAACCGGTATACCCCTGGATCAGCGTGGCGCCGGCCGCGAGGTATCGCGCACCGTCTGCCGCTGTCGTGATCCCACCCACACCGATGATGACCGGCTCTGTCCCTAGGCGGGCACGGAGTTGAGTCACCACCTCGATACCGCGCTCAAGTTCTGGCGGGCCCGATAGCCCACCGGGGCCAAGATCGTGGCTAATGGTCGTGTTGACCGCCACCACACCATCAAGACCCAGTTCTAGGACTAAGTCAGCGACTGCGTCGATATCAGCGGCTGCAAGGTCTGGCGCGATTTTGACTAGCAGCGGGATGTGCTTATCACCTGAAGCCGCATCAGCGGTCTGACGCACCCGGGTCAGAATCGGGCGCAGCGCCTCAACCGACTGCAGGTCGCGTAGCCCGGGAGTATTGGGCGAAGAGACGTTGACCACCAGATAGTCCGCAAAAGGCGCGAGCAACTGTGCACTGGTTGCGTAATCTTCCGCTGCGAGTTCCGCCGGAGTGACCTTGCTTTTACCAATATTGACGCCGATAACAGCCCTGCGACCCCGGCGGGTGCGGCGCAGGCGGCGAAGTTCCCGCGCTGCCACGGCTGCGCCAAGGTTGTTAAAACCCATCTGGTTGCGCAGCGCGCGCTGGTCCAATACTCGCCACAACCGAGGTGCGGGGTTACCAGGCTGCGCATGAGCAGTGATCGTGCCGACCTCGATGAAGGCGAATCCGAGCATGTCTAGGCCTTCAACCGCGCCAGCGTCCTTATCGAAGCCGCCTGCGAGTCCAAAAGGACCCGCAAGGGTTCGATTGAATACGTGCTTATGGCGGGGCGCCACCAGAAACTTTGCGATCAGGTCTGGGACAACAGGCAAGCGTCCAGTCCAACGAATCAAGTGGTACGCGATGCTGTGCGCACGTTCTGGGTCCATTCGTTTGAACACGAGGTTGAAGACCAACTGATACAAAGTTCTCTCCTTAAAGCTGAAGCTGAGACGTTGCAGCATGCTGCCGGGCACGTGTGTGCCACAACCACCACAAACCAAGAATTGGGAGCAGCAATGGCACGAAGCCATACCCCTGCCCGAGATGAGACCACACCGTTGCTTTCGGGAACAGTTCAGGTTGGGCAAAAGACACAATGCCCACTGTTAGCACGCCAACGAACTCAATCAGCACGGCGCTCCACGCTACGAGCCGCGCCGTGCGCGAGCCCAGAGCCAGCGCCACAGTCGCCACGATGTAAATTACAGCAGCGAGACCCGACAAAAAATACGCCAGCGGGGCTTCATGCCAGTCCCGGACCAGTTGCACGCTTGCACGTGCGGTGGCAGAGAGCGCAAAGATTCCGTAAATCAGGATCAGCAATCGACCAAAGCCATCACGAGTCTGGCCGGGCGCGGTCTGACGCTCCACTTCTTTCAACACCTCTTTAACTCCCCCAAATTTGCAGCAACCGCAGTTCCAAGAAGATGACCGTCCAACTCGCCACCATCAACACCACCGAGCTCCACCGGCTGCGTTCCGCAAAAGCCCAGAAGGCAGCAACTGGCAAAATAATCAGCACCACAATTAAGTAGCCCCACATGTTGACTGGGTCGAAATCACGATCGGCGGTTGCCATCATGACCACGGAAACCACCAATTGCACGATCAACGCTAATTCAACAACAGCAGCGCCCCACAACTGCCTGAGAATGACCGCACGATTGCGAATTACGAACCATAGGGCCCAAATTGACAAAGCCCCCGCAAGCAACATGACGGCGTAGCTCAGCACAGTGGACACGCCAAGAGCGTACCGGCTGCAAAAGATTCTTATCCGGTTCGAACGTCCTCAGCGCCGCTGCAGAGTCGCGGTAGACTAAGCAACGTGGCTGAACTGACTCTTACCAGCAAGGATCCCATCAAGCTCAAGGCCGACGCGCTCGTCGTCGGTGTTGTGAGTTCTGACTCCGGGATCACCATCCTCAACCCAGATGCGCTGCCCGCAGATTTGCGTGCGGCCATTACCTCAGCAGCTTCTGACCTTGACCTCACGGGCACTGCAGAGCAAGTGCGACGAATTCCATCAGTAAAAGCGCTGGCTGCCCCGGTTCTCGTCTTGGTCGGACTCGGCAAGCCCGCCGCAAGTTTCACTCCTGAAACTTTGCGTCGCGCCGCCGGAGCAGCAGCACGGGAACTGTCGGGAGTGGGCAACGTAGCCTTCGCTTTGCCAGCGGCTGACATCGCTGCTGTCTCCGCTATTGCAGAAGGAGCGTTGATGGGGTCCTACGACTTCACGCGCTACCGCAAGTCTGACGCCAAGACTTCTGCAATGACGACCAAAATGACGGTTGTGACTCCCCTGGCTCGTTCCAAAGAAGCTGCCGCAGCTATCAGTCGCGCAGTAATTCTGGCCGAGGCGGTTCACAACACTCGCGACCTCGTCAACGCAGCACCTAACGATCTGTTCCCCAGTGCTTTCGCTGACATTGCGAAGGGCGCTGTCAAAGGAACCGGCATTAAGATCACGGTTCTTGACGAAAAAGCATTGGAGGCCGGTGGTTACGGCGGTCTGATCAACGTCGGCAAAGGCTCCTCACGTGGCCCCCGGCTAGTGAAACTCACCTACACCCCATCACGGCCGACGAGCCGCGTCGCCCTCGTTGGTAAGGGAATCACCTTTGACACCGGTGGCATCTCCATCAAGCCCGCTAAGGGGATGGAGGCCATGAAATCCGATATGGCTGGTGCTGCAGCAGTGCTGTCCACAGTTGTGGCTGCTGCCAAGCTTGAAATTCCGGTAGCTGTCACGGCCTACCTTTGCATCGCAGAAAACATGCCGTCAGGAACTGCTCAACGCCCCTCTGATGTCATCACCGTCCGTGGTGGCAAAACAGTTGAGGTTCTTAACACCGATGCAGAAGGACGCTTGGTGTTGGCGGATGGGCTGGTCTCCGCGCTGGAAGACAACCCCGACCTCATCGTCGACATCGCAACGCTGACCGGTGCGCAGGTGGTGGCCCTAGGCGAACGCGTCTCGGCCATCATGGGCACAGATGACGCCCGGGCGGAACTCGTCACGGCCGCTGGGACCAGTGGGGAGCAGTTCTGGCCAATGCCCCTGCCAGAGGAACTTCGTGCGGGACTGAACTCCAAGGTGGCGGACATCGCCAACATTGGTGACCGCTTCGGTGGAATGCTGTCCGCTGGAATATTCCTGCAGGAGTTCGTTGACGCGACTCCGTGGGCGCACCTTGATATCGCGGGGCCAGCGTTCAACGAAAGCGGCCCACATGGTTACACAGGGGCTGGTGGCACTGGGGTGGGGGTTCGCACCATGCTTGCGATGCTTGAGGCCCGCGCCATCAAAGCCTGACCCAACGCACTGCCGCTGCACCCAAGTTAAGTAGGGAGTGCGAGCAGTGCGTCAGCCCGCTGTTGCGTTCACGTGCGACGGCGGGCTGATCGCTGTTGGGAGTTCCAATCGCGCATGCGCTGCGGGTAACCGGTGAACTGAACGTTATACACCGGGATTCCCAACGATTCTGCGGTCGACCACGCCACCGGCGCGCTCGGTACACGCCGCCTGGTCCACTCTCCGGTCGTTGCGATCAAGATGATCGTGGGTGGGGTGTCTTTATTCTCTGGCTCGATATACGCTTCAACGCCCTTGCGGGACGCCACAAACTGCTTGAAGTGGTCAACAGTTTCCTTCTTGGAACTAGGCGCCTCAGGCGCCCCCGACCCCTCGTTGGGTTGTGTTCGACCACGACGCGAGAAGAGATTAGATAGACGACCCATCACAGCAGGATATGCGTAGATGCGGGGGTCTTGTCGATCCGGCAGCCGTTTGCAGCCGATCCCGCTCCTTCGCAATGAAAAGGATTGGCTTCCACCAAGCCGAGGTCATACGAGCACCATCACACGTCAACATTGGCCGAAAAATGATGGGATGTCTCAGAAATCACACCCATGTGGTCGCCAAAAGGTTGGGACCAACGACTCAGTGATGACAAGATAGAGAGAATTGCAGTTTTGAATACCGCCCCAGCACTATAAGGAGATGCACGTGGCCGATACCACCGGCACAGAATTCGACATCGTTGTTCTCGGTGGAGGCAGTGGCGGTTATGCCGCGGCTCTCCGGGGCGCTCAGCTCGGACTTCAGGTTGCCTTGATTGAGTCCGGCAAGCTGGGCGGCACTTGCCTGCACAACGGATGTATTCCCACCAAAGCGCTCTTGCACGCAGCTGAAGTTGCCGACAGTGCCCGTGACGGCGGAAGCATTGGCATACACACTGAACTTAAGGGCATCGACATGTCCGGGGTCAACGCCTACAAAGACGGCGTCGTCTCGCGATTGCACAAGGGGCTCGAAGGCCTTATCAAGGCACGGAAGATCACCGTCTTCGAAGGACACGGTCGACTTGTTGGTCAAGACACCGTCGAAGTTGCCGGTCAGCAGATCAAGGGCAAGAACATCGTTATTGCCACGGGCTCATACGCCCGTTCACTGCCTGGCCTCGACATCGGCGGCAAGGTCATCACATCCGACGAAGCTCTAAAACTCGACTACGTGCCCGGCTCAGTAGTCGTACTCGGTGGTGGCGTTATTGGTGTGGAGTTCGCGTCTGTCTGGAAGTCCTTCGGAGCCGACGTCACCGTCGTAGAGGGACTGCCGAACCTCGTGCCCGCCGAGGACATCGCACTATCCAAGTCGCTTGAGCGTTCCTTCCGTAAGCGCGGCATCAATTTCTCCACCGGCGATCGATTCGCCAAGGTGGACCAGCACGACGGGGGCGTTCACGTCGCCCTCGAATCTGGCAAGACCTTCGATGCAGACCTACTGCTCGTCGCCGTCGGTCGCGGTCCGCGCACAGATGACCTGGGCTTCGAAGAACAGGGCATCACGCTCGACCGTGGCTTTGTCATCACAAACGAGCAACTGCACACGGGTGTCGGCAACATCTACGCAGCCGGAGACATCGTCCCCGGTCTGCAACTGGCCCACCGCGGTTTTGCCCAGGGAATCTTTATCGCTGAGCAGATCGCCGGCCTGAACCCCGCACCGATTATCGAGTCGGGCATCCCCCGTGTCACCTACTGTGAACCAGAGGTGGCATCCGTCGGACTCACCGAGGCTCAGGCCAAAGAACTGCACGGAACTGACTCCGTTGAGGTCCTTGAGTACAACCTCGGCGGAAACGGCAAGAGCCAGATCCTCGGCACGCAGGGCTTCGTCAAGTTGGTGCGCGAAAAGGACGGCCCAGTCATTGGCGTGCATATGATTGGTTCCCGCGTTGGGGAACTCATCGGTGAAGGCCAGTTGATCGTTAACTGGGAGGCCTACCCCGAAGACGTTGCTGCCCTCGTGCACGCACACCCGACGCAAAATGAAGCACTTGGCGAAGCGCACCTTGCGCTTGCAGGCAAACCCCTGCACGCCCACAACTGAATCCCACCGGTCTAACTTAAGGAGCACGAGAAGATCATGGCTGACTCCGTAACGATGCCCGCGCTGGGCGAATCAGTCACCGAAGGAACTGTTACCCGGTGGCTGAAGCAAGTTGGTGAAACCGTTGAGGTTGATGAGCCTTTGCTCGAAGTCTCAACTGACAAAGTCGACACCGAAATCCCCTCCCCTTTCGCCGGAACTCTGCAAAAGATCCTGGTTGAAGAGGATGAAACCGTTGAGGTAGGCGTTGAACTCGCCGTCATCGGTTCAGGCGACGCCCCTGAGCAGGAGCCGGCACAGCCTGAAGCAGCACCTGAGCAGGAAGCCCAGCAGGAGACCCCCGCTGAAGCTCCTGCAGAGCCTCAGCAGGAACAGCCGCAGGCTGCAGAGCCCGAATCACAGCCACAGGCTGACGAGGACTCGGGCTCGGGCGAGGAAATCCTCATGCCAGCTCTTGGCGAGTCCGTCACCGAAGGCACAGTGACCCGTTGGCTCAAGGAAATCGGCGACTCCGTTGAGGTCGATGAACCACTGCTAGAGGTCTCCACGGACAAAGTTGACACTGAGATCCCTTCACCAGCAGCAGGAACTCTGCAGAAGATCCTGGTGGCAGAGGACGAAACTGTTGAGGTTGGCACCGCACTGGCAATTGTCGGTTCGGGCGCAGCCAAGGAAGACACGGCTCCTGCAGAACAGGCCGAGCCAGAACCTGCTCCGGCAGCAGCCCCTGAGCCCGCAACTCAAGAAGCACCAGCACAGGAGACCCCAGCACAGTCGGCTCCAGAGCCGGCTGCCGCACCGCAGGCACCAAGCGAACCCGCAGCCGCGCCTGCAGCAGCAGCACCCTCAGCACCTAGTGCTCCAGCCGCTGCTACCTCAGGTGGCAATGCTTACCTGACACCACTGGTTCGCAAGCTTGCTTCCGAGAAGGGCGTGGATGTTTCCACGCTGACCGGAACAGGCGTCGGCGGACGTATCCGTAAGGAAGACGTCCTCGAATCAGCGAAGAAGGCGGAAGAGGCTGCCGCAGCCAAGGCCGCGCCGAAGCAGGAAGCAGCACCCGCTGCCCCAGCTCCGAAGGCCGCAGCTGTGCCACCGATTTCCCCACTTCGGGGCACCACAGAGAAGGCCACCCGGCTGCGCAAGATCATTGCCGAGCGCATGGTCGACGCACTGCACTCCCAGGCACAGCTCACCACGGTTGTCGAAGTTGATGTCACCCGGGTGGCGCGCTTGCGTGCGAAAGCCAAGGAGACGTTCAAGGCACGTGAAGGTGCCAACCTGACCTTCCTGCCGTTCTTCACCCTGGCGGCTGCTGAAGCGCTCAAGGCCTTCCCCAAGGTCAACGGCGTCTTCGACGGTGAAACAATCACCTACCACGCCCAGGAAAACATCGGCATTGCCGTCGACACCCCGCGCGGTCTGCTCGTCCCGGTTATCCGTGATGCGGGAGACCTCAACTTGGGGGGCATTGCCCGCAAAATTGTTGATCTAGCAACCCGCACCCGGGACAACAAGGTCACGCCGGACGAGCTCGGTGGCGGTACGTTCACGATCACCAACACCGGCTCGGGTGGCGCGCTTATTGACACCCCGATCGTTCCCGGTGGCACCTCAGCGATTCTCGCGACAGGCACCATTGTGAAGCGCCCGGCCGTGATCAAGGACGGCGACGGCGCAGAAGTCATCGCCATCCGTTCCATGTGCTTCCTGTCTCTGTCTTACGACCACCGGTTGGTCGATGGCGCAGATGCAGCGCGCTACTTGGCGACAGTGAAGAACCGTATTGAAGAGGGCGCTTTCGAATCAGAGGTCGGTCTCTAAGACCCGGTCCTCTTTCAAACGCACCTCACACACAGCGGGTCCGCCCTTTACGGGTGGACCCGCTGTGTTGTTCTGTAGCCGGGGGCGTTGCTCTAATGGCCCGTCGTGTTGCCGTGTGGCCTGCTAACGCCTAGCGTCAAGAGCATGACCGAACCCAGAACGATTGTTCTTGCCGGATCACACGGACTCATTGGCCAGGCGCTACTCGCCAGGCTCAGGGAGCGGGGCGACCGCGTCGTGCAACTAGTGCGGTCCCCCGCCCACGGCCCAGACGAGATTCAGTGGGAACCGAATTTGGGGCGACTCGACGCCGATGCGCTCACCGGTGCGGACGTGGTCATCAACCTCGCTGGTGCCCCAGTGGCCCAACGGTGGACGAAATCCCACAAACAGCAGATCCTCAACTCACGAGTACGTAGCACCGGTCTCCTCGCGGCTCACATCTCCTCGCTTCCCAAGCCACCAGTGTTCCTCCAGGCTTCGGCCGTTGGTTTGTACGGCCATCGCGGAGACGAGATCCTGACAGAGGACTCTGCAGCCGGAGACGGTTTCTTGTCAGACGTGGTGACTCAATGGGAAGCCGCAACCCGCCCCGCAGTGGACGCTGGGGCACGCGTCGTGCTGCTTCGCACCGGAATCGTGCTGAGCCCCGATGGCGGGGCCCTCAGCCCGCTGCTGCGCCTAATGAAGTTCGGTTTGGCGGGCCCATTGGGTTCCGGGAAGCAGTTCTGGAGTTGGATCACCCTCGAGGATCATGTATCAGCCTTAGTGCACCTCATTGACTCGTCAACGTCCGGAGCAGTCAACCTCACCGCACCGAAACCAGTAACAAACAGCGAACTCACGTCAGCTTTGGCACACGAAATGCATCGCCCAGCTTTCGTCAGAGCACCCGCATTTGCCATCCGGACCGCATTAGGCGGGTTCGCCGGAGAAATTCTGGGTTCACAGCGTGTGCTGCCTACAGTGCTGGAATCTTCCGGGTTCGAGTTCCAACACCCCGACATTACAAGTGCGGTTCAATGGGTGGCACGCCAGTAACTTTATTTACCCGCCACGTGCCATCGGTCATGACCAGGGTGAGTGTTGCCGTTTGCGCCACCCGACCCGCGGTCGGATCAACCAGGTCATACGAGACTTCAACCACTGCGCTCTCACTGTGTTCCTCTAACGTTTTAGCGGCTCGGGCCTCAGCAAAGATCCTCTCTGAGCTCAACTGACTGTGTTCCAAGTGACTGTGGTCCAACTGACTCTGCTCCAACTGACTAATGAGTTCGAGGTCCGCTGCCATGGCTGGCGACGTAGGAACCAGCACAGAAGCTAATCGCTTCTGGCTGCCCTCCGTGGATGCTGAGCCGGACGCGGTGCGCAAATCTTGCAGAATCCTGATTCGCTCTTCAGTCAGTTCCAGCGCAGCTGCTGCAGGGTCCAAATATTTGGGGTCAACTCCTTCAGCCTGGGGTTCATCCTCTTCCTGCTGGGTGGGTACTCCGCCAGCCCTCGGCGACCGTCCTCCGTTGTGAGAGTCGGGCACTTGATGCTCAACAGCGTGCGCAGCCTCTACGGGCTGCTCAGATTCTGCATACAGTCGGTTTCCCAGCAGCACAGCGACCAACCCAACGCAGACTGTCCCAGCGATGACGCTGGGACGACGCCAGGCTTTGCCTCGGACCGGCGGTTGCAGGTGGCGAGCCTTCGGCGACCGGGCTCCTCTGATCAACCGCAGTCCAGGCAACATTGTGCTGCCAGGGGCCTGGGCGCCCCGCAAATGATCACGCCAGGTGTCGCTCAGCTGGGTGTACCGCGCTGCAACCGCGTCATCAGTGCGCCCCAAATCAGCATCTAGTCCGCTCGGTTCCACCGAATTGTCTGACAATGTGGTGTCTTCGTCTGCCGAACCTGTTGGCTCCGGCTCCCACGAATCTGGCGCAGCCGGAGGGACTAGTTCATAGCAAAGCGCAGCAAAGGTGCCCGCACTCACCGGGGCATCATCGAAGGCCGTTGCTGTGAGCAGATGGGCAAGATCCGCGCACTGTTCTGCCCCAACCCCAGCAAGCAGATCCTGCCCCCGCCGAGCGATCTGACGTAGTTGCGTGTGGGACTGGGCCTCTTCCAAAACAATGCTGGGCGCAAGACGTTGCAGCGTACCGTCGTCCTGCAAAATTAGGTCGTCTAGATCCCACTGAGGGCCTATGGACAGTCCCAGGCTCTCCAGCGATGCCAGTGCACGGCTGGCGGCTACCAACACTGCGCTAATCTGCGCCAGGGTTAACTCAGCCCGGGCACGGTATTGTCTCAACGTTTCAGACCGCGAGTCGACCGCCCAAATCAAGGCAAGGCTTGCGGGCTCCGGGGTGGCGGTTTCCCCAAGCCTCGTACGGCTGCGGTCCGTTGATGTGACAGCATCCGGGAAAATGAGCGCGTCGTAGAGACCAATAAGGTGCCGGTGCCGCCCAGAGGTTAGTTCATCTGCGACGGTAGCCAGGGCGTCTTCATCGAGTTCACCAGCAACGTCCACTGCGGTGCAGAGTCCTTCGGTGCCACTGGCATCGACGACTCGCCAGGACTCTCGATGCCGGTCGATCTGCGACGCGTGGTCGAACTGTGTGGCGTGGTCAGGCTGCGTGGCGGGATCAGCGTGCGCAGTACGGTCAGTTTCGGCGATGCGATACCCGGCCGCCTCTAGTGCTCGACGGAGCGGATCTGGAATGGACATGTGCCCATCCAAACCCAGTGTGGTCAGGCCTGAGGGTTATCCACAGGTAGCACCGGTTCGCGTGCTCCGCTTCGGGCACTGCGCCGAGCCGCATCGAGGACACAGGCGTTATGCCAGCTATCTTCTGGGTCAACGGGAACCGGACCACCGTCAAGCAGCCAGGCAGCAACGGCGTGGTAAAAATCCACGTGCCCGCCCGAAGCCCGCAGCACCGGTGTGCTCTGGTCACCATGCACCAGCCACCCAAGGGAATTAGCTGGCGCAGCTGCATCCAGGCGCGCAAAGGGTGTGGGTTCGTTTTCAAACTCCGTCACCAGGTACGCCCCTGCGGAGCCCAGAACCCGAGTCCGTGGGCCGGGCGCGCCCACTAGTGCGCCAGCACTCAGATGCGAAACGACCTGTGGCCGGTCAATGTCATCCTTGGACGCATGCTGCAGAGAGAGGAAGACGTCGTCCTCAGTAGGTGTTGTGAGGTTTCGCAGTTCAGCGTAAACAGACGTCACTGGCCCGAAACAGTCCACAGCGCTGTCCACCAGATGCACGCCCAGGTCGAGAAGTAACCCGCCACCGGTGGGGTCGAGTTCTTTCCAGCGGGACATTGGTTCCGGGCGCCACCGCTCCCAGCGCCGTTCAAAACGGTGCACCTGGCCTAGGCTGCCGGCTCGCAATACCGATTTCAAGGTGAGCTGTTCTGGGTCCCACCGCCGGTTCTGAAAAACCGTCAGCGGGACTAGTGCCGCTGCGGCGGCGTCAATAAGTTCCCGCGCAGAAGTCGAATCTGTCGCGATGGGCTTATCAACCACGATGGCCACTCCTGCAGCAATCACCGCTCGGATGTGCTCTGCATGCAGGTGTGTAGGGCTGGCGATCACCACGAGGTTGAGGCTTCTTGCCCCGGAAAGCATGGCTGGCAGGTCGGAATAAATCTGTACGCCTGGCCAGTCTTCTTCAGCCGCGCGCACGCGCTCCGGATTGCGCACAACGACGGCGTTCACTTGCAGTCCGGCTTCTCGCAGCAGCCGCGCGTGAATGCCACGACCGGCAGAGCCATAGCCGACCAATCCAATGTGCAGTTGCTGAGTTTGAGACGTAGTCATTGAGCCAACTTACTCGGCCACCAAGCAACTTTGCCTAAATCGTGCACCAGAGCAGGCACCAGCAGGGTGCGCACCACCATAGTGTCGAGCAGGACGCCGAAGGACACGACGAAGGCTAATTGGGCGAGGAAGATCAGCGGGATCACACCGAGTGCGGCGAATGTGGCAGCAAGGACCACCCCAGCTGAGGTAATCACCGCTCCGGTGACACGCAGACCTCGCAAAACGCCTTCTCGGGTGCCGTGCACCAGAGTTTCTTCGCGCACGCGCGTCATCAGGAAAATTGTGTAATCAACGCCGAGTGCGACCAGGAAACAGAAGGCATAGAGCGGCACGGAGGGGTCGGCTCCCGGGAACTTGAACACGTAGGTGAACACAAGTGCTGCTATCCCCATCGCTGCTCCGAATGACAGCACATTGGCCACCATAATGAGCATCGGCACCAGCACAGCGCGCAGCAGGAGCATCAAGATGCCCAGAATGACGATAAGAACCACGGGAACGATGACGCGCAGGTCACGCGCACCCGCCAGTTGGGTGTCGAGCATCTCAGCGGCGGCTCCGCCAACGAGGGCGTCGGCGTTCACGCTGTGCGCGGCATCCCGGACCTTTCCAATGGCTTGGGCACCATCGGTGGTGTCTGCGCCTGCTGTGGTGACGACATCCAGCCGCACGCGGCCATCAATCACGAGGGGCACTGCGTCAGGGTCCGGTGGTCCACTTGGGTCAGATGCTGCTGAGTCCTGAGTAGCCACCCGGGCCGACTCGACACCCGTCACCCCCAAAATCTTGGTTTCGGCGGCGTCAAGATCAGCGGCAGGAAGAATGACATAGCCAGGTTGGACCGCGCCAGAGGGGAAGTGCTCGGTCAGTGCTTGTTCCCCAGCAACGGCATCAACTTCGGTGAGGAAGATGTCAGACTCCCCCGTGCCGTTGGCGTCGAATAACGGCACAAATGCTGCGCAGGCGAGCAGCACAACGGTGGTGCTGACCCATACGGAACGGTCATGTTTGCCAACAAAGCGCGCCAGCCGCGCCCAGAGCGAGCCATCAGACTCCGGCGCGTCGTCTTCTGTCACTGCACTCACCAGTGGCGTGTGCGGCCAAAATAGCCCTCGGGAGCGTTTACCTGCCACGAGCAGTACTGCGGGTAGGAATGTCAGCGCTGCGAGAAACGCGGAAGCGACAGCGATGACCCCGACTGGACCCAAGGAACTGTTGGACGCCAGGTCAGAAAGCAGTAAGCAAATAAGGCCGACGGCCACAGTGCCAGCGCTGGCAGCAATCGGTGCTATTGATGCGCGGAGTGCGCGCCGCATAGCCGCCACCGGGGACTCCTCGCCCATGAGTTCTTCGCGATACCGCGCAACCAGCAGCAGCGCGTAGTCGACTGAGGCCCCGACTACGAGAATCGACATAATTCCCTGAGCTTGACCGTTGAGAGTGAGAGCGCCGGCATCAGCAAGTCCGTAGACAGCCAATCCGGCCAGGCAAAGCGCAAAAACCGCGGTGAAGATCACGATAAATGGCAACAGCGGCGAGCGGTACACCACCATCAAAATCGCCAGAACTGCCACCAATGCGACCAACAGCAACAGCGTGTCTATGCCCCCAAAGGCATTGACGAGGTCTGCAATAAACCCCACCGGTCCGGTGACGAGGCCCGTCAGCACGGTGTCATCGAAGTTCTGGGATATCGCGGTGCGGAGGTCTGCAACGAGGACAGAAGAGACGGCGGTGTCGTCTGAGCCCATGGCTTGAGCCAGTTGGGTGCTGTCCACAGAGAGAATGATCATGGCCGCTGCGCTGTCTTCGGCTGGCACCACCACAGGGTCCGCCAACAGCACGTCAGCAATCGTTTGTGGGTCCTTTTCGGCTGCGTCGCTCAGCGCTATTGTGGGAATCTGCTCCGCGAAGTCCTGGATTTGGGGTAATTCACCGGTGATCTGCGCACTCTGAGTGGTGAAAACAACCAAAGCGGGAATTGCTTCATCTTCCACAAAGTCTGCGGCTGCGGCTGCGGCCCGCGTGGATTCGGCACTTGATGGCAAAAAGGCTGCTGAGTCATTGGTCTGAACTGAACTGAGTTTGCCCTGCGCTTGGCCGCCAAAAGCGCCAATTGCTAGCCAGGTGGCAAGGACGGCAGCGAGCAGCACTCCCCGCAGGATTGTGGACCGTCCTTTTCTCAGCATCTGACGATGCTAATACAGGCAGGCCATCGCATGGCGCCAGATATTTCTCACACCTTCTCATGTCATGGGATGACTTTCCGTTTGGTTTGACTCCGGCGCTAATGTGACCGACATGGATTTTATACGCTTGGGGCTGGGAGAAAGATTCTGCGATTTTACGCAGACATGGCAACTTCAACAGCGAATCCACGCCGACGTAATTTCTGGTGCGCGAGCCGACACAGTGTTGCTGCTAGAACACGAAAGCGTCGTCACCGCTGGCCGGCGTACCAACCGCGCCGACCGCCCCACTGATGGTGGTGTCGTGGTTGACGTGGACCGCGGGGGCAAACTCACGTGGCATGGCCCTGGCCAACTCGTGGTGTACCCAATTATCAAACTCAGCGAGCCGATTGACGTCGTCGCTTACGTGCGTGCGCTAGAAGAAGCCGTGATCAGGCTTACCCACGCTTATCAGATCCCCGCTACACGCATTGCCGGAAACAGCGGCGTCTGGGTCCCCGGGGCACCAGACCGAAAAATCGCCGCTATCGGTGTGCGGGTTGCCCAAGGCGTCACAATGCACGGCTTGGCAATCAACGTCCACCCAGATCTGGCAAAGTTCTCCTCTTTTGTCCCGTGCGGCATTCCCGATGTCGGAGTGACATCGTTCCGCACGGAAAGCGGCACCCAAGACACGCCACTTCTTGTCGCAGATGCATTGAGCGAGCACTTACGAGCCACGTTGACACCGCTGCGCGCGGCCGCTCGAACTCCAGAACCAATTTGACCCAAATACGCAGCATCAGACCTTGCCCGAACCGTCACCACGACCCGGGCACAATTTTCAATTTGAGGGAGAAGAACACGCGTGACAATCGCACCAGAAGGCCGCCGCATGCTCAGAGTCGAAGCACGCAACGCAGCCGTGCCCATTGAAAAGAAGCCCGCATGGATCAAAACCCGTGCTTCGATGGGCCCGGAGTACACCAAACTCAAGTCCCTCGTGCGCTCCGGCGGGCTCAACACAGTCTGCGAAGAAGCGGGTTGCCCAAACATTTTCGAATGCTGGGAGGACCGCGAAGCAACGTTCCTCATCGGTGGTGACCAATGCACCCGCCGCTGCGACTTCTGTCAGATCGACACCGGGAAACCCGCCGATTTTGACGCAGATGAGCCACGCCGCGTGGCTGAGTCCGTTCGGGAAATGGGACTGAAGTACTCCACAATCACCGGAGTAGCCCGAGATGACCTGCCCGATGGCGGCGCGTGGCTGTATGCCGAGACCGTGCGTCAGATTCACGAACTCAACCCAGGCACTGGCGTCGAGCTCCTCATTCCCGATTTCAACGCGAACCCAGATCAACTAGCCGAGGTGTTCTCCTCCCGGCCCGAGGTCCTGGCCCACAACGTGGAGACGGTGCCGCGTATCTTCAAAACAATCCGCCCGGCCTTCCGGTACGAACGTTCCCTGTCTGTGCTCACGGCCGCGCGAAAAGATGGTTTTGTCACCAAGTCAAACCTCATTCTCGGCATGGGCGAAACAATTGAGGAGGCCGAAACCGCCCTACGAGACATGTACGAAGCCGGATGCGACCTCATGACCATCACGCAGTACCTGCGCCCCACCCCCCGCCACCACCCTGTGGATCGATGGGTACGCCCAGAAGAGTTCGTGCACCTATCCGAGTACGCGGAAGAACTTGGCTACCTCGGCGTCATGTCCGGGCCCCTCGTTCGCTCCTCGTACCGGGCCGGCCGCCTATGGGGCAAAGCCATGACAAAACGTGGGGAACACATTCCACCGGCGCTCGCGTACTTGGCCGAACCGACGACGGCACGCCAGGAAGCAGCAAGTCTCCTCTCCCGCTAATGAGCGGCGCAGAAAAGTTTGCATGACATCCTTCGGACGACAACGCTCGAACGAGCGTGTGAGCACGAAGTAAGTGCATTCCGGCGTCCGCGTCCATCCCAGCGTTGTGGAGTGGACGCGGACGCGGGTAACGCGAACTTTACATAGGCATTAGACTCAACTCTCATGGCCCGCAAGAACGCAAAAGACACTCCCAAAAGCGCTGACGCGCCGCTGAAGAAGACAAAAAAGGCGAAGAAGCGCCGGTGGTATCACCAGGTCTTCGAGGCCTACAAGATGACCCGCGAGCAGGACCCTGCTGTGCTGTGGTGGATCTTGGGGACCTTCTTCGGCGTGATAGCTATTGCCGTGATCATTGGCCTCCTCTGGGGCCACCCGGTTTACACCACGGTGCTAGGAATCCCCTCCGGTGTATTGGGTGCGATGTTCGTCCTCGCGCGCCGTGCTGAGGCCGCGGCTTACTCCCGAATTGAGGGTGAACCCGGTGCGAGCTTGGCTGCGCTCAAGACGATCAAACGAGGCTGGACCTTCGCTGAGGAACCCGTTGCAGTGAACCCCCGGACCCGCGACATGATCTTCCGCGGGGTGGGACGTCCCGGCGTCGTTCTGGTTGTTGAGGGACCTGCTGCTCGGGTGAAACGGCTGGTCACCACGGAAAGCAAGCGTACGGCTCGCGTGCTTCCGAACGTCCCCGTTCATGTTCTTGAAGTTGGAAAAGAACCTGGGCAGATCCCACTGCCGAAATTGGTCAGCAAAGTTCGCAAGCTTCGCCCGTCACTCAACAAACACGAAGTTTCGGTTGTTATCAAGCGACTGCAAGCACTTGGCACAGCCAAGCTCCCTATTCCTAAGGGTGTCGACCCGATGAAGGCCCGTCCAGACCGCAAGGGCATGCGCGGACGCTAAGCCTGGCCTCGAGGTCTGACTTTGAGTCAGATTCGGGTGATCACGGTTCCTGCGGCGCGGTCATGTAGACCGCGCCCGTCGCCGTCCCACACCACCGCTGGGATCACTACGCACAGCAGCGCAGTGCGTACAGCCGCCGCGGGGAACCCGACGATTGGACGTTTCTGCGTCAGTGGCCGCACGCGCAACCCGAATATACGGTGGCCAATAGTGAAGCCAACCGTTGCCACCAAGATCAGGTTCTCGGCCGCAAATATTCCGAGCGTGGCCCATTCATTGCTGTCAAAAAAGAGGTAGCTGACCGCCATCGCGGCTAGCCAGTCAACGATGAGTGCCGGGACGCGTCGTCCCAAGGTCGCCATCGAACCGCTGCCCGTGCGGGGCATACCAAGCCGGGAGCCTGCGAACTCCGAGCCAGTTCCGCCGCCCTCAAGCCATGAACCGATATCTTCACGTGATGCCACAGGACTACCCTACGTGGCAGCACGGTCCCTGACTCATTCACCGACCGAAACCGACCAGTCCACCCCTCTTACACCAGAGCAGATGCGCCGGTCACGAGCATCACGCGGAATCCCGTAATCTAGAATTTGACTCGCGCACCAAGGGCGAGCAGGTCAAGGAGTGAGCGGATGTTTGAAAACGCTGCAGAGGCAATTGCTTATACCCGGGAACAGAACGTCGAGTTCGTCGACATTCGCTTCTGCGACCTCCCCGGGGTGATGCAGCACTTCAACATTCCCATTGCCCAGTTCGATGACGCTGCCTTGAAAAACGGGATGATGTTCGACGGTTCGTCAATCCGCGGATTCACTGCAATCCACGAATCCGATATGAAACTCATTCCCGATGTGACTACCGCCTTCATCGACCCGTTCCGGGACCGCAAAACTTTGGTATTGAACTTCTCCATTGTGGATCCGTTCACAAATGAGGCCTACGGACGCGACCCTCGCACCGTTGCGACCAAAGCGGAGGCCTACCTGCGGAGCACCGGCATTGCGGACACGGTGTACTTCGGCGCCGAAGCCGAGTTCTACATTTTTGACGACGTCCGCTTCGCCACGGATCAGCACTCCAGTTTTTACTACCTCGACTCAAAAGAAGCCGCGTGGAACACCGGACGCGTCGAAGCCGGTGGCAACCTTGGGTATAAAACTCCCTACAAGGGCGGCTACTTTCCGGTTTCTCCCAATGATCAGATGGCGGACCTCCGCGATGAGATGGCCGCGGTATTGGGTGAGGTCGGGCTGAAGGTCGAACGGGCTCACCATGAAGTCGGGACCGCAGGGCAGCAAGAAATCAACTACACCTTTGCGTCCTTGCTCGCCGCAGCAGATGACCTGATGAAGTTTAAATATGTGATCAAGAACGTGGCCTGGCAGGCCGGAAAGTCCGCAACGTTCATGCCCAAGCCAATTTTTGGCGACAACGGGTCCGGAATGCACTCCCACCAGTCGCTGTGGAAGGACGGCAAACCGCTGTTCTACGACGAAACTGGTTACGGCGGCCTGTCCGACGTCGCCCGGTGGTACATCGGCGGTTTACTGGCCCACGCACCGGCCCTGTTGGCGTTCACCAACCCATCAGTGAACTCCTACCGACGGTTAGTGCCCGGCTATGAAGCGCCAATTAACTTGGTGTACTCCGCGCGCAACCGCTCCGCTTGCATCCGGATTCCAGTCACGGGTGCGAACCCCAAGGCCAAGCGCATTGAGTTCCGGGTGCCGGACCCCACGGCAAACCCTTATCTGGCGTTCGCTGCCCAACTCATGGCTGGAATCGATGGCATCCGCAATCGAGTGGAGCCACCTGAGCCGATTGATAAAGACCTCTACGAACTCCCGCCCGAAGAGCATGCGCAGATTGCGCAGGTTCCGGCCTCGCTCAACGAGGCCTTAGCCGCGTTAGAAGCAGACCAGGATTTTCTCACCGAAGGTGATGTGTTCACTCCCGATCTCATTGCTACCTGGATCGATTACAAGCGCACTCAAGAAATTGCACCCATTCAGTTGCGCCCTCACCCACACGAATTCGAGTTGTACTACGACCTGTAAGTCGGCCGTTGGTCAGCTTCCGTCCGCTGCGGTGACTGGTTTGCCGTAGAACAGTCGCTCCACAACGCGTCGGGACCGCCGAACAGCCCGCAAATAATCTTCTTCGAGTTGCATACCTGCATGCACTGGATAATTCATAATCAGTGCCAAACCTGAGAGCGCTTTGCGCTCTGCTGGGAGCACATCGAGGACTGGCCCGGAAGTGCGCCCGGTCCACAGGGTCAGGGCGTTGCGGATTCCAGAGGCGAGCAGCCAAGCTGTCTGCAGGGTGTTGCGGTCGGAATCAGTGATGAAGCCCAGGGTGTTCAGGTGGGTTAGCGCTGGCAAGGTTGCAGTGGTCTGCACGGGCTGATGCTCATGTGCGTGCTCCAGCTGAAGAAGTTGCACCGTCCATTCGACGTCGCCAATTGCCCCCGGACCCAGCTTCAGGTGCCGTTCTGGTTGCACGGCGCGGGGCAGCCGCTCCCGTTCCACGCGCGCTTTGATTCGGCGGATGTCGGTGGCTGCTGTAGTCGTCAGCTTCGTCGGGTAGCGCAGCGGCTCGATCAACGTGGTGAAACACGCAGCAAGGCCGGGATCGCCTGCCACTGGACGGGCGCGCAGCAACGCTTGATTCTCCCAGTTTTGTGCCCACCGGTTGTAATATTCTCGGTAGGAGTCAAGTGTGCGCACCAGTGGACCGTGGCGCCCCTCTGGGCGTAAATCAGCATCCACTTCAAGTGCGGGTTCGCCGCTAGTGTGGCCGAGCAGGGTGCGAAAGGTCGTTGCCACAGCTGTGGCGTAAGCGGTCGCCACTTCTAGGTCGGAACACTCGTGGGGTTCGTGCACAAAAATGACGTCGGCGTCCGAACCATAACCAGGTTCACACCCACCCAGGCGGCCCATTGCCACGATGAGTACGCGGGTCGGCGGTTCATGGCACCCAAATTCGGCAAGAGTTAGCCGCTCAGCTATTGACAGTGTTCCGACCAACACCTCGTCAGTCACCGTTGTAATAGCTTCAGCGGCGGCCACCGGATCGCTCAGATGCAGCAATTCGCCCGTGGCAGTACGGGCCAATTCCCGACGCCGGATGGCGCGTAGCAGCGTCGCCCCGGTCCCATCGGGGTGTCGTGCGACGGTGGCCGCCACCTCGGTGCGCAGCGCCGTCGCCGAGGATGGCGCGAGTTGGGAATCATCAGCGAGCCACTGAATAGATTCTGGCGACCGCCCCAGGGCCTGCACCAAGTAGGGCGAGGAAGACAAAACATGAGCCAGCCGAGGGGCAGCTAGGGCGGAGTCCCGCAGCAGTTTGAGGTACCACGGCGTGCGGCCCAGATCATCAGAGAGGGTACGGAACCCTAGGAGGCCGACATCCGGGTCAGCCCCTTGGGCAAACCAGCCCAGCATGGCGGGGAGCAGTTGACGATGAATGGCCGCGGTTCGGGACGCTCCCCCGGTGAGCGCTTGCATGTGTCGCAGGGCACCTGCCGGGTTGCGATATCCCAATGCGGCGAGTCGCGTCGCCACCGCTTGTGGGCTCATAACGATGTTTTCCGCGGACAACTGCGCCACTTCAGGCAGCAGCGGCCGGTAGAACAGAGCCTCATGCAACGCACGCACTTCCCGCTGCGTCGTTCGGACCTGGGTCAGTATTTGCTGAGCAGGGTCGGCCCGCACGCCAATACTGCGCCCTAGTCGTCTCAGGTCGTCCATGGCGGTGGGGAGCAGGTGGGTGCGGCGGAGTCGGTTGAGTTGCATGCGATGCTCCACCACACGCAACAGCCGGTAGTGCACGGCCATGCGGTCGGCATCATCCCGACCGACATAGCCAGCGTCCGCGAGCGCAGTAAGGGCGTTAAGTGTGTGCGGGCTGCGCAGGGTGCGGTCACTGCGGCCGTGGACAAGTTGGAGTAGTTGCACAGTGAATTCGATGTCACGTAGTCCGCCAGAGCCGAGCTTGAGTTCGCGGTCGGCTTCGGCTGCGGGGATGTGTTGTTCTACGCGTCGGCGCATGCTTTGAGCGTCAGTGACGAAGTTTTCGGTGTGGCTGGCTTGCCAGACGAGGGGCGTGATTGCATCGAGGTAGGCAGTGCCTAGGGCCATGTCACCGGCGATGGGTCGGGCTCGAAGTAGGGCTTGGAACTCCCAGGTTTTGGCCCAGCGTTCGTAGTAGATGCGGTGGCTGGCGAGAGTACGCACGAGCGGGCCGTTTGCGCCCTCTGGTCGCAGCGCGGTGTCGACGGGCCAGAGAGCGGGTTGACCTGAGGGTACGGAGCAGGCGCGGTAAACTCCGGTGGCTAGTTGAGCTCCAATTTGTAGGGCGTGTGCTTCGTCGGTGCCGGTTTCGGGTTCGACGACATAGATGACATCGACGTCGCTGACGTAGTTCAGTTCCCGCCCCCCGCATTTGCCCATCCCGATGATGGTGAAGCGGACGCCAGTGGCGTCGTCGTGTTCTGCCCAGGCGATGGCCAGAGCTGCTTCGAGCGCTGCCGCTGCTAGGTCCGCGAGCGCACGCCAAACGTCGTCGACGATGTCGGTGGGGTTGGCCGCAGTGAGGTCTGTTGCGGTGATTTGGAGCAGGGTGGCGCGGTACGCGGCACGGAGTTGGTCGATGGTGGCTGAGGTGGCGTTGCGGGCCACTGGGTTGGGGCGGTGTGGGTCGGCACCGACTGCGTGGAGAAGTGCAGTGCGGTAGTGGGAGTTGGGTGGGTCTGTTTCACGCGGAAGAGCGTGGTGGTGATAGAAGACGGCGACTGTGGCGGGGGGGCGGACTAACTCGTCGCCGAGGGCGGGGGATGCGCCTAGGACGGCAAGGAGCCGGCGTCGGGCTTCGGGGTTGGCAAGCGTTTCTTTCAGCGCCGTCGTGGCCAAATCGTCGTCTTGTGCTGCGGTTGCGAGGCGGACCAGGGCCAGCAGTGCGCGGTCTGGGTCGGCGGTGGAGCCGATGTCGGAGAGCACGTCGGTGCAGAACGCGTCTGTTCCGGCTTCTGAGCTATGTGTGCCATCTGCGATTTTTGTGACACCTGGGGTGGAGTGGGAGGTGAGTTGCCGTAGCGCGGGGTCGTTGCTGAGTTGTTCAGCCCGGTTGGCGTCCTGGAAGCCCAGACGTCGCAATTGTGTTGCGGTCCCCGGTGGCTTCCTGGTGGACGGGTCGGTCACTGGGAGCGCAGGAAGTTGTTGATTTCGAAGGGGGTGACCTGGGCACGGTACTGCGCCCACTCGTGGCGCTTATTGCGCAGCACGTGATTGAAGACGTGTTCGCCCAGGGCTTCTGCCACAAGTTCGGACTTTTCCATCAGTCGGATCGCTGCGCCCAGTGACTGCGGCAGGGGTTCGATTCCTAGGGCCGCGCGTTCGGTGTCGGTCAGTTCCCAGACGTCGTCTTCTGCGCCGTCACGTAATTCGTAGTTCTGTTCGATTCCGCGCAGGCCTGCGGTGAGTAGTACGGCAAAAGCGAGGTACGGGTTGGCTGCGGCGTCCAGGGCTCGGTACTCCACCCGGCAGGATTCGCCCTTGCCTGGTTTATACATGGGAATCCGAACCAGAGCGGAGCGGTTGTTGTGCCCCCAGCAGATGTAACTGGGTGCTTCGGCTCCGCCCCAAAGCCGTTTATAGGAGTTGACGTTCTGGTTGGTGATTGCGGTGATTTCTGCTGCGTGGTGCAGCACACCAGCGATAAACGAACGCGCGGTGCGGGACAGGTCGAACCGTTGGCCGGGTTCATAGAAGGCGTTGCGGTCTCCCGCGAATAGGGACATGTGGGTGTGCATGCCGGACCCGGGGTGATCAGCCAAGGGCTTTGGCATAAAAGAGGCCAAGACGCCCTGCTCGAGGGCAACCTCTTTGATGATGGTGCGAAAGGTCATCAGGTTGTCAGCGGTGGTGAGCGCGTCGGCGTACCGCAGGTCCATTTCGTTCTGCCCAGGACCGGCTTCGTGGTGGGAGAACTCCACGGAGATGCCCATGCTTTCCAGCAGGGTGATCGCACTGCGCCGGAAGTCGTGTGCGCTGCCTCGGGGTGCGTGGTCGAAGTAGCCGGCTTGGTCCACGGGAACCAGCGGCGCATTGGGCTCAGCAGCGTGGGGTTGTTCGAAGAGGTAGAACTCCACCTCAGGGTGGGTGTAGAGCGTGAAGCCCTGTTCAGCAGCCCGTGCGAGGGCACGTTTGAGCACATGGCGGGAGTCGGCCGCTGCTGGGTGCCCATCGGGGGTGAGAATGTCGCAGAACATCCGGGCGGTGCCTGCTGTTTCGCCGCGCCACGGCAAGATTTGGAAGGTGGCGGCATCTGGCATCGCGAGCATGTCCGATTCGGCGCCCCTGGTCAGCCCCTCAATGGCGCTGCCGTCGAACCCAATGCCTTCATTAAATGCTTGCTCCAACTCGGCGGGTGCAATGGCAACGGATTTCAATGTCCCCAGCACATCGGCGAACCACAGCCGGATGAACTTGATGCCGTGTTCCTCGACTGTGCGCAGTACATATTCCTGCTGACTGTCCATGTGACCATCATCGCTGATCGTGACTGGCAGCACACCTCTGGTGAGCAGTTGAATTTTGGTTCGCCTCAGTATGTGGCCTGCTCCGGTCATTGTTTCGGGTATGCGCCTAGGCTTGGGCTATGTCGCAACTTCGCATCGGACTCGCCCAGTTCAACCCCACCACAGGGGCCCTGGACAAGAACATGTCCCGGATTCTTGAGCAGACCCGCTCCGCTTGCGCACAGGGTGCGCATCTGGTGGCTTTCGGTCGCCTGGCTATGACCGGCGTGGGAACAGCAAACTTGAGCGAGCGTTTGTCCTTCCGCACAGCAGCACGTGACGTGATTACCCAGTTGGCTGAGCGGCTTGTCGCCGACGGAATGGGTGGGGCCACCGTCGTCGTCGGGGGAATTGGTTCCGACGAGACCGGCGCAGTTGTTGATCGGGTGTTTGTGCTGCACCAGGGTGCAGTTGTGACAAGCCTTGACACACCGCTGAAGGGCAGCTCAGCCGCACAGGTCCCTGCGCCTGCTGCGGTGTCATTTGAAGTGCAGGGCAAGCGAATTGTGCTCAGCACGTCCATATCCAATGGGCAGGGGGCAAGCAGTGACGTGCCGACGGCGGACTTGTTGTTGATCGTCGATGCCGCTGCCTACGTCGAGGGTCGTCCCACTGCCAACCAGGCCGCGACAGCGCGCAGCGCCGCAGCTGCGCAGATGCCACTTGCGTACGTCAATCTTGTGGGTGGCCAGGACGCGCTGGTGCTCAGCGGTGGCTCCCACCTCACGAGCGCGACGGGGTCTCCTGTGGCGCGAGCCGGATTCTTCGAAGAAGAACTGCAGGTGCTGGACCTCCCCGCCCAGGACACCAGACCAGGGCCGAGTCAGGGCGTGTCCCCAGCCTTGGACCGCAATGCCGAACTCTACGCAGCCATCGTGGTTGGACTGCGCGATTACGTTACCAAAAACGGTTTCAGGTCTGTCGTGCTGGGGCTGTCGGGTGGAATCGATTCTGCACTCCTGGCCGTGCTGGCCGCCGACGCACTGGGAGGCAAAAGCGTCGTCGGGGTGTCAATGCCCTCGGCCTACTCCTCTGAACACTCCAAGGTCGACGCTGCCGACCTCGCCGAACGTATCGGCGCAAACCTGGTGGTGCACCCAATTGAAAGCATGGTCGATGTCTTCACCGATGCCCTCGACCTCCAAGGCGTGGCTGAAGAGAACCTCCAAGCCCGAGTCCGCGGCCTGATCCTGATGGGACTGTCGAACTCGCACGGTCACCTCGTCCTGGCACCAGGGAACAAATCAGAACTCGCGGTCGGGTACTCCACCATCTACGGAGACGCCGTTGGTGGGTATGCGCCGTTGAAAGATGTCTTCAAGTCCCGGGTTTGGGAACTAGCCCGCTGGCGGAACAACTACGCACTGGACGAAGGGCTCATCCCCCCGATCCCAGAAAGTTCCATCACCAAACCACCCTCAGCGGAACTGCGTCCCGGGCAGGTCGATCAGGATTCCCTACCCCCATACGAAATTCTTGACGCGATTCTGGCTGGCTACGTCGAAGACAACCACGGACGTGGCGAACTCCTCACGCAAGGCTTTGCCGCTGAGATTATCGACCAAGTCATCACCCTGGTGGACCGCGCCGAATGGAAACGCCAGCAGTACCCCATGGGCCCCAAACTGACCCGGGTAGCCTTTGGAGAGGATCGCATCATGCCAATCACAAACGGGTGGCGGGAAACGGCCCCTCACAGCAATGACAACCAGCCGCACCAAGGAGCCGAGCATGACGCCCCCTGACATTCCCGAAATCGCCATCACCGAACGCAAGCGGGTCCGGATCCAGCACCTGACTGAATCCAAACTTCGCGGTGAGAAACTCACCATGCTCACCGCTTACGACTCCGTCACCGCACGGATCTTTGACGACGCCGGAATCGACATGCTGCTTGTTGGCGACTCCATGGGTGACAACGTACTGGGGCACGAGAACACCATTCCGGTCACCGTTGACGAGATGCTGCCGTCAGTGCGCGCCGTCACCCGCGCCACCCGACGTTCCCTCATCGTCGCTGACCTGCCATTCGGCTCCTATGAAGCCTCCCCTGCCCAAGCGCACGAAAACTCGGTGCGCATGTTCAAGGAAGGCGGAGCGCACGTCGTGAAACTCGAGGGCGGCCGGCACATCACCCCACAGGTGAAACTACTCACCCAATCTGGGATCCCGGTCATGGGCCACCTCGGGTTCACCCCGCAGTCCGAAAACATGCTGGGTGGCAAACGCATTCAAGGCCGTGGCAGTGAATCCGCTGACCGGCTGAAAGAAGACGCCCTGGCTCTTCAGGAGGCGGGCGTCATTGCCATCGTCCTGGAAATGGTCCCGGCATCGGTAGCCGCTGCGGTCACCGAAATTCTGCGCATCCCCACCATCGGAATCGGCGCGGGCAGCGACTGCGACGGCCAAGTACTGGTCTGGTTGGACATGGCCGGCATGGGCCAATGGGCGCCCCGTTTTGCCAAGCAGTTTGGCGAAGTTGGGCGGGCACTGTCAGACGCCGCAAAAGCTTATTCGCAAGAAGTGCGCTCCGGGGCTTACCCGGCGGATGAGCACACCTACTTCGAGTGACCTTCAACTAGCCGAAGCACAGCGGGTGGCACCTTGCAACGCACAACTGCAGTCCTGTCACTCGCCGTCACGATCCTCTTGTTCAGCCCGGTCGGCTTCATCCCACGCATCGGTGCGTCCCGCCGCGGTCTCCAAAGCGCGTTGCGCTTCTTGCCGAGTCGCGTACGGACCCAAGCGACTCACCCAAGAGAAGCGCTTGCCCTCTTCCACCTCACCAGTGCGAGTGTTGAAGTAAAACTTCTTTTTGCGTGCCATCGATTCCTACCTCACTAACTGTCAAACCCGTGCTGAGTCATCGTTCAAGATGATCGTCCCATCTTGCTGGGCAACCCGCTTGGGTCAGCAACATAGGCAGGGCCGTAGACTGCATACATGCCAACGATGTCTCGCACGCGCACAGACCGACTCACTCCGGGCACAATCAGCCCAGAGCGCCAAGTTCCTGCCTCGATCCCCCGGCCAGAATATGTTGGCAAACCCGCGCCAACGCCATACACCGGCAGTGAGATCAATGACCCAGAAACGATTGAGCGCATCCGAATTGCCTCACGCATAGCAGCCCAAGCGCTGGAGCTCGTCGGACAACACTCAGTCCCCGGTGTCACCACGGACGAACTCGACCGAATCGGTCACGAGTTCATGTGCGATAACGGCGCCTACCCCTCCACACTGAGCTACCGCGGCTTCCCGAAGTCCCTGTGTACTTCACTGAACGAAGTCATCTGCCATGGCATCCCCGACTCAACAGAGCTTGTCGATGGAGACATCCTCAACGTCGACGTCACCGCGTTCATCAACGGAGTACACGGCGACAACAACGCAACATTTGCCGTCGGAGACATCCCCGAAGAAGACGCACTCCTCATCGAACGCACCCGCGAAGCCCTCAACCGTGGCATCAAAGCCGTGCGCCCCGGCCGGGAAGTCAACATCATCGGCCGCGTCATCGAAAAATACGCAAAACGCTTCGGCTACGGCGTCGTCCGCGACTACACCGGGCACGGCGTCGGCCGTTCCTTCCACTCCGGGCTTATCATTCCGCACTACGACTCCGCGCCCGAGTACTCCGACATTATTGAACCCGGCATGGTGTTCACCATTGAACCCATGCTCACCCTGGGTACGCACGACTGGGTGACCTGGGACGACGGCTGGACAGTGCTCACCGCAGATGGCTCCCGTACCGCACAGTTTGAGCACACTCTCTTGGTAACTGAAACCGGCGCGGAGATTCTGACACTGCCATGAAACCTCCCACATCAGACATCGCCTTTGGCATCGACGTAGGCGGCAGCGGCATTAAAGGCGCGCCTGTTAATCTCAGCACCGGTGAGTTCCTTGCTGATCGCGTGCGGATCCCCACCCCGGGGCTATCCACTCCGGCGGCCGTTTCCCTCATCGTGCAGGAACTTCTGGACAGTTTTGACCTGCCCAAAGGCACGCCAGTGGGAGTGGCCTTCCCCGGTCCGATTCAACACGGACGCATCGCTTTTATTGCCAACCTCGATGAGTCCTGGACCGGTGTCAACCTCGAAGAGGTACTCGAGCAGGCACTCGGTGTGCCCGTCATCGCAGTCAATGACGCAGACGCCGCAGGGTACGCAGAAGTAATTTACGGAGCCGCCCACGGTCACAACGGCACCGTCGTGGTGACAACGCTAGGCACTGGAATTGGCAGTGCCGTGATCGTCGATGGCCAACTGGTGCCCAACACCGAATTGGGCCACCTCGAAATTGATGGTTTTGATGCGGAGTCGCGCGCTGCTGATAGCGCACGCACCCGGGAAGACCTCTCCTGGCCGCAATGGGCTGAACGGCTCCAGCGGTTCTACGAAACAGTGGAAATGCTGTTCTCCCCTGACTTACACGTCGTTGGCGGCGGCGTGAGCAAGCACCATAAAGATTTTCTGCCACTGCTCAACCTCAAAGCCCCCATCATTCCGGCTGAACTGCGCAACCGGGCGGGCATCGTCGGGGCCGCGGCCCTAGCTGGTGGCGTCGTCAAGTAAGCACAAAAAAGAACCGTCTGGGCCTCGGAGTGAGGCCCAAACGGTTCCAGACACTACGGTGTGTCGCTCAGGCAGGTGTCGCCATGAGTTCTTCTGAATCCAACATATCGGGCGCGAGCATCTCGTCAATTCCCAACATTTGTAACACATCACTCACCACTGCTGGTGGCTTGCGCAACTTCACGTTGAGTCCTTCTTGCGCACCAATCGTGTAGAACTGAACGAGGAATGCGATTCCTGTTGAGTCCATGAAAGTGACGTCAGCTGTGTCAATAACTACCGGCTTGTCACGATCTAGGGCGTTCGCTAATGCGGCCCCCGCTTCTTCGCGGAGAGCGACATCAATCTCGCCCCACATTTTCACTTCACTGGCATCGAAGCGCTCAATGAGCTCAATGCCACCTTCTTTGACGTTCTGCACAACCAGCCCCCCTGGTGGAGTACGACGAACTTTGTAGTTTTTAGTATTACACACGAAACCAGCCTCGACTATGCAATTCCTTTACCTGTTTGCTGACTGAGACGCGAAAGTGCGTCACTATCTGCGTCGGCGCAGGTCAAAGTCAGATTACTGGCGTGGGTGTAAGCGGATGAGTTGGCCGATACGCCGGGTCCTGTACCCGCGCGTGGTTGCCCCCACGCGGGTGACGGCCATCCATCTACGACGTACGTTGCCGCACGCCTCTAGCGACCTACCCAGATACTCGAGCGAGCAGCTCTTAGCGCATCCTGTCTGGTCTTGCTCCAAGCGGGGTTTACCTAGCCGCGCCGGTCACCCGGAACGCTGGTGGTCTCTTACACCACCGTTTCACCCTTACCACTGAGCGAACTCAGTGGCGGTCTACTTTCTGTGGCACTTTCCCGCGGGTCACCCCGGGTGGGTGTTACCCACCACTTTGCTCTGTGGAGCCCGGACGTTCCTCGGTGTACGCAAGCGCACAACGCGACCGTCTAGCCAACTCATCCGCGTGGACCAGCCTACCGTCCTCTAGGAGGCTCAACCGCCACTGCTGCGCTTTAAGACAGCCTCGTGTACGGGGCACTGCTGTCCGATCGCTCACCAACAGCGCTGCGGCGCCGGACCGATTCCTACTGGCCGGGCCCAGCGTTTAGAGTCAGTGAGTGCTCATCCTGCTCCCACCCTCAGAGGGTAAAACCTCCCCGGCCTCCGGGCCCGCCATCGATCTGACCAACCTGAGCTCACCGGAACTCCTGCCGCACCGGCGCAAAGCACTGGACGCACTGCTCGAACTCAGCGGGCAAGAAGACGCCGCCAGAGTCTTAGGAATCGGCCCCCGGCTTACCGCCGAGGTCGCGGCCAATTGCCACCTTCTCGAGGCTCCCACTGCACCCGCTGCACAGGTCTACTCGGGCGTGCTCTATGAAGCGGCCGGATTCACTGCGACCGGACTGTCACGGGAGGCACAATCCCGATTGCAGGGGTCGGTGCGTATCGTCTCCGCACTCTGGGGCATCGTGAGCCCCCTCGATCTCATTCCCGCCTACCGGCTGGCTATGGTCGTCAAGCTGCCAGGTATCGGTTCCCTCCCGCAATTTTGGCGGAACGGACTCGACACACTTCTTGAGCCCCGGGTGCGTGACGACGTGGTGGTTGACTGCCGCTCTGCGACCTACGTGGCCGCATGGCGCCCGGCTCGCGGCCAGGACTGGGTCAGCGTCAAGGTACTGCGGGAGCGGGACGGGAAACGCTCAGTGGTCTCGCATAATGCAAAGCACACCCGGGGTGTGCTGGCGGGTCACCTTGTGACAAGGCCGGGACCGGAGCCGCGCACTAACAAGGAAGTGTTCGAAGCCGCACGTGAACTCATCGGATCAGCGTTGTTGGACGCCCAGTTACTACCGGGGCCGCACAATACGCACACCCTGGAACTGATCGTCAGCTGAAACCACAAGTCAGAGGCGGGCGTAACCCAGCGCAGCGATCTCGGTCATTCCATCTGGCCACCGGCGCAGAATAGTGATTGACCCTGGGACGACGCGCAACTGGTTCCAGGTATGCACGGGTGCTTGCAGAGCTAGGCCCACGGCGGCACGAATCACTATGGTGTGCGCAGCCACAGCCACAGTGCGGCCGGGCTCAGTGGTCGTCGCTAGATCGGCTAGGGCCTTGTCGACGCGGACCCCCACATCGGCAACAGATTCCCCGCCGGGGGCACGCTGGACTCCCGTCGTATGCCACGCAATCAAGTCTTCGTGTTCAGTGCGTCCGACGTCGTCTGCTGTGCGGCCCTGCCATGAACCAAAGTGCACCTCAGCAAAGGCAGGATCAGTTGCGATGACCAGCCCGGTTCTGCGGCTGATCGCCGCAGCCGTTTCCTGGGCGCGGACCATTGGTGAGGCAATCAGGGTCGTGGGGCGGGCCATTTCAGTCCACACGGTTCGCCCGATCTGCCCGACGATATCTGCAGCCTGCGCAGCTTCCACGCGACCAGTGGCGTTCAGCCCGGGCCCTAGCTCTGATGACCCGGAGTACTCCCCTGCCACGGTCATCGCCGTTTGGCCGTGTCGGACGAACACCACCGTTAAGGGCTCCCCGACATCTCCGTGCCGGCTCAGTGCGCCATGTACATGTGGTTTAGCCGCCTCTTGTTGCTTGAAAGCAGGCTCACCAGACATCAGAAGGCATCCTCACCGCGGACCAGAATTCGCCCGGAGTCATCGCAGAAAACTACCTCGTCCTCTGGGAGTGCCTTAATGCGTTTGAGTTCCATCGGACTAACCGGCATCCCACTGGCTTCAGAGCGACCATGGCGAAGGGCCGCAACAGCAATGCCACCCATGCGTGCGCGCATGCGTTCGTAAAGCGTCACAAGCTTCTCGTCCAGACCTGTCACCCGTTCTTCGCGCTGCGCACGCGTCTGGGTTACCTGCTGCTCGAGTTCAGCAAAAGTCGTTTCTTGTTCCGTGGCGACTTCATCACGTGCTGCAAGCAGTTCTGTGTGAGCCGACTCGACAGCAGCCAGTGAAGTTTCGTGTGCCTCAAGGCGCTCCATGACTTCAAGCTCGACTTCTTCAAGTGCTTCCTGTCGGCGTCCCAGTGACTCCAACTCATTCATGAGGGCTTGAGCGTCTTTGGCACCGACAGCACCGGAGTCTAGACGTTGCTGCGAACGGGTTGCTCGGGCGCGCACCTGCTCGACGTCCCCTTCGGCCTTGCTCAGTTCCCGGCGCAGGTCATTGACTGCCGTTCGGGACGACACCAGAGAGGTATGGAGGTCGGCGAGTTGGACGTCTAACTCTGCCAGCCGCGTGACGGTAGGGTGTGACTTCTTTTTATGGGCAATCTGATCCAGCAGGGTGTCTAGGCCCTGCACCTCAAGCAGTTGACGCTGATCCTGAGCGGGCGCTTTTGTCACTAAGGGGAACCTTTCTTAAAGTTCTGGCCGCTGATCGGCCGTCGTACTGGGAAAGTGCGCAGTCCATGGGTCTGTGCACAGCGTACTGACCCGTGTCTCAACCGTAACGCCCGAAACGTTGACGTCGGACACTAAATCGGCGGCGGCAAACTGCAACCACGGCCATTCGCTAGCGAAGTGTGCGGTATCGATGAGGAATGGACGTGCGCCGGCGGCATCTGAGGTGTGCAACGAGACCTGTTCGCGCAGTTCGGAGACTGCATGATGTTTGAGGTCTGAGGTGACATAGACGTCCGCGCCGCTGGCAACTGCCGCGTCGAAAAATGAATCCCCAGAGCCGCCCAGTACAGCGATCTTCTGCACCATGGCGTCGAGATCTCCGGAGACCCGGATCCCCTGCGCCGTTACGGGCAAGTGCCCAGCCACACGTTGTGCGAACTGGCCCAGGGTTACTGCGCTGTCGAGTTCACCAACTCGGCCCAGGCCGAAGTCGGAACCTTCTGACGCAGGAGCTAACGGCTGGGTGTCTTCGACGCCGAGCGCGAAGGCAAGGGCATCCGCAACCCCACGTTGGGCGACGTCGGCGTTGGTGTGCGCGACGTAAAGACCGCAACCTGCTTCAATGAGCCGGTGCACCACTGCACCCTTGAAGTTAATAGCGGCAACAGAATGCACGGGGGTTAACAGCAGGGGGTGGTGTGTGACCAGCAAGTCAGCGCCCCACTCGATGGCCTCAGAGACCACGTCGGCGACAGGGTCCATGGCGAACAACACGCGCCGGATGGGACGCTGCGGGTTGCCCACAACTAGGCCAACGGCGTCCCACGCTTCAGCGGTGTGCTGAGGATAACGATGATCGAGCAGTGCAACGACCTCGGACAATGTTGGAAACTTCTCTTGCTGGCTCACATACTCGAGCCTAACTGACGCTCCGACTCAAGGTTTGGGTGCTTCGTCCGTCTCGAGGTCCCGCTCTGAAGAGACGCTCTGCTCTGGTGCCGCGGCTGCGGACGCGTTGTGTCGGACTAGATAAATGACGCTGGCAACTAGTCCGCCCCAGATCACCAGAGCAGCCAAAGCAAAGAACAGCACCGCGATGGGGGTCATTTCTTGGTCCGTTCTCCGGTGACGGCTGTATATGGCGGGATCGGGCTGAAGTCATCTACGGGGTGTCGCCACCGGATCGTTGTTGCGACCACCGCTGCGATTATCACTAGGCCAATGGTGCCCCACCCCAGGGTGTTCACGAACCACCAGGGATAGCCCTCATGGGGTTCTTTCGTGAGTTGAATGATTTGCAGCACCAACATTGTTGTCAGCACAATTGGCACCAGAAGCGTGACCAAGAACCGCCACCAGTTACCGATTCGCAAGGACGACACTGCGTTCAGATGCCAGCGCAATTCCTTTGACTTGCGCGCAACCCATAGCACCAACACACACATGGAAATCGCTGACACCACCATGCCGATCTCAGTGATGTGTTTGTCAACGGTGTCGAGCACTGGCAGTCCAGTGGTGGTGGAGAACAGCAGAATGGATGCTGCAGCTATTGGCAGACCCATGGTGATTGCGGCGCGGCGTGGGCTGAGCCCAAACTTCTCCTGCACCGCTGCGGAGATCACCTGCAGAATTGACAGCAGTGAGGTGAATCCTGCCAAGGCCAAAGACCCGAAGAACAGCATGCCAAAAATTGGCCCGCCGGGCATCATGGACACGATCTTCGGGAACACCACGAAGGCCAAGGAGACCCCCGTAATATCCTCCAGTTCCGCAACGCTCTGCCCTTGGGAGGTGGCCATGAACCCCAGGGTGGCGAAGACCCCGATCCCCGCGAGGATCTCAAAGGAGGAGTTTGCGAATCCGACGACGAACGCCGTCGGAGTCAGGTTGCTCTTCAACCGTAGGTAAGACGAATAGGTGATCATGATGCCGAAGGCGATGGACAGGGAGAAGAAGATCTGGCTGTAGGCCGCAATCCACACCCCTGCGTCGGTCAATGCGTTGAAGTCAGGGGTGAAGAAGGCGTTGAGTCCCTCTGCTGCTCCTGGCAGGAACAGGGCCCGGACTACCATCACGAGGAACAGCATCACCAGCACCGGCAGAAAAACAACGTTGGTGCGCTCCACGCCCTTTTGGACGCCAAGTGCAAGGATCGCAATCGCTATCACCCAGATGATGACCATGGGCCAGAAGATTGCCGCCACGAAGTCCAAGCTGACACCCGGCGCTGCTACCTGCAAGAAATCATTCTCCAGAAAAGCTGCGGTGTCCTCACCCCAGGCTGTGTCCAGGGAGAAGAACATGTACCTGGCTGACCACGCGATGATTACGGTGTAGTACATGGCAATGACTGTGCAGATGGCGACTTGGAACCAGCCCAGGACTTCGAATTTGCGAGAGATACGGCGGAAAACTGCCGGTGCCGAGCCGCGGAACCGGTGTCCGAGCGCGTAGTCGAGCAACAGAATCGGGATTCCTGCGGTGAGAAGCGCCACCACATATGGGATGAGGAACGCACCTCCCCCGTTTTCATACGCGACGCCCGGGAATCGCCAAATGTTCCCGAGGCCGACTGCGGATCCTATGGCCGCAAGAATGAACCCGACCTGGCCGGACCATTGTTCTCTTCCGGGCGGCTTGGTACGGACCTCGGGCATTGTCTTCCTTACGTCAGTTCTGCTGTCAGGAATTGATGGTGGCACGCAAGCGAGGGTCTGCGCTAAAGGTGCTGGAAAATGAGATGCGCGACCTGCCCGCAGGCAGATCGCGCATCGTCATCAGTGCTGTGGTCCGCATGGGACCTGCGGGTGTCAGCCGAGTGTCACCACAACTGAAACCTCAGCGCCGTCAGGCTGCACTGGGATCGGTTGGGTTGCGTCAACTGCCGTGCCGTCCACCGTGATCGAGGCAACCCCCTTGGACACGTGGTCCGGGTTGCGCACCTCGATGTTGTAGACAGCGCCACGCCATTCACGGCGTACCTCGAAACCGTCCCAGGCCTTCGGGATTGCGGGGTCAACGATCAGACCATCCAAGCTGAGTCGGATGCCAAGGATGTACTTCGTCGCTGCGGTGTACATCCAACCGGCGGTTCCGGTCAGCCATGGGTTCTGTGCCTTGCCGTACCACTCGTGGTCGCGGCCGTAGAGGAACTGCACGTAGGCGTAGGGCTCGGCGCCACGGACTTCGATGTTGTCGTTGTGGTTGTACGGCAGCATCTTGTCGTAGAAGTCCATCGCCTCATCGCCGCGGCCGAGCATCGCTTCCGCGATGATTGGCCAGGCGTTGGGGTGGGAGAAGATAGCGGCATTTTCCTTGATGCCTGGGTAAACCCGAGTGATGAAACCGACGGTGTCATCAATGGTCTTGAAGGCGGGCCAGTTCAGGTGACTGCCATATTCAGAACCCAGCAGTTCACGGACGGAGTCCATGGACTGCTCACCGCGTTCCTGCGAGGTGATGCCGGCAATAACTGGCCAGGCCTGGTGCTCAAGGAAGATCTTTCCTTCGGCGTTTTCGTTGGAACCAATTTTGACTCCGTCGCGGGTGTAGCCCCGGATCCACCACGCGTCGTCCCAGAGCTGGGTTTCGGCGACGTGCTGGATGCGCTCTAGTTCCTTGGTGTACTTCTCGACGTCCTCGGTGCGACCCAGTGGCTCGGCGATTTCGAGGAACGCCCGGATTGCCCAGGCGTGCAGGAAGGTCACGAGCGAACTTTCGCCGCCGCCGAGGTTGAG
>RCNJ01000044.1_pt1 | contig 103198 bp, 109 predicted proteins | sample 2041171 | NCBI WGS metagenome assembly RCNJ01 (sample SAMN09708213, study PRJNA481090) | feces metagenome | biome: feces | host: Pygoscelis adeliae | place: Antarctica: Rookery Lake | collected 2010-03-01 | reverse complement strand
CTACATAGTCTACATAGTTTACATAGCCTACATAGTCTACATAGTTTACATAGCCTACATAGTCTACATAGTCTACATTCCTCCCTTTGTAACCCCAAATTCACTGCCTTATCAATCGGTACCAGCACACCGGTTCTTCGTAGCACCATCCCGATCATCTTGAGAATCTGCACAAGTGTGAACCGTGCTTGACCAGCCCCTGTGCTGGACGGATCAATGCCTGAGAGCGGCCAGCAACCATCTCCTAAGCATCTGTCATCTTCCCAGCTTGTCGTCAACAACTCTGAAAACTTCAATATACTGCATCCTTCCAATCACTCTTCTCGTTGGCCTATATCTCGGAGACCAAAGTACCACCTTTGGACCTCATCATAGTCATCCTTCACATTTGGCGACTCAGGACATTAATCGCTTACCTAACAACAATGAACACCCCATACAAAGCGGCCTCGGATGCCGCATCAGTATTGGGGAATGCTGGGGTACACTGGCGCCGGCCGGCCGCCCAGATAAAGGGAGTCAAAAGGTATCTTCTGTGTCTTGGTACACACCTTTCCTGTGCTTCAGAGTCATCTCCCTCCAGTTTTAAAAAACACATCTCCGTATACTCATCTTTATCCATCTCTTGGCAGCAACTCGCATCAAAAGATCTACCTGGCATTCATTTCTGCATCTCTACTCTAGAGCGTCCTGCCTTGGCCGCCCTGCTTGCCCCTCCTCCTCCGTTTCCCCCCGACCACAGTCACCCTGGCTCTCCGCACGCGGTTGGCCCGTTGCCTCCCCGCCAACCTGGCTCCCCGCGACCCCTCACTACGTCGTCTGTCTCAACTCTCGGGGCATTTGAGTCAACGTCAAGAATATCATCTGCGCGCAAGAGAGTTCCCAAACACCATTGCTCCTCATCCTCAACAGTTCAGAAAACAATCCACGACTACCAAGACACCACAACAACCAGCAAGGATGTCTAAGCCAATTCTCCTCATCCCAGGACCAATTGAGTTCGACGATGCCGTTCTCCAGTCCATGAGCCACTTCAGGTATGTTGTCACCATATCTCTGCTTTCACCCAAACCTCACTTCGAGAACGCCGGCCTTCAACGGCTTCGTTTCTCCATGTCCACCATGCATCACATACTAACCGGTTCCCAGCGAGTCCCACACCTCCCCAGCCTTCATCAAGACGTTCGGCGAGACCTTACAGATGCTCCGTAAACTCTTCCAGACTACCGCTTCCGATTCCCAACCTTTCGTCATATCGGGCTCCGGCACCCTCGGCTGGGACCTCGTCGCCGCCAACATTGCCGAGCCAAAAGACAACGTCCTGGTACTGCACACCGGGTACTTCGGCGACTCCTTCGCCGACTGCCTCCAGACTTACGGCGCAAACGTCACGCAAATCAAGGCGCCGATCGGGTCCCGTCCACAGCACGATGATATCGAGAAGGCGTTGAAGGAGAAGAAGTACAAGCTTGTCACTGTCACGCACGTGGATACCTCGACCGGAGTGCTCTCGGAGTTAAAGTCCCTCTCCCAGCTCATCCAGCGCGTTTCCCCAGAGACGCTGCTGGTCGTTGACGGTGTCTGCTCTGTTGGCTCCGAGGAGATTCTCTTCGACGACTGGAAGCTCGATGGCGTTGTCACGGCTACGCAGAAGGGCGTCGGAGTCCCAGCCGGTCTTTCGATCTCCATGTTCTCCGGCCGTGCGATCGAGGCGTTCAAGGCGAGGAAAACCCCACCTGGATCGTACTTCGCGTCTATGAAGAACTGGCTGCCTATTATGCAGGCTTATGAGTCTTTCAAGCCTTCTTACTTTGCTACTCCATCTCCACAACTCGTGCACGCACTCCACACTTCGCTTAACCAGATTTTGAGCATTCCTTTGAGCCAGAGGTTTGCGGCGCACAAGGCTGCGAGCCAGAAGGTTAAGCAGGCTGTTGCCGACCTTGGCCTTAAGCAGATTGCTTCCGACCCAGCGAACCAGGCGAATGGCATGACTACCATTCTTTTGCCAGAGGGTGTTGCAGTTCCACAGATTCTGCCAAAGCTTTTGGCGAACGGTGTCATCTTCGCTGGTGGTCTTCACAAGGAGATTGCTACTAAGTATATCAGAATCGGACATATGGGTGTCTCGGTCATGAACGAGGATAGAGGTGATATCACCAAGGCTATCACCGCCTTGGGTGATGCGCTCAAGGAGGCTGGATATACCAAGCAGTAGAGAGCTAGATAGGATGGGATGGGATATACAAAATGATAAGCAGCGAGAATGGAACATTTAAAGAACACGCTCCTGTGGTCGTTCTTAGACTGACCACCTTTTTCTCTCGACCACTTACAAATTCTGGCATTCTGCCGTCCAAAGGTTTCGCTCTCTCGCCGTCCACTATATAAAGAGCAAGCTACAAACGACTACCCAATGGCTTGCCTTTGTCCAACGGCAGGCCACATTTGATAGGTTTGCATAGTTGCAACGTGCATGTTTACGGCAGCTAACTTTCAAATACAGGTTGCCGATAATGTAGCGCGATGTGCTTGACCATCCCAAGTTCGAAGCCGCTCCTCCTGGGAGATGTGGACCTTTAGGCCAAACCCAGCCGTCTACACCTCAATAGCACAACCTTCCTCGTTAACTCCTCTCCACACGATAGCCATCCAATGATCTCCGTCAGAACCTCCCCCAATTTCCACCGGTTCGACAACTACATATACCACACTTTTGAAGACACCAGACGTGGACTCTTACGCCGTTACAGGGGAAGGCAAAGCGCGCTGTACTCACAAGGACGATGCTTCAAACGACAAGTTCAATGGGCTTAAGATAGACTACCATGAACCAATCAGTAGTCAAACCACAAGGTAAGCGTTCAACAAAATCCTTCAAAATTACGTTCTGGTTTTCGACGTTATCGGGCTCGTAAGTAATTAACAAAATATTCTACAAGTGAGGCGATGTCTGCTCTAAGACCAGACGTGTTAATGGCAGTGGCAGCTTGTTCTTGCCTGATCTCATATAGTATTGTAAACGGTTGGAATTTTGCCAGCTTAGAGTTTGTGGTTTAGTGTGGTTTGTAATGCCGTTAGACTCTCCGTTTCTGTGCATTATACCGTGGTTGCCTATCCGAATTCTAACACTTGCTCCACAAACTCTCTGTTGTTTTCCAGCACACTCGCATCATGTGCCTAAAAAGTAACCACAACTCCAAATTTGGTCGTTTGTGCCTCCCCAATCTGTCAATCCCTTCGCTCGGTCATCACAATATTTAAACTTGATGAAATAGGAGCAACAATGACTAATAATCTTGAAGCCTGGGTAGCTCAATCGGTAGAGCGTGTGACTCTTATCATCTCCCGTCATATGGAGTCTTCAAGATAATCTCAAGGTCGCGGGTTCGAGCCCCGCCTCGGGCTCTATACCCGAGTCTCTCGCAAGAGGAAGCTCACATTTTGACATATAATCGGGCGATTGTGGAGATCGATATGGTTGAGCTGTGGGTGGAGCTTCGCTTACCCGTCGTGTTTTAACTTGGGAACGTTGGTGCAAAAGAATAAATCAAACACCAATGATACTGTGATACATATAAAAATAACAACGTTGAGATGAATGAAGGTTGATTATTCTTTTTCATTTCAGGCACGAATACCGATGCTCTCTATTCATGTCCATCTCTCACTATGCGCCTAAACTCCTTTACATGCTGCGCCACAGTTAATTTACATTTCGTTACCTTACCTTCCTTCTTATGCCCATTCTCCGCTAGTCACTTGACTCATCTCCCCTTCCTGGTCTCCTGCATCTCCTGCATCTCCTGCTCCTTCTCAAGGTTCACCTCCTTCGTTGCCATCGCCTCCCTCGCCCGCCTAACGTCACCGCTACCAACCCTCATATCATCAAAGTAGCTTTCAAAAGCCTCAAACACATCCTTAAGTGCGCTTCTATACGCCGTAAGAACCTCGTCCAGCTCCTCACAGCTCTTCTCTCCACTGACATCCGTCCAGTGCATACCGAAAGTTGTTCTCAGATCCTCCAGACAAACAATGGTGTTAGTAAGCAAGGTAATAATGCCCGGAACATCCTTCTGCACATTCCCGAAGCTGTCCTCCTTCAACGAACACACCGCAAAGCGCGACAAGGCGTCTGCAGCATCGACAATGATTCCGACATCACCATGCGGCTTGCCCAATACCACCGCCGCAATGCGTCTCCTGAAAGTCTGGCGGAACGGAGTTCCGTAAGGACTCTTCAAGAACTGTGTGACGTATCCCGAGCCATTGAGGTAGCTCCAGATGCCGATTGGCGTCATCATCTGCTCCCTTTCTGGCGTAATAATAGCGTCCTTTGCTTTTATTAACAGCTTCTTGGCTTCTGGCCCCTGCGCATGTCCATACTTATCTGCCAAGTCGTGGGTAACACGGCCCAACTTGTCCGTCATCGTCTTTGGTGGTGATGGGTTGGTCCACACATTCTCCTTCGGGATGTCTCTAGTCAGACGTGGAAGTGTCTGGATTGGCTCCACAGGCGCATTTGGTCCTTCTTGTTTTAGCATAGAGACGAGCTGTGGCTTAGCAGTCGTCTCAATCTTCTCTGCTGGGCTGGCCACTGGGTCTCTCTTAGCAACACGCAGGTTCATCTCTTCAATAATCTTTCTTGACGCAGCCAGTATCTGAGTCCAAGCCGAACCACCCTTGCGATCAATGTCCTCGTAAATCGCCTTTCTGCGGCCCTGGAAACGCTCAGAAATGAGGACCAGCTCCCAGAATGCGAAGGCCCGAGTCTGCAGTTTCTGGCCATTGAGACCCGTGATCAGGCTGCCGTTCGGATCCTTGGACTCGAACGTAATTGGTCTGTCGTTCTTCAATGGCGCCTGGGCGACGTAGGTTGAGAAAGCGTGGTTGGCGACCTCCCACATGAAGATGAGAAGCGTGCCAGCCCAAATCGTGCGGAGGAACATCTGCCAGTGGAATGGAGTGACGACTGGAAGTGCGGTAGACTTTGGAAGATTGCGGAACATCTTGACAAATCCGAGGGTGTAGCTCCAAAGCGCTCTGCGAACGAACAAGTAGTAGATCACTGGGGTAACAGCGGTCATAATTAGCGACCGCTTGATGCAGCTGAAAAGCGTAGGGAAGGCCTTCATCTGAATCTCCTGCGCTGGAGAGACAGCGGCGACAGAACCATCTTCTGGCTTGCGCTCAACATTGTCCTTGCTTGTCTTGTGCACTGGGAGGTGGACGCGGTCGTAGTCGAAGCAGAGATGAAGACCAGTCTGTACAAGAGCCAGCGCGAAGAAGCATGTGTTGAGGTAGAGGTGTCTCTCGTTCAGCCTTGGGCGCTCGTTGACCTTGCCGTCCGTAAACCAATTGATGTTGGCATTCTTTGGGGCGCACCAGTGGTAGATCTCGCTAAAGAGGAGTGCAGATGAGATGTACCAGATTGATGTCTGAACAGTGGTCCATGTAGCTGCGTACTCAACGAAGGTGGATGCCGGGGAGTTTGTGGTGCGCATGCCGACGTGGAGTTGGGCGACTCGTAAAATGAAGACCAGGAATGCGCCGAAGAAGAGGAAGAACATGCGAACACCAGCCCGTCCGACGGGGAACCATGACCAGAGATCTAGCTGACTGTTAGATATTGTTATAGTGCATGCATATGAAGACCCAACATACATGAGTTCCACTCTCCCAAGAGTACTGCTTCCACGTAACATGTTCCGAGCAACACTGCTGCAGCTCTCATAAACCGCCTGTGCAGGGCTGGGGTGAGAAAGTCCTGGGACTGTGTGAGCATTTTGAGCTATGACAGGCGTGATTAATGGTGCATACCTTATAAGGACGAATCCTTATTATCCTGGCTGGCGGCGCCATAATGATGTGAAAGGGGCGTCAGCTTCAAAGGTTGCAGCTCTTGAATCAGGTTGCTATGCTGATCTAGTTGCTCTAAACAAAGACGGATAATCGTGAGACCGCGCGTGGACCTGAATTATTGGCGGCTGTCCACAGCCTGACGCCAGGAACCACAGCGCAGGGGTTAGTCCACGATAGGTGTCTGTTATCGCAATCAGGGACGGCGTCACGTCCGGGTCATGACGACAACCCAGCCTCGCTGAACCTCTTATCGACAACACAACAGGCAACGAGCATGTGCTTATAGCAACGCACCTATTTCATCAACATCAATACGCTCATTTTGTTCGCTTTGATTTCAACATATTACCAAGATGTCGTTCGATCAAATCTCTGCGCTTGAGAGCCAGCCAACCACTATGCGCTCCAGCGATGCATATGCGGACGATCCGGAGTTCAGCAAGCTCTCGCAGGAGCTGATGAACAAGCTGTTCACGCTTACCGGCAATATTTCCAGACTCTCGAATCAGGTCGCATTATTGGGCACGAAGAGAGACACTGAGCGTGTGCGCGAGAGAGTTCATGATCTGCTGGAGGAGACAAAGGAAGACTTCAAGACCATCGGAGAGGGCGTTAAGAAGATTCAAGCATGGGACGATGTCAGCGTAAGTACACAACCGCAATACTCTACATGCACCCGAGCTAACATATTTGTAAGCCATCCCAGAAATACACGCAACAAAAACTCTCCCGCGAATTCCAAGCCTCCCTCCGCGAGTTCCAAAACGTCCAACACACCGCCCTTTCCAAAGAGCGCGCCTCTACATCCGCCGCCCGCCACGCCCTCGAGGAGGCCGTATCACCAGCCGCAGAAGGTGCCGTCAGCCCATTCGGTCAGCAGCAGCAACAACAAGAACAGCTCCGCTTAGCATCTCAGGACGAGGTCGACTTCCAGGATTCATTGATTGTGGAGCGAGAAGCGGAAATTCGCAACATCGAGCAGGGTGTTAGCGAGTTGAATGAGCTCTTCAGGGATGTGGCGCATATCGTTTCGGAACAGGGCGAGCAGCTGGATACCATTGCGGCGAATGTGGAGAATACCAGAAGTGATACTAGAGGTGCCGATATTGAGTTGAGGAGCGCGGCGAGGTATCAGAAGAATGCTAGAGGGAAGATGTGCATGTTGCTTTTGATCCTGGCCATTATTTTGACCATTATCCTGCTGGCTGTTTTCGTCGGCTAGATGGCTGGCAATATAGAGGACATCAAGAGGCAAGTGGCGAAGGGAAAGGACCAATAATGAGAAGCGACAATATATCCACGGGCGATGGCATCTTCTGGTTCAAAGGCGCACAGGAGTTTGAGCGAGTGTAAATATTCATGGCTAGTAACGGCAGTATGAGCGCTGCCATTAGTAAAAGAGACCGCAGTAGACTTGTAAGCAAGTTCTGTTCATTACTATCACCAAAAACCCCAATTTATGAGTTCCCGACATACGCCAGTGTTGTACGCCTCTATATGAGCCGACGTGCTTCCTCATCAAATTTATACTTCCGGTGTGTCGATATCCATTCTATCCGCGATAGCCTGCGTAGCAATAGCTTTCCGCTCTTCCTTCCATGCCTTGATCTTTTCCCGCAGCTCATCATGAGAAATGACCTCCTCAATGGTGAGCGGCTGTCTGTTGAATGGATCCTTCGGATCGTTCAGCAGATGGCTACGGATGGTGCTTCTATCCATCACAGTTTTGCTCGATGGCAGGATAACTGGGTCTTCCATGAGCACACCCATGATAGGGTCCTCAAACTCCTCAGGAATCTCGCCGAGGTCCCCTTCTGCCTGATCGTCCAGCTCCTTCTGCTCCTTGACTTTCTTTGCTAGGCGAGTCCAGGCGCCAAGCTCATCCTTTGACTTCAACGAGTAACGCCCCAGAATACGCTCCGTTGACACGAAGTTGTCAGGCTTGAAGGAGCGTCCATCTTTTGCGATCGCCTCGACAAAGCGCTTTTGCTTTCTCAAGTTGAGGTAGATGTCGACGATCCCGGCAAGGAGCTGCCTTGGATGGAAGTTGTACTTCGCCGAGTCCTCAACCTTCAGGTCTCTAGATCTCTCGCCGACCAACGTGTTCAGGTTGTAGTCAAGCATGTCGGCCAAGCGCTGAACAATTTCTGGCATCGTAAACGCTTCGCTTAATGTCTCCGTAAAGATCTTCATCATGTGGATTGTCTCATTAGCCAGCATCATGTACGAAGAGGCTTGGTCCTCGAGCTTCGACAGTTCGTCGAGCTTGCTCTTCTTATCCTCTTCTGTCAAAGCACCCGCGGCCAGCGGATTCAGAGCAAATTGCAAGTCGTGGATCTTTGGAAATTTGCCAAGGCACTCGTCCAAAAGATAGGTTGTGTCGTTGAGAAGGAGGTTGACGTATTGAACGAAGAACTCCGTGTTTATTCTGCTTTCTTGCTCCAGATGCTGCTTGTAAATCGGATTCGTCCAAATGCATTTGAAGATTTGGAAAATTTCGTAGCGAATGGAGAACTTATCGTAAAAGTTACCCGAGTGCTCGATCTCCATGTAGAACTTCATGAGCGAGTGCAGCAAGTTGTCAGTGGCAAATTTGTCAGAAGTCAAGGCGTCTCCCAGTACGCCTTTTTGGCGATGATAAACCGGATACGTGCCGGCGACCAGCAACTTAACAAGCCCGGACTTGAGGCCAGGATTTTTGATGTACTCGGAGTTTCTGAGAAATGAGACACTGAAGACAACCAGCTCGTCAACTTGAGAGGAGATCATAACCTTAGGTAGATAGCGGAAGATGAAGTTGGAGTTCTTCACGACATTCTCAAACATGTATTCCGGGTAATTCCTGAAAACATCTGGTGGAGTATCTGCCATTGGCAATCTGGCACAAGTTAGAAAAACGCCTCAAACGTGAACGACTGAAAACTTACTTGAAAGTTTTCCCTGGAACGTAATATGTGCCAGAAGCAGTCCTAAGCATGAACACCATGACATATCTCATAAATGTAAGTGCTCGTGCTTGCATCACGTCATCTAAAAGCACCCCTTCTATGGCCATCTTGAGCTGCATGTGGTACTCGATAAGCTCGTGCGCCTTCTTGATCTGGCTCTCAAGTCGTGAGAGGTAAACAAGATTGCCCTGACTCAGTTAGCAAATGCGTGAAAGAAGAGGCACGTCCCCTAAGGATCTTACTGCTAGTCTAGGGCGTTCCGCCTCCATCAGAGTCACTTGGCTGAGGAAGTACTTGATCTCCTTGTCCAGATTTTTGAACTTGACACCTAGCGCCTCGATGCCATAGTGATGCGCCGCCAACGTCAGAAAGAACACATCCGTAATGAAATTTGCCGACCCTTCTAACTTGGTCTCGTAGAAGGAGTCGGATGCCTTTTGATCGGATTTCAGCTTCGTCTCTTCCTTGATGTTCACTCTCGGATTTTTCCGGAAGTAATCTGCGTCGATCTTGGAAATTTTCGAGAAGGTGGAGTCCATAAATGGCTCGCAGAGGCCATCAAGCACGACCGTTATGTTCATCATGAAGCCATCCGAGGATACCGTTCTCTCATCCACTTGCATCGCGCGACGCTTGGTGTTGCTATTGACGATGTGGGCAAACCAGTCTAGGGTACGCTCCCGAGATTTGGTGCTCGCACGAACAAATTGGTTGATAATATCGAGGAGGTCTCGTTGGTGGTTGTGTAAGGTAAGGCGAAGAGCGGTCTGTGCAGTCAATACCAGACCTCTGTCCATGGTTTTTGGGCCAATGAAATAAGTCTTCACGACTTCTCTTTGAAGCGGAGAGAGACGAAAGTATGGCCCAAGTAGGGAGTCTCTTTCTATCGCCGGAGCTGAATGAGCCAACTGGAATAGGGGATCCTCCGCAATAGCAGTTGTAATGACTGGATGACGCGTCAGACTCTTAAGAGCGACAATGTATTGCTTGTAGTTGTCGTTCATGGTCAGCTTTGACAACTCGGCACTGAGCTTTCTCACAGCTCCTGTAAACATGAACCTCACACTTTCATCATCCTCCCAGCGACCAACTGCCTCGGACAAAAATTCGACGCAAATGCCTGTGTCTCCTTCGGTGTCTTGAAGCATATATGGAGCTAGACTGTCCTTGACTGCTGTCTCTTCTCGTCCGTACAACTCTGGCATGGTCACCGCGAACACACAGTTGCTAAAGCAAAGTCGTCTTGCCTCTTTGAGCACCTCATCCTTCTCGGCTCCCAGCCCCCGGTCACTCTTTTGCATTCTCGTGATTCGCTTCCAGCATGGTAGCAAATAGTCCAGGATGAACTTGTTGTAGTGAATCCTTCGGCACGCTTCCATCAGAGCTGAATCTAATGTACCAACTGATATTCTGAATGGCTCATTGCTTTCTTCCAGCTCATGCTTCAGCTCGGACAGTAACATGAGCTTGTGACCATTCGCATCAACCCTATTATCCTCGTCTAACGTTATGCGAAATACAGCTGTAAGTACTCGGCTCTCATATCTCTCGACAGATTCTTCTTTCGATAAGGGCGTAGGCTTGCGAGTTGGTGGTGCGGACGACCCATCCGAGGGCTCACGGGGGCGTTTGTCAGTGGCCCCAGCAGGCTTTATTCTAATCGATGATTGCGAAGGCGCTGGCGACGCCAGATTTGGCCTTTCTTGCAAGGGTTTTGGTGAGAACGCCTTTAAGGCTTGTGCATCGGAAATCTTCTGGGAGGCAGGCGTTGCGGCCGGAGAGCGTGTTGCCGGCGTGCTGGCTTCTGAGCTTGCATTGCCGCTGTTAACACCCGACGGTGTTTCTCTCGTAGGTGGAGCAGATCCTCCCAACTTCTCTAGGCGGCGCCTTCGGATCTATAATAATAATGTCAGATGTAAGCTATTTCAGAGAATATGAGCGATAATATTACCTGATCCATCTTCTCCTTATCAGGAGCATCAGACAGTGCTGGTGGCTGCTCATCATTATTCTCCATCGTGTCGCAGTTCAAAAAGTTGACGCTGAATGAAGGTGAAGATGCTGGGATGCTGTGGATGGAGATGCCGTAGGCTTCAGCCTTACTTTGGGGTTGAGGTGTTGCGGCTAGACACCCCTGTTGGACGGCGTCATAAAGGCGTGGGGTGAAGGGCTGACAGATGAGGGCGGGCTTCCGCAATGCTTCAAATGCCAAAGTGCGGGAAGAAACACTACAGTAGAAGATGCTTGTGCTTACAAATGTGGTGAATGAAACGTCGCTAGAATGTTCTAGAGATCTTAAACTGCTGGGGTGCGGGTATTTGACCTCCCTCAAGGTTTCAGTCGCTATGATTCGACTTTTTTGACTGTCCCGAGAAAACTGCCTTCAAACAATGATGATTACCAGTTGGCTTAGAACATATCCAACATGAAATTTTGAGCCACTGCCACCCAGATTCCAGACAATGTCAGCGTGTACACATCTTATCTTTAGCTTTTTAAATATGCATATTATGCTAGTCTGATTTAAGTCTAGTACAGCACAGGTAGCTGTACCTGTGCAGAAAACATAATCTTGCCACCCCACGGCCTCAACACCTTGCTACAATACAGATCTATTTATTATTTAACGAAGACCTTGTTTGAACCCCCCCATCGAGTTCAACTTCTTACAACTCCTCATTGGCATACTTCTCGCCTGCTGCATCTTTTCTGGATCCTGGAAGAACCAGCCTTGAGCTTCATTTATGAGAGCTTGCCTGGTATTCATTTCCCTCTCACATTCCACATTTAACACCCTGGTGTACAGTTGTTCGGCTCTATTGTCCAGATTGTGGAACTTATTCGCCGTGAAATCTGAAACCTCGGATGGATTGACCCAGTAGTCAATCGTGTGGTGGCGTGTTTGCCTGTGTAAAGTGTGGGGTTGTTCCGGCCCATTAAAGTAAACCTTAGGTCCTGATGGCAAGCTGCCTCCTCCGAATAAAGAGTTCAGAAGAGGAATGACGAACAGTATTAAGAGTGGCAGCAGGCCAATAAGCGATGATCGGAGTGATGGTTGCGGTTCCTCTACGCCTGGCTCGCGCGGCCTGCGTCGCAGTGCTGGACCACCGAACTGATGCACCCCAATGCCAGGACCACCTCCAACGTTGAAGAAAAATTGAGGGCCTGCGTCGAACATTCCCCCACCTTATTTCAGTCAGCATGTCTCACGAGGCTCACGGAGCGCAGACCTTACCTCCAAAGCCACCGCCACCACCGAAAAACCTATTGAACATCTCCTCAGGGCTCATCTCGGGATCCCATCCTCCTCTCTGACCGCCTTGCGCAGCACCTGGCTGGGGCCTTCTTGCGAAGCCAGCGAAAGGATCCGACTGCTGAGCTCCTCCAAACCTGCTATCTGGGTCTCCGCCATAGCGATCATACTTTGCTTTCTTCTCTTTGTCGCCCAGCACTCCAAATGCCCTGCTGACCATTTTGAAGGCCTCATCCGCATGCTCGTGTCCATTCTTGTCGGGATGCGTCAACAAACTAAGTTTCCTGTATGCCTTCTTGATTTCATTTTCGATAACCGTGCTTTTGACGCTCTCAAGATCGAGGATTTCATAGAAAGCGGTAGGTGAGCATCGCCGGACCCTTATCACAGCCGCCTTTTGTTCTATGGTGTATTTTCTGTCCTGGTTCCCCTGGTTGTGGTCCCGCGATCGTGCCTCCCCATTGCCTTGGGCAGCTCCGGAGGCTGTAGCGGACATATCCGCCTATGCGTAAGATATTTGACTGGTGGCGGTGGAATGAGTTTCGTGCTTGCGGAATTTAAGGAGTAGTTTATGGTCGCCAAATAAATATGTATGGCATGTATGATCAATAAGGTGGTCTTTCGGAGACGTTCTCCAATGGCGATCACAGAAGCCCACAAGGTGGGCGCGGCGCGTGGCGTGGCTTTAGTGACCACCCATGCCAAGAGGCCACACGTGATAAATTCTCAAATGACGATGGGAGCTCAATACATCTAGACATCTCCATAACTATATCAAGCATAAAACAAAAACCTAACATCTCCCCAAAATGGCACCTTCACTTACCGAGGTGGAAACACGGCAAAAGAATGGCTCTTTGGCGCTTGCAACAGCTTGGGGCAGTACGCATACAAAATCTTGACTTCTAAGGACTGAGCTCATGCTAAAACACCCTACAGGATCAGCTATGCCATCTATGGGATTGGCAACTCTTGTCTCTGCGCTCCACGCCCGCCCTTTCCAGCCACTTCCTATGACTGTTCCAGCAGTACTCTTATTATCCACCTACCTTAATTTGAGCAATTACCCTGTTGAGTCGGCAGGTTTGACAGCAGCCTGGTCAGGACTCTACCTCATCATGGCTGCCAGAAGGAAGTCTACCAAATTCATTAGCCGGTTCGGGGCGCGTGGGCTGGTGCGAGGCGCTACGATGGGAGTGGCGGCTATCAATGTTGTTGCATGTGGTGCGACATATGCACTTGGCCGTGAGACGGAGGACGAGTAATTTAGAGTTATGGAGGTGCTGGCTTAGAGCGTTTGTATGAACAAGTGTGCAAACCTAAGCAGAGTCCAAGTGGGAGAACATGAAATGATTGAAGTCAACGCTCTCTTGGATAACCCCTCGATGTCTGATGATATCACATGCACAGATTAACAAGCTTCTGGGGAACATGTATCGAGGGGATGCCTCTTGTGAAACTCCTTTTCTCTAAAAGAAGTGCTGAAACGCTGCCCACTGAGTAATACTCTGAACGCCTACTGGGGTGCTCTGGCCTTTGCGCACTGCATTACCAGGCCCCTATGCTATCCTCTAACCCCAATAAATACTTATGGTACAAATGCTGCCTCAGAATAGCAGCTCTTAGTTGGCCTGACTGATGAAACGTCCCTGAATATAGGTCAGTCCGAAGACAGCCAGAATGAGCAGTGTGATGAAGACCATGCGTGTCATCTTCTCGGACTTGGGAAGTTTGCGTGGCTTTGTGACAATTGTCAGCCTCTCAAGTCGTGGCGCACTAGAATCAATGTGGTCTTCATCTTGAAACCGCTGAATATAGTTGATGTCGACTTCACGAACTTTGGGCTCTGCGAAAGACGTGTACTCCGTCAAGATGGAATCAATCGACCATCCCATAGATCTGCGGATTGCAGCCACGGTACAACCAGTGCGATGCTTTACAAAGTTAGCTTGTTATTGGAGTCTGGCTAGAGATGAACCTACTCTTCCTTGGTTACAATGTATCAGCAATGGATGATTCTGGCCGTCCAAAACGACATCCAGGATGGTGCTCATGACGGATTCTGGGATGTCGACTTTCTTGGTACCCTCCATTTTGATCACTACGTGGTTTATGCCGCTAGATTGCATGAAGCTTTGATAACCTTCAGGATAGCCCTTATCGACCAGAGTGCTAGACATGAGTTAGATGGCGATTGTGAACTTGTTGACAGCCAAACTTACATGATAGTCTTCAGCCCAAGGTTCTTCAAAAAGTCATGGTCCTCTGCTTCCGGATAACCACTGCGATAAATGCCGTCCATAACGAGAGCGAAATTACGCGGACGCCCAGGAACCTTGGGTTTAGGCTCTTTCTTGACGACTGCCCCCTGGCAAATTTGCACCTCTTGCGACATTGTTAGTAACTGATATTGAGATGTAGTAGAGACCTGCATTACCTTCTCTGGACTTCTCACGCTTCAGTTTATCCAATCCACCAATTATCTCGTCGTTCGTGGCGCTCATGCTTGAGACAGATCCTCTACGCGTATGTATATTCTTCTCGGCCAATTTATCTTTCTCCTGCAACTCCTCCGTCTCGCCACGCTTCCTATTATAGAGAACGCCAGTGTCCGAGCCGTATTCATCAGTCTGTCTGAATTCGATATCATCTTCAAAAACTCGTGTACTTCTACGCGCCACTCCGTTCTTTGCGCGCTTGATGTCGGTCATTTCGTTGCCTGTCAATTTATCACAAAAGTGGCTGCAGGGCCGCTGTGCAGCACTTTGCTGCTGTAGCAGGTCGCTATAGCCTAAGACTGGTTGACAGTGTGCTGAGACATTTTCAACGGAAGTTGACAAGCCATGATTTCGAAAATCGTGGATTGAGGTGGGAGCGTGTGAGGGCAATGTTGGAGTTAAGGGATCAAAAAGTACGGCGGTGTGAATAGCTTCCCGATTACGCCGTGAGCGAGAACCTGTTGTGAGGTTGTGGAAGGTGGAAACTCGGAGACGGGAGTGCGAATCAGGTGGAATTAGGCGGTGCGCGCTCTTAGTTAGGCTGACGAAGATGACGCTGTCTACGACAGATTTTCGTAGCCGTACGCGGACACTGAGACGAAGCTAAAATGATAGCGGGTCAGGGTCGACCCCAGCGACTTCGCTCCGCTGTACTATCGGACCTCGGAGGGGTGCTAGGATTGCAACTCAGGGTCGTATCAACAACACAACAAGGGAAGCAGTTCGAAGCTACTTTGAACGATGAATAAAGCAACCTGGCTTGAAGGACGGTCAGTATTTTACGGCAGTGTGAAATTGTGTCACGTGGATCGGCCACATACACATTGTACTCGTAGGATTCACAATACCAAGCAGTTTAAAGGCACCACCAAACATTCACCGGCGATTTACATTTTGCATTACAACATACAAATAATATGGATTAATACATGTGTTTCTCATAATCGGCAGTCGCGCATATGCTATCCACGGCCTTGCCACCTAGTGCTATGCAAGTTGTAAAGATGTAACGAGTCGTGTAGTCATCATGACGAACTCATCCATCAGCAAATATATAGAGTGGCCGATCATGAAGCCCATCAGCGCAGAACCATAAACCTGACATCTGCCAGTTGGTTCGCTTCTCTCCGTCTCCCAGAGCATAGCTAAATACAATACTGTCTCCACGGCTGCAACTAAGCCAGCGAATGTATCCAATTTCAGCTGGAATCTACCAGCGAGTACAATGGCATGAATCAACATCCAGTCCAAGGCCAACCAGAAGCGCACCCTCTTATCAAATTCAAAGCAAGGTAATCTTACTTGTATGGTTTTGTTGCGCGTGAGAAGGACATATTTCAAGCCAGCATTAGCAGACTCAATACTGTCCACAGGCGCTGCATAGACGCGTCTACCGCCTTCTAGCAGCCCTTTTGGGCATCCGAGGCTGTTCGTGTAGGTCATGAGAACTCGAACACAGGAAGATCACAAAACTAGAGCCTCAACCTCTAGTCAAACTGCTTTAAGATGCTATATCGGTCTCTACCCAGTCTTTCGAGACTCGGGGGTCTAGGTGTGACTTGTTAATAAATTAAGCGTTGTTGCTCGCAATCCAATTCTCATCACATACACAAACAGCCCTCATCTCCTTTGGCGGATTGTTCTTTGTCAGCTTCAGACTCATCAATACGGATAGCCTTATCAAAGGCGTCTGCCAGCCCTGTCCCGTCCTCAGTGGATCCAGGAGGGAAAAACTTGGGCTGAGCAAGTTCATAATTAGCACGAGGTTTCGTTGCGCCAAACGATGCTGAACTGGAGGGACGATCAGATGTCATCTTTTTGAAAAAGTTCTCCTTCGCTCCAGCAGATGGAGCATTTAGAACAGGCTGACTGGGAGGATTCCTGAGCTTTTGAGCAGGGGTCATCGGCGCAGCAGGGATTTTATACCAGAAGGCCGATGCTTCCGGCCCAGATGGCGCTCCATTGAATGATTGATCTTCTCTCTGAGCCGAGATTCCTGAGTTGAAGGCACGATGCTCTGATTGGCTTGGAGTCCACTCCATCTCGTCCGGATCAGATTCCTCCAAGGCCTCTGCCATCCTATAAGTAGAGGGAGACATGCCGGAGAAGAGCGGAGTATCGGAATTCATGCGACGGCCTCCATTCAGCTTCGTAGGAGTTGACGATAAATGCCGCCGGTTTCGCGGAGTGGTCTCCCACCTGGCATGGCTAGCTGGAGAGGCGTAGTCGGTCACCGTCCTAGGCGTAATCGGCGATGACGGGATAGTCGGTTCATCGTTGATACTGTCAAGAGCCTCCATCAGCGAGTTGGGGTTCTTTGCGGATAACTTGCTGCTCTTTCTTCTGGATATCAGCGTCTCGCGTGCAGGCGCCGACGCAAATAGCTTCTTCGGCTTCATAACAACTGCGCTGGTTGCGGAACCAAACGTTCTGACAATACATCCTATCATGACAATATGTAGCCCGGTCGCCAACACATCATGTGCACTGTCAAGCATGCCATACCCCGACCGCCACCACAGCAGACACTCGACTCCAAGTAAAATGGCTCTATACGTATACCAACGTCGTAGTCCATAAACATCGTGCAGATTTTGCTTCAACGTAAACCGCCATTGAGGATTCCACCACATAGTGCATATATTCAAGACTAAGCCCGATTCCGCCATCCGTGGTAAGATGGGTACAATGATGCCGAGAATGCTGAGGGCTACTGATGTGGCGGTATGGACTATGACCGCTAGAAAGTGGCTGGCCCAGTTCACTTCTTCAATATTACTCGAAATGGGTTCCGCGGTACTATTTGTCGAGTTCGAAAGAAAAGTTGCCCCGAGAGCGAGCGCATGGCAAACCAGCTGCGCGTAGATACTCCATATCCAGGCGATGTGGCCCCAGTCCTGAGCTAGTTCCATCCATGAGCGCTTGTTTTTGGCTCCCTGCTTTCCTACACGTCTAGTCCTCTCAAGCATTCGTCCGTGTGCATCAACCTTGGCCCCATATACGGCGCGCTTCATCCTGTGTTGAACCCGTTCCACGCAATTCTCACACACCTGCGGATAACGGTCCTCCAATTCTTGCTTAAACTTGTCGAGATTTTTTGCAAGAATTGCATATTCGGGGTGGTTTGGGTCGGGCAAATATTGTGCTAGCGACGACCTGGATAGGTGCTGGTTTTTGATGCATGTTTGGCAAAATACCGAGTCTTGAGATGATGCCGTTGACCACTCTGGCGGCGGGATTGCTTGAGCAAATGATAAGTGCGCGGTGTCTTCACTTGTTGTGACAGGAGGATCGGTGATATCGCCATTCTGCGAAGGTCAGTATTTATATCGAGGTCGGTAGCTGGAACGCGACTTGCCTCGTCCAAGTAGTTCATGGCATCGCAGTGACTGCATTCCCATTGTCTGACAGTTCCATCTTGCTTCCTCCTTGACTTAACGTTGCAGTAGAAGCAAACGAGATATCGGTTCACCGAGGCCGCCATGCGATCATTATATCGAGTCCTGATAGTCTTGCTGTTGACGTCGAACTGCAGGTTGCCAGGGAACGACTTTTGTTTCTGCCGATGCTGTGGCCAGTGGGTTCCAGAACCCCTGCTTGTCCTATAGGCGGTGAGGTTGTCAGGCGGGATCTGGCCCCTTAGAGACGTGAGAGTCCCCATTCTTATGGTTCAGCTGGTAACCCGGAACACTTCCTTTTCTTTTTTAGCGATTAGGTTGTGCTTAAGCTCTTCGCCGATGCGAAACAGGTTCTTCAGGCATGAACAATTGCCATTGTGATGATAACAAACCGAGCCATGCAGATGCTCAAGCTTAACAACTGCTTGCGATAGTCAGGTAGGAACGCGTCGAACGCGCGTGTCTCTGGGCACTAGAGTACCTGCGCAGGTACGCCGAGCACGCGGCTGACGGGCATCGGCTCAGCCTTTCAAACCTCATTCACCACAGGTCCATCCTTTTCTCTGCCATTAACCTCCGATTCAAGAAGACATAAAGTGCGCTACGGCAAATATGCCAGCATCGCCAGTAGTCCAAGCATATAGAGCTCTCTATAAATCGTGTCTCTACGCAGTTAGATACTCTAAGCCAAGTCGGATTATAGTTCGCAACCGGCTGCGCAATGCTTTCCGCAAGTCTCCCGCCAGCGACTTTGACCCCGGTAAGATAACGAATACGCTCGAGTTTCTCGAAGGCGCAGGTCGGGGAATTGGTATGGAACACAGGATATTCAAGAATCTATGTCGGCTTGAGCAGGCGAGGCTTGGACAGCTGTCGAGGTGAGCGGACCTGTGGCATTTAATGACGAGACTCTGACCAGTGCCGTAGAACTCAGAGACAGAGGAAAGAGACTGCTGAGGCCTTCCTTGAGGACACGGCTTATGAGCCTTACTATACCACGATTGCGATGTTGAATGATAGCATGGGAATGTGCCTCCCCATCCGCCCATGAAGAATGCGCCCATGCTGAAGAGCTCGAGTCGAACAAAGCCTAAAAGACGCCTTTGGCGTATGCTAGTAGCACATCCGAATGCAACCAAAAGTGGTTGCTTTGCAAAGGTGTGCTCAAGTCGAGCTCCTTCTCATCACTCCCAGCCATCAAAAGCAGGGATGTGCGGGGACTGGACAAGCAAACAATAGTTGATGAGCGCAAACGTGTACCAAATCAATCACTCCCAGAGAAACTTCGCGAGTTCCTGCTCGAGAAAGGTATGAAGCACGACATGAGTTTTGCTGGCAGAGGGTATGGCGCTGCCTACCATATGGATTGCGTAGTCACACAGTTAGAAATTATCCTCTTCAACTGGAGGTACAAGAAGTACATCATTCTCTACTCAAGTGTGGATGATGGACAGGCAATCTATGCGGATGATGTGCCAGTCGTCGCTCAGAATTAAGGTGGCACACTTCTGTGGGGAGTTGCAGCACATGGGTAATTGTTTGCCTTCACCAAATTGCTGAGCACACGGGCGGAGGTAGCAAGCACATTTGCGCTTTGCCGTTTCGTGTACGTACTTCTTGGAGACGCTCGGTGGTCTTGGAGGGTTGGGTTGAATGTCCCCTCGACCTCAGCAGCAGTGGGAGTGGTCGGCCGAACCCATTCAACCACTTACAAGACCCATGACATGGATTGTATTGGCGTAAGAAGGGCAACAAATAGTTGTCCTGAAGCTGGAAATTTCAGATTAAACACATGTGGACGTGACTGAAAGACCGACAGCCAAAGCCCATGTGATACGCAGGGCTCCTCGGAGAGATGCCAATTAACAAGCAAGAGAGTTGTAAAGTACCCGTGTCTTGTAAATCTTGTGCAGGCTAAGTTTCAGGCACAAGAGTAGTAGAGTTTGAAGATACATAGAGCTTAATAAATCACAATGTGAATGTTCGCAAGTGTTGTGTTCACCAATTCGATGGCACCAAGCTTCGCTCCGGAAAATCATCGGCTCCAGACACCCTGTACTAAACTTGACGACGTCTGTCAGCCTCGACGGATGCGCCGTAAACACGTCCTCTCATACTCAGCCATACCCCACACAACATGTCCGCCAAAGCAATGCAAAAGGTCGCCACGGCCGCTCCTAGAGTTGTTGGTGTCGATAAGGTATGTTAAACTGGTCAGGGACACAGCCCTGCAACTTGCGCCACTTCGCTCACGCGCTGCCCCAACCGCACTTGGGGCCCGTTCCAGTCATCGTCATTGGATTGCGTGAATGGTGCCGCGCGTGCATGTGTAGAAGCGCAACAGCTAACTGCCTCCTAGAAATATACTATCCAGTCCACTGGTATCTGGGAGCGCATCCGCCGCCTCCTCGCTGTCGACCCAAACCGCTCCAATGGTGTGCCATTGAACCCACAGTTCCGGGTCCCAACACCTGGATCACTCGACCCACGCGGCTACGATGACCGTGTCACTTTCCCAGCAGGAGACATTGCCGAGAACCCATACTGGAAGCGCGATACCCGCCGCAACTACGCTCGTACTAGCGTCATCAGCCAGCCAGAGCTTGTCCAGCTCTTGACTGTTGGCAATGTAAAGGATGGTGCTAAGCAGGAACTCATCGGAGAGTCTGGAGCCAAGACTCTGGTTTCCGCAAAGGAGGAGGGACAGAAGGGCGTTGCTACTTACTTCAGAGAGGGGGGTGTTGCAGGTGTGTTGGGCAAGGGCGGTCTTCCACCATTCCCAAGCGCTGGCGGACCAGGCGACAAGGCTATCAGATACGAGATGCCAGAGGATCAAGGATACCCATCCAAGTAAGCCGCAGCGGTCACTTTAAATGCGCGTAGACTAATCAGGATTAGGTACCCATGCAGGACTTTCGCATAAACGATTAAAGGAGGACGGAGCTGGGCCAACGGGCAAGCATCGAAATGTACATATGTCCTGCGAATGAATGACTCTTGAAGTTACATTGGATTGTGACTGGCTACCATTAGGAGCCAGGGCATTATAACCGGGCATGGGCAGGTGTGAACCTTCATAGCGTGCTTCTTGAGAACACACAACACAGAAGAACTAGCGGATCAGGGATAGCGGTGATCCTTTTTTGGCCAGCACCATTCGAAGCGCGACAAGGTAGTACATAGAGGATAACACTATTTATACACTGCAGTCAGTCATAAGAGAGGTCTCCCGCCGTTGCATGCTCTCCTCGGCTCATATCGTTCGGCTTCAAATGCGATGAAATGATAAATTCATGACGGTATGTGTGTGTATTGATTTAAAAGAAATACTCAGAAACTCATGTCCGGTTGACAGTGCTCGCAGGTTGGTAACTTTATACATAGGTCGCCGTGGAAGTTGATTTTTGGAGAGCAACGTATCATCTGCTAGACAGAAAAATCAAAAGGCTACTGGTGTTCGTTCTCATAGTACAGAGATCAAAGACGATGTAACTATATTGGACAAGTACAGCAGATTTCACCACAGGTAGAGCACCAGAGGTAGTATCAAAGTGTCAAAATACGTCACAAAGCGTGCAGCTCATGATCCTCCCCATTCTTAGCGAATCAAACATCAAAGATTCTCAATCTGATGCAGGGTGACGATGATTGGCTACTTGTGACCTGCCATCGCCCCGGATTCATGACCCCTGCAGCAAGACAGCCGCAGCCACATGTGGCTGTCTGCACAAATGTCAGCGACAGAATGAAAGAGGTTTTCAAATAGTAATTCATTGTGAGCCTGTTCATAATCAAGGCCAGATAAGGTTTTACTAATTCATCTCTGGAGGTTACTTTGTGTTGTCGTCAGGCGTTAAGGCACATGCCATTCCAGTCAAAGAGTGGCCTTGACTAACATCTTCACCAAATCGGGAATAGCCGGCACGGGCATGCGGGGGCAAATCCTTGAGGCAAACCCGAAATCGCTCATAAGCAGAATTTCGTAAACGCGAACCAACTTATCTCACAGTCCTCGATCTAGAACACCACCTTGAGCACTGACTACCCATTCACTTTCGCTTTCACAACTACACTCACAACATTGGGAACCGCCAATTGATCGTATCACTTTAATCACCTGCCGACCGACGGCGTTCAAAAAACTTCTGGCACTCCCGTACCTCCGAACCTGACACGCGACGATCTCCCACAAACCGCGACAATGAGGGTGTTCGAGAACGTTTGCCATTTCGACTACTCTTGGGAGGAGGTTTCCACTGCCAACTGGAGGAAATACTGCCCATGGAACGACAAGTCCACCCATGTTATCGCAGTTGATACCTTGTCCCGTTTCGTGGACCCAGACACCGGCATTGTAAGTTTTACGCCACCATCTATGCCATGCAGGCACACGCTGACATAAGGTTTAGTTGCGCACCGAGCGTTTGATTACCTGCAAACAAACAGCGCCAAAATGGCTTCTTACGATGATGGGCGGACAAGATACTTCGCATGTCCTCGAGACTTCCTACGTCGATCCGAAGACAAAGAAGGTCACCATGTGCTCGACCAACCTTACTTTCAACAACCTCATCTCAGTTCAAGAAACGGTTATCTATAGACCTGCATCGAACAATCGCACCGAATTTCATCAAGACGCCAAGGTAACCGCTGTTTGCGGTGGATGGCAGAAGATCAAGAATGCCGTGGAGGAGGCCACAGTTGCACAGTTCCAGAAGAACGCTGTCAAGGGCCGCGAGGGGTTTGAGGCTGTCCTGGAAATGAGCCGTCATGCTTTCAGTGAAGAAAAGGCGCAGCAGAAGATGATGGTCTAGACGCCATGTTACACGATATTACGACATCCACCACGTACCATCCTCATTCGTCGATTAGCGTTGCATTAGAACCAGGGAGAGGAGTTATTGAATCGGAGTTGAGCCTAAAAGTCTTATCGGAGTTTCGAGAATTGATGTCGGCGGACGACTTGAATGTTCATGGGTTAGAAAGCCGCGCAGACGGATAGATACAGGCGATACCCAGAGACGAAGGATAGAAAAACTCCTTCGACAGCACTTAGAGAAGATAGATCAGCATAAATGTTATATGCCATTCCAGAGCCCCCCATACTTTGTCGCTGTGGACCACTGTTAAGTCAACCTTTAGCAAAGGGGGCAAGTTAGATTCACATGTGGAATCAAAACTTTGAGCCATTTCGCTAGGTTCATCTTGGCTGGGGTGTTTCTTATCTAGCTCCATCTCGCGGATCAAACATGGCATTATTACAGTGTATGCTCTCAGAGAACTGGTACCCACATAGAAACTGCTGTATTTGGGAAGACATTTTCACAAATGTTTTCATTGCTCAAGTGCGTTGACTTCTGTGAATTCGCTCTTGGTAATGGCAGTCTAGCCGGTAAGTCACGTATCCCGACTCGAGGTCAAATCTGAGGCCGTCCTTCCTGAGTCAGGATCAAAACTTGTGAATCATGATGGCGGGGTTGCCGCCCGCCGTGGATATCCAGTCATGGCTCATGGTCCTATCTTGGCTTGGCTCTTCCATTTCCATGGCCGTCAACTAGTTTTGCTGCAGACTACTTACCAACTTGGAAACATAGCCACTGTACTATGCTGTTGGACAAGGCTGCAAGGATCGAAATCTCGGCGTCGTTGCAGGCCAGTTAACAAGAATCCGTTAAGGTAGCTCTCCAGTTGAATATCCTCAGAATCACGTAAAACGATGGCGGCATAATTGAGGTTAATAGCAACTAAACTTCTTAAATTCGCCTTCAAGGCAATGGTCGTCCGGCACAAGATCCACAGTGGCGATTCTGAAGACCAAGCCAGATGCTTCAAATTCAAGAGGCCTCGGTGGTGGCTCACTATTGAGCTGTCGAACCTCTCCACTCAAGCAACCTATTTTGCAGCCAGTATCCCGTTGACAGCTCATCCGTCATAATGCTGGAACAACTCAGCTTCCTCCGATTCTTTCACAGCGGGTTATCCACTTTCCTTCAGTGTCACAACTCGGGAGCGCCGCTTTTCAATCTCCAAGTGGAGCGCGAGAATGCGGCCGTGCGGCGAGGCCCCATGTGCAAAACTCTCCACCAACTCATTTTCTCCTGGAAGTTGCCCTCTTGGCTTTGCGTTGACCGGAAAATGCGACGTTGCAGTTACGAGTATGAGAAAAGTTTTTGATACCGAGGCTGAGCCTCAGTGAGGCCCGTAGACGCAGCCACAGCTTTCAGCCACAGACACGAGCTACGTCAGCCACTGGCACACGTCGGCAACAACAACCATGAAGATTTTCTGGAATTTTGATGGATCTGCTTTCCTTTGCGTCTTCCATCTCCACGTTCGTGTGATCTTCATAAACTAGTCAAGCAAGCTCGAGGACCCTTTGTCGGCAATTGAATCAATATTGCACTTTTGACCAGGAAACTTTCTGAGGCCCGCTTGCATCGATTGTGGTTGCGGTCCACCGAGTTCCACAGTATTTGGCGCCGTTGAAGATTTTAGGGTTTGGCGTGCCGATTTGTTGTCGGCAGTTGTCGGCAGTTGTCGCGAAGGGGAACCCCGGCACTGTTCTGGCTGGCTTGCAATCTTGCCACGCCACCCAGAGTTCTCCATCAACACGAAAAGCCATCAAATCTAAGACGATCACGTGTACAGGACTGTCATTCAGAGCATCACGAGGACGAAGAGAGAAGAAGTCGTCCTTTACAAGATAGCAACGAGCTCATAACCGTAAAACTGGACGAATCACAGAAAGCACTGGACATGTCGCTGTCTAAAGTGTCGGGCGATGACAACATCTACATCAGCGGGTTGGTTCATTTCACATTGTTTTTTTCTCTACTTTATCAATTCTCATTTCTGGTTGTTTTCGCGTTTTTGAGAGCTGAAAATGCACTCCAGTATCGTTCTTGTGGCCAAGTATCAGTCTAACACTGCGTCAGCATATTCTCGCTGCGCCGTCCTACTGCCCTCAAGGAGGCAGGCATAACGCACATCGTCTCCGCTTTGCGTTTCGACTACAAGGAGACTAAAGGCTGGGAAAATTATGAGCATCTCAACGTCCACGTGGACGATGTAGAGGATGAGGACATTATACAGTCGTTCCCTGGCGTTGTTGCATTCATCAAAGCTGCTTTGGCCGATGGCGGAGGAGTTCTGATTCACTGGTTTGTCCAATTTCCAAGACACTTTCAGAATGCATTCTAATAACCATGGACAGCGCTATGGGTAAGTCCCGTTCTGTCACGCTGGTCGCAGCCTATCTTCTGGCCATACGCCCCAATCTCACACCAAGTACCGCTCTTGAGCTCATTAGGGAGACTCGCCCTGGCGCGGAGCCAAACCCAGGTTTTATGGAACAGCTCGAGCTATGGGCAAACGCAGGCTGCCCTAATGATATTGAAGCGAATCCTCTATATCAAAGATGGCTTTTCAAGGCCGAAGTTGAGATGAGTGCAGCCATTGGCCGTGCACCAGATCGCCTTCGATTTGAGGACGAGGACGCAGCTATTTTCAAGGCAGCTCTTGGGGACGAGGATAAGGCGTCTGAAGAGTCAAAAACGAAGAACTTGCGATGCCGCAAATGTAGGTCGCTGCTTGGTACAGAAGACTACATTGTGACGCATGTTGCAAAGGAGTCCTCCAAGAACGAAACCGTTGTCGACATGTCGTCGCTCCTTCGCCCAAATCCCGACGCAGGTACTGCATCACTTACCAGTGTTTCCTGTGGCCACTTCTTCGTTCAGCCGTTATCGTGGATGAGGCCTGCTCTTGAGACACAAGAACTTGAGGGACGTTTGATGTGTCCAAATGCGAAGTGTGGATCACATGTTGGCAGATGGAATTGGAAGGGCTTGAGATGTAGCTGCGGCATCTGGATCACGCCAGCATTTGCCCTGCAAAAGGGAAGAGTCGATGTGCTCAGTCCTGAGATTGAGCAGGGTAGAGCAGGACTTGCTGCGGTTCGCATGCCACCTGGCATGAGAATGCCGCCAGGGCGTGGTGAGAGCCTGTAATTATCCGAGTTACAATTGATAGGGACACCATGATACTGAACAGCCAACGAAGAAGAACGACGAGAGATTACATTGAGTGAGCTCGGGCGTGCGTCTGTCGTTTCAACGATCTCAAATGAAGGAATGCGTGGTTCCAGTCGCATATCATCCATCCTTGGGCAGGGCATTAAAGTATCCAGCTCTCTGAGGTCGCCTTACCACGGACCTCAGTCTTTGCACTACGTCCGAGGGACTTGGTCTTGAAAGGCGTCACACAATCGCATTACTAATGGATGGGTAAACTCAGTAGGGCCGAGTAAGGCTGAGATCATCCAACAATCCGCGTTTTGTACCCTCGCAGCCGAAACCGCCGCGCGCCTGTCCGTGCCCCAATCGTTCTGCGTTGCAACGCTAGGTCCATTAAGGGATTATGTTTGGTACGGCAGAGCAGAGGCTCATAGCCACGCACTTAAAGGACGCACGTTCCCGTCGTAGGGCTCGGACTTGTGATGACCCTTGGTTGCGACCAAGGGTCCGTCAGGCTCATATTTTGTTCATCTCGCTTGGTTCGCAGTCTGGAACTTTGCGAAAGTGAGGGGAAAGACCTCCGAAATTGCATCTTAAATTCCAATCACGCCAACGCACGTCTGATCCAGCATCGAGGCGCAGCAACGTCTTTGGCCCCGCAAAAGTAGCTTTTTTCCCGTCCGGATCATCTATGTACTTCCTATTTTTGCCCTGCATCTTTTGAGCGTGCTCCCTCTAGGTGTCCTGCTGAGGCACTGAGGACTCTCTTTTTCCTCCCCCAGCCTCCTGCTCCCGGCTCAGCTCTGTAATGAAACTCCTCCATGCGACTTTTGCATCTGGATGTCGCTCGTCCATCAGGTGTTCTCGGAAGTGGAGCAGTGCAAGGACAGACAAGACATGCTGTGGGCCATTCTTTTACTCCACAGATATGGCTAAACCGGGCGGACAGGCCTGCGAATCACGTCTTGAAGACGAAATCCTGCTAAAAGTTTAGCCCACTTCCTAAGGTGGAGTATGGAGGAGGGGTGTCCGCCTTCGGTAAGAAGCTCCAATGCCCTCTGCCCACTGCTATACGATAGATAACTTACAGCCAATATCCTCTCCTGTGGCATGTAATCAGGGCCAAATGCCGGTGCTGAGAACCCACGAAGATACCCAATGCAACGTGATCTCATAACATTCATAACATGAAAGCTAAGAATGGACTTAATGAATTGGCTAACCAAATGCTGGTGTGTTGGAAAGCTGCCACTTCAGCCTTTCTTCCGAGGCAGTGAGGCCTCAAGGTAAGTTGAGCCATCAAACAGAAATTAGTGCAGGAAGCGGCTACCGTAAATAGATTAAGCAGAGTCCTGTCAACCTGTCGGGGCTCTGCCAAGATTTCTAGCAAATAGCTCCAGCTTCTGTGCCCGCCGCAAGGATCCCCATTCTCCAGTACTGGTCAGGGTCGTATTTTATGGCCCGAGACGTGCTCCATACAGTAGCATCCTGCCCTACGCCAACCGTTCGGCAGGGAGCCCGAACTTTGGTTTACGAGTATTCGAGTACACTCTCTCGCCGCGGCCACAAGCCAGCGCCATCGACAAACACTCCGATAAGGGCCCCCTTTATCGTTGAGGGTTGCTCCATCTCTAGACCGCGAGCCGCTACCGATGTCTCCACTACACGGCAGACGGGAACAGACTTCGCACACGTTTTGATGCTGGTTGCTGGATGTTCCCTACTGAATACCGTGCGTCCTTACCAAAAGTATCCTAGTCTGTCTTGAAGCTGCTCACCACTTGCACCGTACACGGAGATCTTTTCTCATTAGCTCCTACTGCGGTGCGCCTCGCATAATGTAGTCTACTTTTGTCTGCCAATGTCGAGCCATGTCTGATGCCGTCGACCACCCTTATGGTTGGCTATCGACCTCCCTTACGCGCCCCTCAAGCTCCATTTGGTCCCTTATGACCTCTGCCGCCCTTTCAGGCCCCAAGAGCACGTTTCTCTCTTAAAATCCCCCATCTCCGCTTCAGCCCTCACACTTGTCTCTTCTCGCAAGCTGCCGAAACGCCGGACGTCAGTCTCCGCTGTCAGCAACATTGTACGTCGAACGTCAGTCCTCGAGCCAATAGTTCTATTGGCCTTATACGAAATTGCGGCTTCGCTTTCGGAGGACAGTTTTAGCGAGGTATCCGAATATCGTGTCTCAGGCAGGTAGCCGCTGGCCGTTGCTCTAGAAGTACCTGGCCGGACCCTGTCAGTCGCAGCCCGCCGAGCTCTCAGCCTTCCGCTCGACAACGTCCATATTCCAGCCAGCCGCCCTACAGGGCATAGCAAGCCACTTCGTTTCTCATCCTGTAGACGGGATTATTGTTTTATCTTTGTGGATCCTCTCTCCGCCAGTCGGGGCTAGATTTACGCTCCTTGGACCTTGGTTCGTGATCGCTGCATTCCATGCTCCGTACCTTCCTCGGTGTCGCCGTGCATTGTCGCCACAACTAAGGTTGGAGACTTACAGCCTCCTTCCAATACCGTCGCATGCTGCACAGTTCAGCTAGTGGCAATTGCAATACACATCATCATCATGGATATTCCGCGTTACTCTCAAGCGCGGGCGCCGTTATACGCGCTTCCAGAGATATACATCCAAGGCTCCAACATCTCGGATCGAATGATGATATCCAATCGCAGTAGCTTGAGTACATCTCGTCCGTCACCACCATCTTCCTCGATCCCGATGTCTATTCCTCATGCGCGGGATGACGGGTCGCCGCCGCCTCCATTACCGCCTCCTCGATTTGCAGACACCGGAGTTCGAGGTGGCGGCTCCGTTGACCCTGGCTACGAATGGGCCAGCGCCAGAGACCAACATAGTTGGGGCCATCAAGCAAGTGTTAAGTCGGGCTCAAGTTTATATGGGAGCTTCTCTCGAAATGGAAGTGGTGTCATGGATGAATCAGACCTCCGCCGCGGTAACACCGCCTCTACCATAAAGTCTATCTCAGGAATAGATGGCCGCCAAAACTCATACCCTCGAAACGACGAAGGCTACGCAAGCATCTCCACCGGTAGCAGCATGAGCTCCAATCAGTAAGTTAGCTGTGACTCAAGCCTCCACGCGGATCTCTTCACGGGGTTTACAGAGTGAAATCTCATCACTCACACAAGGACTAACTTGTGTGTCTTAGTCCCAGATATGACGAGGCAACCTCTGGAAGGAATGGCTTCCAAAGCTCTGTGCACGATCGCTTTCGACCTACCGATTCAGCAAAGGAATATGACAGAGGATTACTGCAAAAATTAGGCTCGCGCAAAATGGGAGAGGTGTCTACTTCGCCTCAAAGCTATGGCAAAGCTCCGTTTAGCACATCTCTCAACGAAGCACCTCAATCATATAGGTTCAACAGGCATATGGCGCCCACGCAGAAGCCACTCTCATTGCCTTCCATGAAGACGGAGTTCTCTGGGAGCCCTGGGTCGCGGTGGGGCAATGGGAGTGCACTATCGACTACGCCAGTGAATAATGGAGGTGTGGCGCAATTTGGATACCGCTCCCCCAGCGAGAGAGATGATATGGAACGTTCGCCGCGACCTTCGAGTCGGCAAGCGGCGTGGGATATGGACGATGCTAGTTCTGTAAGCCACTCGTATCAAGGAAGCCATTTCCTGGACAACGAGGCAGACTTTCAGATGGAAGAGACTGGATTACGGCGTCTTCGTATTGATGACAGTATGACACGGGCCGATGGATACTCGCCAAGCTCCGCAGCTGGACAGAAGAGGAGGGCATCTTCACCCGCTCACGACGGCTATCCATCATTGCACAGTGCCAACAGCTTAAGTGACCTGCATAGACGGCGAGAGTCAGCTGCTTCGCGGGCCTCGCCTGTTCCATCGCGCCAACATTCACTTCATGGGTCAATCTCCTCCACGGCGTCAGGACCTCGAAGCAACTCGTTCTGCTCCGTCCAATCTCTAGCTCCAAACAGCGCTGTAAGCACCGTGGACTCGTACGGCCGTCTATCACCTGGAGGCATTTCCACATGCCTCTCACCAGGAGGTATTTCTCCAGGTGGAGTGTCACCAAGGGCGGTTGATAGCGGCAATGAGTCGCCTTACCCAGCATCATTTAAATTGAACAACGCTCCCTATGATGTTCCGGCAAATGCACCACAAGCGCGACCTATCTCGGCGAAGAGGGCAATTGAGAACATGTCTCAGTCTAAGGGTGGTGTTTTGAAAGTGCAGAGCGGTTACGTATGTGACTGCTGCCCAAAGAAGCCGAAGAAGTTTGAAACCGAAGCGGCTTTAAAGTAAGAAGTCTCCCAATTTACCTCGGAGGTATAACTAATCAGTTTCTCTAGTGCACACGAAGCAGAGAAGCAGTACGAGTGTGCTTATTGCAAGAACCGGTTCAAGAACAAGAACGAAGCGGAACGCCATCAGAACTCTCTTCATTTAAGACGCCATTCGTGGTCTTGCGCTGCTCTCACAGAGTACTCAGACGCGTTCCACAGCTCGCCAAGCAACGCTGGCATAGCAGACGCTTGCGGGTATTGTGGCGAAGAGTTCCCGCGCACAATCATAAGAAGCCACAACGGGCGCGAAAGCAGCGTTGTCGCCGAAAATGAGTGGAGTGCTAGAGTACAACACCTGGTTGATGTACATAAGTTTAGGGAGTGCAACCACACCAAGAAGTTTTTCAGGGCGGATCACTTTAGGCAGCACCTCAAGCACAGTCATGCAGGGACGAGCGGGAAGTGGACAAACATGCTAGAGAACGCATGTATGAAAGATGAACCACTGCCTGAACCGATAAGAGGACCAGAGATTGTTCGATTGGGAAGTTTGAATGGTAGGGTGAGTAGGATTACCGAGGAAACCGAATGAGGACAATAAGATAAAAAAGTGCCAAGTCCAGAGTATTCAGGTCGAGCACAAACGGAGGGCATGTTGTCTGCCACAACAGCGGCCATCGGAAGAGGCATGGTCTGGTGTATATTTTGGCCTTTTAACGACGACGATTTTACGACACGGCAATAGAATTCAAGGAGCATGCAATATGGAGTCAGCATTTTCGAGGTATGTTGAAGGCCGGTTATACATGTGCCGCACGGCGTTCGGGCACAATTAAGCTTTTTATATATTGGTCCCAAGCATACGAAAAAGACGTACCAGGACAGCGAGAGACTGATGTTAAAAGGTGCTGGAAGCTAGATTCTCACGAAAGATGTTACCGAAGTTTGGGGAAGTAGGCCAACCCAACGGATTGGGTATGTATATACGCGAGACATAGTACTCTGCCGTCTGGCTTTACACACAATTTAAACCGCTACATTTACTATGCAGCATATTGATGTTTAGTTTCCTTGTTCTACATGCCGTTTAAACGCCCTTGGACGAGATAGCTGGAATATTGCTCCTATCTATCGTGATGGGAGACCAGGAGTCGGCCGTACAAAGTATGTATGTCTCCACTTCAACCTTTGATAATGGTAGTACGCAGTCGTCCCAAACCAGTAAATCCCTTCAAGCCAGCAATTCGCCCAACCAGAAGTTTTATTGAAATGTCTAGCGCATACCCACGTGTCCATCATCCGGCACTTGAGAGATTACGGCCAGCTTCTAAACATTGGCGAATGATGGCTGCTCAAGGGAGGAAAGTGGTGAGCTGGCGGGGTATAAACGTGGTAGCGGTTTGGAATTGAGCAGAACGGCGGGGTAGCGCCATAAGGTGCAAAAGATGAAGGGAAATCTACATAGCTTCGACCGGTTAGAACCGTTGACAGCTTTTTGTGCATTTTATCAGAACAATATGGAGATGGGAGCTGATAGCTCTGTCACACGAGAGTTTGGATAGATGTCGGGGGGTGGGATGTAGCGCGCGAGGTCCAAAGAGAGAGCTTGAAGCAGGAAAGCTGCGCAGGCCTGTTGGTTGGAGGTACTGATCAATTGGTTCTGTCATGCATAAGAGTTGAATACGTAGTGTTCGACAAATCGAGTGAGCAATCTCCGATGTATGGTGTAGTCATAAGACAGCTTTGAGGAATGTCGTCTGAACATGAGTGCGGGGAAGTTGTGACGTTCTATCAGTATACCTAATCGCGCGACAGGGCATCAGACGGCCAAGGAGCTATGGGAGCTATCAGATCGATACCTTTCTTGTGCAGGTTATTGGTCTTTAAATGTTCATGGGTAGCGGGAGTTGCCTTGTGGTAGCTCATGCTTCGGAGGGAAGTCGTTCCGATGATTATAGGGCTGGAGGCCTGGAAGCAAATGAGAACAAATGATGGACACACTTAGGAACGCCGGACAGTGTCTGAGGGATGGGTCACCAGAAATGATGTCAATTTGCTCGTGAGGTTTCTTATCTACCCCTGGGCTATATTAAGATGCACTGGAGACATTGCTTCAGGCGGTAAGGCTATGCTACCCAAGCTTGATATACCAACCGGTTAATGGCATATAGCGCGATAACACGCTCGTTGCTTGCCAAAAAGGTAAGCAGGACGTGGACATCTGATGGCACGTCTCATTTCAAAGTGTGGGGTAGAAACGAAAGATGGAGATTGGCCTCTGTAAGCACTAGACGGGGCACGTTGCTCGTACCAGGGACGTAGGGGCCACTTTGGGATGACTGTCAGCCGCAGCTGTCTCGGGTATTCTATTCTTGATATCTGATTCTGAGAAACTGTTGTTACGAGAACAGCCTAGAAACTATGGCAAGTCTTTCGGGACAGATGGAAATAGGTTTGGGTTTTGCAGTCGCTCACGATTCCGCTTTGCGATCTCGGCGGCACGCCTCCTGTCAAGGCGCTTTTGGTAAAAGGCTCTATACACGCATTAGTAAAGAGAGCTCACGAGGACGCGGGGTTTTTGATCACCTGGCAAGTTCAAATACTCGAGGCTCCTCTTCTGGCGCAGGAGATGCACTGCTAGCTTTCTAATGTCATTGTCAACATGCAGACTCTCCAGGTGTAGGATGGTCATTACCACAGCTTTCTCGTCTTTTTCATCCTTTTTGCTGTCATCCTTCTCCTTTTTATCCTTCTCCTTGTCATTTTCCTTTTTCTTCTTCTTCTGCTTCTCCTCAAACTCTTGGCGAACTCTCTCTACCTCTTCCTCCATCTCCTTCTTCTTCTTGGCTGCAGCCGCAGCCTCATCAATGATGGGAGTGCAAAACGCTTTATCTTTCAGATGAGCAGGACACACAAAGAAGAATTCCTGAAATAAATCAGTCTGGGAAGCAATTATGGAGACCATTGGCACTCACTACCTTACTGTCAGGGACAACGAGCACGCTGGTGCTGGGCTTATAACAGATATCACATGGTTTTGATGCCGTATCAGCAACCTTTCTATGAGTGTACACGTTTGGGAAAGACATGTCTCATGTTGTCCTCTGCCAAAAGGTTTCGAGGGAAGCGGATAGATGTAAAGGTGTTAGTATCTTCTGGTTGGAGCACTGTCAATGGTAGCTTCGCCCCGCGTTGTCACGACGACAAACGCACCCCGCCTTCACTTTAGTGCATCGGTATCTTGCGGTTGGGGCCGCGATAACGCTTGGGATAAGGAGCTCGGGCCACAAAATATTTCCACTACTGTCGAGAGTTACTCATCCCCATATCCACTCCTCGTAAACACCTCACTCTCAAAGCAACATCAACGCAACGACTTGATCTTAACTTCTATTTCAACGGCCTTATATACCACAACCTAATCTAATCAATTCAATCAAGTGCAACCATGGCCGGAGACAGCAAACCAGGGGGAAACATGCTCTGGGGAGGACGCTTCACCGGTTTGTTGAGCTCAACCGTTTGTCCTCAAACCTATCCTGACCTTTGAATGTATAGGCGGACTTGACCCTATCATGGTCTCTTACAACGAGTCGATCTACTTCGACCGCGTATTCCACACTCAGGATATCCTCGGCTCCATTGCATGGGCCCGTGCTAACCACAACGTCGGCATCCTCGCTGCGGACGAATTCAAGGCCATTGAGGAGGGATTAAAGAAGGTTGAGGCAGAGTGGGTTGCCGGCACCTTCAAGATCGTTCCTGGAGTTGACGAGGATATTCACACCGCCAACGAGCGTCGTCTCGGAGAGATCATTGGCAAGGACATCGCAGGCAAGCTCCACACTGGACGTAGCAGGAACGAGCAGGTCGCGACCGACATGCGCTTGTGGTTGAGGGATGAGCTCAGGAAGATCGAGACTTTCCTTGTCGACTTTTTGAAGGTTGTTGCTGCTCGTGCTGAGAAGGAGGTTGACTACGTTATGCCAGGTTATACCCATCTTCAGCGCGCTCAGCCCGTCCGCTGGTCCCACTGGATGCTTTCCTATGGCATTGCCTTCGCGTCCGATCTCGAGCGCCTCCGTGAGGTCATCAAGCGTGTTAACCGTTCTCCACTCGGATGTGGCGCCCTTGCTGGTAACCCATTCGGTGTTGACCGTGACGCTATGGCTGAGGAGCTTGGCTTTGAGGGTCTGATGTGGAACTCCATGGGAGCTGTTGCCGATCGTGACTTCGTCGTTGAGGCCATGCAATGGGGTGCCACTCTCATGCAGCACATGTCTCGCTGGTCCGAGGACTTGATCATCTACTCGACCGGCGAGTTTAACTTCGTCAGACTGGCCGATGCCTACTCAACCGGCAGCTCTTTGATGCCACAGAAGAAGAACCCAGACTCCTTGGAGCTCCTTAGGGGCAAGAGCGGACGTGCCTTCGGACACATGGCCGGACTTATGATGACTCTCAAGGGTCTCCCATCCACTTACAACAAGGACTTGCAGGAGTCTGTGGAGCCCATGCTTGACCACGTCAAGTGCGTCAGCGACAGCATCCAGATCGCCACTGGTGTTCTGTCCACTTTGGCCACCAACCCAGAGAAGATGAGGGCTGCACTCGACGGTTTCATGTTAGCCACCGATCTGGCTGACTACCTTGTCCGCAAGGGCGTGCCATTCCGTGAGACTCACCACATCTCTGGACAGGTTGTCGCTCTTTCCGAGAAGACCGGCATCCCAATGGAGGAGCTCTCTTATGAGCAGCTCAAGTCTGTTGATGCTCGCTTCAAGGAGGATGTTAGCGAGTGCTTCAACTTTGATCGCTCTGTTGAGATGCGCACTTCTAAGGGAGGAACCAGCAAAAAATGTGTTCAGGAGCAGATCGCTGTCATCAGATCCATCCTTGCTTAAATACACTTCGACACCAAGCGCTCCGATTTGGTCTATGTCACCGTCACACAAAACACGGTAGTGAGACGAGAAAAACCTCTTTCTAAGCCATTCGATTTCTGTTTTTAATGATATCCAAATTTTTGAGGGAAGAGGTACAGCGGATGGCATTTGGGAACTGGTTGGAATGGCTGGTTTGCTCCATATAGATTTCTGAAATGTTATCTTTTCTGCATTACATACATCCTTGCTCTAGGCGGTGCTGCTGAAGCTGGCCGCTGTCTAGACATGGAGTCCTCAACTGATGTATGATATGCCCTGCTGAAGCTGGCGGCATATCCAGTCACCCCTCACTACTTGACAGGCGCTGCTGAAGCTGGCCGCTACTCTACAATACCCTGCCTGATAACACCACCTGGGATGCCCTGCTGAAGCTGGCGGCATCTCGCATCAACAAACTTGTCAAACAATTGCTGATATATCATTCAATTGAAAGATCGATTTCTGTCTTCTAACCACTCAGACAAACCACCAAAGGCACCTAGATAAAGAATAAATGTCAACTTAACCAGAAAAATAAGAAGTTCTCATGTTTGCGTTTGTAAAAGTGAGGGCCATCAGATTAATGATATTTTTCCGAGACAGTCTTTTGAGAACTAGAAATGGAAAGAGCAATTGGAGACTAGCACGATAATGAGGGTGCTGTCTGATGTGAGCCTTATAGCACCACAGAGTCGAAGTTCCCAGTCTGTACCAGGCAACTTGATGGGAAGAACCAAATATGGCAATGACGACTCAGGACCTATCCCTGTCCACGATAAGGCCATTAAAGTGGCCGATAAACGCGCCTCGCGTACTCCAACATGATGGTTGTTTCGACCACAGCCTTGTGACAATAAATAAATACATCACTTCTTCACGACAAAAATGAGCCAGGAACTGAATCAGCAGGACTTGGAGAAGGCCTTCGAAGGCCGAGCAGACCTCCAAGGAGCCATCAAGCAGGCTGTAACTTGTACGGTATTCTCATAAAGCCCAATAGTTCTCAAACGTGCTTTTGACGCAGCTTTTGGGGATATCTAGAGCTTCCGCTGACAAGAGCTTTAGACGGACCAGCTTATATAGAGCTTTTTAACGAGATATCGAAGTATGTTAGCAGTTTGAGGTCAGAATCTGAAGCTTCGACGTCGGAGAATGGAGCGAAGAAGAGGAAGCTTGAGAGCACATTACCTGAGCACCCAAAGAATAGCACAGCAAAGACAGCTGTCAAGAGTGAAACGGCACCCGCCACCGATGAGTCCTTGATACGAGTGCAAGAGATTTCTATGGTGGTTCCACTGAGAAAGAAGTTGACCATTGATATCACACCAAGCTGCATCCAAGCTCGCGACCCAAAGGCAAACGAAGTGGTTGACAAGACGACGTACAGTTGGGACAAAATTTGTATGTTTTTCTGGGAGACAAATCCTGTACAATATATTCGTAGCTAACCTTATTCCAGCATCGGCATTCTGCCTTCCGGTACCCGAGAAATCTGCAAAGCAATTCAACTACGTTCTATTTTACGAGGACTCCCAGATCGTCGCCAGCAAAAGCACCGATGTTGTCGACGCACTAGTATTCACTATTTCAGCAACCGGCCCAAAGCCAGGTACCCTATCAGGCAGCGACTTAGCAAACGCAAATACATTCTCGGATGAGTACAAGCAGCTCTTCGATCACTACATTTCCAAGCAGCTAAAATCTGCAGGTCGCGGGGTCACCATTACTGAGTCGAACCCAAAGCTCTTCTCAAGCGCATTGAAGGAGGCGCACAGGCCAAAGGAGCCAGCTGTTCACGTCAAAGCTTTCCGTGGCAGCAAGGATGGTTACCTCTGGTTCCTGCCAACGGGCATTCTGTGGGGTTTCAAGAAGCCCTTGATGTTCTTGCCAAATGACCAACTTGTCGCAGTGTCATATGTCAATGTCCTGCAGCGCACTTTCAACATGGCTATCGAGGTCGATGTTCGCCACAAGAAGGAGGATGGCAGCTACGAGGAGGAGAGAGAAGAACTTGAATTCGCGATGCTTGATCAGGAGGACTTTGCGAATATTGATGCTTATGTCAAGCGTCATGGATTGCAAGACTCGAGTATGGCCGAGGCGAGAAAGGCGAAGAGATTGGGTGTCAACACTGTGACGAACGAGGAAGGTGAGAAGGTGGATGTTGGCGATTCAGGGGAGCTGCAGAAGGTTCAGGAGGCCCTTTTGGACGAAGAGGATGAAGACGAGGAGGATGAGGGTACTGATGGCGAGAACTTTGATCCAGGAAGTGAAGGGGAAAGCGAGGGCAGCGGCACGAGCAGCGAGGAAGACAGCGATGCCGAGGGTGGTGGCGGGGGTGATGACGGCGACGATGACGATGAAGATGATGAGCTCTAGATATTATACGGTCAGTGCTTCACGATAACGAAAACTGGGCAACATTGGAGGAATAATACAGGAGTTCACCGTCATGCTAGGCAACATGAAGCACTATCGTATGCGACATACCGGACAAAGTTGGCATCTACAGGTGCGCTCATATATATTAGAATCTTATCTATCCGTGCTTCCTTGCAATCGCTTAAATGCTGGTATCATATCAAAAACTCCTTTAGTTCTGACGAAGTGGTGTTCCATCTTCCTTAATCAAGCTGTCCTTAACACTAACTGGTCCCTCACCAACAGATGTGAAGATGACTCTGCTCAAGCCCTCCTGGAGAGTCTTGACAGCTCTCTCGTCAAGGTGGCTAGCCTCGGCGGTAGCAATATCCTCGCCCTCCCAACCTCCGACGTTGCCCAACACAGACTTCAGTACGCCAGCGACCTCGGCCATGTGCTCCTCCTCGAAGTAGATGACGCAGTTTGGTCCAGCATCGAAAGTGTACGCGGCAATGATCTTGCCTGCCTTCTGGTTGATGGACTCGACAGCACGGATGGCGGCGCGGCTGGTATCGTTAAGGTAGAAGATCGGTGGGAAAGTATCCAAGCAGGTGGCGTGAAAGCTGTTGCTATCCTTCATGGTGACAGTGCCGAACAGCGCGAAGTCTCTGTTCTTAACAGCCTCGATCATCTGTGCCTGGTGCTTTGGCACAACGACCTCGGCGCGGCGCATGAACAGGTCGGAGGTAGCAACAGTGGTTTGCATGCCAGATGTGCTGGAAATGCCCTTCTTCTCGGCCGAGGCAACGAGAATTAAGGCCTTCATGGTTGGCCAATGGGATGCCGGCGCAATCTCAACAGCCTGAGAATCCGAGCCATCAGCAGCAGTTCCCATCTCCCATGCGACGTATCCACCGAACAAAGAGCGGCAGGCGGAGCCAGAACCTTGTCTCGCGATCTTCGAGAGCTCGGTCTTGGAGGTTGGAAGCTGATACAAGTCGGCGATAGCTCTGACGAGGGCGGCAAGTCCGGCGGCAGAAGATGCGAGGCCGGCAGCAGTTGGGAAGTTGTTCTCCGAGACAATTCTCAATGGGAGCTTGCTGAGCTTTGGAAGCGAAGAGTCGGCCTCCTCGGCAGCAGCGCGCAATGAGCGCAGCTCGCGAAAGCACGCCTGTGTGCGGGCGCCTGAGACATCTTGTGGCGAACCGTTGAGGAGAAGAGTGTCCTCCTCGCCGAAAGATGCTGAGCAAGCAGCAGTGGTGTGGGTGCGGAGATCGGCTTGGGAGAGGGTGACAGAGAGGGAGGAGTTAGTTGGAAGGTTAAGCTTGGCGTCACGCTTCCCCCAGTATTTAACGACAGCAATGTTGACTGGCGCAGTCGTGCTGGCCTGGTAAACGGTGGAATCGGCCATTGTTGAGTATATGTGGATTTCTGAAGTGTCACCTTGAAAGGAGCGAGGACAATATGAGGGGCAGATGCGCCAGAGAGGGGTCAAGGCGGTCAGGTCAAATTAGGGTAGCTTCAACGTTAGCCAATCGGACAATTTCCAATGCGGGACCGCCCGTGGAGGGGACCCAAAAATGTTACCCATGGCGGCCGGTCGACATCGTCAACTCTCAGCCTCGTCTCGGAACTCGACTCTTCCTAACAAACATTTATAAACATGTCGACCCAGGGCCCAGAACACACTTCACCGTCAACGGACGCATGTCCAGTTGACGAGAAGACAAGACAGGCATGGTTGAAGGCCAATCCAGGCGCCTCAAGACCTGGAGCACCATCTGCGCCAGCCGCCACCAGCGCGCTCAAGAACGCAAATGGTTGCGACTCTGAAGAAATCGACCAATCGCCGCCATCTGCGCCTCCAGGAATGTTCTCCAAGTGGTTCTCATCGGCACCGGCACCGGCAGACAATGTCACTGTGGCTACTACGACTGGACATAAACTAGGCACAGATCGTGCCATTTCGACGATTCCTCGCGCATCGCCTGTTGACGAGTCGGAGCACTCGAGGCCAGCGAACAATGAGAAGGAGAGTGGTGTTAGCGAGGGTGGTAATTGGATATATCCATCGGAGAAAATGTTCTTCGACGCTATGAAGAGAAAGGTGCGGCGCAGTTGCTGATTCGCCAACCGGTTGACATTTTACTGACAACATTGTAGGGGTATTCCAGCGACCCAAAGGAGATGCAGACCATCGTCCCAATCCATAATGCAGTCAACGAGAGAGCATGGAAGGAGATCAGGGAGTGGGAGAAGCCATACGGTTCTGAGGAGCAATGTGGTGGACCACGTCTGCACTCCTTCCTGGGCCTTTCGACCTCTATGTCGCCAAAGGCACGCATCAACACCTGGCTTGGCTACACGGCTCCTTTTGATAGACACGACTGGATTGTCGACAGATGCGGGAAAAAGGTGGAGTATATCATTGACTTTTACGCCGGCAAGGACGAGGGCAAGAACAATGGAAAATTGAGCTTTTTCCTCGATGTTAGGCCAAAGTTGAACACCTTGGAAGGATGGAAGATGCGCGCTGCCAAGAACTTCGATCTTGTCTAGCCAGCGTCTGAAGCTGTGCAAATTGGGTGTATGGTAAATGCTTGGAACTGGCGTTACGGCGAAGGCGACGGCAATTGGAACTCTCCCACGGGCGAGTTATTGTATTACTGCTTTGTATAAGAAAACTTCCTTCTATGAATTCAACATGCACGATGCTGGCTGCCTATATCTCGGTATCTGGTCCAGCTGGGCAAATAGTCACTCGGGTCGAGTCTTGGAAACTCTATCTTCACAAGTTCCGGCGAGCGCAAAATATCAACAACCTTGATGATGAACTTTTTAACCAGCTCTTTGAAGCGTGCCAGACTGCTGATGCGACGTTTTTCTCGTACCCTCGCTGGTGAAAGTATAAGTAATTTATACGACAATTTGATTCTCGTTTTAATTTTCGAAGTTCTTCAATATCTTTTTTTTTTAACCCTGCCATACTTTGGTGGACAGTAACCGGCCTCGGCCATTGAATGCTCCGTCGCAAGGGCTCGGCTGGCGTGGTGACCCAATCCACAGCCTTGTCCCTCAGTCGTCACCCATTAATAGCAGCTTGCGCATCCCAACAACACAGCAAGCTCCCGTCCTACCACAATCGCCATGGATATCCGCCTTATGACCGCCGCGGACATTCCGCACGTCCAGCATGCCAACATCACCAACCTTCCCGAGAACTACTTTATGAAGTACTACTTGTACCATGCACTTTCCTGGCCACAGCTTTCCTTCGTCGCTGTCGATGTTAGCAGACCACCGAAGACCCCGTACGATTACCCAAGGATTGTCGGATATGTGCTTGCGAAGATGGAGGAGGAGCCAGCTGATAAAATCCCACACGGCCACATCACCAGTTTGAGTGTGATGAGGACACATAGACGTTTGGGCATAGCAGAGAAGCTTATGAGACAAGCTCGTAGGTGATGATTGTAGCAAATGGATGTCAGAATGCTAACACTAGAAACAGAGAAGGCAATGGTTGAGACTTTCCAGGGAGAGTACGTCTCGCTCCACGTTCGTGTTTCCAATCAAGCAGCACTCCGTCTGTATCGCGACACCCTTGGCTTCAAGGAAGAGAAGATCGAGGCCAAGTACTACGCCGATGGAGAGGATGCGCACAGCATGAAGTTGGATCTCAACTCCATCAAGAATGAGCTTGCAGCAGAGGACCCAGAGGACGAGGGCGATGCTGTGGGAGATGAGGGCAAGCAGGCAGAGGAGGAGGCAGAGAGGAAGAAGAGACATGAGATTGCGGCAAGATTGGCAAAGATCAGATTAGAGAAGCAGGGCTTTGGGGAGGTCATTGAGAAGAACGAGGCTCAGAAGGCATAAGGGAGTGCACAGAGGAAGAAAAGGCGAAAGATGAAAGACGACTCCGGACCAGCGTTGGCGCACGATAGACGACGGAGTGAGAAATGAATTACGATACCACCATTGTCCGAGCCGTTTTGTTTTCAGGCACACATCGCGAAAACCGATGCCAACGTTCGGCCATGAGACGGAGTCTGCAGTCTTAAGGCAGTGTCCGTCCACTACCTAGTTCTGGTTCATGTTACGGATGCAACTTCAGGAGCTCAAGGTGCTGACCGCGATAAAGGAGACCCCATATGCTGATGGTAACTGAGTTATGCATGTTAGTGAGGGTTTTAAATTTACAAACCTACGCTGCGACAGAAAGGGAGCGGGCTCTGCGCCAACCATCACTCTCATAGAAGCTGACACTCCTCCGAGTTACTGATGTTTACCGGCTTGATGCTCTAGCTTACATGAATAGCTTCACAAATGGGTTTGCAATCTCGATACGCATACATGAAAACTTCTGTACTCGCACTGTTTTGTCCTGTGCAATACTGGAAGAGCAGTGGGTGTGGTGATGCCCCACAAGGTCACCGCACATTTCATACTTGCACCCTGTCGACTTTCAAAATTTCTCACCATGATCATCATGATTTCGGTAAGTCAAGTAAAGTTGAGTCTCAGTTGCTTCTCTCGATGCCTTGTCCTCAAGCTGGAAGTGTATAATATTTTCACATTGTTTGACCCCAAATATGAAATGGTTCCATAGTGTAGTTGGTTATCACATCGGTTTCTGATATTTAGAATATACCGGTAACCTGAGTTCGAATCTCGGTGGGACCTTAAGAAGGTCGGAAATTATTATTTTATTTTTGTATTCAATTTTGAACGAAGCCTATGCTTTTGTCTGGCCCTCGTGGCACGTCATACGCATTCCACTGCTAACGACTACCGTATTGAATTTGGGGCTCTGGCCGATCATCACTAAATTCATTGGTTGAATCTCATTACTTTCTTGACTGTTTGTTTCCTCGCCATAACTTCTAATCTTCTCCATGAAAGCTTTCTGGAGCAGCTAGCTCATTGAATTGCTAAAGAAAAAACACCAGTGTGGAAGACAACATCAATTCATCTAAGCAACGCCCGACTCTGCTGATGAACGACGCTAGGAAACTTGGAGCGCACATTTAAGAGCACTATTTGACCCGTACTTGCGAGTAGACGAATACAATTTTGCCAACCCTCCATCCTCTATAGTTTGTTTGATTAATATATGCAAATTGATTAACCTAATGCATAAACATGGTCGCTTAGCTCAGTTGGTTAGAGCGTGGTGCTAATAACGCCAAGGTCGCGAGTTCGACCCTCGTAGTGACCATATGATTTTGCTTATTATTTCTGATCCATCAGTTAATGTTGTCAGTTTGAGTGGTGGATTTTTGTTACACTAGAACCACAGCGGCGAGTTGGACGATCCCCCTCAAGAAGGCGAGCCTGACTGAAAGAAGATGCAGCTTGACCTTGCAATGTGCTTTTGACAGCTTGTCGGGTTCTGAGTTGTGGTGGAGTTATGTCGGCCAATGTTAAGCTATGATTGCTTTAAGTTAATCGAGTGGTGAGCAGGTCAGAGACTCAAACGCAGTACCAAACGAGAAAAATTTCGCTTCCGGCTCTGCGAACTGACACAATTGTTCTTTGTACCGCTGGGTATGTGTTTGAAAGTAGCAAAAGAAGTACGTACCTTACTTGAGAAGTGTCGAACGGGAAGAGCATGAAAATGAAAATGCCTGCGACAACAAAGACGCATTATACTCTTATAACTCGCACACCTGAGAGTGAGCAAGACGTTACCAGCATAGATCCCATGGAGACTTTCCTATGCCCCTTAGAGCCGACAAAGAGGAAGCACAAATAGTTACGAAGTTGTCTCGTAATAAAAGCTGCAGCGACGATCTGCATTAAGTGGTTCCATAGTGTAGTTGGTTATCACATCGGTTTCTGATACCGGTAACCTGAGTTCGAATCTCGGTGGGACCTTGAATGGTTAGGAGCCTCTCTTTTGCCGCTGGAAGTTGCGGTGTTGTACCGCCCAAACAGTTACGAGTATACGATGGAGACGAAAGCGGGCCATCGGTCCGATGTGGGTGGGGCCGAAAAATACTTTTGGTCCAGGCTTTGAATTCTTTCAGGTTTGGCCAGTCCACGGATGTTTTCGGGAGGTTATAGGTGGTCTCCCTCCCTTGCGGCGTTGTGGGAGAAGTGTTGTGAGTAGTGGAGAATGCTGGAGAACAGAGAGTTTTTGCCATTGGGCCAACCACAACCAAAAAACAACAAGACTAGAGAGAGCATCAAAATACAAAAAGGAAAGTAAATAGAGATATGAAGAGATCTGCTTACCGCAGCATAATGGCCGTTTAAAATTATTCGTGTCCGCCTGATTAGTTCACATGGCTGCTGCCCCGCCGACGACATCCACAGCTGCTTCTGATCCACCTCAGAGAAGGGCAAAAACAAAATTATAGATTTATGACCAGCCAAGGTCCCACCGAGATTCGAACTCAGGTTACCGGTATGGTCGATGATGATCAGAAACCGATGTGATAACCAACTACACTATGGAACCATTTGATATGTGGCGCCGTACAAAGGGCCATCTTAATTGTTTTGTTAAGCATCCAGGGCTTTGCAACATGTTATTACTTCTCTTCCGTGCCGGCACATCCATAACCGTAGATAATTGCAACGGCAAGCATCAGTTAGGTCCGACTACCACCAGCTTCTGGAAAGACGGACCATGGCGGCGGCGGCTCGGTACACTTTCCACAGCCATCGTGTCCTTGTTATCTGGGGCTCCGGCCGAGAAGTAACGTTGATAACACGTATTGAATGAGCAGTGACTGACTCACGTCGAGACCCGGTAAAGTTGAATGTTTGCGCCCTGTTACCGGTGACGGTCGCCGACAATGTTTCATGGATGCATGTGGTGTTCGTGAGCTCTAATCGATCGTTCCTTTGGCAAATATCTACTATTCAGGTCCAGTACCTAGACCATATGGCTTTCTCTTCCACGGTTCCACGAAACTAGAGCAAACCAATTAGCTTGTGCTCCAATTCACAAAATGGAAGACCTACCAGGAACTCGACTTCCGTAATGTCTTGGAATCCTTCTGAGAGTCCAGGCTTCTCGAAGCGTGAGGCATAACCACTGAACGCCATACCGGGCAGTATCGACCGCTTCTCTGGGTTCATCTGAAACAGGTCAGATAGGGCACGAATCGCTCCCACAAGTGCACTCACGGTAGCATTCATAGAACGAACTGCGTCGTTGTGAGCGCATATTTCCTTCGGTGTTGTAAAGTGAATACATCTGATAGGGACATGGTGCTTTTTAGCCAGCGTGATCCATTTGCTTCGCACGTCCGGATCAGCATTTGTGTTATCTGCACAATGTTAGTCTTCGGCAACGAATAATTGCCGAACAAGAATCACTAACCGATTGCTACCGACTTCTCTTCCGCGAGTTGCTCATCAGCAACCTTCAAACACTTATCCCTTGTCTTTAAAATATCCTGGTTAATGCGTACATATCCTTCGGGCTCCAACTGGTTTTTGAAAAAGGTCGACTTCCCCGAACCTGGAGAACCGACGAAGAGAATAATGTCTTTAGGGTTCTTCTTCTTGAATATCTCCTCAGCATCTGACTCCTTCGGACTCTGATCAACGAGTTCACGAGGATCGAATGCTCGCTTGAACCCTCTGGGCTTATGCTTCAAGAAGTACTCCTCGGGAGTGAAGAAGTTGATCCCAACATTGTCCGCAAAGTCTCTGTCAGAAGACGAAAAGTCCTTCTTAAAACCTGCATCAGCAGGACGGCCACCTGCATCTCCAACAAAGAATGATTCCTCGTGATCAACACTAGTCTCGGCAGTAAGGTCGTTGTCCTCGAGCAGCTCGTCCCACATTCCAGTTCGTGGCTTCCGGTAGATATCCTTTTCGGTCGCAGCATAAATGCTTACTGGTAGGTCCAGCTGAGTCAGAACTGCCGTCGCCTTAGCCCTGAAGGCAGCTAGGCGGGCCTTCCGTCCTGCTGGAGCCCTCGAATTTGCCTTAAGGGCGATACCAGCCTGGTTGCTCATGATCACGAGCAAGTATCTAGAGGGAGGTCAGAAGAGGGCCAACCACCAGTACCATATCACATACCCTTCCTCGTTATATAGCGTTTTAAGCATTCCAGGCACCGACGGGTGCCACCATTTCCAATCGGTTGCACCTTTACTGTGGGTATTTCCAGACGCCGTAGTGATCAAAGTTGAGTCCTACACATGTGAGCATAATATAAGGCAAACCCTTGGAGATGACAACTTACAAAATCAAAAGCAGCAATTTTACGCCTTGGGAGGGTAAATGGTCTACTGCTTTGAGGTGGCACGACATTTGCAGGCACATACTTCCCCACAAGCAAAGTGGCAGGAGTATCGTCGTTCCGTGATCGTTCCTGCCATGAGATCTTCTCCAGCGCCTTTTCAGAAGCTGGTTTGAAGAACGAAGATACAGCATTTTCTGAGATAGTGTCAGCTAGCGACTTCGAAAAAGGTAGTACAAATGAGCCTACGTGTTGTAGTTGACTGTATTTTACGACGCACCGGAGGCGGTGATACAGAGCCGTCCTTGGTTGCCTTGCGCTTGAGCAAGCCAGGTTTCTCGGACATGGTCGACAGCAGCCTCTTAGCCAATCTCAAAAACAAAAGTGCCAGATTGAGCAGGGTGCAAACTATCCAGAGAATGTCAGTATCAAAAAATCCGGCTGTAGGGGTGAGGCTTATTGCGGAGTGCAAGTTCGGTGAGAAATCAGAAAGTGGATAATAGGTGTGAGATAGGTAGAGGTGGCTACTTTCCTGTCTGGATACTCAACGACCGACCGTGCATCAAACGCGCCAAGACTTCCACCCCAACGCGCCCTCACGTGTTACACTTGATAACTTACAAATGCTTGCCCGTATCAGCTAAAGTTTCCATGCTAGTCCTATTCATTATAATTGATTTGTAGGTGGGCGGCTTCTTTCTCAATCCTCTTGAGGAGCATAGAATCTCCTAGCCATCTCAACCGTACATGTTTTGAAACTCACCTCGCACTTCTGCAAACGCGGCACAAATACCTGTTCCTTCCATTATCCACCGTCCACTTAGGTCGTAACTTCTAAACTCGACATCAGATTTCGTCAACAAGATGCACGAACTTTTTATTACGGGCTTAGATGGAATTCCAGGGGCGGAGCTTAAAAACCACTTGAAAATATTCCAAGGAATATGTGGCATGGTTCCGGTGCACAAGTACGAGCGCATTATCACTTGGGAAGGACCTGAACAGCGTCTTGTTCCTATTCCGGCGACAAGAATCAACAACAGGAGACCACAAGATAGAGAGCCGTGGAACCAACTCAACAAGCAGCTAAGCAAGCAGTCATATTACATCAATGCGGTGTATGCCATGAATGAGGAGGATATCAAAGGGGAATGGGCGGAGGAATGGCAAGCACAAAAGAAGAAGTAGGTTCCCCCAGTTGTAAGAAAGATTCGTTCTGACAGCCGGAGCAGCATCAACCTTGATGAAGTGTCTGGAACACTTAACTTTCTGGAATACCCGGATCCAACGTACGCCAAACAGGCACCTGGCGGAAAGCCGATGGCACAATCTAAGAGCGAGCCACCACGACCACTAGTAAACAGCCGAATGGTGATCAGAATCAAGGATGAGCCAAAGCTCCCTTCGTTGTTTTCTAGCATAAGTTACAAGTCTGTCGTAATGTTTTGCTCTTCTCAACCAGTTTACTAATCATGTGTAGGTTTCGTTCAGAGCGTATACAAGAGGCCTATACTTTTTACCGCGACAATGTCACAGTGACTCTGTCTCGTGATTTCGTGAGAGCAAACGGAGAAGGAGGAAAGCAGGCGAAGGTGTTGAAGAGTCTTCCCACCCTCGATGAATGTGTTTTGTTTGACGAATCAAATCAGTGGCTACTGAGAGCTTCCGTCGAGGTGACTGAAGAAAAGGCAGGACCACTCATGCAAAGGGGCACGGAAGAGCTCGTCAGGCTAAAGAAGGATTTGGTAGGATTCCACGAGCTCGCATTGCTTGATAGAGATGTCTTCGACACTAGAGTGCGGGCATTTCTCGACAATGCTCGCCGAAGATAGAGGCAATATGCACCTCTGTGCTCCGGCGCGGGCTGTAAAGAACAAGATCACCTCATTCTCGCGCCATGTCATATGGACAGACGTCTTAACTCCGTAGTTTTCGGCATTTTGTGGAAGCTGCAAGCCCAACGTGGACTGATGCTCTGGTATTAAGGCTACCCCACAAAGTTCTCACAATTCCCACGCCGCCAAGATCTTCAGGCACAAATTCATAAGCTTTTTGCTTCATAATCCCTGTGAAACAGCCAGTATAATGCCGGAGATGACGAAGGAGAGTTGCAGTAGTGGATCGGGAGGCACCGGTCTGGCGGCCATGGCGGCCGGCGATAGATATGGATGTTGGGAGGGGAAGGTGAATTACTGTACTATGGTGGTGGGCCAGTAGCCTCGGTACAACGGTAGAAGTGGATTATGATAAATGGACATGAAGTCCAGCTAGAAGCTATTTCCACTCCTCATATCTATCAGATCTAGAATTAAGCACAAAAGCTCGCTCCCGAGACTTCTCAACCCCATTTTTAACAATTTTGACGTTTGTGAACCGATTTATGGTTGTTCCTGAACCCTCGTGCAAGGTCTCTCGCCGGCTGCTTGGCTACTGCGTCTCCCGTTACTGTTAGTGATTGAATAGCGTAGCGGCGCCGCCTATCGCAAAACGCACGGTCCTCAAAAGGCTATCAATCAGGCACCACACCCTCATAAGGCCGAACACCGCTACCACAGCCCACTTTGGACGACACTCATCCGCCACGAATACACCGGCCGAGCAGCTTCCTTACTCACAACGTTATACAAGAAGTCGCTCGTGCTTTCGTGTTCTAATCGACTTTGAACGACTCGCAACTCAAAAGCGTCAACTCAGCTACAGCGTCACTTACAAAATGTTCAAAGCTACCCTCCGCCGTGCTGCCGCTCATGCCGAGCGCAAGCCAATGATCAAGTTCTTGGGCAAGCGCACTACCCCAGGTATGTGGTCATCTCTGCACAAATGCAGTCGCAGTTCATACTAACATCAGGCAGAGTCTCTTGATCACACTCCACGCGCCCACCCACAGTCTCCCACCCACAAGTTGCCAGCCGACTTCGGAAAGTCATCTTCCCCATCATTCTCTGTCTACCGCCAGCACGCACAGCAGCACGGTCCGCTCGGTCGCAACATCAAGCCAGACGACATCCTGGGCTCCATTCCAGGCCGCGAGCTTGGCCCAATCACTCCAGCCAAAGGCGAGTACATGGATCGCAGCCAGCTTCCACCACGCTTCAGGCGCAGCATCCTCAGCGAGGCAGAGATCGAGGCAATCGAGACGGGGGGGGCAACCTTGGTGTGCTAAGTGAAGGGTGGATATCTGAGCGGAAGCATAAGGATGTACGAAACGAGAAGAACGAAGTGGCGGTAATACCCAGCTCGCGAAGAATTCGCTTTTTAGTCCAGGCGTATGCTTTGGATGCTATAGAGGCCATGGCGGTGCGAAATTTCTGATGCGAGATGAGCACAGCGGCAAGCAGGTTTTGCGAGTTATCACGGTCGGTTGGAGGCTGGAAAATTGTACATTTGGGAAGGCAAAAACTTTTCCAAGCAACGAAATAGGGGAGTCATTGCGAGCATTGAGAGCGAACAGTCCAGAGTATTCGTCCCTAAAAAAATCTAACCACAGTTGATTCAATTCTGTATTTTCAAATTGTTTAGTTGTGATGCGCTTACGCACTTTGGGTTTTGAAATCATCCTAGTCCGCCTAATCCTTGTCCTTCACATGCCACTTGCCTTGCAGGCTTTCCCCGCGTCGCACTGGGCCCTCATCCGCCCTTTCCGGGGCCATAGCTTAAACTTTGGGCCTGGTGCCCGAGTTGCTACCAGGGCCAAGCTTTACATGTTGCAGGTTGAGCTTGGATTTGCAGTGTGTACCACGCGACTGGGACGTTGCCCAGGCTCGGCCTATGTGTCTGTTTGGGGATGCGTCGTCTGACTGGAGCACACCCGACATGTCCCGATATTCCCAATTCTCCTTGACGACCTCTTCAGTGCCTTGCTTTCAGGATGTCGACATCCTCTATATTCTGATCCGCCGAGGTAGAGGTGCCACCAACCTCGTGTACGTGGGTCTCAGTTGGCGGTGCAACGTCTCCAACCAGACGCTCGATGATCTTCAGCTTGGCTTGCGCACGCTTAAGGCGGTCGTCGAAATCGGAGACAGCTTCTTCAGAGTTGTCGGTGGAAAAACTGACCGGTTCGCTGAGGGCGTGGAGGACTCGAATGTGCTTCTCCAGGCGCGGGTTGTTGGCAACAGGAGGTAAGCTGCATGGCTCAGCCGCAGCCTCTATCGTCTCGTTGGCAGCTGGTTGTGGCATTCGTCCTGCCCAAACGATAGATCTTCCATGTAACCTTCCTGCTTCCATGAATTTTTCGAAGCCTTTCTCAAGGCCAAAGACTCTACCTTCAATGCGGCCAGCTTTTGAGCCCTCAGCTTCTCCTAATGCGTATCCTTCGTTATAGAATTGCTCCTCGAGATCGAGAAGGCCATCAAATGGGTCGGAGTTATTGGTATCCATGATGTTTGTTGGAACGCGAGAAATGTCGAGCTGCTGATTATACTTCTGCCCAGAAGCAGGAACGAGGCGGTTTGAAGGATATTCGCAAAAAGGAATGTAATTTCTTGTTCTTGTTAACTGGTTACTGCGGCCCTGTAACTGTCGTCCGAGCACCGTCGCATGGTGGAAGCCTTGTGGTTATAGGGACGGTCAAGCCACAGCCTCGTGCATTGACTCACGTCTGAGGTACCCCACCCCCACCATGTCCCTATGGAGTATTGAGGGAAAAGCGACGTCGCGATAAACATTGGTAGCTACGGATACCTACCCAGCCCGATCATCAACATGGCCGCACCAAAGATCATCCTCCCTGAGAAGGGCAAAAACAACATTCTGATAACCTCCGCCCTTCCATATGTCAACAACGTTCCTCACTTGGGCAACGTCGTCGGCTCTGTGCTCAGTGCCGACGTCTTCTCCCGTTTCAGCAAGCTGAGAGATAGGCCAACCCTTTACATTTGTGGCACCGACGAGTATGGAACCGCAACTGAGACCAAGGCGCTTGAGACGGGGCAGACGCCACAGGATCTGTGCAATGAGTTCCACAAAAAGCACAAGGATGTTTACGACTGGTTCGAGATTGCTTTCGACTACTTCGGTCGCACGACCACCGACAAGCAAACCGAGATCGCCCAAGATATTTTCTTGAAGCTTCACGAGAATGGCTTTCTGGAGGAGCGCACCACCACACAGCCATACTGCGAGAAGCACGAGTCTTTCTTGGCTGACCGCTTTGTTGAGGGAACTTGTCCGAAGTGTCAGTACGAGGATGCTCGCGGAGATCAGTGCGACAAGTGCGGTTCTCTCCTTGATCCATTTGAGCTTATCAACGCTCGCTGCAAGGTCGATGGCGCCACTCCAGTTCCACGCGACACCACCCACATCTTCCTTCGTCTTGACAAGGCCCAGCCAGATATTGAGAAGTGGTTCACCAAATCCAGCACCGAAGGCGCTTGGCCACAGAACGGTATCTCTATCACTAGATCATGGTTGGAGAAGGGACTCGAGGGACGTTCTATTACTCGCGACTTGAAGTGGGGTACTCCCATTCCATTGAGTGGCTATGAGAAGAAGGTTCTTTACGTTTGGTTCGACGCCTGTATTGGATACCCATCGATCACCGCAAACTACACCGATGAGTGGCAGCAATGGTGGAGAAACCCAGAGGAGGTCAAACTCTACCAATTTATGGGCAAGGACAACGTGCCATTTCACACCGTTATCTTCCCAGGTTCGCAGATCGGTACTGGCGAGAAGTGGACCATGCTTAATCATCTTTCGACTACTGAGTACTTGAACTATGAGGGAGGTAAGTTCTCGAAGTCCCGCGGCGTCGGAGTCTTCGGTGATACTGCCAAGGAGACTGGTATCCCACCATCGGTCTGGAGATACTACCTCATGGCCAACCGTCCCGAGACCTCCGATTCTCAGTTTGAGTGGAAGTCCTTCATCGCAGCCAACAACTCCGAGCTCCTTAACAACGTCGGTAACTTCGTCAACCGCCTCATCAAGTTCGTCAACGCCAAGCTCGACGGCACCATCTCAGCGTTCTCTGCCACTTACACCGACGATTCCTTCGACTTCCCAGGTTTCTTCGCCGACGTCAACAGACTGCTTAAGGAATACGTTGCCGATATGGAGGCCGTTCGCATCCGCTCCGGTCTTAAGAAGTTCATGGAGATCTCTGCTCTCGGAAACAACATTCTTGCCGGTCGTCTTGATAACGCCAACTTGACTGGTAGCCCAGAGCGCACCCACACTATCATTGGTCTTGCCCTCAACTTGGCTTACCTCCTCGCTTCTATCTCTTCCCCGTTTATGCCATCTATAGGTGCTTCGATCGCCAAGCAGCTCAACGCTCCAGTTCTGTCTATCACGGACGAGTGGAAGCCAGAGGGTCTCTCCGGTGGCCACAAGATCGGAAAGGCCGAGTACCTTTTCACCAAGATCGATGAGGCTAAGGAGGAGGAGTGGAGATCCAGATACGGTGGAACTCAGGCATCTCGTGCTGCTGAGGAGATTGAGAAGGCCAAGAAGGCTGCCGACAAGTTGAGAGATAAGGAGCGCAAGAAGGCCAAGAAGGAGGCTGAGAGAGCAAAGAAGGAAGCCGAGAAGGCTGCCAGTGGAATTGTTGAGGAGCCAAAGGAGAAGAAGGTTAAGGTCAAGAAGGTCAACCCAAGAAAGGTCGCTGCTATCGAGAAGTTTGAGGCTGCCGAGAAGGAGGTCGATGGCAAGGAGATTCAATTGCCACTCAGAGGTGTGACTGCTGAGGAGCAGGCACCACCGCCAGCTGCCGCACCATAGATGATGGAATGATTTGAGCGGGGTGATATGATGCATTATGGCGTTGGAATGGTTGTCTTGCAATAAAGCGTATGGATGGATGTCAGCGAGGTTGCTTTTGAGAGGGAGAATTGGCTGGCAAGGATACCAGAATAGATCTAGAGCGAAGAAATACAGAGGTCTTCCGATTTGCAAACGACGAGTGTCGCGGATGCACGATAAATTTCAATGTCGTAAGCGATACTGTTGTATTGAGATGAGCTAACTATGTCGCTTTCCTAACATTACGGACAGGGCATCGTTCGAGTCCATTGCTCCCATTTGAGTACAATCAGATGAATGCAGGCGTTACTTATCGGTGTCTGCGAGCTTTTCAGACTTACCGGTTTAGCCTATCCAGCGCTGCGCGTAGCTCGTATGCAGCCTCGATCCTCTCCCTACGTATCTCTTCGGTATCTTCCTCCTCAGTGGCGGCCGCTGCATTCTCAGTTCCCGTCAGCCACTGCCACTCTTCGTCGGCTGGAGCTGCTGCATCCTAAACTTCAGCTAGCCACTCACTGCCCAACCCTCGCGCTCGGACCTCCCTCCACTGGCAGAGCTGGTTCTGAGGCCTCAGCCAAATCAGTCTGTCTCCCAAGATCTCCGGTGTCAAGGAAAATGGGCGGCGGTCTCGCAATCTCAAAAATACTAGTCTGAACCAGCGGTCTAGGAATCGGAGGTCGAGAAGCCTCGAAGGAGCTCCCATCACAACCCCTTTCGACCATCCCTTTTCTGCACAGAAGACACAGTTCCATCACCATATATATCTTGGAAGGTGTGCGAGGTGGGGTTGGACGTGCGCGGTTAGCTGGGATGGTCCAGGACTCGTGTCTCGAGATGGGGAGGTGGCCGGAGGGTCAGGGGAGAGTGGGAGTACGGGTGGTGGGATGGATGCGCTGCTCTTAGGCCAAAGCAGCGAGAGGAGCGAAGAAAAGTTGGGGAATTGATGCCTGAAGTGGCGCAAGGCGAGGTAGTGTAGGTAGCGTGTTTGTCGCAGAGGCAGTGGGTGATGAGTCTTTGTGCACATTGTGATGTGGTGTGGTCTGGTGAGAAGTGAAGGGGAAAAGATACGCATTAATATTGGGGAAGAGAACAACGATGGGGGACAATGAGATCGAGACACAATGCAGAGCCAAGGCATTGTATAGCATTGTTCTAAGTGCTATAAAGAGCACAAGGCTATTGTAGTCAGTCAATCATGCAGGTGGCTATTGAGGATCCTTGTTTATCTCTTGCGAGTGGTGGTGAAGGGTTGTTGTTTTAGAATTGTTCAAGTTCAAGGTCAAAGTTTGCTGAGCCTGATATAGGTTTGGGACTGTGAAAGATCAAAACTAGCTCACGAGCTGATTCGCTTGATTGCAGCTGTAGCAAAGAAGGATAGGAGGAGGATAACACCGGTCATTACGTTCATTCTTCAATAGGGAACCTTTTTTGCTCTCTGTTTTGTCGCTTCCGCATTTGGAATCTCGAGAGTCGTCACGAAGTATTATCTGCTTGATTATGTCCGTTCCATCCATGCCATATATCTACTGTTTTTTCTTTGCGCTTTTTCTTTCGTCAATGCCGCATTACCAAAAGACAAACCGATTTATCTGTCCTACACGATCTCGCGCCCAATCTTCCAATCTTTTTCGTCGTCTTCAAGAACGTCTACGATCCGGGCAGATTGCCGTGGTAAATTGTATAGGGCACTCACAACAATTGGGGAAACTTGCAACAAGTGCAATTAATAGCTTCAAGAAACTGCTTAATCCAACAGTATCACCAAAATACCCACCAAGGTCACACAAAACCATCGGGTCAAGTCCATGTTGTCGCAGACATCATCACACGCGCTTCATAATGGACATGTCCCGCAATTTTGCCGAGGTTCTGCTTGTCCCTTGCATGACCCACCCTTCTGAACTTAGATAACCGAAGCTGTCGATCCCAAGGGGCACCTCTATACACCATCGTCAACCAGTCAAGCAAGACACCTTCTTACCAACCTACCGTAACCCCGCATCCCTCGATATAACTTCAAAACATCGCCCACCATGGTAGACACCACAAAGGAAGAAGCCACCAACCAGCGCATTTTGACACACATGAACGCCCAGCACACCTCCTCCCTCCAACACTATCTCCAACACTACCTTGCCTTACCAGCTTCTCGGTCGCGCGACCCAAAATTAACAGCCTTCGAGCTTGATTCTCTCACGATCACCAATTCTCTCAACGAAGTCCACAAGATCCCCATCACGCCACCCCTCGAGTCATACGCACACGCAAGAGAGAGAATGGTAGCGATGGATAAGGAGGCTAAGGAGGGATTAGGCATTAAGGAGCAGCTTGTAGGCAAGTGGACAGCCCCCACCGAAATAGGGCACAAAGTCGTAGCCGGCCTCGTAACCTTCTACCTGCTCTCTTACTCCCTGAAATCCTTCGTAGTCCCGGGCACACCGCAATACCAGCTCCTCGACAAAGTCTGGTCAAGCCCTGTAGGTGGAGGATTCTTGGGCGGTGGTGCGGAGGGGTATCTGAAGTTGCAGGATCGGATTGTGGTGCCGCTTATTGTTATCCATGCTGTTGAGACTGTGATTATGGCTTATAGACTAAAGGGTGCAGGCTTGAAGGCCTTTAGCGGGCTGTGGTGGAAATGGATGGGTTCATGCCTCATTGAGGGTGTTGGAAGCCATCAAAGACTTGGGAAAGAAATCAGGAGGAGTTTGAAGGCGAAGGAGGAGGAGAAGCATTAGGTATGTGGAAGGAGATAAAGATGCAGTCAGGGTAGGAATCTTGTGGATATGGCGTGGGTACTTTGAGACAGTTTAGCGGTGGTTGTACTGAGCGTAGCGCGAATAATGTTAGCATGTATCACGAAGCTATGGTGTCTTTGGTGTCTCTGGTTTTCGACATATGAGGAGCACGACAAGAGTGTGCATTTAGTAAAAACGGGCTGACCCTTTAGTAGGAGCTGTCAAAAAACTTAGATTGCACACGTCTTTCCCTAGTCTCTGAGTATATACAAGTGATAAATGGCAAGTAGACCTGTTATCCTTTAACTGTCCCCACCCCCTGAATGGTATGAAAATGCCGTTGGTGGCCTGCAACCGATGGCTCGATGCTATTAGAATGTCTATTTGGCCCGAATCCATTGTGTCCCTTACACATGCTCTGTGCCGCCCTAACTCCTGTCGCGGTGACTGTGGTGTCCGCGCCTCTGTCGGAATCCATGCTTCACCCTCTTTGATGCGTGCGTATATTGGGTATAGTTTATTAGGTATGTAGTGAATGTGTTGCTCTTGAGATGTTGCTAATCAGAAGCCCATAAGCAACCGCGTGGTTGATTTGGTTCTAGGATCGTCCTCGCCGTCGTCATGCTGTCCGATTTTGCTGAAGATCAATACTTTATTTTTCGTCTTCGCTGCTCGATCCTGGAGTTGGTGGGCGAGCTCCTCCTGGCTGTGGCGGTCCTGTTGCCTTCTTAGCTGTCCCTGGGCGACTGGCAATCTTATCTTGTTCTGCTGGTGCTTCTGTTTTTGGTGCTGTGCCGGTGCTTGCTGCGAAGCGCTCGTCCATAGCCTTCAGCCTGTCCTCGAGAGCCTTGAGCTCGGCGGCGTGGTTGCTAACAATGCGCTTCCTGGGTGACTCGTTAGTATTGTGGTGCGTAGCTCCCATTGAGCTCCTATCCTAGCCCCCCAGAAGCTCCTCCCGAGCTCGTATTTCCACTTCCACCCGGCAGAATAAAGCAGCTGTATTTGTGACGTACTTCTGATCAACAGCTGCGTCCAGATCAATTATGCGGTTATCGATGTCGAAGAGGTTGTCGAGAGCAACACTGAAGTGCCTCGCCATGGTGGATTGCGGACGGCGTCCATTTGGCTGCCAGTCGCGGTCAAGCTCAGCGTCGGAGCGCTGTCTGGTAGTGGCGTCCATCATCGCTTTGTGTTTTGTGCTTGCTGTAAAACTGGAGTGTAAATACGAAACGAACTGCAAGGCTATGAAGTGAGTTGAGGAGTTGAGAATGAAGAGGTTGGACTTGGGTGAAATGTTGCGCGCGGTAAGGTGGGTGGCCCGAGGGGGTAATATTGGCTCGCTCCGCTGCTGTGAGACAGAGTTTGAAGGTCGCAATTTAGTGGTGCGGGCCCCTAGCGTCTCGTGGTGACAGGCGCAGAGCTGCCCGCTGTGAAATGACCAGAAGGCCGATTAGGAGAGGAGCGGGGAAATAGGAGACGGCAGCCATGGGGAAGGAAATTAAGTGATGAAAGGATACTCAACCTGTTCCCGAGTACCTATTAGGCAACTGAAAGTATGTCATGAGACAGTATCATGGTACTCGAGCGGTACTGCTGCTGCTTGTTGTTGTTGGTGGATGCACAGTGTGAGTGATGTTGGATGCTTCCTCCTTCTAAGGCGCATCCCTGTCAGGCTGCCCACTCCAGCCTGATCGGTGAACCATGCTCCCAGATGCGCGCCAACCTCGAAGTTGCCTGTACACGTACCAGTGGAAAAGTAGGTCGTCACGAACAGGCGCGGACCCCAAGACACGTGATCTATATTATCGCAAAACTTTGTCTTTATCATTTGTGCTCAGGTAAGACCATTTCCACGCCTCATAACACCCTTGATATCACGACTGAACGACTTTGAAGAATTCCATAACTCTGTACACCTCGTACTTGTGTACCAACTCTCCTTAGGCCAGCCCCCGACCATCTCAAGTGCGACACGGTCACGTGATTGATTCAACCTCAGCTCAAGACATCTTCAATCGCGTCGGAGCCCAAAGGTCCGGAACGACGAGCTCTGGGGCCCTTTGCTATATATATTTGAAGCCAGACTGGTCATCAGGATCAGCGACGAATTTTCTGTGCCTTTAGGCCACATCCACAGCCGTGGCGCCCATACACTTCCAGACCAGACGCGACCATCTCCTCGACAGCTGGCGAGGAGGCCATCGCGGTATGAACGCGACAGTATATACACCCCTCGAATCGCTATTATTATTCCAGTCACTAGCTGCCTTTGGCACCGAACCGAATGTCTTTGCGCAGATCTCGAACATACTGAAGAACAACGTTCTTATCCGTAACAGCGACAAGTACGACGCAGGACGATTAAGCCCGGATGCGCTCCGCGAGCTCTACCTGCAGCTCCTCCGCGATGAGTTGAGAAACGAAATCGAAGCAGGTGATTATAGCCCATTGCTCAAGCGCAAGCAGCCACCGACCCTCCCCACGATTTCAGACGCGAGGAACTATAATGGCAAGCTCCCAGAGCTGGTGGATAGGCTATACGCTCGCTATCAAGAGCACATGGTGCGCTCCATACACGAAGATGATAGGAAATACGAGCAATTGAGGGGGGAGCTCAAAGAGATTGAACGTGGGGAATGGGATGAGCGCATTCGTCAAGAAGCAGCAAGAGGACAAAGGACATCAAGCGAGGACGCTTTCAAGAGACCTTCGAGCATACCACGAAGCTCTGCCCAGCCGGAGAGGCCTGTATCGCGAGATGCGGAGCGTGCAAAGGTTGCAACTCCGTCGCCGTTGGCGTCACCACGCACAGGAACGAGATCTGAAGGATTGGCTATCAGTGATGTTTTGAATTCGACTGAACCACCTGCACCTACACACCCGCCGGTGCACGATACTGAGAAGGACTCGGTATCACGTCTGAAGAATGGCAGTCATCCATTACCTCCTATAAGCCACCACAGGGCTTCGAGTAATGGAAACGATAGGCCACATGGGCCATCTCCATTACAACCTGGCGGGCGTTTCCCCCCTCCTGGTGACTGGAAGTGGGAGAATTACCAAGGCGAACCGCCTCAACAACCTCATCAGACGCAATCACAACTTCATGGATACCAAGCAAACTATCCTCCCCCAACACAGCAGTATTCTCCGTATCCCCATCCACCTCCCAGGGGATCCTTCTCCAGCACGCTGCCTCCGCCACATGGTCAAGTTCCATCGCCACCTCACCACAACCCGATAGTCCTGCCCCCACTGAATGGCGGCCGCGGACCTGGCTCTCCTGCTGGCCATCTGGATCAGCTGGCGGATCTTGCAGAACAACAGCAGTATCGTGCTCCGCAATCCCCTATGACCACTATGCCACAGCAAAGCTCTGCTCCTCCCATGCCAGGGCATTATGCCACGTCTGCCCTGCAGAATTCGCAATACATGCCGGCAGCCGGACCCCAACTTCCATCATATCCGAACCAATACGCTCATGCACCACCGCCTCCTTTTAGGTCGACTCCAACTCATCAATCTCAGCCACCCGCACCTCCTCCACCTCAACCTTGGAAGAACCAGTACCAGCCGCAACAGCAATTTCCACCACCACAACCACCATCTCAGAACTATTATCCAGCACCTACACCGCTGCCGCCTCGTCAAGGATCGTACTCTGCAAGACCTGAACTCCCACAAATCAACGATCGCCCGCAATACAACTCGCCATACAATCCAAGCTTCAGACCACCAGATATCAAGTCAACCCCCCTTCCGAAGCCACCTGGTCCGCTTCTCAAAGAGGCAGCGTCCGCAACGCCAGCAACAAAGCCGCAAGCGTCCAGAACTGGTAAGAGTACTCTCTGGCAGATCACTGCGACGCCAGGAACTCCAGCACCACCGGCAACACAAGGTAAACCAGCGCCCTGGCCTGCTAGTCCTGCTTATGACCCTCTGAGCCCGGTACTACAGCCAGTTAAACCTCCGACGTTAGCACCCAGAGGGACAGCGCAAGCACCGCCAAAGACGGTCGAGAGGGAGAAGCGCGGCCGTGGGCGTCCAGCTCGCCCGAGAGCAAGCAGTACTGCATCGACTGAACCAGTTCCTGGAACTCCGTCTCGGAGAGATACCGGCCGCGCAGCCACAGTCAAGAAGGAAGGCCTTGCCTCTCGACGTCTACGTGATCTGGCGCCTGAGGCTCCAAAGTCTGCACCTGCACCGCCTACGCCTGATACTGCCACTCCAATGTCTGATGATGACAATGCGACGCCTGAGCCGGCGCCTGCATTTGCTCATCCATCGACAGTAAGGAAGCGCAAAAGGTCGCCTGAGCCTGCACCAGCACAGCCACCGACTCATGTAATGTGGACAAGGAACGTTCCTCGCATCACAGCATACGCCTTGGAGCGTATCGGGGCGCATCGCACAGCTTCCACATTCGCCTTGCCTATCAAGGATAAAGATGCGCCGGGCTACCGTAATGCTATTAAGCGCCCTCAAGATCTCACTTCCATCAAGAACGCCATCAAAGCAGGGAACCGTGCCGCCCAAGCTGCGCTCGCTACTATGGGCGATGAGGTGGATAAGAATGCGCCGACGGTCATGCTACCCATTAGCTCGGATCTTGTGCCACCGAAGGGGATTATTAATAATTCCCAGCTGGAAAAGGAGTTGATGCTTATGTTCGCCAATGCGGTGATGTTTAACCCTGACCCCGAACGTGGGTTTGGCCGTCTTGCTGGTGAGGGAAGGAGCAGGAAGGACGGAGCGTATACGCTGGATGAAGATGGTGTGGTTAAGGATGCGAGGATAATGTCTGGGGATGTGGAGGAGATTGTGGGGGAGTTGAGGAGTGCGGAGGCGGAGAAGGTCAGGAGTGTGAGTGTGGAGGGGAGGGATAGTGGGAGTAAAAGCCAGAGCATGCAGGAAGAGTGTGGAGGGGAGGGAGAGTGGGAGTAAAAGTCAGAGTATGCAGGAGGAGGTGGAGGAGACGGAGAAGGGGCGGAGGGCGGAGAGGAAGAGAAATCGAGATAGGATGAAAGATGATGTGCTACATGAAAGTTGAGAACTTGGCCTCATACGTCTTGGTGAACTAACCGGTTCGACAATTGCTGTGGCTGTATGCTGAGACATTGTATGGTAAGACCTATATGGAGCACGGTAGGCTAGATCCCATAATCATGGATATTTTTCGGTCCATTCGAGTAATTATGTACTGGGCAAAGTTATTCACGCCCTCCGCCTATATCGCAGGCATCTGTTGTCTGTAAACATAGGTATTGTGAAAGCGAAGCGGCCACCAAACAGATGCCCAACAATGCCAAGACGGCCGCGCAGGTCAACTCTGACATTACCACAACCCCAACCTCGACCCTAACTCTACCGCAAACTCAGCCGATGTATGGCACCAATGCGAAATCGCTCATCGGAAAATCTCATTATCAACTATCAGCACCTTTATGTTAGCAGGCCTATCATGTTGCGCCCCATTGGGCAGCCACAACTTCTTCGCATTTCAAGCATTCCTTGTTTTCAAGAAAGCGCTTCTTCTCAACTGTCCTAGCCTTTCACCAACCAGTTCCTTCTTTCCGACTTTCCACATCCAGGCAGTCACGAACCACTCTCCCCTTTCCCTTTGGAACTAACCAATTGTTCCTTCCTGGCCTCTCTTCTCCTCATGTTTCACTTTTAAGTTTTTCTGTATTTACCATTATACACACCTCAAAATCATGAACGGGGATATGGTTTAGTGGTATAACGCTTCTTTAGCATAGAAGAGGTCCGGCGTTCGATTCGCCGTTTCTCCAGAGACATTAGCTTCTTCAGCTCATCTTTTGCCTTTCAATAGGCTGGCCTTTGTTTTGTGCTGTGCGGTTGTGGAGGGGATTGAGTATTGATGTCGTTGGGTGTGAAGTTTGAGGATGGAAAGGGAAGTTGGACGGCGAGGAAGGTAAGTAAGGTGCTGCGGGTGGCTTTCGCGGAGTGCAGATACGCGCGTGAAGTGAAATGGAAGGCACGACTGAATATGATGAGGAAGGAACTACGTTTCCAAGGCTTTATTTGTGAAATCCGCTATGAGTGATCCAAAACGGCTTATAATTTAGATTTCCTATAATGGACCATTCTTTGCGTATTGCACTATGTAAATTAAGCCCAAACTGTTCTATCGAGTAAAAGCCTGAATAAAGGAATTGGAATAAAGAATAAGTTAAGTCCTTCATATTCAACAAGGACAGATGGCCGAGCGGTCTAAGGCGCGTGACTCAAGTGATGAGAATTACTTCTGGTCGATTATAACGCCCTAGTGCATTCACGTATCGAAAGGTGCGGGGGTTCGAATCCCCCTCTGTTCATTAATTTTTACCCATTTTTTGTTTGCTTGTGCTGACGATTTGCTTTTTGTCCCGGGTTTCGGCAGTTTAGGCGTAGCGAAGAGTCATCCCCAACGAAATACAAAGATTAGATGATCAGATAAATGATTTCTGGGCCCTGACTTCAACCTGTCACACATCAACCACTCACAGCTCAACCGACCTCTGTCATAGACAACAGTACTGTCATAACTGCGACGACTCACCAGCCTAGCAAACTTAACTTCAGCTCATCTACTCCTGCAATTGCTCTGCCTAAGCACGATTGCGACCTTCAATATGTCAATGTCCATCAGACTCGTGGCCAAGAGAGCGTCCGGTGCTCTCAAGCCGGCGATGCAGACGCAGAAGCGCAATATGAACTTTGCTGCTGCGACGGCAAAGGGGTCGCATTTGCCTGAGGAGGTGAAGGAGGAGATTATGGTAAGCCGACCTTAGGCCAATCCGTTAGAAAGCAATAGCTAACACATTTCTAGCAAGCAGCAACTCTGCCAAACCCAGACCCAGCTCCAGATTCCGCAACCGCACACCTCGTTAAGGAGCAGACCCCATTCATGGTCAAGACCTACGTTCGCCCAGCACCAATGTTCGTCAAGGGCTCTGGATCATACCTCTATGATGTTGAGAATAGGAAGTACCTCGACTTCACCGCCGGTATCGCAGTCAATGCCCTCGGACACGCCGACCCAGAAATGGCAGAGCTTATGTACGAGCAAGCAAAGACCTTGATCCACACCTCGAACTTGTACCACAACCCATGGACTGGCGCTCTTTCCCAACTCCTCGTCACCAAGACTTTGGACTCTGGATCTATGCACGATGCTGGCAGCGTCTTCATCTGCAACTCTGGCTCCGAGGCCAATGAGGCAGCAATCAAGTTCTCTCGTAAGGTTGGAAAGGTCCGCGACCCATCGGGAAAGAAGCACGAAATTGTTTCCTTTCATAACTCCTTCCATGGACGTACTATGGGTTCTCTCTCTGCTACGCCAAACCCAAAGTACCAGAAGCCATTTGCGCCGATGCTTCCTGGTTTCCGCTACGGAAACTACAACAACGTAGAGGAGATCAAGAACCTTGTCACCCCAGAGACCGCTGGTGTAATCGTTGAGCCAATCCAGGGCGAGGGTGGAGTCATCGCCGCTACCCCTGAGTTCTTGACCGCTCTCGCAAAGCGCTGCAAGGAGGTCGGCGCCGTTCTCATCTACGACGAGATCCAGTGTGGACTGGCCCGCACCGGAGACTTCTGGGCCCACACCTTTCTCCCAGAGGAGGCTCATCCAGACATCCTCACCACCGCCAAGGCACTCGGAAACGGGTTCCCAATCGGTGCCACCATTGTCTCCAAGGCTGTCGCCGACGCCATGGTGCCAGGCGACCACGGAACCACCTTTGGTGGAAACCCACTTGGAAGCCGTCTTGCCCACTACATCGTCAGCCGCTTGTCGCAGAAGAGCTTGCAGGATGAGGTGAAGGTCAAGGGCACGATATTCATCAACCACTTGAAGAAGCTGCAGGAGAAATACCCAGCTCTTATCGAGGAGATTCGTGGTCGTGGATTGTTGTTGGGTGCTCAGTTGGACAGAGATCCAGCACCTATCATTACTGCTGCGCGTGAAAGGGGTCTGTTGATCATTACGGCTGGTACTAACACTCTGCGTTTCGTCCCACCGTTGACCATCAGTGAGACTGAGATTGAGGAGGGTTTCAGGATCTTGGATGAGGCTATAGATCTGGTTGTGCATGGTGCGAAAATTGAGGGTACACATGGTAAGGTCGTCGAGGCTTGAGTCGACTAGTTATCAGCCAAATTTAGGCCGTGCTGAGTGCCATTTTCTGCATATTAGCGTTTATAGATTCGCATGATTTCCGTAGCTATGAGCTTGAATCAATCACTTTACAATCAGTCATTTCTTTTGAGAATATTGTATTGCATTCAGAGGGCTCGGAGAAGCTGGAAGCATATAAGCTGCCAGTGCGCTCCGCAAAGTTTACCCAAACAGAAAGTGTACAGGGTCCTCGCAGCACAAAGCAAACTGCATTTCAAACTTCCTCAGCGGTCAAATCATTTAAAACCAGTTGACTCGATCAACGTCAGCATGAATCCTTTCGGCGGCTTCCCAGGCGGCTTCCCTGGCGTTGGTATGGGCGGATTCCCCGGAGGGGTTTGATATCCAGGAGGAGGCATGGTTGGCTTTTCAGGATGCTTATCTGGTGGATTTTCCGGTGGAGGAGCATCAGGAGGGGTAGGCTTGGGTCCCGTGCTTTACGCCTGCCGGCAGCTCAGTTGTCAGGGCGCTGACGGGACTCCCATGTACACGATCCTCGACACCGGAGCCTCAGTATCGCTCATGGTGTGGCCCGCGTTGGAAAGCAGTACCGCCGATAGGTGCAAGCCGAAAAAAACCAATACAGCGTAGCGGGTGTTGGGGGCTCTGTAACTCCTTGTGTAGGTCGATTCACGATGACGATCACGGTGCAGATGGGAGATGGACAGAGACATATCAGCGGAGAATGCTGGATTCTGGCTCCCGGGGACCTCTTGCAATGTGATGTTCTGATTGGGTTGCCATTATGAAGCAAAATAAGATGCATATGGCGTTTGGCCCAGGAGAGGATACAGTGGAAATACAGGGTATGAAAGTGTGCGATCAGCATGAGAGTAATAGATGGAGACCGAACGGCGATTGTAGAGGGCACCGATGATAGATCACTTCGTGCTCGTGCCCGGGAGGGCGATGTATGCGCTGGGTAGTCCACCAGTCTAAGGTGTCTTGCTTCTGCAGACGGGCGTCGTGGTATGCGGGTGCTATTTTAGTTCGGACCGGAATTTGAAAACAGTTCACAATAAGCCGCCTATAGGTTTAATTCCACCAGTCTCTTCATCTTCCGCATGCACCTCTGTCAGAGCTCCGTCATCTTCTCGCCATCGCTCCGACCAGGCCGCCGATGCTTTCCGAATATCCGCTTTTGTCTTGGTGTGAGTGTCGTACATCTTATACTGTGTTTTCTCCATCCTGAACCTCCCTAGATGATCAGCCTTCCCACTCCCCGTGTCGAACCCTCTCCATGCCCAACTTCTTAAACTCGCTAACTTGGTCTGCGGTCACTGTAGTCTGCTCGTCGCCGTTTTCGTTAACAATGCTCTGGTGGCAAGCTGGTACGGGGTTCCTGTCCAAGAAGGCGTTCCGGTGTTGGGAAACGCAAAACCTGATAACAACCCATCATAATACTGGCAATCTCTGTATTAAGGCTTCAATTTCTGAGTCGCAGCCCTATCATTCAAGCCAATCATGGACACCCAACATATATATGCCTAAGCATTTCACCGAAACCCCAGACCCTCCAATAGATCTACTCGTCGATTAGCATATGTTCCCTCCAACAACGCCATCATCACCATTCGCTTTCACCACGACTTCATCAACGGCGAAGCCATCATATCAGGGCCTCACTCGAGGTTGCACAAAAGACCAGTAAGATCAAGTACCCCTTTTGGCAGACGCGGATCCGCGGATGATGACGGCTACAATAGTAGCGATCCCAACTTTGTTCCAGAGACCTTGGAGGAGCAGGGGAACCGAAGAATGAAGGAGATGAGGGAGCAATTTGGGATAAATGAGGAGCAGGAGAGAGAAAAATAAAGGAGATGGTTGAGTAACATGAAGTATGCCGAGGGCAGAAAACGATAGCATGTCAGCTGCACTTTCTCATACCGCCCTTGCTGCCCCATCACAACTCCGGGCCCAGATGCACAAACTTGGACCCTGCAAACATGTTTTGCGCTGCACACGTCTATGCGTGCGCGACCCCCAACCTGCGCCACTACGGCCTCCTTTCCCCAAGCTATACAATCGGGGCCCCGTTTTTGTCCAATAGATGGTTGTCTCTCTCGCCTAACTGAATATTCGCAGGTTACATAGCTTTCTGGGTAACCGCCAGCAGAATACAAGTCCCCTGCTTTATATAACACCAAATTCACCAAAGTATCTAAGGTAGCATCGTCCGCTCCATGTTGTGAAGGCAGCTCCCGACTCCAAGAGAGATCTGCTGGTCGCCGCGACTGCTGTGGTCGATGTCTTGGATCCAAGCCAGCGGTCCCGATGCAGTCGTGGAAACGATGGCACAGATGCGCCGTATAGACAATGTGGTTATAAGCCCGTTAGTGTGTGGCAGAGGTAGAGCACGTCGTGTATTTCTGTGTATTCTGTGTATTCTGTATGGCTGATGAGTAAGCGGAAGGGTGACTCGATGACCAGTGAGCTTTCGTCGAGAGTTCGGAATAAATGTTCAAATTGGATATATGCTACCACAAACTACACCTTACCACTCCTATATGCTCTCTTCACCCTATGCACTTCAAGCAGCAGTGAGTTCTGCAATCCTCCTCTCAATCTCCGGCACCTGTCTAAGCTGTAAATCCAACTCCTCCTTCTCATCCTCCAGATTCAAGCGCCTCTTCGCATCCAGCTTCGTAAACACAAACTTGCCATGTCCATCAAACTGCAGAATCCTAGTATGGTATTTCCACAAACTCCTGCGATGGCTGACAGTCATCAAAGTGATGCCTAAGCTCTTCGCAGTCTCGTACATGACTTTTTCGGTCTCGAGCGTCACGGAAGATGTGCATTCGTCCAGGATGGCGTACTTGGGCTTGTGGTAATAGAGGCGTGCCATGGCGACTCGCTGTTGAAGACCGCCGGAGAGAGTCTCGCGCCATTCGGCTTCGGCGTCCCAGCCTTGGGGGTAGGAGTCTACTAGTGATTCGAGGTCGAGGATTCTCAAGATATCGAGGAGATGGGCGTCTTCCACGCCCTTCGCGCGCATCATGCGGACGGAGTCTGGGTAGATGATCTGTTGACGAAGAGAGCCACGGCTGAGGTATGGACGTTGCGGGATGTAGAAGATGTCGCTGAATGGCGGCTTGCGGACTGTGCCACCGTAGACCGGCCAGAGACCACCGAGGATGCGGAAGAGTGAGGATTTGCCACAGCCATTTGGTCCGACGACGAGGAGATGGTCTCCTGGCTTGAGGGAGAAGGAAAGTGCCTTGACGAGAACATCTCCGTTCGGCGAGATGATTGGCACGTCCACAAACTCAATATCCTCGCTTCCCACAACCTTGCCTCTACCGCGCAGCATAGCGGCGTTCTCCTCAGTGCCAGCTGAAGACACAAGCTTCTTCTCGAACTTGCCAGCTTGAATGTCGTCCATCACATCGAGCAGCGACGCAACTCTAGATGCGTAACCTGCTAACTCCATAACCTCCTTGTATGAGAACATTACACGGCCAAAGGCATCAGACGAAGACAACAGCATACGCCTGTTGGTGACAAAGCTCTGTGTCCTGTCTCCCATGGTTGACGATGCTGTTGATCCTGGAATCTTGACGAAAACTGGCACACTACATAATATCAAGCCGAGTGCGCCCCAAACGTACTTCAGCACGTAATCCTCCATGATCCCGTGGTAGAAGCGTTTCCTTAAAATGTAGTTGACGTGCTTGATCAGAGTGAAGTACCCCTTGTCCAGTGTATCCTTCTCAGAGCCGTGGCCAGAGTACAGTGCGACTTCTTCAGAGTAATCAATGAGTCTTGAATGCTCGAAGCGAAACTCCCCCTCCAGACGTGCCTCCTCTGCGACGTATTTTCCGAATGGTGGCGTGAGCATTCTCATGACGTTTGCTGAAAGCTGCACCAAGAGAGACATCATGAACAGACCCTCTCCACCAACATTCTTCGAGAGCGAATAGTTGTATATGACCATATCGAGCACCGGCTTGGCCAAATTTGAATAGAGTTCCGCCAAACTGTTCGAGAACTTCGAAACATCGACCGTGATTAACTGATCGGCATTCTTTATCCTGTCATCAAGTGCTGATATACCGTAAAACGTCATATTAGACAGGTACTTGTCGTGTATATAATTCGTAAGTCGACTCCTGTACTGCAGTGCTAGCCTGCACTGATGGTACGACAACATCGAATTCGTAAATGTTGCTGGGACCGCCACTATCATCCACCACACAATGCCCTTTAAGAAGTCTTTTCCTTTTCCTCTCACCAAGCTGCTAACCAGTCGGCCGTCCAAGTCCGCCACGTATAAACTTAACATCGTCCTGACGATGAGGAAGAAGCTGTGGCTAATGAGTAGTCTCATCTCTGTGCTCTTGTATCCGGGAATAACAATCTTCAACAACCTAAACAGGTTCTTGAAGAACTCCCTGTTCAGCTCAACCTTCCTCTTCTTCTGTGCATTTTCATCGCTGGTGCTTGTTCCTCCTCGTCGCCTTGACTCAGCTTGCCGCAAGGACGCGGCCTTCTGCTCGTTAATAGCATTCCGTATGCGGTTTATCAACGTGATAAAGAGTGTGAGGTAGACCGCTCGAGATATGTTTTTGCGGTGTTTCAAATAGCCAGTTGTAAGTTGGCTTATAATTGACTTGATAGTGCGGTCGCCCATCAGTTTCGACTGGGACGCCATAGTGAGCGCTTCTCAGCGCGTTTTGTCGGGTCCGCGAACCTTGGGAGATGACGTTCAGTTGTTATCAGTATTAACTGGTTTGCGTATGCCGCTGCTAATAGCTAGTATAAATGTTGTATTTGAGTATGTGTAGACACGTTAGGTCGCTGTAATGCTATACCGAGCTCGTTTTACACTTCGGACGCGTGTGTTGTTAATTCCTGTACATCCAAGTCTGGGAGGCTCGGCTTGTGATCAAGAATCCGGGGTAGACAGACGGGGTCCACAACATTCCGCTGTGACATGTGGGAACGCCTTAAGCGCAAGGCACCAAAATCGGCCTTTGGACATAATTTTTGGCCTCGAATTTGCCCCTCCAAGAATTAGTGTCTTATTGCTAAACTACTTTCCGCCTCTTAACAACACCGCTCGTTCTTGATCATTTGACGTTAGCAGACGCAAAAGGAACAAGCAAACAGCACATATCAAATATGTCAGAAAACTTCTACGACGAGGTCGAGATCGAAGACATGACTTACGACCCGATCCTCCAGATCTATCATTACCCATGTCCATGCGGCGATAGATTTGAGATCGGTCTTGCCGACTTGCTTGACGGGGAGGAGATTGGTGTCTGTCCAAGTTGCAGCTTGATGATCAAAGTAATCTATGATGTTGTAAGTAGCACAGAGAAGTCGTTGACAGTATCATAGGCTGATTAGAAATAGGACGACCTCCCACAGCCACCTGCCCCAGGAGCTGTTATTCCTGCTGCTGCTTGAGTGAGATGGGAACTGAAGTATTATATATGAATGAGCGGGAAAAGGGCAGTTGAGAAGAGGTAAAGGGCAACTGGCACCAATACGTGGATGTGAACCACGAATACCGTTGAAGCATATGAGCCGAGCCTGGTCTCAAGGTCGCCCATAACAATGACAGCGCTGGCTTAAAAGACGGAAGCCAAGAAAGGAATAGAGGACGAGGACTAGAGCACATCAAAGACGCGCCCAACATCCTGTACCTGTTTACAAGAGGTAAGATACCTTGGTAGATATGTCGGCCGCTCACCGATACAATATTACCTAATGGGCACGACCGGGACCTTATATAGAAGTGAATGAATGTCATCATTCTTCTATATTGTTTCTTCCTTCTTTGGCGAATTGTACAGGCCGTTGTTGCCCATCCCGTGTGTTCCGTTTCATCCGCTTATTCCGCAGACGCCATATAATCAATGCATCAGCATCAGCATCAGCACCAGCTTCATACTTACAACTGCACGTTGGTCAAGTCAACCCCGACCTCAGTCTCGAGGAGCTGGGTGAGAGTGCTTCCATCTCTGAGGTAAACCCACTCGCCCTTACCACCACCCTCCTTCTGGTTCTGAGACTCGCCCAACATAACCCAGTCGAAACGCTTTGGGCCAGAGATTGGGGAAGAGAGCCAGATCTGCTTGTTCGGTGGCTGCTTGTTAATAACGTACGTGCCGATTGGTGGGAAAACGAGGGTCAAAACGCCAGCCTGTTTGCGTCAGTTAGTTCCGTTGTGAGGTTTGAAAGGGACTTGCTTTGCCGCATGGACTCACGCTGTACTCGACGTCAACGTCCCCGCGGGCCTCCTGAAGCTCCTCCAAGGTAGCGACAAGCTGGTTAATATAGGTGTCGGCGGCCTCGTTGTACTCCTCGTTTGAGAGCTCGGTTGGCGCTGTCACACGAGCCTCTGGCTCAACTTCCTTGGTGGCTGGGCTGTCGGTCTCTGGCATGATGCCCTTGAATGCACCAGAAGTGGCGGTGAAAGCTCTGGATTGCGTTGCGACAATCTTGATGCCATTGGCCGATGCCTTGAAAACCAAATGAGTGGCGAAAGCCCGACTGGTTTGCTGGGACATCGAGAGAACATTGCGCTGGGCCACACGGGCGGCTCTGAGGATGTTGTTGCGGACCATTTTGGATGAATTAGTGAAGTCTGATTGCGATGGAGGATCGGAGTTATGAGATGAATTGCGGTATTTAAAGGTTGTTGTTTGAGGTGTTCCTGGACTGCCGAGAAATGATGCAGTTTGGAGCTTCAAGGTATTGGAGCTACCCCACAATCTGCGAGGCCCTTGTAAGCGGTCGAGATAACGTCGCACGAGTAGCCTCACGGTCTTCCAAACGTAGCCTTGGTCTACTTTATAACTACAACCACCGATTCTGCTTTTCTGCTCACAGAACCAGCAGATAACTTTCAGAGACTCATAATAAACCCGGAATATCTCGGAGTACCACAGAAAATGATCAACGCTGTTCTCGTGTTCAACAATGCAGGCCAACCCAGGTTGACCAAGTTCTATACACAACTGGTTAGTAATTCTTACTCACATTGCGCCAGACAGAGTCTGATACTTTATAGGAAACAAGCGTGCAGCAAAGACTCATTTCGGAAATCTTCACCCTCGTTTCAAATCGTGCGCCCGGGTCTTGCAACTTCCTTCCGCTTCCACCACTCCTCTCATCGCAGTCTACTCCGAACCACGCCGCATCTACAACTCCATCAAACGATGTCCCATCCCTGGTTACATACAGACACTACGCCACCCTCTACTTCATTATAATATCTACATCAACCGAGTCGCCGTTAGCACTGATAGATCTCATTCAAGTATATGTCGAAGCTCTCGACAAGTTGTTTGAGAATGTCTGCGAGCTCGACTTGATCTTCAACTTCGAGACGCTACATGCTACCCTTAGCGAGATGATAGTGGGAGGAGTGGTCGTAGAGACTGGTCTGGATAAGGTTGTACAAGGTGTGCTAAGTCAGGGGAAGATCCCAAGGCGGCCAGTGAACGAGGGGAACAGAGGGCTAGGAGGTGGATTTGCAGCGTGGGCAGGTCGGTGAACGGCTTCATGAGATGGAAATTCTCATTGTATAAACGCCATGCTAAAAGATGGCCGCAGTTCGGAAATCGTGATAAGGCAGTGCGCGGCATCCATCTACCTCGCACCAGAACAGAATGGCACGAAAGGGACACAGAGCCAGACGAAACCACCCGACAGGTCTTCGTAGTATAGGAAAGCTGCGTGGTTGATCCCTCTCACATCAAGAGAAGGGAGTCTATTGTGCCAAGATATAAACTCCATGTGGTATCCATTAAATCCTGCCGCCCATGCTCATAACTCCGTCGCCATGCCAATTCGAGCATAATGTATGATTACTTGCGTCCACCAAAGGCACCAATGGCCATGTTGCTCTCGTCAATGCGTTTCTGAACTCGTTCCGGGTCTCTGGCTGCATAGCCTGTGAGGTCTCTGAATGCGCCGCGAATCTGTAACTGGTTAGCACTTGGAATAGAATAAATTCCGGGAGGCTTACGGCCTGAAAAGGCTCGTTCTCTTGCTGCCAATCTGCGAATAGAACACCCCAAACAACGACAACTAAGACTAATTAGCAATGGGTGCCATGGCCCAGACACGCCTATTCTTACAGCTTATTGTGCCAATCTGCGCAATCTTCGTGAACTTCGTCCATCCTGGTCTTGCCCACGCAAGCTTACTTCTCCTTCTGTAGCGGCGCTCTAGCTTGAACTGATCTTTTGGCGACAGGCTCTTGAAATCTGGAGGCCATGATCTCTTCGCCCTGTACGGGTTTGTGTCAATGTAAGATGGCTCTTTTTCGAGAGCTTGGAGAATTGGCGACGAAAACATGATGAGTGAGGTCTGATGCGACTCAGTTCGCGTCTTGGGAATCAACCTTGATGGACCTGAAATATTTGACGCACGGACCACGTGGCACGATGGCCCGCATTTTGACGCGGGGAGCGCAACGCCAAATTTAGTGAGCCTGTCACTGAAGCTGCCCCTCAGTTTAAACTTTTGTCGCAACAACTTGCAAATAGCACAGAATAGAATCTGACAAGCGCTGTCGGATTTGTTCTCACTAGACGCAAACATGGCATCTGACGCTGTCGCAAAGACTTTGGAGGACCTCCATGTCTCCAAGACCAAGGAGTTGAAGGGTGTAAGTGGGGTAATCCTCTACTCTAAAGCGCAATGCTGACTGGTTACGAAGACTGAGAAGAGAGACAAGCTCATCGCCATCGAGAAGAAGTACCAGCAGAAGTGGCAGCAGGATGGCATCTTCCAGCCAGATGCTCCATCTATCCAGGAAATCCCAATGGGATCGCAAACGCCAGACGAGATTAGAGAGAAGCAGCCAAAGTTCTTCGGAACCATGGCCTACCCATACATGAACGGTACCCTTCACGCCGGCCATAGTTTCTCTGTCTCCAAGATCGAATTCACCGCAGGATGGGCACGCATGCAGGGCAAGAAGGCCCTCTTCCCTATGGGATTTCACTGCACCGGTATGCCAATTAAGGCCTGTGCTGACAAGCTTGTCAATGAGATCAAGCTCTTCGGCAAGGACTTCTCCGGCTACACTGAGGACGATGCTGCGGACGATAAGGCAAAGGAGGTCACCCCACCAGCACCAACGTCTGCTCGCGAGGATGTCACCAAGTTTACTGCGAAGAAGGGCAAGGCAGCCGCTAAGACTGTCAAGATGAAGTACCAGTTCCAAATTATGCGCGCCCAGGGTATTCCGAACGAGACTATCCACGAGTTCGCCAACCCAGACCACTGGCTCGAGTACTTTCCACCTCTCTGCCAGAGAGATCTTACCGATTTCGGATGCAGAATCGATTGGAGACGTTCCATGGTCACCACTGACGCCAACCCATACTACGATGCCTTCATCAGATGGCAGATGAACCGTCTTAAGGAGTTGAAAAAGATCAAGTACGGAAAGCGTTATACTATCTACTCGCCAAAGGACGGACAGCCATGTATGGACCACGACCGTAGTGAGGGAGAGGCAGTTGGACCACAGGAGTACACCGCACTCAAGCTGGAGGTTAAGCAGTGGGCTGAGGCGGCCAAGAAGGCTGTTGACGGAAAGGTCCCCCCCGGTGCTAAGGTCTTCTTCGTCCCAGCTACCCTCAGGCCAGAGACCATGTACGGACAGACCTGCTGTTTCGTTGGTCCAAAGATTACCTACGGTGTCTTCAAGGTCTCCGAGAAGGAGTACTTCGTCATCACCGACAGAGCTGCCACCAACATGGCATACCAGGGAGTCTTCCCAGAGAACGGCAAGTGCGAGAAGGTTGCTGAGTTCCTCGGCGCCGACTGCGTTGGCACTCTTGTTAACGCCCCACTTTCCGTACACAAGGAGGGTGTTTACATTCTCCCTATGGAGACTGTCCTTGCCACCAAGGGTACCGGTGTTGTCACCTCTGTGCCATCTGATTCTCCAGATGACTACGCCACTGTCCAGGATTTGGCCAAGAAGGCTGATTATTACGGCATCAAGAAGGAGTGGGCCGAGAAGGAGATTATCCCAATCATCAAGACTCCATCTTACGGTGACTTGACTGCTCCATTTCTCTGCAAGAAGCTCAAGATTGCTTCGCCAAAGGACACCAAACAGCTCGAGGAGGCCAAGGAGCTTGCTTACAAGGAGGGTTTCTACCAGGGTATCATGGTCCATGGTGACTTCACTGGTGAAAAGGTTGAGGATGCGAAGCCAAAGGTTCGTGCTCAGCTCTTCGAGTCCGGTCTTGGTTTCGCATATTCTGAGCCAGAGAAGCGCGTCGTTTCCAGATCTGGAGATATCTGCTGCGTCGCATTGATGGACCAATGGTATTTGGATTACGGAGAAGAGTCTTGGAAGCAGCAGGCTCTCAAGCACGTCGACAACGCCGACGGAAAGGGTCTTGAGACTTACTCTCAGGAGACCAAGAACGGTTTCGAGGGTGTCCTCAATTGGCTCAACCAGTGGGCTTGCGCTCGTTCCTTCGGTCTTGGTTCCAGACTTCCATGGGATCCTCAATTCTTGGTTGAATCCCTGTCCGATTCTACCATCTATATGGCTTACTACACTGTTGCCCACCTTCTCCACGGTGACATTTTCGGTAAGACTCCTGGTCTTTTGGGCGACCTCAAGCCAGAGCAGATGACCGATGAGGTGTGGGATTACATCTTCGCCCGCCGCCAGGTTGGTGATGATGTTCTTGCCAGCAAGATCTCCCAGGACAAGCTCGACACCATGCGCAGAGAGTTTGAGTACTGGTACCCATTGGATCTCCGTGTCTCTGGAAAGGACCTCATTCCTAACCACTTGACCTTCTTCCTCTACATTCACATCGCCCTTTTTCCACCAAACTACTGGCCAAAGGGAGTCCGTGCTAACGGCCACTTGATGTTGAACGGTGAGAAGATGTCCAAGTCTACTGGTAACTTCATGACTCTCGAAGAGATGGTCAAGAAGTACGGAGCTGATGCTTCCCGTATCGCTCTTGCGGATGCAGGTGACGGAGTTGCTGATGCCAACTTCGAGGAAGATGTCGCTGATAACAACGTCCTCCGTCTCTACACTCTCCGCGAGTGGACTGAGGAGCAAGTTAAGGAGCAAGATTCTCTCCGCACTGGTGAGTTGAACGACTTCCTGGACCGTCTTTTCGACAACGAGATGAACGCTGTTGCTCGCGAGGCTAAGCAGCACTACGATGATACCAACTACAAGTTGGCCCTCAAGTCTGCTCTCTACGATTTCACTGCTGCCCGTGATTTCTACCGTGAGGCTTGCACTGCCGCTGGTATCAAGATGCACAAGGATCTCATCTTCAAGTACATTGAGTACCAGGCTCTTCTCCTCGCTGTCATTGCACCACATTGGTCCGAGTACATATGGCTCGAGGTTCTCGGCAAGCCAAATTCCATTCAGTTCGCCATCTTCCCAGATGTCGCCGCCCCGGACGCTGGTCTCTCCGCCATGCGCGACTACGTTCGCAACACGTCCTCCAACATCACTTCTGCCGAGGCTGCTCAGCAGAAGCGTAAGGCTAAAGGCAAGGATATCAACTTTGACCCAAAGCTCCCAAAGAAGCTTACCATCTTCGCTGCCATGAGCTTCCCATCGTGGCAGGAGAAGTACATCGATCTCGTCCGCGACAACTTCGATGCTGCTACCAGGACTGTTAATGATAAGGCCATGACTCCTCAGATTGCCAAGATGGGCGAGATGAAGAAGGCTATGCCTTTCGTTCAGGGTCTTAAGAAGAGACTTGTGACTGGTGAGAACCCATCTACTGTCTTCGACCGCAAGTTGGCTTTTGATGAGGTTGATACCCTTACTAAGATGGTTGCTGGTCTCAAGAAGGCTGCTGGCCTTAAGGTCGTCGATATTGTTGAGGTTGCTGAGGGTGGTGCTTCCGGTGTCCTTGTTGGTGGTGGACCGGTTGAGTCTCTGCCACAGCCGGCTGTTACTGCCGTGCCAGGTGTGCCAACTTTTCACTTTGAGAATGTTGAGTAGATAAGAGGATGTCTAAATGTAGAATGCCAGATCAGGTAGAGTGATCATATTATGAAAAGAAAAGCCCTATACCGTAAGCATTTATGAAACAAACAGACCATGTCCAAACTCTCTTTCCAACTACGATAATGTTACATGTGCATAACTTGGCAGCCATAATTCCTCGCCTCCAAGTACCAGTTGTTACCGCAATCGCAAAGGTTATCAGTTGGGTGGCAGTTAGGCGAGCTTTCAGCGAACCTCAGCTAAATTCCAAAGCGAAAGTTCCGATTGCTTCTAGCATAAGCGCCAGTGAATTTTCCGTTCCCATCCACCTGAAACCAGGCGCAGTGGTTGTCGATGAACTTCATGAATGATGTTCTGCCGTTGGCCCTGCCGCGACAGGTGCAGATCCGTTTCCCATTGTCGACAAGTTTGGCGTCCACATCTCCGACCCAGCTGCCACCGCCAGGGCAGGTACGTAAGTACGTGCCTGGGAGGGCGAGACAGCTGAGAGTGGCAGGGACGAGACAGAGGTAGGCGAGGATGGCGAAGAGCTTCATCGTCGTGTGCGTGTGAGCGGTAGCGTGGTCTTTGAGCATGTGTTAGTGAGCCAACGAGTTCATAACAGCAAAAGAGGATCTGCTAAGAAGATGCTACCGACCTTGTAAAGACTTACGTATTTCCATGTATACTCTGCTTGGGTTTCTTGGTATTCTCTGATGAGGAGACGGTGAAGGTGGCTGAGGATAATTACACGCGACATTCGGCGCCTTATGTAGTGCTTATCCTCTATAGATACCTTCTTTAGCAGACTCGAAGTCGGGCTCATGTCTATCACAATTGACGCTGTGATAGCTGCGTTGGCTTTTTCATGAAACCGAAGGATCGCATGCCGCACGTAGAATGTGGTTGAGAATCCCCGAAGTCGAGCTCCCAGGGGCCGTGCAGGAAGGCCGCTGTATAAGGTCTGCCCTACAATATCGATATATCGCAACCTGTCATATTACTCAGACGCGGAGTGCATATTTTCAATAACATGCTTTAAATTTGCGCGCAGGTTGGCGTAGTTGTGCGACACGATCCTGAAGGTAGCCCCGAATAGAGTCTCAATAGGCAATATGTCGCCAAGCTATCTCTTCTACCCGGGCGCGTCGAAAGTTTGAACAAGGTCTACTCACCAGAAGATTCGGCGGCTTGATTGTAATGCTTCTAAATAGAACATAGTATCATGTTCATTCGCTGACTTCTACGGGCAATTTTGAAGTGTGCCATCATAACCTACGCTACCATCCACAGAAAGAACGCCTGATTATGCCCCAATTTTTCGTCTCTCATTTATACTTTTAGTTTTCGTCAAAGTGTCCACTCTGCCTGTCATCCAAAATCTTCCTCCTCCGATCCGCTGCACACATTGAGTGATTTACTCGGTTGGAGCGTGCGTGAACAAGAAAGACACACTCTCTCCGTTGTGCGTTCTCCTGATCGCCTCAGCCAAGGTTGGAGAGACATCAATAGTCTCAAGCTTCGGGCACATCTCCTGCTTGCCCTGCATTGGCACTGTGTTTGTGGCGACAACTCTGCTCAACTGCGACTTGTTGATGATCTCGCATGCCTTTCCAGAGAAGATCCCGTGGGTGACCAATGCAACAACCTCCTTTGCGCCATGTGCCTTCACGGTCTCGGCAGCCTTGGCCAAGGTACCGCAAGTATCAGCCATATCGTCGACAAGGATGGCGATCTTGCCAGAGACATCGCCGACGAGGACCATGCGGGAGACCTCGTTAGGACGAGCGCGCTCCTTGTGGATGAGGGCGAACTGGAGATCGAGACGGTCGGCAATGGAAGTGGCACGCTTGGCTCCACCCGCATCTGGAGAAACGATAACGCAGTTCTTGACATCGAGGTTCTCTCGGATCCATCTGAGGGTCGATGGCTCGGCATAGAGGTTGTCAACTGGGACGTTGAAGAAGCCCTGAATCTGGGAAGCGTGAAGGTCCATGGTGATAACGTGGTTGCAGCCGGCGGTCTGGAGCATATTTGCGATCAACTTGGCCGAGATTGGAGCGCGGGACTTGTCTTTCTTGTCCTGGCGCGCGTATGGGAAGTTTGGAATGACGGCGGTGATGCGACGGGCCGAGGCAGTCTTACAAGCATTGATCATGATGAGGAGCTCCATGAGACCATCGTTGATCTCTCCTGGAGCGGTAGACTGGAGGATGAAGACTATTGTATTGTTAGTTCGAACTCGGCCCAATGGAAGCATGCGCATGGAGAGAGCAAACATACCATCCTCATCACGAACGGACTCGCCGATTGTGACAGAGGTCTCCTGGTTGGAGTAGTTCAAGCTCAAGGTCTTTGCGAGCTCAATACCGAGGCTGCCTGCAGTCAGCTCCTGGACTTTCTCTCAAGCATCCACGAGTCTTCTCACCGGTCAGCAACCAGCTTGGCGAGTTCCGGGTGACTGTTGCCGGTCAACAACTTGATGGAGTTGGTGGCCATTGTGTATGTGTGGTGTGTATGAGATGGAATGTCGAGTTATATGTCGGGTCAATGAAGACTACAAGGTACTCGAAACTTTTGCAAGTTGTATGGATATCGCGATTACTCGGGATAGATAATGAAAGATGAACTCCAATTGACGAATAAGGCTGCGATGTGGGGTTGGACAAACTCGAAGTCAAAAATGAGGCTGCGCGGGATCAAAAGTTTATCGGGGTCGCTTTAGCGCCCGAACTTCGCCCGTTCAAATCGACGAGGTCCGTGTTTCCTTCTTTGTCAAAGGCTTGAACGTGATTTTGAAGGCTTTCAAACTAGCGTTAAGAGCGATCTTAAACCAACTAGTTTAAGGCCTTTTCAGCTGCTAGAAAACTGGGGCTTTCGAAATGTCACAAAAGAGGATGCTTTATTTTTGTCACAATGCATTGTAGTCGTAGGAAGCAATTTTTAAGTGAGAAGGCCAGGTATAATTCGTAATACTTTTTGCCATGAATATCTAAGTGCCCTGTAGATCGCCTGATCTCACGACAAGTCGTGATGCCAACTCTCATACATGGAGCTTGTTCTTCGAATAGCTCATCTCTGACCTACCTCACCTCAAACCGGATGCGCAAAGGCGATTTATGCCTTTGCCATGGAGGAGGCACGGCGCTTGCGGATATCGGCCTTGGCGGCCTTTGCCTCGTGAACGCGCTTGGCAAGGAGAGCGGCGTACTCAGACTAGAAAACAATCAGTAAATTGGTCGTGTGATGTGGTCAAGAGTTAACGTACAGCAGCATCCTTGGTCTTCTCGGCGTTGCGACGCTTGAGGGCGACGCGGTGACGCTTGTGCTGGAGACGCTGTGGAGTAACGAGACGCTGGATCTTTGGCGCCTTGGTGTATGGCTTCTTGCCCTCACCCTTTGGCTGAACCTCGCGGCGGATGACGAACTTGCGGACCTGCGGGACTCCTGTCAGTATTTTACCTCTCACTCTCTACCGCTTTTCAGCGGTAGGCGACGAAGATGTAACGTACATCATCATCCTTGGTGAGGCCAAAGAACTTGCGGATCTTGGTGGCACGCTTTGGACCAAGACGCTTTGGGTGGACAGTGTCGGTGACACCTGGGATGTCCTGCTCGCCCTGCTTGACGATGGAGAGAGCGAGGACGGAGAGGTCCATGGCAACGATGCATCCGCGAACGGACTTACGCTTGCGCTCGCCGGTGCGGCGTGGGCGGTAGCAGGAGTGTCCGTCAGAGAGGAGAAGGCGGACACGGGTTGGGTGCATAACTCCCTGCTTCATTGGGAAACCCTGCTTGTCGTTGCCTCCAGTGATCTTGAAGACGTAGCCCTTGAACTCATCACCAACGGAGTCACCTGGGACCTCAGCGCCCATGCGCTTCTCCATGAAGACACGGAGCTTGCGCTCGTCCTCAATCTCGATCAGCTTCTGGGAGCCATTGGCTGGCTAATAAAACCGTCAGTATTTCGTTCCGGAGCGACATTTTTGGTGCGATTGAATCGCGAGAATAGGCGGCGCGTACGTAGGAGATGTTAAGCTTCATGGTCGGCTAAAGACTTGTCGTACGAGGCCGGTTTGTTGTTGGTGAGGTCGCGATCTACCAAAAGAACAAAGTCGGGGAAATCACCAAAATTCTGTGTGTGCTGGATTTCGGCGCTAGCGGGTCCTGGTAAGCGAAAGGCTGTCGTCCAATTTGGCGTGTAGGGCCAGGCCGAAAGAAGCAAAGCCTGACAGGCGAGCATGACTAAACAATAATTTCAGCCAACTACAGCTCAGCTGAACGTTGGGCCGGGTACACCAATATCAGTATGTCTGCGCTTGAAGTACAAAAGCACAAAAGAAATTTATACTAGTACGACAATATTAGAGACGGCTTTCTGATTCCTCTACTAATACATAATAAATGATCAAAGAGCTTCCACATTTTCAAGTAAATACCAAGCTTGGCCATCGAATCACATTGTTTGCCCCGGCGACGCGACTTGCCCTTCTCGCCCGTTTGCAGGCCCAACCCTGACAGTACATCTGCCTACATCATGTCTTTCATACCCATTCACCCACCGTCGAGCTCTCGTAGTAACGCCTTGTTAAATCCGCTTCCAACGCTTCTGCAAACTCCATCTGGCCTTGCACTTCTCGAACTCCAAGGCACCATCAACCTGCCATCTCGTGACGAGGACGAGGAAGACGACGACACACCCACTTCTTCCAAAACATACGAGACATCCATCGGCCGGCTAGTTTTTCCAGAATATGTCGAAGGCGCAGAAGATGGGGCATGGATGAAGCGGATGCATCTTTATGTCGGCAAGCATCAGAGGTTACCTGGGGAAGTCAAGAAGTTGGGGAAGGCGCTCGCAATTATGCGGAAGAAAAGGAATACAGAAGAAGGAAATGACAATGGCGACGAGTTGGAAATTGTCGAGATTGTAAAGTGGAAAATCATTTTCAGTCATCGTCCGGAACCGGTTGGTGACGACGAGGAGGTTTGAGGTGCAGTTTGCTTTGCTGAGCCCAATGGGTATTTATCACACTCTTTCGTGGAAGAAAAATGTTCTCAGCATCTTCGGCCAATGTCACCAGATATCGGCATCCGGATGTGTCGTGGAAGGAAGTTCAGCTGAGCACACGGATTCTGGTAATGGCACGACAAGTTCGACAACTGGTCGGCGTCCAAGCACATAGTTTGGATCGCTTTTGTCAAGTTCACAATAGTCAGCCGAAGATACGACTGTAGCCATCTTAAAAAGGTTCTGGCTTATCATCGATGGAGCTAGCAGAGTACTCCATACGCAGAATGAGGTTGAAAACAAAACGCTTCCAATCAGCAATATCAACCACTACTTTACTCTTTGTCAATCAAACGCCGAGTGTCTGCTGGGGAAGCTTGCAAGCGGAAACATCAGAATCCTGAAGGTGTTTGCACCAAGCCGTGCTCCTGACTGGAGCACTGTTATGTGGCTGGTATGGAGTAAGCCGCCCGGGGTCGGCAAATCGCTGCATGTCTCCGATTGTAATCGATTCGCAGCGTTTCGGATAAGAATAACACTAACTCTTCAGCCCGACAAGAACTATGTCATGTCTATAGGCACACTCAAAAGTTTTTTCTCCTCGAGTGACGGGTTCGGCTAGAAGCGCATTACAAAAGTATTACTTCGCCGCACAAAATAAGAGACCCAAAACTCATGTGCGTCAGGCCATCTGCAAGACTTAAACGGCCACAGTTAGATGTGAATATGGAGGGTTGCGTCGTTCGTATACATGTGCAGATACAAGCAGCATAAACCGAGTGCCTTGGCCCATTCCCCAGTTTTAGGGGACTCGCATGTTGTCCACTCCCACTCAGTTTCTCCAGTATTAATTCTCAGCACGAGCAGCCTATACACAAAGGATTGCGGTCCGCTGAAGTGGTGCGATGGGCATTGAACCTGGGGTGGCCTTATGGAATTGGTTAGCTCTGCTGTTGTCTGTATGCAAGCCGTAGATCAATCGAAACCGACGTTGAGGATATTCTCGCACGATCCCGAGAGAATTGACCTGTGAGAACCACTTGGACAATGCCCTATTCTTAATCCTTTGTGCATCCTTATGTGTCTTTCAGGCTGAGAGACCAGATCCGGGGGGAAGGTACGAGTACTGCTCTTTGGCTCGCCTCACTTCGATGAGACCCACCGGCTCTGGTCTAAGAACGACAAAGTCTCCTCTAGTGTGCTGGCATAAAGGGAACTAGCCAACAGCTCTTACCGGCAGATGCTAACCATTTGTCCATTTGTCCATTTGTCGAACAGAAGCTACCAGGGACGTTCCGCGAGGATAAGAATAGGTCATTGGCAAACCCAATGCCATAAATGCATAGATGATCTAGTATTAAGAAACCTAGGGAATGCCCTTCGGGTAAGCAAGCTGACATGTTGATACAACCGATTCTTTTGACGGCTAGTTTGTTAAATCGATCTGAAGTCCATGTAGAGAACTGCTGTTGGCTGTCGGAAGACATGGTGCAGACTGGGCTCTTAGCAGCAATATCGTGAGGAGAATATAGGAGTCAACGCGGTAAAACTAATTGGTATGGGACGCCGAACACGAGGGTGGCCGCGTCAGGAACTCGGGAAGATCCCAATCTCTGTTAAATACGAAATGTGTGCTTCATTGGTTTCAAATTACTTAGATCTATTCACTACATCGCCAATCCCCCGCTATCCCTCTGCCTAGGCTCCCCAGCCGCCTCAAACGTCCCATTCCCCAACACCCTAATCCCCTGCACCGAGCTCAACACCTGGTTCGTCCACGTAACATTATGACCCCTCCCCCTCATATACTCCGTCGTCCGATTATCAAACGTCTCCTCAAACACTACCTGCGCCGGCAGCAATTGATCATGCAATCTCGGCGCCTTCAATGCTTCCGGCATACTCATATTATGATCCAGCACATGCCACAGCGCCTGGATTGTCGCGGTGATGATGCGAGACCCCCCTGCGGCACCAGTGGAGACGTAGAGGGAGCCGTCTGGCCGCTCTACGATGACGGGTGTTATGGAGGAGAGGGGTCGCTTGCCGGGACGGATAAAATTGTTTGGAGAGGGCTCGAAACCGAATGCGTTCGAGACGCGGGGGATGGAAAAATCGTTCATTTCGTTGTTCATGATAATCCCTGTTTCGGTGACCATGAGTTGGGAGCCAAAGATGAGGTTTATGGTTGTGGTGAGCGTGACGGAGAGGCCTGATGCGTCGGCTGTCACGATGTGAGAGGTGCCGTGGTGCTCAGGTGTGGTGAGGTTTTGGGGGTTGTAGTCGGTGTGGTTGAGGGTGTGTTTGTCGGAGATCTTGCTTCGTACCCAGTCGGTGTAGTTGGTGCTTAGGAGGTTGGATACCAATGCATCTGTGCCGTCCACAAACTCGGGGTCTCCAAGCTCGTTGTGGCCAGCATAGGCAAACTTGATGGCCTCATCTAACCTGTGGGTGTTGAGATGCAATGCGTCTTCATTCTCGATATCGTAGGACTCATAGCCTTCGATGGTCTTCAGAGTGCTGAGTGTCACCGCACCGCTGCTGGGAGCACCTGTCGACCACAGATTATAGCCGCGATAATTAATACTAACTGGTTCCCGAATCGAGATATTGTAAGACGCCATGTCGTCCAATGTCAAGGTACCATTGTCGGCACGCACGGCTCTAACCATAGTTTCTGCTATTGGACCTTCGTAAAAGACGCTTGCGCCTTTACGGGCAACGTGCTGCAGAACCTTGGCATATCTTTTGCGGTAGATCGTGTCTCCAACCTGGAGGAGCCTACCATTAGGGGCAAAGTCTTCTGCCCAGCTAGGGTCTTCTACCAAGAAGTTGGATTTTGAGAACATCGGCGCAGTCATAGCTTTGTACAAGTCTTCATTCACCCTGAACCCTTTTTCTGCGATCCTGGCAGCCGGCATAACAACCTTGACCCATGGCAATTTCTACTCCGTGTTAGCAAAGATGACAATCAGTTCCAATAGGTGAAAACTCACCCCGTACTTTCGATGCAGATACTCCAACCCCCTCAACTCACCCGGAACACCACTCGCCAACCCACCAAGAATACTCCCCATCTGGTTCCCCTGATACATCTCCTCATGCGCAGCAGCCGGTGCCGTTTCCCGAAAGTCTATCGACTCATACTCCCCGTCTTCGCCTCTTACTAGCATGAATCCACCTCCACCGATGCCGCTGTGATACATGGCTACGACTCCGACACAAAGTGTCGTGCCTACCATGGCATCCGCGGCATTTCCCTAGTTTGGTGTTAGTAAATGGAATGAAGAGATCGAATAATTACTTACACCTCGCCGCATCAAATCGATACCGATACTGCTACATATTGAGCTCTCACTTGCGACGGCACCTCGTGTGTCGTCACGAGAAAGGAAGACCTCAGCCGGTGCGGCGTAAGCAAGCGAAAGTAGTGGAAGAAGCAAAAATGCCCATTTTGATGTTTTTATGCCATAAGAGACATGACTGCCACCTATTTACTGTCAGGAAATGCCAGATTATGTCGTGGGATAAACTAATATCGCGAGATTAACTTACCTGAGTACATAGGATCTACGATTTACACAACGCCACAGTGCCACGCCAACTGGTTGTCTGCGGGAAGTTTCTGCAAACTAAAAATCCAGTGACCACAAAAACTGGTTAAAGGCAGATCCTGAAATCCTAGATATGAAGAGGCGACCACACAACAGCCAGCTAAGAGAATGATGAAGAATGCAATACTTGGAGCGGCCTGTTGACGATGCTGGTCATGAGCCGGTACGAGTACCGTGGTTGGTGGCGTCGCTTATCGATCGGCACCTTATCTAACTAACCACTTGACATCGCGCTGCCAAGCATGCCGAAAAAGAAAAGCCGTCGCATGGCAAGCATATACACTCAACGTGAACAATAAAACGTCAGATTGAGGCTCAAAAAATACATCGCAAGTATTTTCCGCTAAAATTTACCGGTACTGTTACCCTTTATCTCGTAATTTGATGGCTGTGGCGCACCCGAGAGGCTAGCCTATCCATTTCCAGCCACAGCTCTTCACTACCATGCGGCTATCAGCGCCAATATCCCATACCACACGACGATGTGAGTTCGTGATGCAGATAAAAATGGCCTTGATTGCATGAGGCTGTGAGCAGTCTCTAGATTCTTAAGGGAATATAGTAATACTCGTTATGCCTTACAAGGCTTGAAAAAAACGAGCGTGCTTCTTGCAGTTTGAAACTTGGCCTCGACCACCCTTCTTCTATTCTACCCGCTTGCGTTTGTGTACATGGCGGCAGCCTCAATTATTCAACTCTATCCATCTCCTGCGCTCTGTATGTATCACCAATCTGGCATTTCTCGAGTTTACGAGCGTGCTTCCAGCCTCAGTGTTACATTGTGGTGATGGCTTTTGTAGCACAACACCCTGCGTGCCACAGTAAGACGCTCGTTCCTTGACCAGAAATAACAATCCCTCGTGGCTTATAAGACTTGCTTGGCACTGTCGTGTTTCAAGCTCGGCAGCGAGATGAGGTGATAACCTGGCGCGATTCTAAGACGCAGACTGAGACCCCAGGATAGGCGCCTAGTGGAAGCCTGGCGCCGTGGTACACCCTCGGCCTGTTGACACTGAAACAACTTGTTTTGAAGTCTACTCTTCGCGTACGGCGTGGTCTCCAAGAGCTCATGTTTGTCGTGCTCGTACGATTCCCATTAAATTCCATCTCGCCCAACGTCGGAAGATGTTTCGAAACACACCAACTGTCTTACATCCAACCGTCGATCAAGCGATTCACCAGCGACTTACCGAACGGCCCCGTGCATGAGTCAAATAATCGAGACCAGTTACACTGGGACTGTCCCACCGCGCAAGCGAAGACACAAGCCGCGGTCTCATTTCGGTGACACAAAACGAGTTAGAAGTGTGCACATGCAAAACGGATTCACTGCGTCGATAATCTGCGATGCAGGCCAAAGCGTCACAGATGGTGGCACCGTGACACAGAGCTTATTCCGAGAGTCCAAAAGTCACAGATTGGCATTTGCAGTGGTCGTTCATCGCGAATCAAGCACTTGATATCGAATAGACGTGCAGGTCGAAGCCTCAAAATCAAACAATATCTTTTATTGTAGCAGACAAGAATACTAAACGTCTGTCATCGTCCCATAACACCTTCCACCTTTCACAGTCATAACACTTAACACTGTAACCCCTTGCCATGAATTCATTTGCAAAAAGCCACCACCAAAAGCGACTTTTGACAAAAAGACCGCGAAATAGAAGAACAGCACCTTCCCCCCCCCGGCCAAACACTGATATAGACATACTCCGTCATCGATACATGTACTTCCTTCATAACACCTATTGTGGACTCTCAATCTTCGGCTGTCCCGGTCTGGTTGGAGAACCAGCCGTGGCTGCTGCTGCTGGAGCAGGCTTCTCCTTCTCATCCCCAGACTCGTCATAATTCTCATCAACATCCATCTTCCTTGCCGCTCTCTCAGCCCTCTCCGGCTCACCCGAAGACGTTGACTGCGGAAGTGGCGGTGCGTGACTTTGCGACGGGCTTCTCTTCCTCTCCTGGACAGCTGGTGGAAGGGCTTGATGGTGCATACTTCCAAACGGTCTTGGGCTGCGTCTATCCTCCTGCTTATCCTCCTGTTTATGCTCAACTGGTGCAGCAGGCGGAGCAGGTGGTGGAGGAAGGTTCTCACGAACAGGTGTGTTAACGCTTTGCATAGGTGGTAACTGTTGTGGCGCACCATGGCTTGGTGGATGATGAGCAGCCTCAGACGGGTGATAGTTCTCATTGGCACGACGCAGCTCTTCAGCCCTACGAGCCTCGGAGGAACTGCGACGGAAATCACCACGTGGCGGAGTGGATGGGCGGCGATGATGCAAATCTCCCATGCGCTGGTGGTTCTCCTCCGTCGCAGGCTTCTTCTGTGGCGTCTCGTCCTCCCACTCACGCATACGCTTTGGTCCCACAAATGGAGTGCCCGTGTTGTTCCTCTCTGTCGCTGCTGCCTCGGCCGCGACAAGAGCAGCCTGTGGCGGTGGAGCTCCACCAGCGATACCATGCTGTGGAGTCTCTGGGTGAGGGTGGTAAGGCTGGTGGTGGTATGGCGCCGATGGCGAAGTCATCCTGTTATCGACGATTGGCCTGACTTCTGAGCGTGGGCTGTTGCCTCTGCCGTAAGGTGGCATTAGGCCCTGGCCCGGTGGAGGTGGAGGACCAGGCATTCCGTTAGGTGCTGGTGGCAGAACATTACTTTGCTGTGCGCCGTAGTTTGGGTTCATAACACGTTGGGGGCCGCCAGGTGGACCTTGCAATTGTTGGGCTTGTTGCTGGGCTTGTTGCTGAGCTTGTTGCTGCTGCTGGGCTTGTTGTTGCTGGACTTGTTGCTGGACTTGTTGTTGCTGGGCTTGTTGCTGCTGCTGGGCTTGTTGTTGCTGGACTTGTTGCTGGACTTGTTGCTGGACTTGTTGTTGCTGGGCTTGTTGTTGCTGGGCTTGTTGCTGTTGTAACTGCTGTTGTAGCTGCTGTTGCTGTTGCTGCTGTTGTTGCTGCTGCGGTGGCGGTGGTGGCGGACCTTGTTGTGGAGGGTATAGGCCAGGACCTTGATGATGATCACGCGGTGGAGAAGGACCGTGATATGGTGGTCCGCCATAACGAAGAGGCTCAGCGTAAGGACGCATCTGCTCCTGCCTTGGGCTTGGATGACGCAGTGGCTGCTGTGGTGGTCCACGAGGATCGCGATCATCAAACTGCTGCTGAGGGAGCTGCGATGGCATGTTGATATCTGCCAATCTGTTGGCCTGGTTATAAGGAGCTTGAGGCGCTCCAGCTGGTGGGCCAGGTGGACCTGGCTGTGGCTGCGCAGGGGCTCCCCATTGAGGCCCTGGTGGTCCGACGGCGCCGGTTGGCTGGTAGGCATTAGGATGGACATCCTGTGGAACTGGAGCGTTGTTTGCCGCGGGAGCTCCAGCAGGTGGTCCGTTTCTGAGAAGGTTCAGGCGAGCCTTGATATGAATGTTATTTGGATCCAGCTCTGCAGCGCGCTGGTAGGCATCCAATGCATCATTGATCTGATTGTTGCAGGACTCGTACTGCGTAACTGGTTAGCACAAGTCTGAGACAAAACCGGCATTTTGTAAGACGAGCAAACTCACCAAAGTTCCCAGGTCGTACCAGACTTCGGAGATGTACGGGTTGAGGCGTATCGCCCGGGAGTATGCATCGAGTGCATCTCGGTACTGGTTGATCTGGTAATACAAGACACCAATCGAGCACCAGAAGGTCGGGTTCCGTCCGTCGCGGTACACAGCTTGCTGATAGGCTTCGTACGCCTTAGGGTACTTCTGTTGTGACATGTAGCAGCGACCCAGAAGATACCAACTTTGCGCATCATTTGCGTCTGCCACGTGTTAGCTTGTGTCTCGTGCTCGTTTACACACAGAAGGTACATACCTGAGCTGACAGACTTCTCGAGGTACTCGATAGCTTGCTCCTGGCTTGTGAAGCTAGGACTCTGCTGATGATGCAACCATCCTAGTTGCTGCAACACCTTGGCGTGGTTTGGATCGCGATCAAGGACGCGCCTGTATGCAAGCTTGGCATTGTCGTACTGCAACATGTCAGATATGTTCCAGTGATTCGAGATTGGTGCAACTTACGTCTTTCTGCTGCTCGTGGACATGTCCGATCTGGAACCATATGTCCTCTTCGGTCAGTGGCGCGGGAGGGTTGGACACAATGTACTTGAAGCACTCCAAACTCTCCGAGTACTTTTGCTGTTGCTTATAAATTATACCAAGGCGGAAATAGATTTCGTTGCTCTTTTCAAATTGCGGGGCCATGCGCATAACTTGCGAGAATGCTTCTTCGGCATGTTCGTATGAGCCGTAGCGATCATAAAGGATGCCAATTCCGTACCACAATCTTGGTTCCTTGCGGGTAGTTAGCACCCAAAAATATATTGGTTTGCCGATTAGGGGCTAATAATGACGGGGGTTTACCTTTGGGTCATGAAGGTGATAAAGCGCCTGCTGGTAGGCACTGTAGGCCTGCTGAAGATCGTCCATCATCAAGTAGCAGTGGCCGAGGCTTCCCCATATCTCCCCATTGTTTGGATCGAGCTTCAGAATGCTATTGATGTATTCCACCGCTCGCTGGTACTGCTCCTGGTGGCGAAGGATTCCAGAAATAGCAGACATTGCTCCAATTGATCGTGGGTTATGGCGCAAGGCTTGTTCGTAGGAGAAGATTGCTTCCTCCGTATTGTTGAGCAATTCTTGGCAGCTTCCTGCGGCACTGTTAGCGCTTGCAACTCAGCCTCAGTCCAGAGCGCACTCACCAATCTGCAGCCAGACTGCTTCATTCATGGCGCCGAGTTGATGCGATGGCGGTCCTGGTGGCCATGAGACTTGCGCTGGGGCTCCTGGTAGAGGAGGTCCGGGTGGCCCATTCGGACCCGGGTGCTGCATCATTTGCATGCGCGGCGGCGAAGGATGCATTCCGTTCATAACACCGCCTCGCGGCGATGGGTGATGGTTCGCCATTAATGACGACGCCAAAGCGACGGTTTTGACAGGTCGCGGTGTATTCTTGAGCTTGGTGTGCAGGCACAATGAGACAGGACGTTTGCTCCAGGCTCCAACTCCAGATCAACACACGAGGTGCTAATCGGTTGGCGGCTTCGTGATGGAGACCTGTCTTCTTATGAAGTATGCCAGCCAGGAACGAGAAGTTCGTGGCAGCTGTAAGGTCGCTGGCGGCTATTTTAATGATGCTTTGACAGGCGCGGCTCCTCAAGCGCCAACAATCGACAACGGTGATGGATGGTTGGAGCTCCTTCGCAAGCTGTCTTCAAGAAGACTATTATGAATGAAGTCTTGTTCCTCACTTGCAGAGAGTGTCAGATATGGCAATATTCGGTGACAATACAAACAAGTATGTGATAATGCGAAGAAAGAGACGAAAGGGAAGAAAAGCGGATGAAGGGAAAGAGGAAAGAGGAACAAGAGGGATCGGGAGCGAGCCAGCGACGCCAGAGATGACGGGGACTACTTTGGTGCTTGGGGCGGGACGCACCAGCCTGCGCATGGATTCAAGGAGAAAATTAGCCCCAGCCCAGCATTCAACTCATGGCGGACAGACCAGGGAGCCAACGATCGCTGGTGGGGAGAGCAGAAGGAATGCTGAGAGACTCCCCTTACCCAGACATGCGGGTCTTTGATTGGCGAAGAGGGCGTGGGGCGTCGGACCGCGGGTGCGTGGATGCTCGCAGATGCTTGAGAAATGTTCTGCCAAGTCACCACTTAGTGAGGCACTAGCCCGGCGGACATGACACACAAGAGGAAAGCACTAGGCACGGAAGAGGAAGAAAGGATGCCTGCTCCTCTGCAGGTGGAGCTTTGGCGGACAAGGATCATCGTGCCTGTCGCCTGCCGAACATGCGCCTCAAAAGCCTAAAAAAGCCATTGACTGGCGGGGGTGGCAGCCAAGATCTTCCAGCTGATTACGACCCTCCACAAAAGGATCCGCCCGCGGCTCCATTCCATGCTCAATGTCCCCACACCAGAACCCCGTGCATTTGGCAGCATGATGCTAGAGCTCAATGTCGCACCGCCTGCACCGCTGATGAACGGGGCACAGCATTGAGCCAAGCTTTATGCTTGCCTGACGGACTCCACCCCACCAGCCTTTCTTTCCGTCGTTGACACCGTGTTGCTCCTTCTGCAAGCGCATGTCAGGACGCCACATCCAACCAAATCTCGAAAGTCGCCGACGATCTGGCAGATATCCGCATACATGCGCTGTATTGCCATATTCTGCTGTGCCGACGGAAACGCTTCCTGACTCTTCAGTATGGAAGGAGCGAGGAGCTGTCTGTCAGTCGTGCGACTGCCGCCACATCCGGCTACGCGCATAAAGCTTCATTGCGTCTCGCGTGGGAATGCAGTGACCATGGGAAACGCACGCAGCGAGCCTGGAGTGACCTAGTCGGAGAACAAAAAGGCAACATGCTAATCCTCGCTACATGGCCAGGGACGGTAAAGGACATGTACTTTATATAGCCTGTCAACTTCACTTCTGTTCGCAACGTGTCGCACTCTGCGACTCGCGGCAAGGCCAGAAAATGCGGGTTCTGTGGTTCGTACTCTTTAAGTATCCCGAAGCGAGGTACGAGACGTTCAGCCACAACCACACAACCTCGGAGGACTTGCACGGAGTATGAAGAAGTGCGTCAATGTGATACTTCTCGATACCTTTCGAGGTGTCAGGTGTTTGCTGAGTTTGGAGCTGTGGTCGGTGCCAAGTGGGTATAATTAATTCACTAGGTAAGCTTGATTGGCATGAGTCTAGAATTCCTCAAAGCTCGCAATATGGCTGGAACGCGTGGCGTCATTAACTGGCGTTTGCTAGGTCTGCCATGGCCGAGGGAGGCATTTTTTTTAATCTTCTGTCAAATCCTGACGAACCAAGAAGCGAGTGATGGACGTCACAATGTATAAATCCTCAGGCACGCCTCTACTAGGGTCTTTCTTAGTACAGCTGTCATAGAACCACTATCTTCCAAACCGTTGTCGTAGTTCGAAGTGGACCTCTCAAAAATAGCGCAAAAGCTCTAGACTTCTGATAGATTATGGAATCAAATTTCATACCCAATAACGTCAACGCTACAAAGTGGCACTCAGCCACTATCAAACTCCTATAGTTCAATGGTATAACAAGCAAACCCTCGGCACCCTATCTAACATCATCGTTACGAAAACCCCTCAACTTGCTCTCCTCATCCTTATTGTTCAGGCAGCGGGACCTTGCCGGTCTCGAATAAAGCTATCAATTCATGTCTCTACGCCATCCAGTTTCTTCCCTACCGCTTTCTTTCAGGCATCTAAGAGTCATCCTTCGCTCCTCATACCTGCGTGCTTCCCGTATCGTTGTTCACATTATAACTTGTCTCCTCCAACATGTTGCCTGGCGCAGTCATAGCCGGCTGCGAGGCACTAGGCTGCGTCGACACATTTCCCTGCGCCATAGTCGGAGGCTGCGGGGCCTTTGCCACTGTTGTAGCAGCATTCAATCTTTGATCCAACGCTTTAAGTGCAAGTGCCCTGCGCCTCTCCGTCTCAGCCCTAGAACTTCCCTGTGTGGTGCGGCTCACATACGCCTGCTCCGGCCTTGAGGCCTGGATATCAGCTTGGCTGAAAGGCGTGCAGATCTTCAAGGTAACGAGGATGTTGAAGCCCTGGTCAGCAATGCCAGCGATGGCTGGTCTAGTGACCTCAGGGAAGAACTCGGCGAAGGCGAACGTCTCGGAGGCGTCGCCGCGGAGAGTGGCCGACTGCTCGGAGTCCAGGTCTGGGAAGGCGGGTTTGTAGAAGCGGAGGTAGGTCCAGGATACCATGAAGCCGTTGAATGCCAGCAAGAAGTGGGCGAAGCTGTAGACTGGGAGAATGGTGAGTACGGTGATGGCGATGAGGTAGAGAAGCGGGAAGCGCGGGACACGAAGAGAGATTATGCCGCGGAAGAGGGTGACGGTGTGGCTTGGGATGAGCTGGGAGAAAGCTACGAGGAAGCCAATTTGGGGAGCGGTAGTGCCGCCAATGGGTGTTAGCCTGTCGTCTCCAGTCAGCAGCCGTCCTAAAAGTGTTTTACCCGGTGAGGGCGTCTATCGTGGGCAACTGACGTCCACATTGGGTTCCCAGTCATCACAAAAAATGTGTAGAGTGTCGCAAATGTGAGGATGTTGCAGAGCATGGAGACGATGAGAATGAATTTGGCGAACTCCTTGCTTGTCCATGCACGCTCCAGATATTTTCCACCATGGTAGAGTGTTAATCCTGCGGCAATGAACGTGAAGAGATTACTCTCCACAAACGTTGTCGTGAACAATGTCCATGGATATACCAGTGACATCGATGGCACGAAGGTGAGGTATGGGACGACAAGGACATCCGTCGCATTGGTCCATGATCTAAAGCGAAGTGCTGCACTAAGGGCAGACTGCGCAGTGAGAAGGACCAAGCATCCTCTCGTAATGGGCGGTATGTTAAGTCGTGGAGGCATGTTGCGCTATTGATGTGGTGATGGTCCAGAGATATCCATCAAGGGATCAAGATGGTAAGGCTACCAGAGGTCATCCACGGCCAGGCTGAAGGGCAGATGTTCCCGCCAACGCACGGAGACACGGCACCTCCCGTTTGCAACCATCTGGCACCGGAAATACTTTACCACGAGATTTCATCGTCAGATGTGGACGGTAGATGACGAAGAATTGGCAATGTGGATTGGGCTGTTACGCTACTGTCGGAGGGCTCCTCTCCCCACAACCCCCGTCCCCCACTGGCCCTCCACGCCAATGATTGAGGCGGGCCAAGAACGAGGCCAAGAACGAGCAGGCCGGAATTATGGTCCAACGCGCATTTTTAGCTTTCCGTTCATCAATCAAGACTTGGCCGAAAGGGGCTCACGAGGACATGTTGGGCTCCGATTACAGGGGTTGGCGGCACGAGTCTTATCTAGTGTATTGGAAGCATTTAACTCAGTAGAGCATATTATGCGTGATGTTAATAATGGTTGATTAATCCGTTATTTACACTAGACTATTATAACTCCTGTTTAATAATGTTTGTAAAGAATCGCTATAAAATTGTGGTGTTAATCAAGGGTATCCACTTGTAGCTTTACCAGATTTTGTCCGACCTGCAGCATGTTCAACATGTTCGTTAGCTGACCGATGATTCCGTCATTGCACTCCTTGGGGTGATGAACTCAGGAAGCTGCATTGTGCATAGTTCTACCAGGTGTGGGAACTCATGCTGACAGCCAAATTCGTGTGTCGGAAAAGCTCAAGTTGCCAACCAGTTCGTGGTAGAGTACTCCCTACTCAAGGATAAGAAGTGATATTGGGTGGCAGTCGCCAGTGATCTGTGGAGGTAGACTTTGTTGCATGTGTGCCGAGGCGGCATCTGTCCTGATTCGGAATCACGTCCCTGTCTGATGACATAATGGGAGAGCCACAAAATAGAGATATTTGAACGATCAGATCTTCCATGTCAATCTGGGAATTGGAATGCGATTCTCGACTCAGTTCTGCCGCGTCCGCACAATGAACCCTATACTCGGAGCACTCGAGTATCTCTTCCCGTAACGCGAGTTTGATCCGGTGTCATCAGCGTCAGCAAGTGAAGTGCCCTGTCCCAGGTTGTAGCCGCCGTCTTCCTAAGTGGAAGATTACGGTCCGGCCGGCACACCAAAATGGAACAACCACTAGAGGAGCAAGGGTTCAAGCACGGTCTGTTTTAGAACCTCAGGCAACACGACCGGCCCGGTCTGGGCACGAGTCCGGAGTCACTTTGTACTTGTGACTCTGGACCCGTAGGTTCTTGAACACTCTGCACTTCGTCGGTGGCTTTGCAGCTGTGGTATCCTCTGTAAACGCAGCCCCGTCAATCTTCTCTGTCCCACGCCCCATCAAGACCAGATCGTCGACAGCGCGGAGGTATAATCCTCGGTTGTTTAATGCTCGTCTCAATCTTGGGCGTCTCATTTGACATAATATTTTGACATCCTATTTTGACATCTCATTTGACATCTCATTTGACATCTCGGTCTATTTGCTGTGAATACCGTTTTGTGCTACACGTGACTCCTTCATGGCTGCTTATCTTCCATTCGGTGCTTGAATCATTGTTCTTCCCTTCATCAGATTCCGGCTCGTGCTCTTACCACCGGCTGCACCCTCACCCTGCAGAACTGCCACCAGCCACCGGTCCACGCGCTGATACCTCACATCTCAGGCCATCCGTTTATCACGGCGTTCCAAGACACTTTCCCGTAGCTGGCCCCTGCTCACCCACACACGCTACTGGTCGATTCATAGGCACTGGATTTCTCTCTCCTCCATGGACTCTCCACATCCGCATCCGCATCCACAACCGTACGGCCAACAAACATCATCTGTCAACCATCATCAAACATCACGAAAAGAAGCTCATCGCACTGTCACCACAACCCTTCCCGTCGCATGCAGAGACACCGATCACCATCATGACGAAAGAGGACTTGGACTCGGATAAAGTCAATTATATGATCTGGAGGTATGAGACACTTATTCTGTCCTCTGTTTTGGTCATTTGGCGTCTTTCCGATCCGCCGGCTTTTCAAGTACACCTTCGCTAACATCTAGGCAAGATATCTGCAAGAATCAAGTACGCTGAAACTCCTCTGGCGGAGTGTCTGCAACCTATACTAACATCTAACCCTTGGTGCAGATTACAGAGAAACTGCTGCAAAGCTTCAATCGGAGTGGAATGTCAAAGATCCAGAGTCCCTGAACTTCGCACCCCATGTCCAAGCGCATACGCTAGTCGCCATTTTGCAACGAGGACTCCTGTACCACGAAGCAGAACGCCAGATACAGGTAAGCTATATGTTTATCATCTAAGCTTCTCTCATAAAAGAAAAAAACTCATTCAAAGTTTCAGGCACGTCGCAAGCCATGCTTCGTGAGCAATGTCGGCTTTTTTGGTCCCGTGCCGCCACTGTCACCTCCGTTGGCGGCTGAGGACGACCCAGTCAATGTACGGAAGCGCACCTCAGAAGAGAGACCTCAACAATCACGACAAGAATCACCCGCAAAGCGTACTAAATTGACCAATGGCAATGGACATGAGAATGGTATCGAGCCAACTCCAATGGAACTTGACGACGCCGACGCCACAGACAGCCACAGTAATAATGGTCACGTGTACCCGTCACCCGGGGGAGAAGAAGACAATGCAACGGAGAATGGATTAATGGTAGCCAACGGTGTCGAGATCTCGACGCAAGCAGCAAAAGTCCGCAACCTTTCCAAAGACGCCAAAACGCTACATTTAGCACCAGACAGTGCAGCTTTCCCAAAATTGACCCATTGTGAATGGAACCCGCAAGATGTGCGAAGCCTGGTGACTGCCGGCGAGCACAGCCATGCTATCAGCTGGAGGATAGGAGAGTTTAAAGGAATTGGGCAGGATGGGGTTCTCAATTCGCAGGGCGACGGTCTCTTTGCTGAGGCAGATGCAAGCACTATTGGCATAGTCTCCGCAGTATCATGGACTGCCACTGGACAGAAGCTGGCGGTCGCAAGCACCCACCAAGGCAAGGCTAAGATTACTATCATGTCGAAGAACTGGAAAGTTCTGGCGCAACTCAATGTTGCTGGCAACCCGCCTATCGTGTGCTTGAGGTGGAATGCAGACAATCATCGCTTACTTGCGCTCACCTCATGTGGGGTCGGGGTTAGTAGTTGGATAACTATTTATGAGGTTGTCAACGGGGATATCGAAGACTCCAAGCCTTTCGATCTCGGCCATATTCAACCCTGGGACGCACAGTGGATCGGAGACGACTCTTTCGCAGTCTGCGGGGGGGACAAAGTTTTCGCGTTCCAGGCGCCAGGACTCGTTCCTTTAGAGGGAGAAATCGTCAAGATACAAGAGTACTGTGGAAGCTCTTCCCCAATCAGCTTGGATTACGATCCGACCTCGAAACTTCTCGCCGCCTCGAATGAGGATGGCACCGTTGTCGTTTGGGACTCTCCCGATAAACCGAAATCTGCACGACACGATGCTGCAATCACTTCTATAAAGTGGCAGCCACACGGCGCAGATGAAGAGCCTATGTTGGCAAGCTCGGATGACAATGGAAACATCAAGATCTGGAGAATGGGACCTCTCAACCTCGAAGAAGCACACACCGTGCGGATGACATCTGACGTCGTTGGGCTCGCGTTCTCGCCTCGAGGAAATCTTCTGGCAGCCGCTACGAACACCCAGGTCTCTGTTTGGAATATGAAGGGTGGCGTTCCGCCGACAGCTCCCGAAGCCTCTTGGTTGAGGCCTAATCAGGAGGTAGGATGGCAGAGTCCGAAGTCTCTCGATGGGGCGGAGGGGGCTGAGGATATATATTGTTTGAGCTGGGATGCTCAAGGATCCAAACTTGCTTATGGTGTCAACAGCAGGGTAAGTATCTGCTTGTCCGAAAAATAAGGCAATTGCTAACGAGACGTGAATAGATTGTCATTCTCGACTATGACTCCCCCACCAGCAGCATCAACAAGTCTGCGCCATGAGTGCTGATAAAGACGGCTTGTGCAGCATCATCTGATGGTGAGGTTGGACATTGGCGGCCTAGCACTATAGGCAAATTTCTGACATATTCAGCCAGTTATTTGGTGCCTATTTTGGCTTACAAACACGTGACATTTGAATCGAGCTATATGCGATCAGATACGGCGGAAGCTAGCACTCTGTTGTATGTGATGCACTTATGCATTGGTTCGTTTGATGGGAGGCAAGCGCATCGATATACCCGTTCTGTAAATATAGAAGTGGAGATAGCGAGAAGCATAGGATAAATGTAATCCGAATTTCTAAGAGACTGACTACGCTGAAGTTGGTGTGAGGAAACGTGACTTGCTACGCGAACGTGACCGCAAGTAAATCCCGCGACCGATCCGACTTTCTCCCTCAGAAACACTAACCTCGATATTATCATTCAAACCTATTCACACTAGCACTAATCTAGCACCTGCATCCTCTTTCCCATAGATGCTTCTTCTCGTAGTCTTGACCTTTACATGCCAACCGGTCTGCCCAAAAGTTGGCATCGTTTTATCCACCTTAATACACCTCGCAGAGCACCAATCGGTTAACGACCCAGCTCACATTCTCACCAAATTTGCAACTCGAATATTCACCCATACCTCAGGTCTTTCGTCGCCTCGAGTCCGTTGACGAACACTGACGACAATCACCCCCCCTCCACCAACAACACCAACGACGTCACAACGACATCAAACTTTGACACATAAGCAATACTGCAAAAATGGCGCCAGCATCCCAACCAGTTAGCAATCCCCCTGTCTCAGCTTCGGCGCCTGCAAGGAAAAAGAGAAATAGATTCACACCCCAAATGGCCGGCCGGCAAGCGCGAGGCAAAGACCCTTTGACTGGAGACGCACCGTTGCCAGCTGGCCATCAGGATGAAACTGCTGTGGACGGGACTGAGAGGGTGGACGGAAAACCTGCGAAAGCAGGCGTGGACAAAGTGGATGAGAAAGGGAGGGCGAAAATCGATTACACAGGCGATAGTTATGAAGCGAAGGAGAGACGGGAGTGGGCGAGTACGATTTTGAATTCGATGGAGCTGTTGATGATGTTTGCGCAGTCCAGAGGTGATGTATGTGGGAGCCTTGGATGGGTTGGGATATGGAATGCTGACAAAGGTAGACGATTCCGAGTACGAGACATTATCTTACGCTGACGATGTGTGGGATTGAGGATACGAGGAAGCCGCTTAGGAGGAGGGAGAAGAAGGCAGCTGACCCAGACAATGGGGAGGAGGTTCTGGTGCAAACCGCCGACACCCTCGATCTGTCGGGCCGGTAAGCTTAAGGTGGTTAACAAGTTCCTTCGAATGGGAGCGTCAGCAGATGCCTTTCATTGGGTTGGCTGAACGAGGGAAGATTAGCTTCTCGGACTACTCCTCCTCCGCTCCTCAACCGCCAACCTTCTAAACCTCCGCAACCTCATACCGTCGTGCTCCGAAATCAATTTCTAGACAAGGCCAGTGCAAAATCTGTCGCCTATTTATTGATGATTGTGATTTTTTTTTAATTTCCGTTGCCATTTCCTTGCTGCTTCTCAATCCAGACAGCAATAGGGTCCATTCTAGTAAGACCGGTATTAGATGACAGCTGCATGCTTGAGAACCAAAACGAAGACAGCTTCGAGTTCAGGCATGCAGGAGCACGTGACTCATTCTACCACGTCTCTGACTTGGCAGGTCCTCTTCTACCACGTTTTGTCTACAACGGTGCCAAAGCAAGTACTCGATGCCTTTATCTCAGGGCATTGTCGATTTTACTAAAAGCGAAGTGGTGACCCAGACTTTGGATACGTTTACCTGCTCCCCGTTGGCACCATGTAATGGAGCAGAAAAGAAAATGGGTATATTATATTAAGAACACTTCAATAAGGTCTCATTTACTAAACCATCTTTGGGCCCCGGGCAAATTGGAGAAATGAAACCCCACCCCATGAATGCCCTAACACGATTAAATCATTCGAGACATCCACACAATTTGCTCGATAATCAGGTGGAAGCCAAAGAATGTCCTTTTCGTCCTCCTTTACCCATTCTTTGATCACAGACATAGCCATCACCCCTTCCGAAGAGCTCAGATGTGTACCGAATGGGTTCAGTCTAATCCCCCCCCGGTCAGTGTTCAAGTATTGTCCTGAGCTAGAGAAGGACAAAGCTTTAATTGATATGCCAAGCTCGAGCGTCTGCCGCGCCGCTCCCGTGGCGGCATCCCAGAGCCTGACTGTCTTGTCGTACGAGGCCGACGCGACCACCTTGCCGTCCGGCGAAAAGGCTACTGACCTGACAAAGGACGAATGGCCCTCGAGCGTCTGCCGCGCCGCTCCCGTGGCGGCATCCCAGAGCCTGACTGTCTTGTCGTGCGAGGCCGACGCGACCACCTTGCCGTCCGGTGAGAAGGCTACTGACGTGACCCCCATCGAATGGCCCTCGAGCGTCTGCCGCGCCGCTCCCGTGGCGGCATCCCAGAGCCTGACTGTGTTGTCGTCCGAGGCCGACGCGACCACCTTGCCGTCCGGCGAGAAGGCTACTGACGTGACCTCCCTCGAATGGCCCTCGAGCGTCTGCAGCGCGGCGTCCCAATTTGCCCTCACTTTCGGCGTCCTTTGAATCCAAGTAGGGATATCATTCTCGAATTGTCTCCGAACAATACTGTTTTGAGGGGTAAAAACGAGTGCCGAACAATATAGCTGTAGTGGCGCTCGTTCCATTAGCGATCGGTTGTATAAGGTGAACCGTTTTGCATCATCAATGAAAGCGTAGAGTTTGGGACATCTGTCGGCCTTGCTATATGTTAGTGATCATTTCGTAGCACAGATATCCGAAAACGACTTGCCTCGCATAACGCCAGTAAACTTGTGATCATCGTAATGCTCTCAGAGATTCTCTGTAAAAGAGCCATCGCTTCAAGCCAATGAAGCAAATGCCGCTGAAGAAAGATGTGGACCTCGTCATCGTCTTCGACACGGCTGTTGCTGTGCTCTAAATGGTGGACCCAGTAACGACAAGCGTACTTGACCTCTGCCCGTAGGGAGCTGTCTATTATTCGAGTAGTAATTTCGCTTCGAAGTGTTCCTGGTCTCCGTAGTTCGCAAATGTCTTTCTTGAGACAGTCTGATCTTGACATCAATCGCAAGCACCTACTTGCTATCCTTTTGTGCGTTTATTTTTCATCCACCCAGAATAGGCTCTTTTCTTTTTTCTCAGGATCGACAAGAAAGTCCCGAAAGGAGAGATGTAACAATCTGACTGGCTGGGCTTGACTAGTTGGGATGCTGAGAACAGAGTGCAATAAGTCTAAAATGCAAGCAACATCAGACTTTTGAATACCAAGAAGGCTAGCAAGTGATCCGACTGAAAGTGGATTGGCAAGCACCACGATTGTCCCGACAATCTCCTGGAAATTTAAAGCCAGCTCCTTTTCTTCTACTTGGTCTAGTCCAACTAAAAGCTGGTTTAAAATTGGAAGGTACGTCGCATCGAACTTCGACGGCCTGAACTTCGACGTCTGGCCTGCCGTTTGGCTCGCCGTTTGGTATTCTAAGATAATAACCAGGCGGTTTTCGGGATTACATCTTTGGTGGGGGTGGTCTCCGATGAAGCGACAGGCGGTCGCGGCGAAGATGAATAGAGGAAACGCCATGTCCACTAGAGCGTTGATGTTTTCTTGGCCTGGCCAGTCCATATCTAGAGAGCCGCGGGATCGGGATTGGGATCGGGATCTTATTTTCACGAACTCGCACTGGAAGAATTTGGAGATATCGTGCTTGATCGTTGCCTCGGGTATGTCATGAAGAACCAGATCTTTGTATGTGGCCTGTGGCATTTCTTGAAATCCTAATCGAATTGGGAGCTCCGGTCGACTTGTGACAAAAACTCGCAGACACACTGATGTCACGTCGTCGAATTGAGATAGAAGACCAAGTATGGTTCCGATATCGTCATCTCGTTCACATTCATCCAACGCGTCAATCACGAGGACTACTCTTCGAGTTTCGGGAGAAACGCTTGGTATGCTAGAAAGAGGCTGGAGGATAAGCTTTTTAAATTGCTCCCTTAGAGACTTGTCAGAAACGGAAGGGTCAGCGTCGATTGCTTCCCTGATGAGCGGCTTGATAGTGGGAACTTTCGTCGTTAACTGATCCGCGATGGTAGTGAAGAACATGGACGCATTGCCACGATCGCCTTCGCCTCTCTTAAAGAAGAAACTGGCGCCTAGTTTGACCTTTGTCGGCGAAAGACTGTGCAACTGTGCGTGAAATCGTGGACTTTCCGGTGCCAGCCATTCCATTTAGCCAGAATATGCATTTGCTTTGCCCGTCTTCCGCCCACGCCGCGATCTCGCGCCGTAGTTCAATGCGCGTACTGGGAAGGCATCTTGCTTCGTGCTCATCAAGATGGGAGTCGAATGCAGCGCCCTTTGCAATGGGTAGCTTTAAGAGGTCCATCTTCTGGTGTATGTTGCGAACCTGTGTGCTGCACAGAACGAGGCGATTAGTAATTTATACCTTACAAGACCTGTAACAGGAGCCGGTTACCCACGTTTGATCGACTTGTAGAGCTACAGAAATTGTCCCCTTACACCGTTCAAGATTTCTAATGGCCTTCTCGACCTCCTTTGTCTCAAATGGCCACTTCAAAGCTCGTAATCCGAACTTGCTCATAGTCTTTCGGTTTCTCCCTGGATCTAGTGCCGTATTGAGTTGTTCTAGCTGCATGGAGCAATCTTGCAGCGCATTCTTTAGTTCGATTGAAGTCGAAAGCGAGGTCTTATCCGGCCCTTGAAGCAGCGCATGAACATGTTGAAGCAGGCTGGTAACGTTAACGACTTCTCGTCTAAAGCGTTCAATATCCGCCTTAGCATGCTTAACGTCACGGGAGTACTGGACGCAAATCGCGGCAATCCTTCCGGACAGTTCCACGACTGCAATGACATTTGCTGCCAATCCAAGCCCTTCCATCATATCAGCTAGCAATAAGACAGTAAGAGCGGGGATATCGGAGCAGCAGTTTGTTGGTTTAGGTAGTCACTTGTAGTGTTTCAAAACTAGCGACTCCGCAGCGACATAGTTAGATCGAGCTTTTCAAATAGAGAAAAGTTCTTGAAGGCATCGCAGGTCTGGGTTGCCTGCATAGATAAGCGATTCAACCACGACTCTTGATTAGTACAGCGTTAATCCAGTTGAGCCGACACGTGATTAATTGCCCTAAACTACAAGCCAGCCCTGAAGCTTGTTACGTGCAGCTTCTCGACACGTTGTCGAGTTGCATGTGGTGCCACCATTTTCCCAGTCAATCAATCACCACCATCTGCACGCCTTCCACTCCAGGCCCGGGCCTCGCCGCGCCACCCACCACTACCCAGGAGTGCACTTGGGTAAAGTATGCTGTTTGATTACAGAAAGTTTAACATGAAATAAAAACCCCAAGTTTGTGAGGAGATTTCTACTCTGCATAAGGCACTTCCACAGTTGAAATTAGAGTTGAAATTAGAGTTGAAATATTCTGGGTTATTGGAAAGAAAAATTTCAGCAAGGTATACGGCGTAGACATTGGCATACATTTAGCTCCACGAGCTGTTGGGCTGAATATGAAGAGGTGCTGACACGTTGCAGCGCAGCGGTTGCGATGATTCGACTGGCCAGGTTTACATATTGGTGTTACACATAGCCCAACACGAGACATGAGATAGAGCTGGCGCTTAAGACGTCTGTCTTGACAGCCATACCGTCGCCTTCATATAAAAGAACGGCTTCATCTTCGTGTTTCAGCTGCTCGACCGTCACAAGTGCAAGTCTTGCTTGGACAGCGGGAGGCCCAATAAAATCACAAGAAGCGGCATGCACAAGAAGCGGCACGCCCAAGACCAAAAGAAGCGCTTGAGGAACCACAGTACTGGGATGGTACCGTGGTGGTCTTGGGAGCTGTCAGCCCCAGGTTTGGAGACAGGATCCACTCCACTTACCGTCCTGCCGATTTATGCACAGCACAAACATCACGTGCTTACCCGCCTTCACACAAAAATCTCCCTCCAACCGGCATCACGAAGCCAACCACTTTCCATTTTCAAAGTGACGACTTTGTACCCTTTACGCGTATGTCTGCACGTGTCCGGCCCCCACTTCATTTACCAAAAAGCCCTTGATTGCCCTGGGTTCGACTCCCCGGTTCGGAAAAAATCCTGTCTCAGGCAGGTGGTAAGGCCCTCTTTTTGCACCGTCTCCTTTTTTTTGCTTCACAGGCGGTGACTGCCTGCCAACATCTTCAAAGCAGTCCTTCCATCGCACCGATGGGCGTTTTCAAGAAATGGAAGATGTGGTCGATGACGTGTGCATTCCACGTCTTTTGTGGCTGAGCTAGAAGCCGTAAGCGCCATGGAGTCTCAGAACGTGAGATTTCAAAGAGTTTTGCCGTGGCAACCAGGCGGGAACACAATCCGTGCAGCTTGGCCAGTGACTGGCTGGGAATTGCTTGAGCTAGTTGTGGCTGTCGACATCTAAATCCATCTTTGCTGCGAGTGCAGTGCCCATTGAAGGAGATGGAGACTTGGGAATGGGGACTTGGGAATGGGGACATGGGAATATAGACATGGGAATATAGACTAGGGAATATAGACTTGGGAATATAGACTTGGGAATATAGACTTGGGAATATAGACTAG
>RCNJ01000043.1_pt1 | contig 104272 bp, 108 predicted proteins | sample 2041171 | NCBI WGS metagenome assembly RCNJ01 (sample SAMN09708213, study PRJNA481090) | feces metagenome | biome: feces | host: Pygoscelis adeliae | place: Antarctica: Rookery Lake | collected 2010-03-01 | reverse complement strand
CCCCCCCTGTTAGCCTTATCTTCGGATGAAGCTAAAACAAGGAGTTGGCGCTGCTTGTACCCTCCATGTAGCGGTTGCCAGTCCTATTTCCCCTTCTGCGGAGAGAGCAAATAACAGACTGCGCCCAAGAGATGTTATATTCTCGCATCAATTGAAAATCGGATCTAGTATAGCAAGTAAAATGCTCTTTTCTTTGTCTATAGCTAATGCTGAAATGTTCGCCGACTAAAAGTATCGTTGTTCAAACAAAACAAAAATGCTGATAAGCCAGGTATGGATGGCTACGGAATAATGCAAACCCCAGCGAAACAAAAACGCCGCATAATGCCAGCCGTAATGTACAGCGACACATTAGTCATGATCATGTCGATGGTATTGTTCGTGTCCGTGTCGAATGCTTAACTCCTCTGATTCTCCTCCCCCTCTTTACCTCCCGTTCCTTTCTTCCCCTCTGTACCTCTTGTGTCTTCCCTCCACGCCTCTTCCAACAATTAACCTCTAAAATGCATGCGACCTCTGTCTAGAACTGAATTTCTTTCTTCCGACTTAAATTTACCTCGGTCCACCACTACTCCTCTTCCTCGCCAACCAATCACCAAGCATATTATCCAGGCGCTATATTGTTGTCAGCAAACTATTCCCCTTTTCCCCTCCCTGAGCCAGCGGGTCTCCCCCATCCTCCACCACCTCACTTCCTCCTCGCTATCCTACCCAGGTCGGGTGTACTCACATTCCGCATATCTATCAACGCCCTCTCCTCCCTCCTAAACAGGCCCCCAATCACCGGATGTTCCAGCCCGGCAGGCTCGACATTATTCTTATCATAAACCAGTACCAACAAATCTCTAACCTCGTCTCCATCATCAAAGAAATTTCTGAGAAAGGAGTCGTTCCACGTATCCCCCTTCTCACTCCCCAAACTCAAACTGTTCTGCATGCTGAGGTTGGCACCCAAATGGGTGGAGTCAGAAGCGGCATGATTGGCGTCGGAACGGTTTACCAACTCAGGAGATGGTGAACTGGTAGGACTCCTACTCTCATCCTCACTCCCACTTCCACGACCACGCACAAGTTGGGGGGGGTTATTCGGCCCACTCTGATTAAACGTGATCTCAATCGGTGACTCCGACAATCTCTCTCCATGCTGATATGTAGTCTGTGAATGGTCTTCGTAGGCGCCGTGGCCGTGTTGTTCTTCCTGCTCGAATGGGTCTTCAAAAGGGTTTACTCCTTCCTGTCTGTTCGAGCCTTGTCGGTGAGGCTGAGACTGTGCCTGTGCCGGCGCCTGGGGTGGAGGTTGGGAGCGTTGCGGTGGTCTATAAGCAGTGTACGTCGGACTCGCAAGCTCGTTCTCGACATGCCTGACCGCATCCGTGCTCGCGCCACTAGCCTGCGTATTCGTCGTCGCGCAGCTGTCCGGGAATTGGCCTGGGATAGGCCTTTCGAGCTTCTCACCCTCAACCGGATCGACCGCTGGCGCAGACCTGTCGATCTGCATCTCCCCAACGCCGCTGTCCGAGTCCTCATCAATAACATCCCTGTCCCTGGCCCTCTTAACCTTCTCAACCCCCACCGAATCCTGCGTCGCCTCGCTGTTACTCCTCGTGCAATGCAGTATACTAGACGGCTTACTAGCAGTCGTCGACCCGGACGCCACCGAATCCGTACTCGTCCTCGCCGGATTCTCACCCACACTCGGCGCCCTCGGCCGAACCTGCAACGGTCTGACCGCACCGCCATCCTGATCAGGCTGCACCAATCTAATCTCCGAATTACTAGTATCCAGCGGCCTACTCTCATCCACGCTCTGCAGACTGCCAACACCAGAATTTTTCTTCTGCAATTTACTCGGTTGTCTCTGCGGACTAGAACCAGTGGACCCACTCATATCCCTCCCTTGGAGAACCGAGGTTTCCTGGGAGTCTTCAGATATCGTTCTATCCAGACTATGCTTCTCTGGACTAGAAGCTCTGTCGGTGGATGATTTACGCCCCATGATCAGCTCCTCTGGATCCTCATCGTCAAGATTTCGCTTCTTATCCTTCCGCTTAAAAAGACCTGACAACATGCCAGGTTTCTTCTCCTTCTCTTCTTTCTTCTTGTCTTTGCCTCCTTTTTTGTCCTTGGGTTTGTCGGCCACGTGGACATCCTCGCGCTTATCCAGGCTGACTCTGCCCTTGTTAGGCGTAACCTCCACAGAGGGACGGGAGACAACCGAGTCGTCTCTGAGCAGGTTGGGCGTGATAGTGATCTTGCGTGTCTCTACCGAGTCGTCTTTGTAGAAGGAATCGGTGTTCCGTACTGTGCCGTTGCGTAATCTGCCAGTGCCATCGAAGCTGTCTTCGCTCGCTCTGAGTGTGGATTGTTCATTATCGTCGGTGATTCCATCTGTAACTTCTCGAACACCGGCGCGCTCTGGCTCGGAGACTGTGACTTCGTCTTCTGCCGTCTCGATTTGGTCGATACTGTCGTCGTGCATGTAGCTCTCCTCATCTTCGTCGCTGGAGTATTCGACGTCCGATGCTTCGACGTAGTTGTGTGTGGAGTTGAAGGTGACATTCTTGGCCTTACGCTTCTTCAACGCAGTGGCGAGGATATTCTTTGGCTTTTCGGCTTGGTCGCCGAGCATAGCAGCGGAGAGATCGATGTTTCTGTGCTTATTGAGTCTAGCCAGGCGCTCGGTTGGTGTTTCGATGTGCTCCGCGGGTAAGTAGCCTAGAAAGTTGAGCAGATGCTAGCAGGGCGTGGCGCGGAAGATACGCACCGATACTGCTATCCTTCACCACTCTTACCAGCCACCAATAACTATTGCTATCATCCAGAAGCACCATAGTATCACCCTTCGTCGCATTCGCCTGCCCCTCCACAGTCGCAACGAAGGTATGCAACGCATACACGAACTCAAAATCAATATCCTCTAAAGTTTGTAAGCACTCTGCCGCCCACGCGGATTCGAAATAACGCGGATCATCAGGAATCACAAAATAATCATCGCTCTCGTCCGAGTCAAATTCCGAATCACTTTCATAAGGAAACACGAGAGGACGTTCGTCGCCTTCTCCCGGGTTTTGGTCCTCGTGATGCGTTCCTGCAATTTGCTCGATGAAGCTGAGCTCGGACGAAGACTCGCGGTCTCGCTCTGCATGTTCTGCAAATGGGTCTGCCGACCACGAGTCCTCGGAGCGGACATCGAGATCGGAGTCGTAGCTTTCTACCTGTCCGGGGAGAACAGTACTGCTGCTCTCTTCCCACGGCGAGGAGTTGCTATTTCTATTTGCCACCAAACTTAGGTTCGACAAAGGGGACTCGCTACGACTCAGACCTCTCGGAACCTGCATTCCTACGCTATCTGGCACACTTGGCACTGGGTCCCGAAATAAATATATGGGAGGAGAGCTTGGAATGCTCCCTCCTGTGGAGGGGGTTATAAATTTAGGGGTCCTTGGAGAGGGAGTCAGAAAGCCTGGCAACTTTGGAGACGGCGTCCTTGGAATATCCCTGTACGTCGCAAACGAAACTTGACTGCCAATCATGGAAGAGCCGCACGCAAGAGAAGTAGATCGCGAAGGCCAGCGCGGCCCGAGGGAACACCCACCATCGTCGATCGACGGAGAACTCGAGATCTTGTCCATCATGTCGTCCTCGTCCATGCTATCATCGTCTGCATCATCTCCCATGTCCCCATCGCCGCCACTGATCGGTCCGTTTTGTGATGCTAAAATATGTTGTCCGCCATTGTAGCTCTGGTTGGAGTTGTCGTACTGCTCCTGGTTTTGGTCGTCATCTTGCCAAGCACCATTGCCGTATTGCTCCTGCTCTTCAACGTATTTTTGCTGTGCTTCGGCTTGATGCGGTGCGGGTGGGCCAGCCCCAATTGCTGCTGGATGGCTGGGTTGTTGGCTGTGGTCCTGCGCGGATGGCGCGTGCCTGTTCTGGAGATCAATTGTATCTGGCGGCCACAGTTAGCGAATGAACTGCTACCAGAAGCATTCTGCGGTGGATGTCGCACCTGCGCGAATGATTTGAGGGCGCGTCATCGTCGCAGCTGTATATCCGCTTCAAACAAAAGTTGTGGTGTTGTAACGTGTCGGCCCTGTCCTCAGTGGGCGAGGCTACGATTACGGAACCTAATGCAATGCGTCTGCGTCTGCGTCTGCGGTTATCATGAGCTTGCGCCGTAGAGGGCGTCGAAAGTTGTCCTCGAAGTCTGCAGCGAAGCTCGGCAGTGGTCGCCAGCCAAGGACGACTCTTTGGCTGTTGGCCTTGTTTCTTGCGGGGTGGTTGGGGAAAGAGGGTCACGATGTTGTTGGATTGTGTGGCTTGGACTGTGACAGCGGGACTGATGTAAGGATTCCGGGCATCTGTTGCGCACTACGGTGGTGTTTTTTGGGCAGATAAAGGAATGGACTTGGCGGTCGCTTCGAGTGTGAAATTGTCAGTATAAAAGAAAAATGAAAGATCGTGATGGACGGTGTTGTGTTGTGAATTTCAAAGTAAAATGAGAGACATGGGTATCCTCCAAAAAGTTGGGGCCGGACGTTGTTTCGTGGTTTCGTGGTTCTCCTTGCAGGTGGGATGATGGGCTCAGAGTGATGGAGGCGGCAGTGCAATGTCCTCACGCCTTCTTGGAAGTGGCAGAGTGGCCGAAGTGGCCGAAGTGGCCGAAGTGGCAGAAGTGGCAGAGTGGTACGGTGGCAGGCGGGGCAAAAGAAGTGCACGACACTCACTGGCCAAGGACGGCTACAGCGCAGTACAAAGCCGCTGTGGGCTGGCTGTGGGCTGGCTGTGGGCTGGCTGTAGGCCGGTGCCTGTCGCTGCTGTGCTCTCCTTAATTTAGAGGCACACACCACCCCATTGACAGCTCTCCATCACAGCACCGTCTCTCCAAGGTCCCCCTAAAGAGACGGTCTCAGACTCTCAGACCCCAAGATGGCATTGGCGGATCCATCAGGCTGCTAATTCGAGATAGACAGTGGAGAGCACAAATGGCACCGAGTCACGAGATGCAGCTGTCAAATACGCAATTGCTTGAATACAGCAGCAGAGTGAGTGCACAAGGTAAGGGCGAGTATATCCATTCCTAGAGCTCTTGTTATGCTTTCAGCGTTCTTATTTATGCTCATTTTGCACAGCCATCCATCTCGGTATCACTTCAGCATGCCCGCGCTTGGTCTCCACAGAGGCCGCGCCTGGTTTCCAGAGAGGCTGGGTTCTCGGACTACGCGAGTGGTTTCTGTGGAATGGCTGTTGAATTGGTTTCACGTGCTCTAAAAGACAACAGCGATAAGCCACAACAGCGATAAGCCACAACAGCGATAAGCCACAACGGGGATAAGCCACAGCGGCGATAAGCCACAACAGAGATAAGCCACAACGGCCATAAGCCACAACAGAGATAAGCCACAACAGAGATAAGCCACAACGGCCATAAGCCACTTTTGATGGCGCCACAAGCACATGCCTTTTGTGGGGTAGAGAACCAAGCATTCTCTGGTCAGGCCGGACTTGGGGATCAATTTCAGCCCTCTTACCGCGGTCGAAAGACAACTTTTCATCACACACTTTATGGCTCTTCTTATATACTTCAACAAGACATCTTGGATGAACAAATGGAAAATCATGTCGTACGAGCGTGAAACTGGTTGGTAAGACCAAGAACTCTCTCACGATGATGACGTGCAGCAGTCGTTGCGTCGTTGCGGCGTTGCCGGTTACCAGTTGCCAGTTGCCAGTTGCCAGTTGCCATAGAGCGAGTACAAGAGGGCAGAGTTTGCCAAGACTTGAGATCCTTTGGAGAGATCCTTTGGAGAGACCGTTGAGACACCCTTTAGAGAGATTCCCTTTAAAGACACCCATTAAAGACACCCTTTAAAGACACCCTTTGGAGACACCCTTTGGAGACACCACCCTTTAAAGACACCCTTTGGAGACACCCTTTAAGGAACCAAGCTTGGTACTCCTGAAGAGAACATTGTAAAGAACTCGGTGCACACCCTACAATTATAGAAAGGCTTATCTACCAAACCAAGCTCTTTGAGATCTCTTGAAACATGTCCTCGTCTAAAGCTTGAGTTGTGGCAGTTGCTTGGCACATGTCGTCCCGCCCGCTTGGCCATCTGCTGCCAAAAGCTTGACTTTGGAAATCAAGCGCCAATGCTCTTGATGTCTTATCACTTTCAACTCATGGTAAAGTTTATGGTAAACCTAGATGGCAATGATGAAATGCTGTGAAGTAATTGCGTCTGTAAAACAGTTTTATCTCCACAGTAATTCTCGGCGGTCCGCCTTTCTCACCTTCCCCGCTGTATGAGTCTCGCCAATAGTGGCCCTTCAGCAGAGCGAAAGTGGCCCGAGTGGGCTCTCGCAGCTGGAAGGGGCAGCGAGGAACAAGGTCCAACATGTCGAGTCCACACCACTTCCTCTCTTCCTCTCTTCCTTCACAACACCACAACGCCCGTCGCCACGATAGAATTTGTCGCATACTCGATGAGACATACCACGGCTCCAATACTACACAACTAAGAACCGACACACGCCTTTCACACGTCATTATACTCTTCTTGGCTTGAGCAAATTAGCAGGCGCACCACCACCACCTGTCGCGGCTTGTCACGTCAAACCAAGCGATTAGACATACCCACGTCGATTCATGAAGGCGACACTCCTAGATCCGCCGTGAACGACGACACACACGATTGACGACACCCACAAACCATTGTCCAGTTGAAATGGCACAGGAGGGATACACATAAGGAGGACTATCCAACTTTCGCGACGGCCACCGCGGGCATGGAGATGGCCAACCAAGCATTCTGGGACTCGGTCCCCACTCCAACAATAGCGCTCAGCACCTCTTTATTGAGCACATCTATATTCGCGACGACAACATGCCAGCCATATGTTATGCCGTCCGGAGGCTTCATACACTTCAACGAAGACTCGACGGAACTCATACTCGACAGCGACGCGATATACTACCCGGTGACATGCCCTAACGAGGCGCAGGTCGACGTTACGATAGCAGCAGAAACGGACCCTAAAACCTCTGAAGCACCACGAGATCCATTCGTCGCATCGACACTGCCAGTTATATACGCGCTTGCAGCGACGACACTGACAGCATGGATGCTAGTAATAATGCTCTTCATCACACCCCGAACCTACGTCTCCGGCGGCACAGTCGTGCTCGGGCGCCGCGGCTTCGCCAGCGGCACATCAGGCAGCGAGGCGGGAATAGGCATCGGAGGACGATCATGGCTTCAGAAGGTCGCGGCGCTGTTTGTCGCGGTCGCTTTGACGATTGCGACGTCCAGCACCTTTTCAATCGCAGCACGGCAATACGACGAGGGGATCATGGATGCGCGAGTGTTACAGGAAGAAGTCCTCGGAGGGCACGAACTCAAGATCATCATGACTGTCTCGGATGCTTTTCTTTGGCTGGCGCAGGCACAGACGCTTATCCGGCTTTTTCCGCGGCATAGGGAGAAGGTGATTATCAAGTGGACTGCCCTGGCGCTAATCTCGCTGAGCCTACTATTCAACATTCTTAACGACTTTTACTACATGAGCTCGCACCGCCCTGTACATTTTGTCGAAGCGGTTCCGGCGCTGAGCTACCTCTTCCAACTCGCCCTCGGACTGCTGTACTGCGCATGGGTCCTCTACTACGCCATGACGAAGAAACGATACGCCTTCTACCATCCACGAATGCGGAATATGTGTCTCCTCGCCCTCATCTCTGTGGTCTCCATCCTCGTACCGGTCGTCTTCTTCGTGGTCGATATCTCGAAACCGAGCGTAGCGGGCTGGGGAGACTACGTCCGCTGGGTCGGCGCATGCGCGGCAAGCGTGGTGGTCTGGGAATGGGTAGAGCGGATCGAGGCACTCGAGCGAGACGACAAACGTGATGGCGTGCTGGGCAGGGAGATATTTGACGGGGATGAGATGCTGGATATTACGCCTAGTACTGTTGTGACGGAGAAGGGGAAGGAGAGTGACTCCAACAGCTCACGCGGAAAATCTAGTGGCGCAGGTGGTCTCTGGCCGGGCATGCATGGTAGAGCGCAAGGCGCCAGGAAGCGTGACGACAGCCGTCGACAAAGAAGGAGCACAGAAGATATCGGTCGACCTCAAGAACCGCACGCCCCAACGGTGTCATTACCGCTGCCGCAGTGGCCGACTAGACCACCGCCGGCAGTAACGCCTGTGAGCCGCACAGATACAGCGAGCGCAGAAAGCACGGTCTACGCAGTCCGCTACCACCCCATAGGCGAAGCCGCCGAAACAATACCCGAGCACGTCTCCCGCACAGTATCCCGGGCCTCATCTGGCGCATCGAGGATGTCTAGAGATGTTTTTGACGTAGAAGCACAAGTCGACGACAACCACTCTTCCGAGTCGCGGGAGACGCCATTCTCCATCAACAAAGATGCGTCATCACCTGAACCCCATGCATCCGCCAAACAGAAGACATCGATATGGGATTCGATATCCTGGCTGAACCCCTTCTCGAAAAACCGGCAACGCCCACCTCCAGAAATTGCTGCCGCTGGGAACCTGGTCCGGCGCATCTCGTTCGGTCGCGACGACACTGGAGAAAAATCATGGGATTTAGTAGGCAGGGTGGAGGAGTTCGCTGTCGCGCAGGCGGAGAAGATAAGAGCGAAGACCAAAAGCAAAGATACGACGCCCGCTTTACCAGTCACCAGAATCCCGGCCCCGCCACGAAGAAGGACTGTAGCTGAGATGCAGGTAGAAATCCGAGCGGAGGCGGAAGTGGAAGCCAGACGGCCGGCGCAACTGGTGGGGAGTAGTCCACCGCGGGTTTGGAGCTCGCGAGAGGATTTGGGCGAGCAGGGTGCACGGGAGCAGAGACGGCCGATCCTGAGACAAACAAACACGGAACCATTGGCGTATAGAGGCGCGCTGAGTTTTGCGCCTGTCGCGCATGAGCATTGGGGTGTGCAGGAGCATAACGCTATTGGGACAGCGTCGTTGTCTTTGTCGTCGACTGCGGATGCACCGCCGACGAGTAGTGGGGGGACGGGGGTCAGTTCTGTCGTTAGGCCGCTGACGCTGACGGAGACTCCGGAACAGAGGGTCGGGGAGGGAGTTGAGCAGGCCCCGCCTCGGCTGCAAAGGACGAATACGGCTGATGCGCCAGGGCTTGGGGGTTTGCCTGTGGTGAGAGTACCGGCACCGCCTAGGATACAACGGCCGCCGAGTCCCGAGGGCGGGAGCAATAACCATCGATATTGAATAGACATGAGGCATGCAGATGAGGTGATGTGATGGGTAAGGAAGCAGTTGGCGAAGTACATATAGAATAGGCGAGTTGCATTTAGCGCGGCGTTCGAGGGGAGGATATTACTGGCATGAAATATGGAAGATACCACGGGGAGCACACGACGATACGGGAAGTATATGTGCACCTGGCACTGTATATACGAAGCGTGGCATTCATGTCATTTGCAAGCAAAAGCTATCGTCTAGAGATGATAGGTAGGAACGAGCGTGGTGTATATATCAATACCGATAACAATACTATGCTAAGATACTCCGATCCCTCTTCTGCATCATATTCCCTCCGATCGTCATCTCATCGCAGCTGACAGCAGCCTTTCCATTCTTCTCCATGCGAACGTCGGCCATCTTGTTGAGGTTGCGGTGTCTTGTGCGTACGTTTTAGCTTTGGTTTATTTATTTTACGCGAAGTGGCGTGGATGATTTGATACTTAGGGGCCGGAGATACCTCGGGTTCTGTAACCCTCCTAGCCTGATCCTGGCTCTAGGTGGTTTAAGAAGAGGGTGAGGATCGAAGAGGCCAAGGGTCCGCTAAGGATTCTGCTTTCACCGTCGCACTTCCTAACAACTGCTCAACTTCCAAGTGGTTTTAACATTCGAGGCCTCTCGAGGGCCCGGTTCCCAGTCCCAAAAAAAAAGACCTTTACCTTCAACGACACTCGTGGTGCTACTATCCTTGCCGATAGCTGTCAAAGGTGGAAGGTAGCCAACTATCTTTCAGCGGCAACATAAAGACCAGGTAAAGAATTAAGACTTGAGAATCAGGAAAAGTGATGGGAAAGAGGAATTCATTTTGCCAATTGATCTTGTTGGATGGTTTCTCCGTATTGGATTGGGTGAGAAGTCGGCTTTATACTAGTGTTACGAAGAGACGGGAATTATGTTGTTTTGCTCAGGCTCTGAGCCTTGTTGCTAACCGGTCCGTTGGTGCGAGACGGAAAAACCAGTCGTTATAGAAGCGGCTTTCGTTAAACGGCAACGTGATCCATTTAGCTGGTTAGCCGAGGCTATTTGGGGGTTTACAATTGCTGGGAGGCGGATCGGAGTTGAGAGAATCGGGCATACGTTTAAACTAGATATGAAGTGCGAGAGATGTTCAAAGATGATTGCAACATTTCTATTCATGTTGGTTGGAATTTTATTATTATGTTTAAAGGACTTGGGCCAAAGATTCTTCGACCTTGAAGGATAGCATTCGGGCTCATCCCCCGCTTAGCCTTCTCTGTCCTCGATCCTGCCCACTCGTTTCAAACCATATAAATACGCTTGTCTACTCTATTTCTCACCGAAACCAGTTGACCAAACATTTAACTTCATCTAACGGGTAACTGGTTGAAATGTCAAGCTCCAACGAACAGCTCCTCCTTTCCTCAGAAATCGGTAAGAGCCTTACAGTCGAGGAACTTGTAGAGAAGGGGATATGCAGGTGGAAATGTCATGTATGTGGCCCTCCCACACACACGCCCGAGACACCGCAAAACTGCGATATCTATAAGAGGATCGAAATCCGCGACAACGGGGTTCCTAAGAAGAAGGAAGATGAGGAGGAAAAGGAACGGTGTGCTCTGAATGTGGACATAAGCGAGAGGGGTCCTGCTGTAAAGTTGGAAGCGCGTGGGTTATTCAGCATGCGGTATGAGTTGAGACTCCTAGAGGAACATTGGTGCCTATTATAGGTCAGGATGCAGTGATGTATGTGGTGGAGACGGAGAATGAGAGGAGTGTGGTGATGATAGAACTACTATTCGGATACATATGGAGTTACATAGGTTTCATTCTTTACCTTTGTGTCATATTTAGCTTCGTTACGGGTGGGCCTCAAAGGTCCCGGTAACCGGGTTAACCCCAGAGTTGACCCGATGTTGGGATTTTGAAGAATAGATGTCTTCTTGACGTCCAGAAAAATGACGATGTTGTCTCGAACTCATTGAAGTACCCCACCATTTGTCAACCCCGCGCCAAGCAAAGTCGTATCTGGTCGCCAACCACGACACAACAGATACACTCCGTCTGATCGAAAACAGTCACCGACGGAGTCAATCTAACCTCCGGACTTTGTACAGAAAGGTAACACAAAAGTAGATAGCTCCTTTGTCATAGTTATCCAGACAGCCGGGTCAGCCACAAGCCTCTCGCCGAACCCAATCTTGGATTAGCTCCGCCATCGCTTTCTGATGGATATTGATGGATCCAAGTGGGCCACTCCTGTCACCGCGGCTCGCAGGTACCGAGGGCGCGCTTAAGTCTTCCTAGTCGTTCCCTTTCTTATATCATTGCTTCCCCTCACACTCTCCACCAATTCATACCAAATCCTCCTCACAAGCACCATCCCATCCAAACCACAACCATGGCATGCACAGCTCCTTCAACCACCATGCCATCGTTCGAGCACACCCTTGAGCTCGCAACCCACAAATTGCGCATGCTCCCTGCCCCCAGATCGGACGCCAGAGCATGCGCCATCATCTTCGACGAGGCATTTTCCCAAGATTCGGTTTTTGCCGCTATGCACGGCACGGCGGATCATGATGCTTGTGTTGAGAAATCGGTGGCGTACTTTGATAATGATTGGGAGACGCCGGGACGCAGGTGGTTCAAGATTGTTGATGAGAATAATGGGTATGTTTGAACTGTAATTCTGCAATGCTTTACAAGGAGAAGAATGGGCGAGGAAGGAGAATGAAACGGGGAGTTATCACGTGGCGAACAAGACCGAGGAAGAGGAACGACGTGGGCGTATATCAGGACAATTGGAAAACTTGAAAGCGAAGAGCCACTTCTAACAAAACCCCCAGCAAAATCGCAGCCTTCGGCAAATGGTGGTTCCCCCACACCCCCGCCCCCACCGACCCCAACGCCCCAAAACCAACCTACCTCGACGGTGAAAACAAAGATATCAGCGAGTATTTCAAAGGCTCCCTCAGGGCCGGCCGGGAAAAATACGTTACCGACAAGGAGAACATGTATTTCATGAACATCATTGGCGTGCGTCCAGAGTACCAGCGTTTGGGTCTTGGGGCAGCTTTGCTCGCTCCGGTCCTGAGGCAGGCGGACCAGGAGGGCAGGAAGACATATATTGAGGCGTCTGCGAAGGGGTTAGGCCTGTATAAGAAGTTTGGATGGAAGGAGGTGGAGACGTTGGAGTGTGATTTGACAAAGTGCAAGGGGTTTGAGGAGAAGCCGGTGCATAAAACTGTTTTTATGGTGAGGGAGCCGGGAGCTGGTGGTCCAGGCTTGTAGTTGTCGTACCTCGGTGGCACATACGGAAGGTTAGAAGATTCGGGTATTCAGGAATATTAAGCATGTTCAATCAAACGAGGCTGTTTTGAGGCGATCGGCTGGGAGGAGCCACTCAGTTCCGGTGGGGGGACGCGACTCCTGCTTCGGACCATGGACCAGAAGTCGAGAATTCGCTTCTTGGCTTCGCTCAAAAGGGATTAGGGCCGAGGCGGTGTATTTCTATCTACCACAGACGGACCCTTCAATTCTTTTCCGTCATTTCTCAGCCATCATCTCAATCACTTCGACGACGGTTCGACAGAACCAGCACCAACAGACACCAACTTGTGAACTTACAAATGCTTAGACAGCTTCCTAATGATCGAATCTTTCCGCGTCATGGCTCACGTTCTGGGTCATCCTTGGCAACCTCGAGCTCAAGGCAGCAACAGCAAAGCAAACGGAATGCCTCACTGCCATTGTTCGTTGCTGGCCAACTCGCAGCCTGCCTGCAGATTGGGCAGGAATCCGGGCGAGGGGTCCCATTTTCTTCGGCAGCAATGATAATCTTTTCAGTTCGAGCCTTGCGCATTTTCATTGTCATGCCATTTCTGCATTATTCTGCAAGTCGATTGATTCGGTCAATCAGCTTCTTTCGCATCGTCAGTCTGCCAATGATGACTATTCCCTCTGCCACCGAGTACTCTTTCGTAAAATGTTTGGATAAGGTATACTCGAGCTCCAGGCTCACGCAGACACCATATTTGTGCTACGAGTGTAGTTGGTGAGATTCGCGAGGCTTCATGCGCCTTTATACTACGGCCAAGACGCAAAAGACCCTTCGAGTAACTTCCCCTCCGTCGAAAACGTTGCCAAGGTTTACAAAAATCTGGGAGAGGCCACCTCGGACGAATTCCTCTGGTTCAATGGCTTCTTCATCGAGCCGTGTGCCCGATCTTTGCTATATCGTAATGCGTACAACGACGACGATGTAGATGTTATTGTCACCTCCCACCCAGACGCTGCTAGGGCAGTATTTAAGCAAGTTCGAGCTATCAACCCAGTGAACCAAGACTTATCTGTTGCGACATTCTTGGGACCCGTGGATGAGGTAGAAGCGAATGTTAATGGTCACATCAATGAAGAGAACACTGTCCCAGATGACGGCCCAGCAGCTGAGCCTTCAGAGGTGCCTCTGCCAGACGTAGCTGCACCGGACGGGCAAGCCCCTGAGCCCAAACCAGAGCAAGCAGAATCAGAGGAGCCTGCTGCTGAGCCCGCCGTTGAGTCGGTGCCCGAGCCAGTGTCAGAGCAGACTGCACAAACAACGCCGTATGGAGCTCCTTCCGGAGTACCTGCCAATGACCACCCGACCCCTGATCAAACGACATCAGAGCCAAGCAAGATGTACAGGAAGAATGGCAAATTGAAGAAGCGTAAAGGATCTGCTCAGGTTGCCGTAGCTGATGTCGCTTCTTGGTAATGCAAGGTCAGCGACATGAATCTCGTCGAATGCAAGCTGGGTGGCGGCAGTGGTTAGTCACTGTGGGCATCTCAATAGTGGGATTAAGCAGAACGTATTTTGGAATCGAGTGAGCAGGAAAGCACTTGGAGAACACATAGTTTTGATTTTCGAATATCCTTGTTCCTCGGGACGAAAAGCACATGATCTATTATGCTACCTATCTAAGCAAATCAGCGCCATAGTGGGAGGGCAGAAGTTTGGGGTCGCTCGGATAAAAATAATGCAGGGAAATCCTATTCTGCCACAGGCAGCCGAATCCGCAATAATTTTGGCCGAAGTGACCACAAACTTCTGGCCTCCCACTGTATGCATTCCCGTACACCGACACCGCTCCTACTGCTTAGCATGCTCTCTCTAAGGTATCGCCTCATATCTAAGATCTGCACATTATCAGGACCACTGCACAGTCTGCCGTAGCCCTCAAGGTCCTCTTCAGAATGAGTCTGGACCAGCATTAACCAGATCAGCAACATCCATTTCCGACGGTCTCCTACTCTCCTCCTCGCACCCCTGTTGCTGCGGCTTCCTCACAGCTCTCTTCTCATCTCGCTTCGCACCCACAATACTCGACAGACCAGTCGGCCTTCCCTCGGCAATGGCAATAAAGGTATCGGTCATCCCAAATTGCTCATGGATAGTTGTCCTCGACCAGTCCCTTTGCCGCTCGCGGTTGCGCACACGGTGTCTTGTCTGTGGGCGCTGATTGAGAACAGAGTCTGCGAGTTGCTCTTGCCAATCGTTATCAATGCCTCCGCCGCCCCTGAGGCTGAGCGTTATGCTGCCCTCGGATTCTTCGCTGGGATAGTAAGCGCCTTCTCCGAAACTGAGGTGAGGACACTTTCCGTAGCCGTTCACCCAGTCGTCATAGCCGGGACTGTGGGCTCCACCACTGGGGTTTAATTCGGGAGTAGACGGGGAGCCAAGGCCATCTTGAGGATCAAGGTTCGCACGCGCAGTGTAGTCGCTTGGCGTAACGGGTGATACACGTTGCTCCTGTGCAAATGGTGAGCAGTTCGTGTCATTACGAAAGTGCTCGACTTCATTCTTGTTCGGCCGAAGAGTTGATTGGCCTCCCGTTTTGAAGACACTGGCAGTTTTTTGAGCCAAGTAGGGGCGGGCAGACGGCTGTGCTGCATATCTTGCTTGAAGGTCCTGCTGAGAAGGTTGCCTCTCTCCAAGCTCCGCCATCGCGGCTTGAAGGTCCGTGAGAAGCACATAATCTCTGCCTTTTGATACAGCTTTGCGGCAAGCCAGTCTGTGTGCCGGTAGTGATCCACCAAAGATGGCGTCAATTGTCTTGAAACTCGGCTCCTCAGTGCTAGAGTCCGGCAAACGTGGAGGGTGCTCTTGTTGTACCTGCTCCTGAGTAGGCACCGCGCCAGCGTTAGGACGGTTAGTGTTCGTACCTCTAGCTGCCAGTTCTTCTTTCTTCCACCTCACAACCTGATCCATGGGGATACCGCTGCTCTCGTGAAAATCTCTGGCTTCCCTAAAACTCGGAACTGAGAGTCCCGATCTGGCAGCTTGTAATCGCTCTTCCCGCCCAATACGAAGGGCTTCAGTAGGAGAATATACTCGCTGCGACCAGGTCATGTTGTTGAAAGGCTGGTCCTGTGGATATGAAGCAGGCGACGGTCGATCAGTGGATTTTATAGTGACATTGCGCTCCAACTTCACCTCGGGCTCTTCGTCCTTGGTTGATGGCCGTCCTTGGGGTTGGCTGAAAGGAGGAGCTGCTGCGCTAGTCTGCGTTTCAACAACCTTCTCTCTTGCAACGAATCTGGGTTCCGGCTTGCATCTACAGTTATGAATCAGAGTATCTCGCTCGATGATAACACGAGCATGCTCATCGCGCTCTTGCTCCAGTCGAAGTCTGAGATACTCAAAATCTCTTATCAACCGCTTTACAAATCTATTGAGACGATTGATGTCGTCGTCTTGACGTTCAATGGTTTTGCCCTGGTGCGCTACATGAGTTTGGAGGGTCCCAGTCTCCTGGTTGCTGCGATCAATGATTTCCTCCTGATGATGAATTACCTCCAACCTGCTACTACTTTCAGCTCGTTTCGCACTAAGCTCGGCCCACAGGTTATGTTCTCCGTCTTCAAACCACCTGCGCTCATGGCGGAGTGTAGCCTCACAGGCTCTGTTTCCGCTTTCCTCTCTATTGTTTCTCTCACGCTGCAGAGTGACGCTTGGGTCTGCCGCAGCGTTGGGGTTGTCCTCTTTCACCGTGCGAGTAGTTGGTCTGGAAACTCGGGTCTCAAGGGCCTGTCTAATGGCTATCATCTCACCTTGCAGGTCGAACATCGTCGAGAATGTGGCGCTTAGTGTCGATTCATCATCATCGTAGAACTCTGCCTCGCATTGTGCATCCCCACTGCCATTCTGACTACGCCCATGTGAATCTCCATCCTTCTGCGCTACCTCCTCATCGTCACCTCCACGAAGATTAGGGACAACATCCTGGGAATGCAGTCCAGTCTGAGCTGAAGTCGCAGCTGTGCAGAGTGGTGCCAGCACTCTATCGTGCTTGAGGGACTCTGCGCAGATGAAGCTGTATGCATCGGCCTGAGCTCTATGCAACTGTTCCTTAAGCAGATCGATCTCAATTTGCTGGACCCCGTTTTCAAGGTTCAAGTCCTGGTTCTCCGCACAGATTGCTTCCACGTCCCTCATCTCAACAACGTAAAGGTCCTTGGGTAACACCTGGCCATCGTAGTCGAACGGCATATCTGAGGCTGCGCCACGAGGATCCAGGTCATGGCCGTTGATATTTTCAGCTTGAAGAGGAGTGACTCTCCTCTCGATGCGAGGAAGTGCAGCGACGTCTTCCGGGATAGATTCCCCCAGAGGGCTTCTTCCTTTCTTCGGCTTCACAGACTCAAGTTGAGTTGCCATGGCATCACGACCTGGTTCCCCACCTAGCGTCTCGGCACTGCTCTCTTTCACACACCGATTGCAGTAAGACCTCGGACGACCCTCAGCTGTTGCACAAGAAGCGTCGCAACAACGCTGGGGTCTTCCATTGCCAATAACGCTGCTGATTTTGTGCGTCTTCATCATTTGAGTAATCTCTTGAAGCTTTCCCAGAGTCTCCACGACGTCTTGAGGCAAATCTGTCTGACCAGTGCCTCGGTCGCCTCCAGTTACTAGCTCGGCCTGAACTCCAGTAGCATTCTCATATTTCCGCGCCACTTGCTCCTCGATCTGCGACTCTCTCAATGTAGCGTAACGCCCAGGGTACCCCTCATCCACCCACCACACCTTCAGTCGTTCCGCAGAATCGCGCTTGGCCTGGTACAGATCAGCTCTCGTTGTCTCGTGAACGGCATAGGCTTCTCCTGGATTCACTGGATGGATGCTGAAGAAGTTATGCGTGCGAAGGGGATTTTTGACGATAATGCAGGTTGGGAGGTGGCCGTAGAGTATGGTGCCATGTTCCGACCTGCGGCTGTGAAGCACCACAAAAGTGTGGTATCGGCAGCAGGTGGTGAACGAGACGTGCGTGCCGTGGAGAGCATCCTTTTTGGGATCGTATGCCATGATGAAAGGAAGAGGAATGGACTGATAACGGTTGAAGAATGGGAGGATTGATGGATTTAGTGGTGGTAATGGTCGAAACTGGTGATATTATTGCAACGAAAAGGAGGCTACAGAGGAAGCGGATACTTATACCGCGCCGTTCTTAGTAGCAGTGATGCTGTATTGAGTGTGCTTGCACTCACTGAGCTCCGCAGTATGATGACTATCGCTGAGTTGAGGCTGCAAACGAGATGAAACTCGACAGCGTCGGCGGAGTCATCTTGGTCGGAGAAGACATAGTTGCGAAATGAAGTTCACGCTTGATAAGCAGAACAATGGTATCGATAGCAAATGGTTGGCAATTTCAGTGAAGCAAGTTTGTGTTTGGGAGCTGTATGTGAAGACCACTTTCATGTTGTTGTTGAAGAGGCGGGGTTGAGATTCTGATGCAATGTTTGTTGGTGATGCTTGGCATGCCAGGGGAGTTCCATCCCTCGTTCCATCTCAAACGTCTTGTGCAAAGCCAGAAACCACAACCTGCAGGGCGCTATGAAGCGAGATAAAGTACAGTTGATTATCATTCTTCAACTTCGACTCTTTTAACGACCTGAAATTTTCACTCTTATTGCATGCGAGTCGCCTATTAACCATAACTTCACGCGGTGGAGCGGAACGACCCAAAAATGCATGGTCGTGCCGTCCACTTTTGTAATTATATTCTGACAATATAATTTACAATGGGGGAAAGTTTTACCACATTAGGCAACTTGGCCGAGCGGTTATGGCGCCAGTTTCAGGTTAACTTGAAGCATTCCCCTCACAGGGTTTAAACTACTGGTTCGAAAGAGCGTGGGTTCGAATCCCACAGTTGTCAAGATTTTTTTTGGCTTTATACCTGAACAATGTTCATGATCCTGATTGTAGCTGCCAGGTGACGGACACTTGAGCCCCATATACTGTAAATCACACGACGTGTGTGTGAAAGCCCTCGGCCGAAGAGGCTATAAACAAATATCCTCATTGATCTGCCCTATCAAAACTTGCTTAAACTCTAATAGCGGCGCCCAACGCCTACCATTTCCCACCATTACTCGCTTGCACAACATATCACTCATTCGCCAACACCCCCTGCCCCTCCATCTCCCTAACATATCTCTCCCACGTCGCAATAGTGCTGCCAAAATACTCCACATTCGCATCCGCTAGCCCCCCAAACTGCGACTTAAACTCAATCCTCTTAATCCTCTCAAAGTCCGCCACCTCCCTAATAACCTCCTCATCAAACGCCTCCGTCACCTTCTTAGTCTCCTCCACCGCGGCCGTCAACTCCTCAATCCTCAACTCCGCCTCCCTAACCCTCTTCCTGCGTGCTTGCTCATGATCCACGCCCCTCAAGTCCTCAACCTTGCCCCTTAAGAGACCTGTCAATCCCGAGTTGGCACCGGAGCCGACAAGCCTATCCCGCTCCTGCGTGGTGTTGGCAAGAAGAATAGCGGTTTGTTCAAAATCAACCTGCTTCTCATTCCGTAACTTCAGCAGTCCCTTCACGGCCTGTGAGTACGCCTGCATATCCCTCAAACTCCCAAGGTAGTCATGGTCCGTCAAATCCCTCAGCTTCTTCACGCCTCTAGACTGGTCTTCTACACTTGCTACAAAGCCTCTCACGGGCTGGTCAATGCCTGGTTCAAGGACGACAAGCTTCTGAAAGTTCTCGCCCAGCTCATGGTGGTCTTTAGACAGCTCATCCAGGCGGCGGGTGACGCGGACAACAATCTTCTCGATATGGCCGAGGTCTTCATCAAGTTTGTCAGACTTCTCTTTTACGTCCACAAACCGCCTATCAACCTTCTGGATCTTGGCAAACGCATTCATGAACGTCTCCGTCAAGCTATCCATCACCCCACCATCCGGATTACTAGCACTCCTGGTCGCCCTTCCGCGCATCGTCGCATTCCAATCCTGGGACTCCAGGAAAATGATAAGTAAGGCCGAACGGCGGAGGACGGGGTGCAGGGTGAGGCGGCGCAGAAAGCGATTTAGCGACATGGCGCGGCGGGCGACGAAGTCTTCGCTGAAGCGGTCGCCGGTTACGTACATCATGGAGTGCTTGTCTGGGAGGGGCGGAACGGCGCATTGCGGATATTCGTCTGAGAGAGTCTTGTAGAGGAAGACGAAGTCGGTGAAGCGGCGGCGGACTGTGGTGGTTGGCTTTTGGAAGGATGGGAAGTTTGTCTGGGGTTGTGTTAGCAGATAAATCTGAGGCAGATGGAAAGCCTGTGGTCAGTGGAGCATACGTGAGTGGTAACCAGGTAAGAAACATATGCGTCCTTTCCTCCATCGTTCTCCTTTAGTGGTACTGTCACAGTGCACTCTAACGTGCTGTTGCCGACGCCTGCATAGTCGAGCGGATCTGGTCCTGGCAGTGTGTTATCCTGGTTGGCTACCCTCGTCGCATTCTCTGGACGCGCCTCACCAGAGGCCGCCAAGTTCTTTGATTCGTTTGCGCCATCAGTGTTGCCAGTATTCTCGTGAGGCGTTGGCGTGGACTGCCACGCAGCATCTGAGAAGTCCTCGTTCTCCATGCTCATACCGCCCATGCCAACTGGAGTTGAAGCTCGGAAATGGCGGGTTTGTTCTTCGTCTCAAGCCGAGCTCGATATGATGGTGGACAATGATGTGGCACAAATTATACAGAAGTATATAATCTAGAACTGACTACAATGTCGGGATGTATTATTGGTCGTCTGTTGCTGTCAGAAAACACCTTGAGCGGTGGTCGCGGCTTGAGGTGGAAACTGTTGTACGGCGCGTCATCGCAGACGCAAGTGCAACCTGGATGAATGCGGTTCCTGGTCCGCGCGGCATTGATGGCAGGCCCGTGATCGCCTTAGGCACAACTCTTCTGAAGATTTCACGCCAGCACAAGCACCCATGAATTCTATATTAAATCATTGTTACACATCTCATATTTAGTGAGATGCATCTACTGGCTAAACGCTGTTTATCATGACGAGCTAATGTAAAAGCACATATCCCTTATACCCAGTGGTATGACCCCTTGCGAACCCGCTACTCCCAAAGAACCAAGTATGCAATAATACAAAGAGATGCGCTCGGCACAAGCTCTGAAACATTTACTGCTGCTTCTCCTTTGGAGCAGCGGCAACATCCTCGACTTTCTTCTCCTCGGCAGCGACGGCGGCAGCGGCCTTAAGCTCCTCAACGCGGCGCTCCTCCTTCTCATCAATGTCCTCGTGATCGCGAGGAGTGACAAGACCAATCTCCTTGTTCTCGTCATCCTGCTCGTTCTCCTCCTTGATCAGCTCTTGCTGCTCGCGGATAACCTCAAGACGCTGCTTGTTAGTGGCGGCTCCCTCGGCATTGTTGACCTCAAGTTCGATCTCGTGGAAGAGCTCCTCTGGAATGGAGGAGAGAACACCAGTGAGAGCTTCAATCTGGGTGTCGATCTCAGAGTCGTTGCCCTGGGCATACATGAAAGCATTGCTAAGGACAAGGAGGGTGGATGGAACACCGTCCTTAAGACGGAGATCCAACCAGGCCTGAAGATCATCACGAAGGTGAGCTGGAGAAACACCGTGAGTGCGGACACCACGGGAAGCGCAGGCAGTCTGAAGCTCCGGAACGGACAAGCTATCAACACCCTCGAAAGAGATGGCTCTGTCATCCCTCTTGATCTGGCGCATACGATGGCGAATCTGGTAACGAAGCATAGCATCGGTGCCGAAAGTGTTCAGGTTCATGTAGCGGCACATGCCGACAAGCTGTGGGCGAGACAAGTTGTCAAGGGTAACATCATCCTTGAAGATCTTGCAGACCATGATGACATCCTCAGCCGATGGAGTCTCGCCGGTGGCGCGGACCTTGCGGAAAAAAGATGCGAACTCGTCACGCTGAGCAGTGGCAGTGCTCAATGGCAGACCAGTCTCTTTCAGAGTATCTGAAAGGAAACTCGAGACCTCCTTTCTGGTGGCTCTCAAAGTGGTCGTCTTCTTGTCCTTGGAGGACTGACCCTCGTAGGTGGATGGAAGAAGGTTTGGGAAAAGCTTCAGTGCGACTGGAAGCAACAGCTCAGCGAACGGAACGATCAAAAAGACCGAGAATGGCACTAATCTGCCGAGATCCTGAACTGTGCGCTTCAACTGTCTGTTCTCTCTGCGAGAAAGCTCGTAACCAGCAGCCATTTTGAATGCCAAACGAGTCGAGATCTTGACCTCAGTTGCCAGCAACTTGGTTCCGTCCCAGTAATGTGCAGCCTCCTTCTTGATCTTCTCCATCAACGTCAACTTCTTCTCGTCCTTCTTACCAGCCACTGCGGCGGAGGACTTCTCGTCCTTGCCACTAGTGAGCTCTGCCACCGAAAATGCATCAGTGGCATCAGTCTTTGGGACAGCAGTGGCCTTGCTGCGAGAGATCGAGTCGAGCTCACTGTTGCTGGCCTGCGCATCCTCTGGCTTATCGACAGTGCGAATGGTAGCCGGGTCGGCTGGCAATGGCTTCTTTGCCTGCTCAGCATTGAATCCTGGCGGTGGTCCACCGGGAGGAGTGTTGCTGCGAGTCTCGGTGGAAGCATATCTGTGTGGCACCAAGATTGCGAGAGCTGTCATATGGGTTGGAAAGTTGCGGCCATTGCGGCGAAGGTACGCAGTGTATGCGGAAGATGCAGAAGCAGATCTTGGAAATGTGCGAGCTGTGTTTTGTTAGTGTTAATTCTTATCGTGATCGGTTGAGCACACGTACAAGCTGAGAGAACTGAAGTTCTAGCAGCGGCGCCGCGAACCAAAGTGGTGGATGCGCTCATGACGGGTTTAGTAATGGAATTGGTAGCTTGTCTTGGTAGACGACGGGTATCGTGAAACGAGCGTCAGGATCGGCTGGGTATAATGCCGCCTGTATCGGTGGAATTGAGCCTTTTTGGTCGTGGCGTGCTTCGTTGTCGGGTATCTAGGAAGCAAAATAAAGTGAAGTCTCACTGAGACGGGCTTCTGGATAAGACATGGTTTTGACGGCAACGGCCACGAAAGGAAATTCCAGAAGGCGGCACGTGATGAGGTAATTTGAAACGTCATAGTTGCCAGCGATGGAGATCTGGTAGGGGAATAAGCTTTAATGGTGGGAAAGCTTCTTTGTTTGACACAGGCACTGTTAAGGCACGGTTTAAAGTTATTTTTGATAAAGCTCTGGTGGTAACCGGTTGGCATATACTCAGGTCTTCTAAAGTCTTCAGTGTTCTCGTCTCATGTCTCAATGTTGCACTTTGTCTTTGTCATCCTTCCCTCTCATCCTCAACAACCGCTATGCGGCCGCTTTCCACCAGACTGCGCGTCCTTGCGGTGGCGCTCAACCAGACCCTGACCGCCCATAAACACCGAGGCCTTCTCCAAATGTCTTATCGCGGCACTCGGCCTTACTCCAAGCATGGGGTAGATAGACCACAACCCGCTCATGGGAATCCATTTTCCACGTGCGAACATCCTCCACCTTCTTTTCCATCTTCGACCTCTCTTCGGCTTGCATATTCACTTCTCTCTCCTCGTCGTTCGTCCCTGAAACGCCTCTCTCTATTGCTTACTAGAACTCCGGGACGTACTTTCTAATCATAATCGAGTGTTGAGCTTCTTTACTCACACCCAGCCTCGCGGAGCACCAGTGCGACAGCTCACCACCTTCGAAGCAATCACCTCGAGTGTTTATATAGTTAACAGCTGGACGATCTTGCTTCTCTCCATTCTGTTTCTTCGGCAAATCTTTGTATATCACACATCATGAAGCTCGCACGAGCTGCCCGCGTAATCCTCATCGGCGCCCCAGGTACGTGCCAACCGATTAGCATCACTATGCGCCGGAAGTTCTCACAGCTTCATCTTTCACCGCATAATGATTTTACCTGCATAGCAACTAACTCACCTCTCAGGTGTCGGTAAAGGCACACAGTCCGAGCGGATACTCAAATCCTTCCCCCAACTCACCGCCATCTCATCCGGCGACCTCCTCCGCGCCAACGTCAAGAACCGCACGCCCCTAGGCATAAAAGCCGAAGCAGTCATCAAGTCCGGCAACCTGGTGTCCGACGCCATGGTCCTCCGTCTCATCCTCTCCGAGCTCAAGTTTAGAAACTACTTGTTCCCCGGCAAGCCAGACGCATACATCCTGAACAACTCCACCTCAGCACATATCCAAGCTACCTCGGGCTCCCATTTTGATGTTGCGGATTTGCAGGAAACACCGTCGATTGTGGATATATTCCCAAACCCGCAGACGTGTGATAACCCAAATTCGTCATTTATTCTTGATGGGTTCCCGAGAACGACTTCGCAGGCCGACGCACTCGATAACTTGATCCCGATCAACTTCGTCGTCCACCTTGAAACACCGTTCCAAGTGATTATGGACCGTATCGCCGGTCGCTGGGTCCATGCTCCATCCGGGAGATCATACAACACATATTTCAATGCCCCAAGGGTGCCAGGCTTGGATGATGTTACGGGAGAGAGGCTGACGAAGAGAGCGGATGATGATGAGTCGACTTGGTTGGCGCGCCTGGAGACTTTTAAGGAGACTAGTGATCCGCTTTTGGAGCATTATGCTAAAAAGGGCGTTTTGTGGTCAGTGAAGGGAGACACCAGTGATGAGATTACGCCGAAACTGTTTGAGGAGTTTGCGAAGAGGTTCAGCGCTACGCCGTGAAGGGCCAGAGATGGAGATTGAAGATTGATGAAATGATTAGACCAACTGGTTAGAAGCCTGTGGGACGGTACTAAATGCACGATGGCTCGGTCAACGGGCCCATCGTGCCATCTAATGTTGTGTTTTTGGACGACACAAACGGAAGAGAAGTGCCATGAGGCGGAGCAAAGACCGAGTGGAAGGAACTGTGAGCACATAAAGTCGGCAGATTTTGGAAGCGAACTCGATGGAGGAGTACTCCAGCGCCTGGGAAAGGAGACAACATAAAGGGTCCATAGGATTTGGGAGCATTACTACATATATAGAGTCGACTCGGGACTGCTAAACGATGGCTAAGCCATGTTTAAAATTCAACCGGCGAGATTAGTGCACCTCGCGACATCATAGAGCACCCGTCGGGCTGTACTGCCTCCTTGACTCATTAGGAAACTAACACGCCGCGGATGTACAAAAATTCAATAACGAAGAGGATCAGTGGGAGATGCCGTTCCAATGTGTAGTTTCTTATTGGGAAAGAGGTGTCCCAATCGAGGCACTTCAACCTCGAAAAAGATATAAATACGGCGCGCATACTCTTCACACGCCACTCATGGCGCCAACGAGGTGTCGTGGCTTCACCGTTTCAGCTGCACCCCCCCCTGTCGGCGCACGGATTTACATTCTCCGATCTCGAACGACATTTTGGCTCAGTCAGCTCACCTCCAAAGTAGACACGTCGAAGTTAAAAAACCTTCCCACATAGGGACTGATTATAAACCTTTCATTTTATTTTCTTGTATAAAGATTTGTGTGACAGCCACTTAAACCGCGACACATTCACACGATACATTAGAAGGGGCATTGGTCATCCCGCTATCGAGCAACGTTGCGACGACAGATCAGATAAAGTTCAAGCTCCAAGAATAGTACCTCGATCTTTTGTCCCTGGTGAATAAACCGCCAGAACTTGCACGCAATAACGATTCTATACCCACCAACTGCGATACATAGCAACCGCATTGTGTAAACCAAAAAAAAAACAGACACGTCGATTCACCGAGCACCTGTCGCATGGTAGCCCAAGGGTAGCCAAAACGTCACTATAAGCCATCAGATAGACGAAGTTCAAGATGAGACCATCAACACAACTTCTTGGCTTCGCTGCCCTGAGTATTTTCTCGCAAGCAAGCGCAAATAGTGAGCAGCTTGCGCAGCAAATACCAGAGAGCAGCAATGCGTGCGCCGTGCGTTCTTACTTCTCTTTACTGTCCCTTCCCTGTACCATCCTTTCACCTTCGTCTCACTTTCGCGGCCTCGACTGACCGGTTTAAGATCAACCCACATGCTATTGTATCAGATGCATGTACATCTTACTCGACGCTTGAGTCCATGAACCACGCTTTGTCACCCGATCTACACGACTTGGTTACAAACTCCGACTTCTTTGCTTATTACCGACTCAACCTGTTTAACAAACAATGTCCGTTCTGGAATGACGAAGATGCTATGTGCGGCAACATCGCATGCGCCGTAACAACGCTAGACGATGAGTCGGACATACCGCCAATATGGCGCATGGAAGAGCTATCAAAACTCGAGGGACCGAAGGCGGGACACCCTGGAAGGAGGCAAAGAGCCGAGAGACCACAAGCCAGACCATTAGAGGGGATGTTGGGCGAAGGGACAGCAGAGAGTTGTGTGGTTGAATACGACGACGAGTGCGACGACCAAGACTACTGTCTCCCCGAAGACGAGTCCGCCACGGGCAAGGGCGATTACGTATCCCTCGTCGATAACCCTGAGAGGTACACAGGCTACATCGGCAAGAGCGCCAACCAAGTCTGGGACGCAATCTACAGAGAGAACTGCTTCAAGCGCTCCTCCTTCCCACAGTCCAAGAAGGAAGAGACAGAGCAGTGGCCCTTACAACAAGGCATGTCCCTCCCGGCGGCCAAGAACCTAAGATTCGTCCTCGAAGGAGGAGCCAAACACGCCCCAAAAACCTCCGACGCCCCATCCGCCGAAACTGGATTCGAGAACCTAGACGAGTGTTTGGAGAAGCGTGTCTTCTACCGCGTCGTCTCAGGCATGCATGCTTCCATCTCTGCACACATCTGCTGGAACGGCCTGAACAAGACGACTGGGGAATGGGGCCCAAATTTGGATTGCTATAAGTACCGCTTGCACACGCATCCTGAGCGCATTGCGAACTTGTATTTTAACTATGCGCTTGTGGTTCGTGCTGTGGCTAAATCGGGTCCGTATCTGGATGGGTATACCTTCTGCATGGGTGATAGGGAGCAGGATCGTGAAACGAAGGAGAAGGTGCTTGAGATTACGAAGACGGCGAGTCAGGAGCCGAAGATCTTTGATGAGAGTCTTATGTTTGTCAATGGCGAGGGACCAAGCTTGAAGGAAGACTTCAGGAACAGATTCCGCAACATCTCACGCCTTATGGATTGCGTAGGCTGCGACAAGTGCAGGCTTTGGGGCAAGCTCCAGACTCAAGGTTATGGCACGGCTTTGAAGGTGCTTTTTGAGTTCGACAACCCAAAGGATGGGCAGGTGATCGAGAAGCCGCAGCTCAGAAGAACCGAGGTCGTCGCACTCTTCAACACGCTTGCCAGAATCAGTTCGAGTTTGAGTGCGGTGGAATCGTTCAGAGACATGATCGAAGCAGAAGAGGAAGCGTCTGGGTGCTCCAAAGAAGGGCATTATCACAAAGAAGCACGCGAGAAGGTGGACGCGAGGAAGCACAAGTGGGGCGAAGACGCCAACGCGCCCTTAGACCCTGAAAAGGCCCCAGCAGACATCAAAGTTGGAGAGAAGAACGACAGCACGCAAGACGAGGAAGACGACGTGCAGGATTTCCTCGAGCATCTCTCCAAGCACAGAGATACGACGGACGAGTCAGCCTGGGAGGCGATCAAGACGGAGAGTTATATTGTGTGGAGAGTCATTAAGTGGATTTTTGTGCAGTGGGCGAGGTTCCCGGAGGTGGCTGTGAAGATTGTTCTTAATGAGGCTATGAGGTTGTGGAACGCGTATATTGGGCTGCCGGTGCCGGCAAGGATGTGGAGTTGGAAGTTTGGTAGCCATGATGAGTTGTAGATGGAGGGGAGGAAGATAAGATGGATCGTACTTAGCGATGGCGTTGGAATTCAATCTTGATCCCACGATCGTCATTATGCCTCTTTGAAAATCGGTACGTCCACAGATTGACACGATGGCGCGGCCATATTTCATTATCAAATCCAGGTAGTGACGCGACAATATCTGCAGACACAGCGCTAAGTACTAAGAGCGTCACGCCCTCAAAACCCATCGCCAGTAACATATTTTACCTCACCTCCCACAGATACAACACGAAGATGGCATCCGACGCCACCTCCTTCGCCGCTCTCGAAGACGGCTGGGCTAAGTACGGCGATGTGTTGCTCCATGACCCTGATTCTATCAGAAACCTCAAAGCCATCAGTCCTCCTGGCAGTGGAGTCAACCTTACAGCTGACGCCAAACCTACCTCCTTCGCCTCTAGAACCAACCCTCCCACTCCACTTCTCGAGCGGGTGGCACTCCGTCTTCCCGACTGCGGTCAATCTACTACCTGCAGCTCTCGTCCCTTTTATTGGGCAGATCCCAGTTACCCTGAAAGCCAAACCCTAATGCGCACTTTCATCTCTGCTTACATCACTATCCATACTCCTCATCCAGATTTTGACTTCGATCTAGCGCTTTTCCTCCTACCCCTCACTCAGAGATCTAGACGTTTCTTCGAACCAAGAAACCCTGAGAAGGTTGCGGTTGACGTGGCAGAGCATGAAATGGCGTGGGCGGCTCCGGGCTCCGCCGTCTGAGTCTCAGTGCGAGGACTTTGCAAAAGCGGCATGAACGGCACGAACTGGGTCTGTCCTCCTGCATCTCTCCCACTCAGATCTCGCAACAACCAGCTCATCGGTGATTCGATGTTGATGCATACGCTTGTTGTTGGATGTTGGTGGTGTTGGTCAAGATAGACGATTTACTAGCCGAATGGCTTCTTCACGCATCGGCATCTCGTCACATGCTTCTCGGGCGATACAAGATCCCGTTAATCATACTGCCATTCATTCTTACCTTTTCGCTTTCTCGTATTGGTAATTGAACGGAAAGGGAGAAGCAGGCTGTGTTCTACAGAGAATCTGGAGAACTTGAGCTCAGAACTGAGACATGGTAGAGACAGGCGTATCCTGACATATGCCAACCTGTTGTCATGTAAACATGACAGCTCGAGTCTGGCCCAGGTACCCGGATGAAGGCCGCTACCCCAAGGGATCTTCAACGGAAGCTGTGGAATGAAGTGCTGTGCAGATGGCTTACAGTAGTTCTGCAACTGGCCATCGAGGAAGTGGGAAGTACTGGTACCTACCTGTTTACTTTCCTACTTGGCGTAGCAGTGCAGCGTAGCATGAAGAACTCAATCGTGAAATGGTGGGTAGGAAGCCTCTCCCGACCATGGTCGTTTGTGAGATGATCTTGAAAGACTTCCTTGCAGCAGATATGGAGAGGTGGGAGCGGCATGAACGGCAAGAGAGTGAAGAAGGAAATTGCCTCGGTTGTTATGCTAAAGGGCGCACGAGCTACATGTCTCTGACATGACAAGGTGGCAGTTAGGAGCTCAAGCAGAGGGTGAGACATACCTATGAACTGCTGGGAGACAGCTGCCATGTGTTGGTTATGCGGGTTCCTTGAGAGCTCATGGCAGTTTTGCTTTGTTGCATGGTGCCTTGTGTAGCTCATGGTTTCGTAATTTCCAAATTCAAAGGATGTGAATCACACAAGTTGTCCACCATGTTTCGAGGTCTGAGGCTTCAGAGAAACCCTGTGGCGATCATGGCTGAGGAAGCATGGACCCAGATACCTGGTAGAGAAGCCAGTCCTGAGCAATCCTCCCTGGACGATGCAGCTCTGCAAGTTCAAGATCGATCGATGGTCATAGCGGTGCCGCCAACCTAACATCCACGCAGCTGCAACGGCTCCTTCTTCATGCTTCGTGTTTACCGAGGTTGAAACTTTTCCCATTCATACTTAGATGGAGCCTCAAGTTTCTCTGAACCCCATTGCTTACAAATAGAAGAAATTATCCGAGTACCTCTCATTACCCAAACCCTGTCATGCATATGTTGGCGGCTCATCTAGAACTCCCCGTGTCTACTTCCAGGACTAGAGCTGCACCCTGACGAACGTCGAAAGTTATATGGACCCCGGGACGGGAAACTCTTCGCCTATCTCTGCAGCTGTGAACTATCCTGGAAACTCATCATTAACTGAGGGTAACTTATCACATAAATTCATGCGCATGTGCTTCCTAAGCGATGTGACCTGTGCAACCTCATCGACCTGCCCCTGCGCTGGTATCTATCAATCTGTCATATTTGACATCACCTAAATCCAATACCCGGGTTGCAGCACCAACCTCCTCTAGGAGACTATTTCGGGGATTACAAAAACGTCCCCGGCCATGGCAACCATGTGTCCGTATTCTCCACCCGCCCAGTGCAACCGCGAATCAAGAAAGTTTGTCCCGTTGACAGCGGTTGTCGGCCAAAAATAGTCCCCTTAACAGCGTTAAGTACGCTGGCCAAGCAACAGTTCTTTTGCCGACAACGAGACAAAACTTTCTGAATTCACGAGTACTACCACCCATTTCACAGACGTTTCAACTACTCGTGTCCGTACCCTACTCTAGAAGCTCTGTTGCAGAAATAGCTGTTACAGCCGTACGGCTTCCATATCTTCGCACAGTAGTGGATCTGTGACGGCGACGATCCGTATCATCGCCTACATGGCACCGATCTGAGAAAACGATCGTGTGTCCATGCCCGTCATACTCATTTGACACGGAGGCTGGGAAATGTCATGCCGCTGCAAGTTGAAACTTGATCGCTTAACTCTGCAGGACTTCGTCTGATGAAGCCCTCTCGATGGTTGTGCTCGGCAGTTCATGGACAGCCACGAAACGGCGGCCAAGGAGATAGGGGACGGGCTGATACTCGTAGCCAAGCTATTCCGCGCTGACCATCTTTCAAGGTTTTGGAATCGTTGAAACCAACACCTACTCGTACTCGTATTCTACAACTTCTTGAGCGCTTTTGGGACAACGCCAAATAAGCGTGCATAGCCCGAGCTGCCAGTCAGCACCAGTCATGTGAATCTGGCATCGGCCGCATCTCTTGCAATAGTTATGGTGCGAAACCCCTCCCCATTTGACCATAAGAGTACAGAATACTCAGATTGGTACATCTGCAACAGCGGAAGTGCTGCGGCACGGCAAATCGCCATAATTCTCCCGCTTTTGATGAGCGGAACTGCAGCGTCGGCGGCCCGATCGAATTTCTGTCTGAGCGAACCCCGGAGGGCCCGCTGCAAGTACCTCGATTCTCACATCATTCATCTCAAACCCACTTGAAAACACATCACCACAAACTTGTTGGCGAAGAAACTTGTTGGTGGAGATTTGTCTCTCCAGGGAGACGGGTAAAGCCGGTGGCTTTGTAGCCCTACAAGGTGACAAGGTCTGGCCCAAGCCCAACCGTGCCAAGCTGATGCAGGATAGGGGTAATTTCGACGTCAATGCACTTCAAACGGGCCTCGCTTACACGACTTCTGCGGCCAATGCAACTACGAGTACCTCTATCGAGAGCGACATAGAAGCATTCATAATAATTGAAGAATCCTGCATTACTCCTAATATTACAGTGACGACGATGGCTCATCCTGCGAGCAGACGCTCGGTCGTGACTGCACCTGTGCTAATCTGTATCTAATTTCATCTCTGGTCTCTCATCTCCTCATCAGCTCACTGCCCCCGCATTATCCAATACCCGTGAATCATAAAAGTAACAAAAACGTAACCAAAAGCAAGCAGAAAGCCAACGCACGGGAAATGCCACGAACGTGCCTCCAAAAAGAAAACCAACGAACGCAATCCTATCTATCCACCCATCATGCATCTCTATGTCATTCCGTCGTACCTCGCACCTCGTCTCGATCATCAAGTCGTTTCATTTGTCTCCTTCATCATAATCATTCAGTCGTTAAGTAGCTCCCTTGCAGCCAACCAGCGTGGTACCCAACCAACCCCTCCTTCCCATAGCCCGCTAGCGCTGGCCCATCAAACAGCTCCGGGCTGGCAAGGTATTCTGGATGAACACCCTGCACCTGGGAAAAATGGTATTGCGGTTCCGGCAACTCGTCGTCGTAGTAGCTCCGTCCTCCCTGATGCCCGTAGTAGGGACCAGCACCCATACTACCCGGTGTTAATGGGTCCTCCAGCGGTGGAGAATTGGTGCGGAACGCATCGTAATTCCTCTTCCTTGTTTGGTCACGATAGTGACTCAGCCCCCTCTCCATACCACCCTCTCTCCCATACCTCGCCGTCCCACTCAACCTTTCCATCCTATCCATACCCATATCCCTCGGTGATGCAGAGTCCCTCCCCTCCCTATGCGCGGCCTGCATCTTAAGCGCCTTCGTCCTCACCGCCATATTCCCACCCTTCTTTCCCGCACTCCGCCTACTCGAATTAATTGTACTCGTATCCCTGCTCAGCGCAGACTTTTTGCTATTGGTTTTCCGGTAGCGGGTGGTGGGCGTAACGCCGTCTTTTACGGCCCAGGGTTCTAGCACCCATTCACTGCTCTTCTTTGGCGTCTCACCTGAGGGAGAGGTTGGGATGCGATCACTCTTGCGGAAGGCCTGTGGGCTGTTAGGAACCTGGAGATAAATGAGGGTTTTATTTGGTAGGACTTACGGCGTTCATGCTAAGATTATGGCGGATACTGTTTCGCCATCCAGAGGTGGCACTGGAGCCCTTGTCGGTGTTGTCGATAAACCATTTATAGATATCCTGCAAGCTCATACTATAATTCGGTGCCTGCATCAGAGCACGATGAATCAGTTTCGCATACGGCTCTTCGACTTTTGCTTCTGCATCTGCATCACCTCCATCGAGAAGGTCCTCTGCACCCTCCTCGAGCTTCAGCGAGCCCCTTCCTCGTGGGCTGAGAGGGGTGCTGCGGGATATCGAGCCACGGCGAGAGTAGGTGTCTTCGATGTAGTAGCCAGCTGCTGGTGATGGGCTTTGTTGATAGCTCGAAGGGTGGGATGGATGGGAAGAGAGGTAGTAATCCCTCAGATTATACCCTTCCATACTCCTCGGTATAGCTTGGCTGGGGTTTCCATACGGGGTGTCTGGGGACGGATAGCAGGCTACCTGGTAGCCATCGTTATTGTAGCCGTAAGAAGACATGTCGAAGCGGTAGTTCTCCATATCTGGGATCAGCGGCGGCGTGGCTGGGATCAAAGAATCGTTGAACGAGCTTGCGGGGTAAAACGGCTCTTGGGGATGCTGTTGGGGATGTTGTTGGTATTGGTTCTGCAGATTGCTGGGGAACGGCGAGGGTGTATAAAAGGTGGACGAGGAGAGATTGATGTCTTGGTTGCTAAGTGAGGACTCATCAAACGTCGTTTTTGTATACTGGTTTGATGCCATGATGAAGTGACTGGGAAGCAGTCTCGGATGTGTTTTGATGATGAGGCTTTGAAGATGAGACGTCGATGCCGCCAGTTACACTGTTTGGGGAGGGAGGCGAGCTCTAATAATACTGTGTGATCGACGAACACTTGTGTTCGAAACGAGGAGAATCTTCACGGAGGCTTGACGTGCCAAGCTATCTAAGGGATAGCGGTAATGCTTTGACGCAGTGAAGACCTCTTAGAGTCGAGGATGTATCTGTACAAGATCGCAGAAGTATCTTGGTACGTACTGGGTCCTTGCGGGGGCTCGGGGACCAGGCTTTCACTAGAGCAGGCGCGTCTGAAAGAGGAAGAGTGCCAAATCCAGAGAAGATGAATGATCGGATTGCGGGCGCACCTCCCACATACATATGGCTCGAGCGTGGCAGGGATTGAGAAAGTACGTGATCAGGAAGATAATGAATCTGAACAGAGGGAAGCAACCCTCTCGTAGTAGGGCGTGAAGCGGCCTGCGTGCATCTTGCAGCTGCCAGCTCAGAGGCCAGATAGAGGAACTTCTGTGTGACATGGACGGTATGCTTGGACTGAGGCGAGCTACCACTGGGCAAACGAGTAGGGCTGTTGCTGAAGCGTGAATTGAAGAATGATGATGGAAACAGTGTGAATATGCGGGTGGAGTCAGATCATGAAGGTCGAGCAAACGGGAGTGAGAATAACCGAAATGCTTGCAATTTTAGCCAATGGCATATGCTGTGTACACCACCTGGATTTGTCGGACGGTTGAGGAAAATAGCTGCCGGCATGCGGGTAACCATGCCCTTGTGCAACGAGGGGAGAGGCGCAACAAGAATAAAACGGCGAATATGTTACAACGCACGGAGTATTGACAGTGTTTTGAGAAGTACGCCATTGTTGGACTGTCGCCATCTCTGGATGCATTGTTCCTCAAGGCCCGCTGCATCAAGCAGCGACGGCTTATTCGCACTGCAGCCTGGCGGGCAAAGGAGCACCGTTTATAGGGCAGCGAGAAAAGCATGAAACGACTGCGGAAAAAAATCTTTCCTAAACATTCTGGAAGGCCGCTAGAACAAATTCTGGCATCCAATCTAAACATTCAATTGTGGAACAGCCGGAGACAGCGCTCTGTCACTGACTGGCTTCGTCATGTTTTGGAATCAAGCTGACCACCGGGGCGGCCTGCCTGCTCTTGCTTTGTTTTCAAGCACTCACCGCCGACATGTTCTGGTGAGCGAGCTTCGCCGATGCAAGCAGACCTTCGATGGCCATTCGGAGTGCCACTTTCCTGCTTTCAGCTTCCTCAGCCAGAAGCTGGAGAAGCAAGCAAGCACCAGCAAAACCATAGACGCTGACAAGCTTGCCGAGGATGCATAAGTGGACATAACCCATATTGATCATATTTGTGTGCGCATGAGCGTCGCGCTGATCTGTTTGTCACACAGGGAGTGCCACAACCATGTGGTGTAATGCCCCGTGACAGAGAGCTTTACAAACAGGACTGACGCATGCCAAACCTTCTGGCGTCTCGACTCGCTAAATATATTGAGGCCAATGCGTGCCTTAGCACGATCTTAGAAGTTAGACGTTCCGAAGAACCGGGCAACAAGACGTAGTTCACCAAGGTTATGGATCCTCAACCACCTCCGGCCCCATAATCCGGGCTGCGAATCTGCATGAAGCTCCTTCTATGTACGAGCAGCGCCATTGTTTTGCCAACGAGCTTGCAAGGAGCGATCAAATACCACCTTAACTAATATAGCAGGAGATCTGATCGTACCGCATGTATGGCATCCAGCCTCCCGATCACGATCGATCTGCCTACTTTCTGTAGTAAATCCGCTTGAACTGAAAGTGCAGCGACAAGATACCCTGTTTTATACGTCAGCATATCCTCGACCGGGTAACAAGGGCCAACATGCGACATTGGCACTTTTCGCGGCTAATCGAGTTCTCGACCATTGATGGTGAGACATTTCCCGATTAGTGCCGGACGGCCATGCGAAATTCGCCAGGCGTTTACATCACTAAGACATACCTTGTCAAAAGTGCTCTTGAAGCCTCGGTCCTGTTTGGCAGAATAATCCCACTCTTTGTCCACGATGCGGAAGGCGATGTCTTCGTAGGGTGGACCGGCGATGAAGCGGATGATACACGTCTCCTCTTCGCCTGGGGCAACGGAGGATTCTCCCCGCTTGCGTCCGTGCTCTCGAATAATTTTGAAAGTCGGCGCCTTCGCCTTATCGATTAGGTCTGGGTAGAAAATGTTGAACTTGTATCCTTGGACAACCTTCGGTGGCGGATTATCCTGATCATAATGTGTTTGATTGTATTTGTTCCACTCGTAGCCTGTCTGTACTCTGTTAAAGTACTTGGGCTTGCGTGGCCGGTATTTGTCCGCCCATTGCGGCTTCGCTGCTGATGTGACGTCTTCCTCAGCCGCGAAGATTTCCTCGTTTTCGTCGACTCCTCTGGCCACTTCCCGCTCATACAGAGCTTGGGTGGCCTGGGAGTAGTCTTCGTTGACAGTTATTGAGAACCGTTGTGTGCCGGGAGGCTGGACCCCGACGATTGCGCTGCCCGCTGGTTTGGCGGCAACGCGCTTCACCGTTTTGTCCGACGAAGCTGGAGGTAGAGGCACGTATGCCAGCTTGAGGACCCTGAGGCGCTCTGCTGAGATTTTTTCCAAAAAGTTCTTTTCGTCGACAACCACGCTGGTTTTATCAGATTCTCTAAGTTTGAGCATTGGCTCCGGGTCTATGGCCCGGGAGTACTGCAACGGTGGTTGTTTGGCTGAAGTTTGTGCCGCGGCTGCCACGTCGAGTCCGTCCATAGCATCCATCCCTCCCACCACAGGTATGGCCGCCGCAAGCATCTTTTGTAGCCTGGCCTGGACTACCTCGGCATCCTCCTGTGCTTGTTTCCTTTGTGCCTCGAGTCTGCTATCCAACACTGACTGATACACCTTCTTCAGCTTTGCCTTTGCCTTCCACACCAGCAAACTCCTCAGCAGCTGCTCCCAGTAGTCCTCGTCAATGTCCTCCCCAGATCGCAGTTTGGCCCGGATGTTACCCTCGAGTTTCTCCAGCTGCTCGTACGTCTTCGGTCCCAAGAGTTTGTCTACATCCGCAGCCACCGTGCTCACAGCGCGTGCTTGAGGCCTCAACTTCTGCCTTCTGTCGTTACATATGATCTGCATCGTCCTCCAGTAATCCTGGTTCTGGCGGTTTGTCTCGAGAGCGATGTACGAAGCGATCTCGCCGCTCAGCTCCTCCAATGCTTTATCATTCAGCCCCTCGAAAACACCTTCAGGATCCACAACATCGCTCTGTACCTCATCTTCGTCATCATCCAGCAAATCGCGATCTGGATCAATCACTCTCAGGATAACAGCAAGCCAATCTATGGGCTTCGCCCTGCCCTCTCTGACTCGGATTTGTGCCTTCTTCTTTGCTTGTTTGAGCACAAAGCTGTCCTCCTCCGAGACCCACTTCGCAGTTTGTTCGTCCTCTGTGGGATTGTGTCGTGGCCGCGAATTGCCAAAAGTGTTCGATCCGCCGACTCGTGGTGTTGATTGCGCTGGTTTGGAGATGCGATTGTTTGGGTCGTGGCGGGGTGCGGTGATATCCTTACGTGGCGAGCGCTCTCGCCCATAAACCTGCTCTCCTCGATGATTGTTCATATTCGTGATAATAACAAGTTTGTCGAGAAGTCAAGCAAGGCGCAACTGGAGAGAAGATGAAAAGTTGGTGTTGTCTTGTCTCACAACTTTTCAGGCTGGCGATGTTATCGAGCCGCGACACCCCAAGGTTGCATGGTCTGTGCGCTGAGGCCCTTGGACAGCGTATGTCACCCTTCAGCCTTGTGTCCAGGGACAAGGAACCAACAACACCAAGATAGCTTGCGAGTGAATTATGGCATCCGAAAGTTCGAGACCACTTCTTCTGCCCCAGAATCGCCGGCTGAGGCATCTACAAGGCATATATTTGCGTAACCTCACCCTTGCGAGACCTCGGGGTGAGACAATTGACGATGCGACGCTCAACAAGACGTCCCAAAAGCTGCAAGCTCTCCGGGAGGAAGATATCAGAGGACCAGAACTTCACCTTTCGACCTCATCAGACAATATAAACAGTGTCATCAGACCGAGAGTGACTAGGAGAAGAAGCTCTGTCTGGGCTGGCGCTACGCCGGGTTATAGGCAGAAGAAGCTGGAAGATGTAATATATAATGGAATGGTTGATACCTTCTTCTCACTCCATTGCGAAGGCGAGGAGGAGCCGATCTATATCAGTGAGGTGGTCGAGAAGGCGATGGTACGCAAATTAGTCTTCCTCTCTTTAATCTCCTATACTACTCCAACGCGCGCCTCAGTTATAGCAGACGAGCGATCGAAGTCTTGATGTCTCAAACCACAATGAATGCCACGTAGTGAATTGCTGAATCTAACAACCACCAGAACCCCAACTTTGCCTTCTTCTCCCTCTCCACCTACGGTCCCTCCATAACCCGTCAATGCCAAGTAACCATAAAGTTTTGGACCAAAAGGACAAAGTACTTTGCACTCCTCGAGCAGCCGGTTGACCTTCGCACCCTCCACTTCATCGGCTCACTCACCAACCGCGCTCTACCACCGAATTGCATCGTCTTTCACTTGGTTGATGGCATCTATACTTTGGACCTCCCAGAAGCCGAGATACTGCCGCCGAAACCCCATCTACCCGAAGCGAGCTCGAGTTATAGTGCGTTGATGAGGTTGAGTAGTCTGGATGAGGCGGTACAAGATGCTTTAGCCACCAGGGAACAAATCGCCGCGAGCATAAATGAGATATTGGATAAACAGCCTCCCGATGAAGCGCCAGAAGCACAAGAATCTGCCGCGCTGGCAGCTAAATACGTCAACCTCTCGACCACCTGCCTCAAGGCTGCCACCAAACAACGCAGTGAGATGAAGGCGTATATTGACGCCAAACGGGAAGGTATCAAGACGGGCCTCGCATCCCAAGCACTAGCTCGAAAGCGCCTAGAGGAGGTTGCGGCGGAGATTCCGCAGCTGGAGGAGGAGAAAAAGAAACTAGGAGACGAGATCCGGGGTCAGCGTCGCAGGCTCTGCGAGGAGTTGATGATTATATTTCCTATGGAACCCACGCCAAAGTCTTTGGTTTTCACTATTTGTGGGTTGGTGCTTCCGAATTCGACTTACGAGGCTCCGGATGTGGACGAGGACGGTATCGCGGCTGCCCTGGGCCACACAGCGCTACTGGTTAGCCACCTCGCGGTGTATCTGGGGATCCACCTCCCCTACCCCACCCAGCCCTTCGGTTCACGATCAGTTATTATCGACGAAATCAGCCAACTTGCAGACAGCAACCGCATCTTCCCTCTCTTCAGCAAAGGAAGCATACCCTTCCGCTTCGAATACGCCGTCTTCCTACTGAACAAAGATATCGAAACCCTCTGCGAGAGACAGGCGTTGAAGGTTCAGGACATACGGATGACACTACCAAACCTAAAATACGCACTTTATGTCGGGGCGGCTGGGGAGGGGGAGTTACCGCAGAGGATTAAGGGGGGAATTAGGCAGTTGCTGGGGAGTAGGAGGGGGACGCCTAGTGTTAGTAGGAGGACTAGTGATGATGGATGTCAAGGTGATAAGAAGGGTTGTGAACAACCGGTTGGGACCGAGAGCGGGCACAAGCGGGCCAATTTGAGTCTGCAGTTTACGTTCGGGGAGGAGAGGAACTTGAGCCTAAGGACTAACGGTATGAGAGAAGGGAGGTCGTAGCTACCCTTCCAGATGAGGAATAGGGTGGTGTACAATGATCGGTAAGGTTCTCGAGCCTTGTAGTGATGTCGGTGGCATTAGATACCATCAGCAGCCAGCCAATGGCTTGGATTGAGGAGCATGACGCAGCAATGACAGACATACCCCTGCACGTTACAACCTGATTGATACATTACTGATTACGACTCGACCTCAACCGATTAGCAGAGGTTAGCGGCGTAAGCGCGGCTGTTGCCCAATCATTGTGGAGCCCGATAGGGCAGACATCGCGATGGTGCAGCAAGTCTGTATGGATACATGCGTCTAGCACGTTTTATAATATGTCATATCTTTCCGCGTTCTACGAGTCAGGTCCACGTTGAAGATTTGATGTTGTGTCACTAGGAGTCTTCGTCGTGGGGTCCATGTTTCAGGATTCTCATCAGATCTGTCACCAGTTCACTGTAGTGATCCACAGGACATGAACTGTCACTCTTTCGACGTAGTGCGACGAAGTGATAGTCATGGTCGAGAGACATGGGAGTTGAGAGTTATGGGTAGTGTTTTCTTGACGTCCCACAGTCTCACCTTCAAGCACGCATCCGTCCCGAAAATATCCCTATAAACGCTCCGACATGTCTCACTTAGCGGAAAGTTTATATTGACGTCTCCAGTCAAATAAATGGCCTGCTGTTAGGATTAAGTGGCAGCCGGCGGCTGTACTTGCCTTCGTCGTGGTTGGTTTTGTGTTGGCTGGGGAGAATGGTCTGACTGCCCGAGGTTGTCTGGCTTAGTCTCCTCGTTCCAATATTGGCACGATGTTTCGAAGTTATATACACGGCTCTTGGTGGCCTTGCCGAAAAAAGTACGTCCGAGTGCCCAGAAGTTGAACTTCTCGCGCGCAAGTGGCGATAAGAATTGTGACAAGCAATGCCTCGCATTAGTCGGCGTAAGGTGAGCGAATTTCAACGACCACCATCCTTCCCAACAGTCTTGATTCATTGGTTGAAACCCGGGTACCAGTACAAGCGCAAGGTTGTTAAGAGTATCTAGCTGGGCTGGACGTGGCCTTGGAATCTCGCATTAGTTCCCGCAAGCGGAGCTTAGTTCAACGTCTCTTTACTCGCCTGGCACCATGATTCGCGAGTTCTGCCCAAGTACCAGTACCCGCGCAAGGATGCTTAAGCATCTGCCTGGGTTGCGTGGAGGGCTCCGCCTAGCCCCCAGCTTCCCTGTTAGTCCAATTCAATTCCAACATCACCATTCAGCCCGATGAGGCTAGATCCAACGAGGCGTTCCTCCGTAAGGAGGAAGAAGAACGGATGCAGCTCCGCACCCGATATCAATTGAGTTCACCGGACGAAAATAAGAAGCACTTGGCCGATGCGAGACACATGAAGGGAATTGGTAACCATTGTGCTGGAACCATTGAAACGGCCAAGACTTAGCTCAAAATGCTGTCTCATTTCGGGTACTTGCTGGAGAACGTGGGTATCGTGCTGTTGATGATCGTCAATGAAGATAAATGCCTTGTATTCATCGGATTCTCATGGACTTTTCGAGAATATAGATTCAGGCTGAATCATTGTGGTGTGGGTGTGGGGGCGAAATTCGGAGTTCATACTCGGAGTTCGCCTATTCATGCCGCTGAAATCCGATCAACACCATTATTGGGCATGGGTATTTATACCAGCGTCTAACCAATCTTGGAGTAGTTTTACCTATCTAGTAATGCCATTGGTTAGTTCTTGTTGGTTCCGAGATCGCAGGTTGTGGACATCAGTTGTGATGTTTTCCAGTGATCGAAGGCTCTTCTTTCAATCCTGACACTCCATTGCGAACAGCCAACGCTCAATTATCCACTACAAGTAAGCAGCAACGATTTTGATGCTATGCGACTGCCCTCGAAGGTTATGGATTCTGCTTCAGCGGCCTTCGTAGCTCTCGACATGGCTGATTGACGCCGCTTCGCTACCCAGAATCGAGTCCCCGCCAACAGCACGTCACCAATGCCCAACCTGCAACGATACTATTGCCATACCCATAGCACACAAACACCCAAGCGATCTCGTAGATCCTTCGCTAATTGTACGCCCATGCGACGTCTCCAAACGCACCAAGCGACATAAATTCTTCCTCGACAGCACCCCACACCACGCCTGGCTTATTTGACCGTATTTTCACGACTCGTTTGCCGTCTCCACAGTTGAGCACAGAGCTTATAGACCCAGAAGGTGCTCCTTCTGTGCGTTGTCGTACATTTGAAGCAGAGAGTCATACTGTACTCCAGCCATGAAGTGGTGAAGAGACTATGAAACGAAGAACGCCTGCCAACGGGCGACAGCACCAATAAGCTGGACCTCTTATGGATGGTGGCTATACAATGGAGAGAGCCATTTACAAATACTGACCGGCAGAGACTGCTGCACATACATAAAACGATGGTAATGACTGTTTTAAGTAGTTGTTGGATTCAGCCCATTCCTGTGGACATACTGAGGCTGGCGTGCCAAGATGACAGACCACCAGCAGACACACAGGCCGAGACGTAGCATAAATGTCATGTTGTTTTCGACATATGTTTGAGCACTATACCTACGTGTTCTTTTTGTAACTTTCGCTTAATTCGTTATATCAGAATGGTGTGCGCGATCCCATAAAGCCGTGTAGCGTCGGCCATCCTCTTACGTCCTAGCAAAGATGTTTTTTTTGGCGCTACCCCTGACAGAAAGCAAGAAGTGGTGTATAGGCACAACAGTTTCTTTCATTTCGTGCTGGGAGAGCGCTGAGCTGATGGCGTGGAAGTCCTTTCGACTGGGACAGAGAGAGTAAGCTGCTGCATATTGGAATCCAGTGATGCGGGCGGTTTGAGGTTGTAAATGCATCCTCGTAGTCAAACATTGCAAGATGTGATCCAACTTTTTACCTTGACCAGCACATGGGATTTGAAGCGATGAATGATGACGATCATCTGTTGTGCCTCGACTCTTATTCCATTAGACACTGTCAAAGCTGTTTCGGGACTGTCGATAATGCATGTTACAGAACCTTTGAAACACTTGTGCAAAGATCCGAAGTCAACACCTTAAACAGCTGTTGTGTGGTAGCACGGAAGGTCTTGCTTTGAAGAGATTCTATGCTTCGAGCTTCAACTGCATATTCCTGTTATAGAACTAGCCGCGTCAAGCGACACAAGCGATCGCCTATTCATCGGTGTGGGTGGGGAGGTCTTTTGTACACCCGGTTGCAGCGGCCAACCAATAATTCTCCTAGTAATTGTACCCCTGACGCTATTTCAGGTCTTCCATGCATGTTACCGCGTCTAAGAGATGGATGACAGCATGATAGTCTTATTTTCATGAACGAGCTCGATGCAGAGAGCAGCTAAGCCTCCGTTTGAGCTTCACGAAAGGCGCATTGTGGTTCGAGGAAGCTCAAGTGATGTCGATTGTTGTCAGTGACATCGAATGGCACGGTAACATCCCGAGGTGTGTTCTAAGAGGAACCTGCCACAGCCGTCACATTCACCTCGATCAAGCCAATCATTGTTCTGGAACTGCTTGAAGCGGTTTAGCTGCGCCCCGTGCATCCCCCTCCAACCGCGGACGCTTATTTTTCCGCCAACACATCCAGCGCGCTTAGCCCAATCCGGTCCCATACGGCGTTCCACACGTCTCCCTCGTGTCCACCATGCATTACGGCCCGTCACAGCGGCCCCTATGGCAGATTTAGCAGGTCTCTAAGGTGCCGGGTCGCCCTACGCATACCTCACAACCAACGCGGAGGACGCTTCTCTATTATTAGCATCAACCATCCGGACCTTTACCAAAAAGTTAAACGCGGTGTCGTAAGAACGATTTCACAACTTCAAAAAGCCGGCGATACTCGGTAGCGACTGATCGCAAAGCTTGGAGCTTAATGGATCGTGAAGGGGACGAAAAGGAGAAAGGGTTGTGTCGCAATTTCTCTCGCGACGTCGGCGAATAGTGAAACTGAGCTTAAGAGACAAGTTTGACAGCAAGGTTGCAGACGATACCCGAGACATATAAGCGGACGGCACGCGTCGGATAGAATCTTATAGCCGCGCAAACGGATCAAAACAGCATACGAGCGCCCTAAAACACGCCGACAAGCTCGAGTCTAAGGAGACCGATTGTGGGAAAGTGACCCCTCGAGGTCGATGGGACTCGGCGCAACGTTGCATACTCAAAATGGGTCGAAGAAAGATTGAAATCAAGGCTATCAAGGATGACAGAAATCGCTCGGTGTATGTTTATTCACATCCTTGTTTTTGATAAATTGCTAATCGGTTGGCGCAGTACGTTCTTGAAGCGCAAAGGAGGTCTGTTCAAGAAGGCGCATGAACTTAGTGTGCTCTGCTCCGTGGACGTCGCGGTGATTATCTTCGGCAACAACAAGAAGCTTTACGAGTATTCTTCGTCCGATATAGGAGAGATTCTGCAACGGCACAACTTCGTGAGTGGCCGTGTCTCCGACGAGTCAGTCAATCGTGCATAACTAACCGATTGGCAGTATGGAGGTGCAAATGAACACAAAGGCCCAGCAGACTTCAATGGCAAACGTGACGACAACGATGAGGAGGAAGATGGATCCATACCAGAAGGCTCGGCTGAGCCACAGACGATAATGGCACCACAAGTCGCAAACCAAGCAGCTTATCAGCACATGAGACAGGGTCCATCACACTCGCCTCCTATACCAAGTGGCGCTCAGTTTCAGCATGTTCAACGTCAGCTCACACCACAACCGCTGATGATGGGCTCAAGACCTTCGTCGCGCAATGCTCCACGAATGGTCAACTCGAATATGGGGCCCCAGCACATTCAGCGACCACAGCCTTCACCTCCTGTAAATGGCTTCACGTACATGCAACATCAACATCCACCAATGTATGCCCAACAGGGAATGCCGCCGCACTCGCAGGCACCACCAAATCCATCTTTCCAATACACTGGGCCACCTCCGCAACAGCACCAGCTTCAGCAGGTCTATATGGAGGAACAAAGGGGAGCGTCTATGCCACCAACCTTCCCACAACACGAGCGTCAGAACTCCGGCTCAATCAACACTCCACCGCTCAGCCAGCACCAATTGCCATCCCAGCAACACCAACAGCAGCATCAGCAACAAGCAGTCGCTCAAATGCATCAACAGCAACAAGTCCAAATGCACCAACAACACCAGATCCAGCAGCAACAAGAGCAGCAGCGCCAACAGCAGGAGGCTCACCGCAGACAACAAGAAACACGACAACAAGCTCAAGTCCAAGCACAAGTTCCGCAAATGCAAGCACCCCCCCCACAACCTCAACCCCAACCCGCGCCCCAAGCACAAATGCTCGAGCCCGTCAAGCGTCTCTCCGTCAAGTCCCGATCGATCTTCACGCCTATCGATGAGTCGCGTTCAATCCTATCTCAGCACTGGGTCTCCAGCACCAACGCCGAGACGCGTCCAGAAGCGCACCGCACGGTCTCGGGCTCGAGTGTTGGGAGTGGTAGTGGCGATCGGGCGAATAGTGTTGCCACGACTAATCCTGCAGCGATGAAGAGCCCGCCCAAGCCGGGACCCAAGCGGAATGTTTCTGTTGGTGGCCCTCCACCAGTACCGAATTTCGGGCCACCGTCTAGGACGAACTCTGGATTGGGAGGAGCGGCGGGTGCGAAGAGGCCGAGGCTTAAGGTGCAGATCCCGGATGAGGCGAGTGGGAGTGAGAACACGGGGAGTGCGAATGCTAGTCCCAGTCAAGGCACCAGTAATGATGCTACAAATGGTGTTAGCCAAGCACCGAGACAGGGTGGTGTCGTCTTACCACCTCCCTCGCCTTCAACCAATAGTATACTGTCGGCAGGTGCTACTGGTCCGCCGAATCCCTTTGCAAGACCTCACCCTCCTCAACAAAATCCATCCCGCGAATCCATAGGTTCGCGGGACAGCAACGCAGGCCGTGACAGAGATAGAGACAATATTGAAACCCCGGTTTCGGCGCTGCCATCAAGGTTCATGAATAATGAATTCCTACCTTCACCTTCGACATTCTACCCAGAATGGAATTTGGGACTGGGAATGGGTGGGTTCAGGTCAGGCATGGGAGAGCTGCAAAGCCCACTGAACTTCGCAACACCAGTGGCTGGAACCGGACCAAGCTTTGCTAGAGATGAGATAAGTAGCCGAGACGGCAATTTATCAAGAGATGGTTTTAAGCCTGAGCTTCATCGGACGGGAAGCTCGGGCAGTAATGCAGGAAGTGGTGTGACAAAGCTGGAGAATGCAAATCCGAACGCGAAGAGGAAGAGTCCTGAGGAGGAGGGAGGGGATGAGAAGAGGCTTAAGGTTGAGAGTTGAGCTGGGTGATGTAAGGTCGACTGGAGGGGGGGAAGAGAAAAGAAAAGTACACGATCCGTCAGCAGACTACTATATAATACGGCGGCATCAAATTGCAATATATGGGTTGTGAGGGAACCTTGCTAGAGATACCTCCGTGGGTACAGTCACAGTTAGGGCATTGGCGACGGTGTTTTTGACGATTTGCAATTGGGTGGTCCTATATTGATTTGATGTTTTAGTACTGCCTATTATGTGGGAGATACCGAGAAGAAAGAGAAATTCGATGAAGGGAGGTAAGGGTGGAAGGTGGTTTATGGAGGAGAGAAAGAGTGCATGGTGGTATTCATACCCGTCTTTGGCGTCATGCGTACAGTGCTTCTGCAGCTAGCGAGCGAGATGAGTGCGTCTGTTAAGTAGTAAATCTGATGAGAATGCCCAAACCTTCCCGTTCCTTTCGTCGTCCCCTCTCGGCCACATATTGCGAGCAGCCTGAACTCCCAAGGCTACCACAATACTGAGCTTACCCTTGCACTCAACCAGCCACCTAGGTTTTATCAAGATGGAGAATATGCGCCTCGATCGATGCACTGCAGAATGCCGAGGGAACTTCGTGCAGCCACACTCTACACAAGTTCCATCTTAAATGTGGTACTCAAACATTGCTCCAATGGTTTGATAGGGCAGGTGGGCGGATAGTGGCGAAGTAAGAGGAGGGGCAGAAGGCGGCGGAGCTAACGATGGAGCGAGTGGTATGGAGGGTTATTAGAAAGTTCGTGGTAACCGCTTCCAGTTTCAGAATGGCATTGTTGGAAGCCGAAATTTCAGAACAAGGCGCGGATCTCAGGCGGAAGGTCGGCGAATTTGTGGAAAGTGGTGAGGGATGAGATGGTGAGTTTGAGGGGTCTGAGGAGTTGTCGCTTGAAAATAGCTAACCGGTGTCCCATTTTTCACACGACACAATCGATTCGGACTCTGAGTTTGAAGCGGTCTGTTCTTGCAGCGTATTCCAGAAGCCATCGTGACTCGTGTTTAAGGCGTCATTTAGCAGAAGAGCATCTGCCTAACGCAGCTGTAAGATTCGCAAAAGTGGAAACGGAAAACTGCTTCTTAATGAAGAGATAGAAACAAGATGATGAAAATGGGCGTACGAGCACGGTGGAATCTTTAAGATTAAACCCGCACTCCCTAGAGTGATTGCGCACGATCCGAAAGCATAGAGACAGGGACGAGCTGAAGCGATGCATCATATTCGCACGTGCATTTTGCCTGGCACTCTTCGTACGTCAAGATGCCATTCCTACATCTCGACTCGACTAGTCGGGCGGCTTATAGCTATCGCAATTCTTCGCTGGGTATTATACAATTAACCTTTCTCTATCATCTCTTCCCGAGCCTTGTCAGCTATCCATGAGTTCACTCTCCTACCCTGCCTTTTCTACCTCTTCATCATCAACCCGAATGATCCTCAACCCTTCTTAAGCGGTATACTCATAACAAAATTCCCGCACTTAACCTTCACATCCTTAACCTCCACGCTCAAATCTGGCTCTCCACCACCATCATCGCTCTGCCCACCGCCATCCTCAATCTGAGGTGGCTCCTCCAGTGTCCATGCAATAGAGATGTGAAAGGCTTCACTCCTGTCGAACTCCCCACTCACCTTCCCATCTCTTTCCTTACTTATCCCCATACTCGGTGTCGAAGGTGTCTGCTCCTTGGCAGGAGGAGAACCATATAGTTCCGGCTGCCCGAAGTCCTCGGCCACTGTATTACAAATTCTCAAAAGCCTATTCAATCCATCCCCCCTCGGCCTCCTCAGACCCAGCACCAGAAACCACCTCGTCCGTTCATAATTACCCACCCACTTCACACTCTCCGGCAGCAGCTCACACCCCTCCACCCCACTCTTCACTACCTCCCGTTTGACCCTCTCCAAGAAGGCCGCTTTATTATCTAACCTCAGTGCCAGACTCCTCGACAAACTTACATGAAGTGGCAGTGGCGCACCAAGGTCGGAATATACCAGGCTCTCCCCTTTTCTTTGGAGGTTGCGAGAATGGTAGGAGGTGATGGATGTGAGGACTTCGGCGCAGGATAGAGAGGGCCACCATTCTATATAGATGTGGGTTGGCCAATTGCCTTCTATGTGGGGGGTTATGCGTTTGCGGCCGCCGTGGAGGGATGGGTCGTCGACAGTTGTTGTGCGGACGGAGGATGCGTAGAGGTCGACGAATTTTGAGGGGAGAGGTGGGAGGGAGAAGGTGGGCGGTGATTTGCGTTTGAGAGTGTTTGTCTGTGCTGGAAGTTGAGGTGAAGTAGTGTTTTCGTCTTCTGAGGAGGAGATATAGTCGACGAGCGCCATCTTGAAGTGAGGTCTTAGAATCTTGAATGGATGCTCGTGAAGCCAGGAAGTTCATCCCTTGGGCAGCAAAAGAATTGTTCCCTGACTGCCTATTTCACACCCTCTATCGTTGAGAGCACTTTTAGCCCAATACCCAAGCAAGCAGGGCAGATTCTCTGTGCGCACGAGAACTCGTGTGTCACTGTAATTCTGATATCCCCCAAGGTAACTTTGGTGTTGAGACTTCCCCGATTGAGTCTAGAGCCAACAGACGTCAACTCTCGGCTATTTATAGCTCGATCTGCAAGTTTTAGCGGTCCGATGGCGGCCGCGTGTCGTCAGGGCTTGGCCATTTCTGAATGGAGCGCCCCCACCAAATGACGACTGGCTCGACGTCTGCCAACCTCTTGGAGTCCGCGGATGCGGTGGAAGTGACGGAAGCAGTGCGGCTGAGCAGCAGGTTGTATACTGCGTGAGGTTCGGATTGACGGGCCTGACGGTAAATTCTTCTCATACTCTCTCGTTGTGTTTTTACTCTCTTCTTCCTCTACTACCTTTCCCTAAGCTATTCGATTGCTGTATATTGTTGAAGTGTTATATACCGGGATATATAAAATATCTTCTTTCGCATTGCGTCTCAGTGTTATACTCGATTCTCGAACTAGCAAACTCGGCCGAAACCGGTTAGCACAAAGCAATATCGTTACTTCCACCTCATCGTATCAGATTGTATTCTCCCATCGCATACGCACCTTCCTGTAAAGCAACCAACCCTTCACAACTTCAGGAAGTCGCGATAATGAGCCACCAAAGCTACGACGGAGCCGGGGTAAGCTTCCTCTTTCCCTTCCCACAGTCTGCCTTATCACCAACTCCACTCCATCCATCCCAATCGATTCTTCTCCTTCAATACTGAACATCACTACCAGCCCTCCAAACCCCTCCTCAACACCAACAACCCCTTTCGTTCCCACGAAGACGACGGAGACGACGAAGTCGACCGGAGCCGACACTCTCGTCGTGGGGACTCGAAACCAGACATGGACGCCCGCGCCATCCTCGCGAGCACCTCAGCCTATGACCCATCCTTTCCCATCAACAATGATAGCTACAAGACGAGCCGCAACACATCCAGACCAAGCAGTTCTAAGCAAGCACGCTCCTCCGTAGTAGACCGCGGACCGGGGGCCCCAAGTGGACATTCATCCCGCCACTCCGCCAGCAACTCCCTCGAGAATGCCAAGTCCCGCTCCGGGCGTCAGCGCGCATCGAGTCTCACCCAGCGCCACCCAGGCGACATGTCGCACCGCCCACTCGACATCATCAAAGCCGAAACCAAAGTCGCGGATCGTAGTCCGCACCTTAAACGCTCCCACATCCCCGGCGCCGACCTGATCGATTCGTTGGATGATACCATGGGATCGTTGTATCATCACGAAGGGCCATACGATGCCACTTTGAAGGCGAGGAATAATTACACTAAGAACGATAAACTCAGTGCTGTGGAGGCGGTGAGGTGGAGTAATGAGGAGGCGCTTAAGGCAACACCGAAACAATTGGTTCAGGATTCGCTGATGAAGAATCTTCCGCTGCAAGGGACTGCCGTGATACCACCTGGGCAGAGGGAGATGAGTGGTGAAGTGATGCAGTACGAGGAAGGAGACGACCTTATGAGGGATCCGGACGCGCCTGGTGGCGCGTACAGAAGATGGACCGACGTGGTAGGTGTTTCTTCTGTTTTTCATGTCCTCCTGACACGCTTTCCTCCAGCCTCTTCTCATGACGAGCTGGCAGGTAGCAACCAATCCTATTCCCTTTATTATCATCTCTCGTCAGGTGCTAACAGCCCCAGAAATATCTCCCAGAAGACCTAAAAGGCAAAGGCGAACCCTCATTTACCTTCGAGGAGTCTTTCAAACAAAAGGAACGTCTCCGCGCTGCCAATCGCTCGCACCACAAAAGCCGCAGACGTGGTCTTTCGGAAGCAAATAATGAGATTGAATTGCAGAACCGCTCCAATCATCTGAATCCAGTCAGCCCGGCGCGCCCAAGCCCGATGCGTAGCACAAGCGCTCAATACATCCGTGGAGGTTACAATATGTCGGGCGGGAATATGAATGGTGGAAGTGGCAAGGGAAGTGCGACTGCCACGGCGACGGATATCGATGAATTCTCTGGTCTTGGAGGAGGCGGAGGCATCGAGGGAACAGCCGCGGCTAGTAGTGAGGTCAGACGCAGGCAGAGAGGCTCTAGCAACGCCAGTAACTCGGGGGGGAACAGCATGTCTTATGTGCAGTTTGAGAAAGATATGCGGAGATCAAACACAACCGGGAAGCTGAGTGGGTTGAAGAGGAGGATTGGGAGTTTGAGGCGGAGTCGGAAGGGGGAGATTGAGAGTGAGGGTGTGGTAGCTTAGAGGGTTTGTTTCGTTATTGGGAGCGCAACATGGAGACGTGGCGGGTAAGGGAAAAGGGAGGCATTGCTTTTGTTAGTTGCTTTCATTATGTAGTTTTAGCAACCAGCATACAGTGGTTTGCGTTCACTCTTTTTTCAATCGGTAGAACACACGCAAAGGACAGATTACTCAATTACTAAACTAGCGACCACCGGTCGAGGAAACCCCCGTTGAGCAACTTGGACTAGTGTTCAACCTAGATACAAAACCTCTGTAGCCCTGTTCAAAGCGACGAGTATCTCTCAAACTCCTAGCTCCTCAGCCACTACGCAATCCGTTATGAAACCCTTTATGGCAGGGCGGTACGCTTGGTTCCACACTCCATTGCACGAATGTGTGGGAGGGAGCTATTACTACCAGTTAGTATCTCGTCATCCTAATTTAGCAACCAAAAATTCCCGCGTTGGAATACTCAAATCATCATCACCATCCTCATCGTAGGCAGCAGCAGCGCAGACCGTTCCAACAGCAACACCGACATCGTCGACGGCAGCATCGCCAAAATCAAAGTCAGCACCAAGGTCGGAAGAGGACGCCGTACCATCACCATCACCCCTCAATCCCTCCGGCTGGGCAGCGATCCTCCCCTTCTCCATTCCCCGTCGGTGATTTCTGCTCTTCTTGCGGACGCGGTGCTCGATCACTGCGTCGAGGTCCTGCGCCTCCTGCTTTGCCTTCTCCCTCGCCTCCTCAGCGCGCGCATCTGGCTTGTCGGCGGCTGCAGAAACCTCAGCAAACCTGGCACCAATCCCGTTCCCCAACCCCTTCGTCTTGGCATCACGGTCCTTCTGCGCCTCCCTCCTCCTCTCCAACAGGACATTCTCCATGCGGATCTTCTCGAGCCCACGACGGCGGCGGATAAGGTTCAAGCCGGAGGCGTCATTGGAGGTGTTGACGGAGAGGAAGCGCTGCTGCATTTCGATACACTTGCGTGCATAAGCCTCTTCTCGTGTGGGGGTGAGGTGCGGATTGCGCGTTGCGCTTGGAAGGATGGCGCGGACTTGGCCGTATTTTAGGGATGCGACGTTGGTTGGAAGGGAGGTGGTTGTGGTGGTGGTGGTGGTGGTGTTGGCGTTGGAAGTCATTTTTGGAACTGGATCCCGCTGTGGAGCGGGACTGGCGGAACTGGTAGGTCCAGAAGAGCCTGGCATGGTCTCGATATCTCTTAGTGTGTATCCTGGTGGACGGCGCGATGGGAGCGGTTTGCGGCCTTTGAGAGATGCGCGGTAGGCGAGCTGGGCGTTGGCAGTGTCTTCAAATGGAATGACGAGGTGTGGGACTGTCGCGGTTAGAGCTCGCGATGGGGTAATCAGGATGTAATTTTCGTGGAAGTGGAAAACCTGGGAGAGACTGCCGGGATGGCAGCGGACGAGTTGGCTCTGTGGAAGCGGAAGCGCTGTTAACTGAACCGGCTGCGCCGGCGTAGGGTGGGTGGAAGCGGTTCAAGTAGTTAAGATTAATGCGACCTAATGCAGCGGCCGGTTTCGCGTCGCAGTTTCGCGGTACTTGGATAATGAGAACGTCAAGCCGAGCTTTCTGCTGTGGAGTCAGGGGGACAATGTGAGCGTGAGTCTGTGAGATGACGCTGAGGTTGAGGGGTGGCTCGGCGGTGGATGGCCAAAACTGGCGGTAGGCTGGCGCGACATTTTGGTTGTATGGCTGCTCGTCCTCCGATAGTTCCGCCTCGGGGGTTGGTCTGTGACCGAGCATCACTCAACCAGCACTAGCCGTATCAACTACTTACAGTCACAAAAGTCACACAAACTTTGATAACACCGAGGTTTACAGACGAGATACTTCTCATCAATGTTCATATTTACCATCTCATAGCTACCTCTGTAATAACATGATAAGGTACAGGCCTCCAAATGCTTTTACTTAATGCATGAGCCATGCCCCTAGACCTTCCATTACCGAGAACGCCGCTGACAGGTGCTACTGCTTTCATACGCCTTTGTGCAAGAGCCATCCTTCCATAGTTTCCGTTGTTACTCATCTATGCTCCCTGTCATCCGACCTCGGCGTCGAAGGCGCAGGCGACGGTGTCATCGACTTCTTCTGTCCCAGTGTGAACTTCAGCTTCAAACTCGGCTTTTTCTGCATCCCAGGAGTGCCAGCAGCAGCCGGACTCTCAGATCTCACAACAGAAGCTGTCGGCGTGTAGCCTCCATCATGTCTATCCACAGACTTCGTGCTACCAGGAAGTGGTGTGCGACCAGATGCCGATGGTAGTGGCACCCTGACTTTGTTCGAAGAAGAACGCGGGCCAGGCGTGCCTAGTGTGCCATCACGCTGGGCAGCCTTCAGCGAGAAGGAAGGCGATGGTGAAGGGCGTGAATAGTTGTTTGAAGTCGTCTCCTTTGGTCTTGAGCCCGGCAGAGGAGAACGCGCTGGACCACCTCTGCCTCGAGGCCAACAGCGAAGCTTGTCCGATGGGACATATAGCTTAACTATCTTCGAGAGGCGAGGACGGCCAGTATCGATTTGAACTGGACGCTTTGGAGGCGGCTTCATGGCGCTTGCCGTTGAGCTGGAGGCCGTGCTCAAGGTTATGCTTGGCGAACGGACAGGTGTTGGTAGGGCCGCCAGTGGCATCGTCGGTGCTGGAGATGGCGAAGGGCGCATGACAATTTGTGGCCTAGGAGGAGCTTTGACAGGCGACGGAAGAGGTGCCAACTTAGCAAGTGGCTTAGTGCGCACCTTGCTGGTCGTTCTGAAGCGGATTTTGCCCTGTTCGTGTGTTAGCGGATAATGATACTTGGGATTTCTAGCCATAGTGAATAACTAACCTTTCCAAGATATTTAGCTTGCCAGTATCTTGGGAGTTTGACCTTGATGGTCAAGGACTCGACCGCATCATAAAGGATAGAGCAGACATCCAAGAGGTCGACTTGCTCTGCGGCATTAATGTGAGGGGACCTGATTGCCTCCCAGAGTGCTGTGCGGAACGCGGCATTATCCTTAAGCTCCTGTTTGAGTGCTTTCAGAGCACCTTCAATGCTGGTAGTGCGCGCAACAAGTGCTTTCTTCGCCGCTTGTGATGCCTCGGTTTCGACTTCCACAATGAGAGTGTCGCCATCAGCATCTTCTTGGTGCAATTGCTCGGTAGGAGGAGTCTGAGTGTTGTATTCGCCAAGTGCCACCGAAGCAAGAGCCAAGAAGAGCACATCATACAAGCGGTGGCGAACATATGGTGAAGCGTCGGTACTCATTACTTTCAAGAAGTATGTCATGAGGTTGTCGTTTGACATGTAGCCCAAGTCAGCCATGCTGTCGAATGCCTCAATGCGAACCGGGTCCATCGTGCCGTCGTGGGTATATGCGAACAGCTCCGCTGGGTTCTGAGGTATTATCTTGGCCTTCATCAGATCCCTCTTACACCTCAGAGCCGTGCGGGTATAGATGTTTTGGTATGAGAGTATCCATTCGTCCATGCGACGGTATCGTTCGATCTCCTCGACCGCATCCTTCTGAAACTTGGTTAACTCGTCCTCGTCTTCATCTTCGGCGAACGCGAAAGCTAGACCACCATGTTGTATCTTGACCGGTATTAAGGAGTTCGTAAGGGCTTCCATCAGATTGCAAATATAGTAGTAGTCGGAATACTCGTTGTTACCATTATCGTTGAACTTTAGCAGATCCAAGATGAATTGTCTTGCTTCCCTGGGACACTTTCCTTCGGTATTTCGTACTCGCGCCATGGCTTTTGGTATCGCAAGCTTCATGAGATACTCCGTCTTATTGGAGAAGTCATTCGACTTTGGCATGCTTGACCCCTTGTAGCAGAATATCCGTTGAAAGCACTTCTCAAGGTGTACTCTGCCGATCCACTGATGTGCTGCAACACCGTGGTCGGCGAGGTACCGACAAGCCATCTCTCGTATACCCCAGAAGTATCGCTTGTCGTAAAGCGTCCTGACCAAGATGGTGGAGACAAGTGGATGTGGCGATTGTTTGCCGAGAAAGAGCATGGAGTCTTGCTGAGCCACGACATCTCTGTCCTGCTGCAGCTGTGATAAGAACATGTAAGACGGCATGTTGATGGTAAGCTCGCAGATCCACTCGAAATCGGCATCCATGCGAATCCATTCATAAGACTCCTGCTCCATCTTCGCTTCCATCTCAGCGTCCCACTCTACCAACCCAAACTCCCTAATATCTTCTTTTGATTGCAAGACGTCGCCTAAGCAGTAAAGCAAAACATCATCGTGGTTCTCAGCAGTGACTTCCGTTCCAGGTCCAGCAGTAGCTCGCTCCTTCTCTCGCCTGCTACGTTTTAGCCTCTTATACTTGGTATGATATGGAATTTCGATCTTTTGCACTCCTTCTCTGATCTCAACAATATGCTCGTATGGCGTGCCATCAGACTCGTGGATACGAATTGTCATCGGCCCAGTAAACACAGGTTGAACTTCCCCTGCATAAACGTTACCAGCTTCCTCCTTGAACTCCCTCAAGAAATGGTCCTTCTCCAACTTGACAGGTGTCGGCATGGTCTCTTGCTTTTGGCTGATAGTCATTTCGACAGCAAGCTTCTTCTTATTAAACTTCTGAGTAACTTGAAAGCGAGGACAGCCTGCTCCCAAGACCCACTGGTTAAAGAACGAATCGAGCTTGTAATGGCCAATCTTCTCGCAAAGCCTCCGAAAGCCTTCTGTGGTTACCATCTTATCCGACAGTTCACCGACAGTCGCATTGTAAGACAGCCTTGAGATAACACGATTGATACCAGTCGAGCCAGAGAGTTTGGTTAGCCTCTGATCAAGAATGAACAGAACCAGCGGTGCCTTGAGAATCATGAACTCCATCTCGAAGTCTCCAAGGTGCATGATCTCGCCGAGTGCATGTATCGACGGTCGTTGAAAGTCTATGTCCACCAGCTTGTCTGCGTTGGCTTTTTGTCGAAATCTGTAGTCGTTATTGCCACAGAGCTTCTTCATACACATGTCTGTGATGAAATATGACACTCCCACGATGACCCAAGTGTCCATCCGTTGAGCCGCAATCAGTCTGACACCTATCCATTGACTCGCAAGAGCGTGGATAAGCTTTCTTGTAACCCCGACTTCCGGGTCGATAATGTCCTCTGGGAACAACATCCTGCTACTGCAGAGCGTGAATGCTGCCAGAGGCACTGTATCTGGAACCTGGTCGTCGACAAAGCAGACCTTATAGTCAGGAAAGGGGTAAGAGCCGAAGTTCAGGGCGAACCAGTCGACAGCAAATGCCATGGTCTCGCAAGTGTTGCGCAGCTCATTCGAGCGACCTGGTAAGCAGTATCCAGTCACCACCACCGCCTTCTGACCCAGCTTCTCATTGCCTTCTTCTTCACGAAACTCGCCAAGATCAACTTGTTCGAAAGGGCCACAAGAGAATCCGATGTGCTGCGGTCCAACCTGATCACTCGTCGCAAAGGTAAAAATCTTCTTGGTGACGTCTGCTGGGTCTGGAGTTTCATGGATGAGCTCTCCAGAGCTCACAACGTTCATCTCCAATCGACTATCCTCTTTGCTTATTTCGACGACGAACTCCGAGAACTCCGAATCTGACTTGTCGCCGTTGCTCCTGTCATGATTCGTCTTCTGCTGGTCTTTTCGGCTCACGCCGTTTGTCTTGGACTTAACTGGTTTCCTCAGGGCGTCGCCCAAGGTCTTCGGACACTTTACCATTATCTCCCACGAACACCTCATATGAGGGCTATCATAGCACGGAAATATGCAACTCGCCACACCTCTGTAGTTCGAGTGTCGCGTGTATGTATGAGGATATCTGACATCTCCATCGTCCAAGCCGACCCAGAACAATCCTTCTCTGAACTTCTTAGTCGTGAAGGGTATGGAGACAACCAATGGCGCATATCTCAGCGAATTATCCTCGGGCGCCCTCGGCGTCAAAATAGGTGTCGTTATATTGCCTCCATGCGCCGCAACACTGCTCGCCCTCATAGCTGACAGTGCCCGTTCTCTTACAGCCACTGGCGCCGCCTCAGAGAAGGGGTTGACATCCTCGATGCGCACGCTCTTCGGCAGGACTATTATGAGCTCTCCCGGCACAGGTTCCCCCGACATCAACGGCTTAATCCTCTCCTTCTGCACCTCATGCTGATTCGGCCCAATCATCATATAATCCGGTATGTCCATGCGCTCGTAAAAGTCGTCATAATGCCACTCTGCGCTGCGCCCATTGACCTTCACATAATCCTCGTGTATTTGGCATTGTCGCGCGTGGAAGCGCAATTCCTTGATGTCGCGCCGTTGGGGGAGGATCGTTATCTCGGTGCGCCCGGTGATGCTGCGGGTGACGAAGTCTATTTCAAACTCAAGCCGTTGATGAGAGACTATGAAGCCTGGAGTGCACTCCTCCACAGGCGCGGCGATGCGCAAAGGGCCATCCATCATTGGAGGTTGAGGTGCCTTTCGAGAGGAGCGCCCTTGGTTGAGAGCAGCCTCGCACCCTCGCTCATGCGCCCACAGTGAAGGGCCTCAGACTATCATCAATGAAGTCGTACTCCGTTCGTATGAATCCGTTCAGTCCAAATTGACAGCGTCAGTACGTTTCGGACATCGGCTATAAGTGGTGGTAAATGCGTCTTTATATGGGTGTCTATGTTTTGGCCGACAGCCCGCAATGCGGTAAACTTGAGGTGTTTCTATGTTGTTCCGCGGGACAGCTTCAGAACTTGGCAATAACCACGACTAAGATGTCGGTGAGGCTGGAGTCGTCTCGCAGAAGGTAATAGAAGGCCTATTATATTGGATCAAACTTGAGATTTATCTACAGTTAGTATGCCGCAAGTATGGCACGCACTTTCTTGGTTTAACATTGCTGGCATCCCCAGAGCCTCGCGACTTTTGCGGCCGGTCGCGCCAAGACATCGCGGCTAGTACACCGCCTTCTGGCAGAATCTGGGACGCCCAGTCTGGAAATTAGCTTTGAAGATGATGTCAATTCCAGATTAAACACAGGTAAAAAGAGCCAACTAGTCGCATAGCTCATGATTATGAACATGATTTTACAGACCGCTAATGTTCTTTGCTCCTCTTAAATACCCTGAGCAGCCTAGTTCGGAACTTGCTTCGGTGGGAATGTCGATTCGAAATCAAGCACATGCAAAAAGAGCCAAGGCAGCTCATATTATCGATGTGACTGTACAGCTGTTATCACATTTCCCCTATACTACTCTTTGCGCACCCTGGTATCTCGCCTCAATGGAATCTCCATGCCCACATAACTCCTACGAATGCTCCCTCGAAACCCTAGCCACTAATGAACTCCATCAAGGCATCTGTGAGATGATGCTCGATCTTCTTCTGCTAGCCCTCTTCTTTGGGCTAACCCTTTCGGCGCCCTCAGGCAACCATTCCCCAGGCAATGCAAACTCCCTATCATGCACATCCGGAATCGGAACGCCAAATGCAAGCACACTCCTATCACTTCGTCTTCTCCGGTTCCTATCCATAGCAGCCCGTCTCTGCTGCGGCTTCTTGAAAAAGGACTTGAACTCAGCATCTCCATCCTCCGGCGTCGGCCCTCTAAAGTTGACCTTCAGCTTAATCTTCTTCAGCGTCGCAGCCTCAGCCCTCTTCACAAGCTCATCATGCAACTGCTTCGCAGCCGCCTGATCCAAATCACTATAATCCGGCGGATCACCATCGCTCTGCTCCCCTTCATCCTCTTCCACTTTGCCGAAGGACATCCTCCCGCTCTCCCTTCTCCTTTCTCCTTTAGAGCGTCTCTTCTCCTCCTCTTTCCACCGGCTGAACCGCTTCAGGATTGCTTCGCAACTTTTGATGAAGTATTCTCTCATCGGTTCAAACTCTCTGGCCCTCTGCTCGCTAACCACGCCTGTGCTTACGCCGAGAACTTTCAACCAATCATGCCCTTCCAGCCCATCCAGCAGCCTTTTGATATGGTCCCGCTTGTATTCCGCCTGGCTTTTCTCGTCATTGCGTTGGGACTTCTCTCTACGCTCCCGCTGCTTGTGAGAGCTGTACAAGGAGTTTAGAAGAGGATCCGCCTTTGGCACGGGTTGGTTGCCTAGGAATGCGAAGTCGATTTTCTGAGCGCGGTTGAGGTTATAGAAGATGTCGTTGCTGTAGCGTCTAAACTTGGGCTCAGCGGTTTGAGCTGCTCCGTTTGCGAGGCGAGCTCGCTTTTGAGGGGAAGGTGTGTTTCTGGTTGGTCGTGGGAGGGATGGGCTATTATCCACGACTAGGATTGGTGTCTCTGTGTTAAAGAATTCTGTCAGGATAGTCTGTTAGCATCTGTCTAATGGTATTCAATGCTGTAGCGGTTGCGGAAAGGAAGCATGCACATACGGGTCTCCTCCTTCTCATTCCCAATAACAACATCATACTCTGGGAAGAACGTCGACAGCTCGCTCTTATACTTCCTCCCTTCCACGCTTCTCAACTTTCGTTTCTCATCTTTCCTCCCGGCATCAATGTCCACTTCTGCAGGCTGGAGCAGGGCCAATTCGTGCCGTATGCCATTGGCGACTTTGTCCCTTGAGTTTCGCTCTTTTTGCTCAAGCCTCCGCTTCTTTTCATGGTATGTCGCATCGGGTTTAGGAGAACGAGAGCCGTCGAAACCAAATGATTGCGCCGCAGGCTCTCTTGTCTCGTTCTTTCCTTCACGACTCAGCTCGTTGCGCCACTCTCTATACTCCTTCGCATTAATCTCCAGCAATTTGTTGGTTTTCTTGTCGGCCAATTGCGCATTAAGGTACGCCCTATACTGCTCCTGGTCCTTCTTCCCGCTTGATCTCGGCGGCGTCTCCAGTTCACGACCTGCGCGCGTAACCCTCTGTCTCTTCGCCGGCGGCTCTAAAGATTTTCCCTCTGTGGAATGCAGTGGTTGAGGTGAATTCCGGATGTTGAGTTCGCTCTTTGTTGCTGCTCTAGGTCTGCGGAGGGACCTGGAGGGGGGAGACGTCATTGCGATGACTGTCGAACATAGCTCTAGGAGCATTAATTTCGCGTATCTTTCAGCCTGTGTGTAGTGGATATTATCGGCTTGTTTGTAGTCGCGATCAGTGAATTGCGCTCGTGTTCAATTGTTCAATTGCTGAACGCGTCACTGTGGCCGTCGCGGTCGCAGTGATCATGAAGCAGGGAAGGCGATAAGTGTACCGCTCTTGGCCGGAACGACACGAAAAGAAGCACCTCGGTGGTAAGTAGGTAAAAGTTTGTAATGTTAGACTTTGCGGCAAGGGAATCCGATTTTTCTTTTGCCTGGGCTGTTCGAGGTTCCGTGATGACGCTTGTGCTCATTGCGCCAGCGCGGCTGGTATTAACTAGGGGGCTGTGGTGCGCCATAGTGACCGCCTCCAGCGTACCGCCCACTAACTACACTGTGGCCCTACGGAAGCATCAATCGCTAAACATCACAGCGAGTATGGTAATAACGAAGTCACAGCAGCTTAGCTATACATGAATCATTTATTTGTAAGTTTAAGCAAGATTGTGGTGTCGGACCTGCTGTTTTCGGCTGGCGTTGGTTGCTGCTTTAGGCAGCCCTGAACATCAATATTTAATCACGTGCCTCGCTTGGCCATAGGCCACCCGCTAATTATTGGAGCGAAGGCACCGTTCCTGAACTGCTAAACCCGTCGTCCAGTCTATTCTACCTCTGACCTCAAACGTCCCATTATACCCCTGGATGGATGGTGGCCACCAACAACAGGGGGTTATCCCCGATTCCTCTGCCACCATGGCAGCCACCCTTCTGGCAATTCAAGCTCCCCTCCCATCCCCTACATATATGTGTTCCCACCATCTCCCCCATACAAGCCGTCACATCTTTCAACCACAACACTCTACTCCTCTGTACCTGTCACTCCCCACGACGATCATCCATTTTGTGATGGCGACCACTGGAACCACCCTCGAACAACTCAACGTCCCAAAGGTGGGTCTCATATTTACGACGCACTATACCGCGACAGTGGATGCCCACGATTGAATGGGTGAGCAGGGTGACAAAATCGGCTGATCACGTGCTCTATACCACAGAAGATTTCTCACCACAATAGTCTTATCTAGTGCTGTTCCTGCCATTACCTCTCCATTTCTTTTGCTCTTGAAGAGTCTACACAATCCTCCCCTCGCTGTCCTCTCAACTCTTAATGGCTTCAATTGTCTTGACGACTGCGATGCTCAACTACAACGCTGAATGACAGCGCCCCTCACGCTAGCTAGGTGAAAGCTTCAGGTTCACCTGCTTATTTGTGTTAATAGTACCTATCGGCATAGCCTGAAATTTATATGCTTACCCCTGAAGGATGATCTTGGAGTGCACGAGGAGTGGGTGAACAAGATGAGGCTAATAAGCCGGAGTAAAGTTTTCGCGTCACCGTTTACAGTGGAACGTCATCTTGCGTTGGTTCCCATGCTTAACCGTCTTTACTTACGTGGTGGTCCACCATATGTCCAAACCACGTAGATTTACCAGTGGAAACATCAATTGAACGACTATTGGACCTATGAAAATGTCAACCGCCGTGGAAGATGAGCCAGAGTTGATAGACAGCAGGAGAGTGAGCGCGGAAGATGCTGAGAAGGGTGTTGAGGAAGATGCGGGCCCATCAAACTCCAACGACCTAAAGGCTAAAAATGTCGATATGGGGAGGAAAGACGAGGAGAAACCCAAACCGTCCAAACTCAAGAGAATATGGGCAAAGCTTGATCTCGATCTAGGGACTCTCATGATGATGTTCAAGTAAATATACTCCATTGGCATATTGTGAAATTACATGAGGTTAAAACTTAAATAGGGGATCTCTCGCTCCCATCATAGCAGTCGCCTGGTATGAATCCAACGACATCGCAGAAATATTCACCACTTTGGGTTATCTCGTCCCTATCATCTCCGTACTCTCGATTTCAATTATGCCTCGCGCTAAGTACATACAAACGTTAATTCTCAACACCCTTGGTATTTGCCTTGGAAGCGCCGTGGCGTTGTTGGGTATTTGGAGCGGAATACAGGCTAGGATGCATACAACTCCACCTGGCTCTACAACTGGATACAACTCAAGTCAGTCAGCCGTTTGTGCTATATGGTTATTCGCGAGCATCTACTTTGTGAGCGCTATGCGAGCGAAGATACCGGCTTTGCAGTTTCCGGCTATAATGTACAGCATTTTCACCAATGTGGCATTCACATTTGGACCCAATTTTCAAACGATGAAACAGGGCGAGGCTCTCATACGACAACTTTTGATCGCGTTCTTAAGCGCCTTTGCTATTTCGACGGGCGTTTCTCTGTTCATCATTCCGGTATCTTCTCGGGCAGTAGTGCAAAAGGATCAGGCAGAATATGTCCAGGCAGTCAGAGGCGCTTTGAAGGTGAGTGTTTCCATGTTCTTTAACGATTTGTAGAGCACATTTCGCTGGCCCTACCGTTTTTAATTTAGGATCAATGGCACTAACTTCTCTAACAGGCACAAACGGCCTACCTCCAAAGCTTGGAGAGCAGCGATATGTTTGATGCAACAGAGACTGCAACAGATACGAAGCGTGATGACAAAAAAAAAAAGAAGAAAGATGACAAAAAGAAAAGGAATAAAGATGACAAATCTAAATCCAGTACAGCGGAGACAACCCAAGCCAAAGCTTTGAAAGGTGCCATCGGAAAACTCACTGGCTTGCATGGGAAATTGCACGGTGACATGGCATTTGCGAAGAGAGAATATGCTTGGGGAAAGTTAGATGCCAAGGATATGGATGAGATATTCACATTATTTCGTGATATCCTAATTCCTCTCGTAGGTATGAGCACTATCATAGATGTATTCGAACGGATTGCCGAGAGACGTGGATGGGTTGAAGCTCGTCAAAATAGTTTCGATCGAGCTGAGTCCTGGGAACATCTTGACGAAGCGGCTAAGTCGGAAGAGAAGAAGGTCTGGAACGAAGTCATGAAAGCCTTACACGAGCCATTCGCTGTAGCCGTGGCAGCCATGGATGAGGGAATGGAGCATGCTAGCCTTGTTCTAGAGATCTTGCCAAAGCTAAAGAAGAAGAAGGAAGGTGATGTGGAGGAGAAAGGCACCGATCCAAGGCCTGGTGATTCGGAGTTTGCCAGCTACCTAAATCAGAAGGTAGTAGACTTTTACAGTAAACGAGGGGAAACTTTGAAAGCATGGGCGCGAGAGAAGGGCTTATCTGAAGACCAATTTGACATTGTAAAGAGCGTCCCCACGGACAGCGATAATTCCACCCCGGATGAGTCCCAACCCCGCCGAGACCAACAGCAGCTGTATCTGATCCTATATATGGAACACCTGGTATGTGTTTTCCTATTCATTTATACCATATGTCTATTGCCGTTGCCTTCTCTTGCAGCAGACTGTTTTGGGATGGACTAGAGAATGTTATTCGCTATGCTAATATAACCCAGCTCTACTCCACGGGTATAGCGATATTGAATCTTGTCAAGTTTGCAGACAGAAAGGTCGACGATGGCACAATGAAAAAAAATCGACTGATTGTCCCAGGTCAACGGCGAATTAAGAAATGGATTCTCGGATTTGGCCGCGAAGACGCAACCGTTGACGCTGAATACCCAGATTCAACGGAAGCTGGCATGAACAACGTTTATATGGGCTCTGGTTTCAACAAACGTAAGGACCCTGAACATCTTCCGCCACAGACTGCCTGGCAGCATTTTGGCAATGGGCTTCGGACAATACCTAGGTTCTTGAGGTCGCCAGAGTCTGCATTTGGATTCCGCGTAGCCTGCGCTACTTTGACCGTGGCAATCGTTGCATTCTTGAAGGATACGCAACTCTTCTTCATCGAGCAACGTCTAGTATGGGCTATGATTATTATTGCCATCGGTATGAACATGACTTCCGGCCAAGCGATTTTAGGCTTTTTGGGACGAATCCTAGGGACTTTTATCGCGGCTGTCACTTCACTTGTCATCTGGTATATTGTTGACGAAAAAGCGCCGGGAGTAATCGTCTTCCTTTGGCTATTCATATTCATTGAGATGTATTTTTTCTTGAAATTCCCTCGCTTCGTTCCAATCTGGCTAGTTACCATCGTAACGCAGGTTTTGATAATTGGTACCACTCCCTGCCTCGGAGTACGAATGTGCAGAGGACTGACCGAAATTCTAGGATATGAGCTTCAAGTCATGAAGATTGGTATTAAAGCGGCATCTGCAAGTGGCCAGACTTACTATCCGTGAGTACCTCATTCTCCGTGGTTGCGTACGCAACTAACACACCCGTAGCACCTACCAACTCGCCTTTTACCGGTTAGCTTGTGTAGCAGGAGGATCTTTTGTGGCGTTTATATGGACTATTTTTCCGTACCAACTCTCGGAACGCAGTTGGCTTCGAAAAGATCTCGGCTCCATGCTTTACCTGCTTGTAAACTACTATAGCGTTGTTAATTCAACGACTGGGGCCCGAATACACAATACGGAAGGAGATATGGGATCGAAGAAGTCTCCTGGTCGACAGTTAGAGAAAGCTCGTCACAAGATTTTTGGCAAGCTCATGATGATTTTGCCGTCTTTAAAACAGCATGCAGATTGGCAGAAGTGGGAGCTGACGGTGGGAGGTAAGTTCCCTAGGGAGACATATGAAGCCATTATCCTCAGATCTACGAAGTAAGTCTTCCTCAATTTTTGTCGCCTAATTCGAGATATTTCGGTCGCACAAACAGCACCAGAACGCTAATTTAAATTTAAAATAGCATCATGAACTACCTCTCTCTTATATCCTATGCGACTCAAACCTGGTCCAAGGAGGGCGGCTCCCTATACCCTGAAACGGAAACCACTACACGAAGGGCTTGGCTTAATGATCTAAGCGTCCTGATCGAGGACGTCGATCCAATTAGCCACCAAATCACATCAACGCTTTCCCTCCTCTCAGCATCCGTCACACAAGGCTCCACCCTGCCTCCTTACATCCAATTACCACAACCTTACTACTTAAACAGGCGCTTAGAGGCCCTAGATAAAGGTATCCTAGATCCGCGACATATGGAAGAGCCCGGTTATAGTGCATATGCTTGCCTTCAAGTCGCGAGTAGTCTGATCACGGATGACCTAGCAAGGCTGGTTGAGCATGTGAAAGATTTAGTCGGCGAGACAGACTTTTCGTTCACGGCTTCGGTGTCAGATACTAGTGTTAATAGTACGGCTTCGGAGGGGAGTTCTGCCAAGGGAAAGAAGGATTGAGCGGACTTTCTGGATTTGGAAACAGGGGTAGGGAGGTGTAGCTAAAGGGTCGAAACTCGCGTCATACGCCTAAATCCACGGGTTCGAAGTGTTAACGCAAGCATCGACAACCTCGGGAGTGACGAGTAGAAAAGTGTTTCTTAATATATGAGGGTTCGGGTCAACCTCTTCTGCTAGTCGCTGCTAGAAAATACTAGGTTGTTAGTTAATGAAACTTCAGGATAAGGGTAGGGAATGAAGCGACCTGCGCAGAGTTTCAGGGTTATTCCCAGAGACAAGCTCGTCTGCTATAATACACTCCTTCGCTGGGGTCAATGCTTTCGCCTCCGTAAAATCCTTTAAGGCCCACATCCGCACATTTATCCACATGCTCAACAAACGTCGTCATCTTGGCCACCAACCGCGTATACTTCCCCGTCGTTTTCCTATACGTTTCCCATCCTATCAACACAACAGAAGACCTTTTTAATCGACACATGGGGCATATCCACTCCCCCCTCCTTCAACGCATGCACAAACGCTCTGAGAGTGGCAACCGGTTTGTTATAATGTCCACGCAACGTACTTAATTTTTCCAACTGCCCATCTTTACTCTTGATCAACATTGTACACCTTCTCCTATGTTGGTCATGGCAGCTATGCTAATCGGTTTTCGCCTGAGTAACGCCTCCTGGTATGCGTAAGTCGTCGAAATACTCCTCCGGTCTCCATTGTCACCCTCTCATGAGGCCCTTGAGCTTCATCGGAATCCCTTGGATCTTCATTAATCACGCTGTTCTGATCTTTGCCAAATGCGTCCTCTGCAACGGTGTTCTGGTCAACGAGTTTTACAGCCTCCTGGCTCGTCCTCGCCCTCTCCTCGCTATGTCTGGGCGTCCTCGTCCTAATCTTCAGCTTCTGCATCAGCTTCAGATTTGCCTGGTTATGTTCTCTCTCCTCCTCTTCTGCCAGTACTTCCCGTTCTCTAGCCGCACTCTCACTAGTATCCTTCTCCGCCTCCTCCTTCCTCCTCGCCTCTTCAGGATCCAACAGCTTCTCTCGTCCCTTCGTCACCTTGGCCACAACCCGCTTAGCTCTCCTCCGTGTCTTCACATACGCCTCCAACCCCACCAACACAGCATAAGATCTCGAAATGCTCACATGGCTCATATCCACCCCAGCCTCCTTGAGGGCATGCACGAAAGCCCTAAAGCTCGCCACAGGCGGTCTATAATGCCCACTCAACGGACTCAATTTATCCAGTTGCCCATCCTTAACCTTGATCAATCCCGCTGCCGAAATCCTACTTCCATGGAGAAAGCTGCTGTGTTGGAACGCACCACTCTGTTTAATCCCTACGTAGAGCCTGGAATTGGTGTCTGCGACGAAGATCCAAGTGTTCTTCTTCACAGAGGACCGAAGTAACTTGTTGAAGATCGTCGCTGGCGTAACGTGCCGTACCTTCTTGACGCCTTTTGCGTCGTCTAACTGGTTTGCGTAATGGGTTGCTGCGTCATTTGAATCTTCGTCTCCACTCCTTGACCTGGAGGAGTCTGAAGAAAACCGGATAGCAGAGTGTTCTTGTACATGGGCCGCTTCTGCTGAACTGGCGTGGGTATGTGGATTGAAGGCCGGTACATCGCTGCTAGCCGGTACGATACCGTGGATACTGTCCTTATAATCCAAGGTGGTGTCGATTTTTGCTCCATTCTTCGCCCAGCATAATCGGCCGGCTTTGTCAATTTTGACCAAGTAGTCCTTTCGTTCTTCTTTACTTAAATATCGTACTCTCTCCTTATCCAGGCGCTCTCGAGTGCAACCGGTTACCTCGAAAGTCCGTCCCTCGCCATAGTCAAGCCAATGGAAGAAGTTCTCCTGGTTATCCTCCTTCTGCCACGCCTGGTGATACGTCCTCAGATTCGACCCATACCTGTGCCACACATCCACCATCTCCAGCCAATAATTCAGATCCATAGTTTTCCCCCCCTTCCTTCTCTCCTCCTTCCTCTTCCTCTTCAATTCCCTTTTCTCAAAACTCAACCCAGCCTCATCCTCGCTCTCACTGCTCTCCGTAGTAATATCCTCATCATTCGCCGCTCGCTTCGCAATCGTTCCAATCTTCTTCCACCTCTGCCTCGCCTCACTCGGCATCTCCTCGGTCATCCCGTGCCCGTCTTTATTCACATCGATCCTCGGCCTGCCCGTCGCATCCAGCTCTCCCGACCTCCTATTCTCCTGACTGCTTCGAGGTCGCGGCTTGGTAATATGTCTATACCTCGCCTCCTTCAGCGCATCCGCCCACCGACTCGACGCATCCATGGTCATTCCGTTCATCTGCCGCCTTTCTCTGTGCCCTCTGTAGTTCCGTTGTATTAGTTCTGCCGCCTTCTTCCGCTCTTCCTCGGTCATTTCGGGGAGGTCCATGCTGAGGCGCTTGGTGATTTTCTCTTGTTCTTTCTGGAGTTGGAAGCTTTCTATGCGCTCGAGTTCTGATTTGGGTGGAAAGGGGAGGGAGTCGAGATATTCTTGGTGACTTCGATGCGAGCGGGTTGTGCCTGTGGTTCTCGTCGTTCTTGTGAATCCTAATGAGACGTTGCTGTCTTGTTTGCGATGGTTAGTAGCGGGTGGCTCTGAAGTGTCCCGAGGCGCAGATGTGGGAGCTGATGAGGATGGAGTTGAATTAGGAAGTTGCGACGAAGCGCCAACCGGTTGGTATTCTATGGTCATCGTGAAAGTTCAGCCTCCCCACTGTCGTCGCAGCAGGGTAGAGGAGATCTGCAAGGTATGCCGCTGCGATTTTCGTATTGCAGCGGACTGGATATTCAGGCAAGTATCGTAAACGTGAAGGAAAGTGCAAGGAGAAAGAAATCTATACACAAGAAGAACAGCCTGTGAGAGCAAGCAAAACGAAAGTATACCAGAGAAGTACACTTTGCCCTGGGCAAAGTGGGCTACACGTCAGCCTTTCGTGGTCTCCGGAGAGTTTACAAGGTCAAGAGTCAAATGCCAGGCGGCAATGCTCCGTCCAGGAGCGTTGCCAAGCATGTCACTGGGCAACCCCTGTCACAATGACGAATGTGTCCATTTTTATTCTCCGCCGAGGAGCTTTTCCCAAATAGGCAGTCAGTTTTGAGCAAAGTAGTTGTCCTATTTTTCGGTATTTACGAAAGCGGCCTTAGTGGTCTCATTTAAGAGCTCACGTACTAAGTTAGTCCGTAAGCTTCGTACCAGTATGCAGCAATATAGGAAAGTAAGGTAGTGGGTGATATAATGATATTTAGTGTCTTTGTTCACATTTCCAGCTGTATACTTTCATTCACTGTAGTGCTGTATGCTTCAAGTGGTTGGTATTTCTTCTTCGTTTCCCCTCTTTGAGACCGTCAAGGCCAACCTCCAAACAAGCTCTAGGCTTCAATCGTCTCCTCCCAACTCATCTACCCATTTCACAATCATCGATCTTACCGGCCAATTTTGAGCTTCTTAAGTTACCATGGCTGTATGTCTGCAGCGTTATCGATGCTTGCCTACCTAATAGGCGAGAGTGGATCTGGGTGATGTGGGATCGTCTTAACCACCCGGCGTGTTGCTTAAAGGGAGCGCACTCCTAGAACGATGTATGACTCTCAATCTGGACTTTATTGCGTTCTCCCCATCGACCTTGGAGTGTGGCTCCTGGCGATCTCCCGGTATCGTGGAGCTCAATATGTGTCAACCTTCTTTACGCTCTCTCTCTTCAGCGCATAGGTAACATCCACCAACCCCACCTCATCATTACTGTCGCCCTCTCTCCTTCTTGGTTCCTTGTAATACCTAAGCACCACCGTATGCAGATCACGATCTTCGCATATTTGCCTCAGAGCCAGCAGTCCTCTAATATTCAGTGCACTCGGTCTCGGCCCGCATCTTTGATCGAGTGTCCTCACAGTCTCGTCGGCACAGCAGAACTCCAAGAAGTGGCTTCGCCGTATCCGCACCTCGAGGTGCCGCAACGAACCCTGTAGGATCATATCTTGTATGCACGGAGCGAGCGTATTGAGGAAGAAGTCATGGGCCCCCCAGCGATTAATGGTGAGGCGCAACCTCCTGATCGAATCTCGCTGAACTTCAAATTCTGGTTTCAGAAAGTACGATAACGAGGCAGGATTTCGGTGTAAAAGCATGGAGAAGGTGTTAATCGAGAAGTACAGCGGCCGTATCTCGTGGTATATCTGCGAGCAGACGAGCAAGAGGTTGAACGGGTAGTGTTCGACGACGCATGGCTCGTCGGGAGCGAGGCCATCAGGTGTCAAAGGTATAGGATCGTCTGAGTAGAGGACTTCAAAGTAGACTTTCTCGCGCAGCTCGGGAGGCAGATCCAGGAACCGGAACGGGTTCGAGCTTGGTAGAGGTACCATTGACAGGTAGTCCGACCGCGGTCTGATCGGCTGGACATCCGCCGGGAGAGGTGTTATGACCTCTGCATGAGGAAGATACATCGTGCTAGTATGGCGCTATTACTGCTATATCATGGAGAAGTTGTCTTCTAGGAAAGAGGTGCAAATACATCTTTCTGGCTTCCGCCCTCTCATTGTCACATTGTGAAATCATTGGTCGTGTCTCCAAAGGCCCGATGAGCGTCATCATGCTTCGACAGCCTTGTGTCAGGGTCTCAGTGCCGGACTAATGATATCGCGGGGTACCTGACGGTACGTTTAACAGCTCCCAACGACAAGTTGTACACAAGTAACACATAAACACCAACATGCCTCCAAGAATAAATTTACGCGCCGTTAGCTTCGAGGGGCTCATGCCATTCTCGAGGCCAGCGGTGCGCTCTCACCCATTGTAAATCTACCAATTGCATCCCCTCGTACGATGTTGCCCAACACTCACTTACAACCTCCAGGCGCACACTCCCAATGCGCATGACTCCCCTCAGCGCTCCCCGCCCATTCACCACAACCCCAATCTTCGAAAAGAAGGGCAAGAACAATGCGCCCCGCGATTCCCAAAAAACCGGCACCAAGGCCTCGCCCCAAGAATACGACGCCTCCGACTTCACCATGCTGCACGAAGGCATCGCCAAGTCCCTCGTCCGCCTCGACGAGGACCTCTCCAAGCTCCGCACCGGCGGACGCTTCAACCCAGAACTGCTCGAGTCTGTCCGTGTCTCGCTAGATAAGGAGTCGAAAGAGACATTTAAGATTTCCGAGCTCGCTCAGGTCCTTCCAAAGGGTGGCCGCTCCCTTATGATCCTCGTCGGAGAGCACGATCACGTCAAGCACATTACCTCTGCGATTCAGCTTTCAGATCTTAATCTGCAGCCTGTGCAGGATCCGCATAATGCCAACCAGTTGAATGTGCCATTACCGCCACCGACGAAGGAGAGCAGAGATGCGGCACAGGCGGCTGCGCATGCGGCGGGTACTAAGGCGATTACTGGTATCACCAACACCAGAGGTGTCATGCAAAAGCACTTGAGGAAGATGGAGATTGAGAAGTTGGCGCTGCCGGATGAGCTGAAGAGGGCGCACAAGGAGATGGAGAAGATTGTTAAGGAGGGTACTGAGAAGGCCAAGAACGTGGTTAAGGTTGCACAGAAGGCTATGGAGCAGGCATAAGCGTGGTTGATATATCAAGCTAAGAAGAGCTCTGCTTGAAAGACATATCGTCATAGATCTAGAGAACAGATCTTGTAACATTAAAAGTTTGAGTTTCAAATCGTCAAATACTTGTACACTATGCGCCTTTTGCTTCTTGTATATACATCATACACTACCCAAGCCATGGGGGTATTCTAAGCTCTTGCAGCCTTGCCAACAGTCTTGCCTCCCTTTGGAATCGGCACCATACCCTGGACCTTGCTCATAATCTTCTTGGTATGGCTTTCCAAGTACGTCTCGTTCTTGATAGCACCCAACTGCACAGCGCCAACGGTATCTCTCGCCATTGGCAGCTCTGGTACCGGGTAAATACCACCAACCAAGTGCTTAACCATAGCCTCACGGACCTCTGGCTCAACAGAGCCCCACTCCTTCCTTGAGCGGCCCATGACCATCCAGCCCTGAGACGGGTCAACAGCTCTAGTTCCCTCACAGTATCTCTCTCCTGGCACACCGTCAACCTTGGAAACAGCGGCTCTATCCGCATCATCCAAGAACAATCTCCTCAGCCCCCTCTCAGCCTCGTGGTTATGCTCCGCACTGTTATAAACTGCATCCGGTGCCTGGCCAGTAATAGCACGATAATGCTCTCTCAGCGCCATCACCTCACCCATCGGCAAGCTTGTGGCACCCATCGCAGGAACATAGTTCTGCAGGGCCTCCACGCTCGTCTGTCCCGCAGGCGCTGGCTGCAAAATACCACTCTCCAATGCCTCCATGTAAGCAATGTACTCTGGGGTCGGCGGCTCAATCTCAAGCTCAAAGTTGTTACCTGTCCTCTTCGGCTTTGGACCACGTACAATCGGGTTTCCGTCCTTGTCCAAGCGTGGACCACGAGCGGCTCCTCCACGTCCGCCGCGTCCGCCGCCGCGGCCGCGCATACCTCCACGGCCACCGCGTCCGCGGGTTGGGGATGTGAAGCGTGGGCGCTGGCCTTCAGCACCTTCGGTGCCTTGGCGGGTGAAGTCTTGACGGATGATCTTTAGAGGGGCGCCGAGGGCGCGAGCGTCGACGCCGCGGGGGGGGTTTGTCGATGGGCGCAGGGAGGAGATGGCGTCAGTTGCGGACTTGGTGCGGTCGCTGCGTGTGGTTGGGGCCTTGACGTCGACGGCTTGGCGGGTGATAGTGAAGCGTGGCTTGTCCTCTGTGTATGGTTAGCATACTAAATCTCAAATATCGCAACAGGTTGGTATCTCCGTATACGACGAGGAGGAAGGCTGACCAGACTCAGCAGCCTTCGCAGCCGAGATGCTGAATGCTCTCATAGAGGCAGCGATGCCCTCAGAGGCGACTTGAAGGTCTCTCGACAAAGGCCGCGAGGACCGCGAGATCAATTGGGAGTGCCACTTATACATGGCTGCGATGCGGTATATGAGGCCTGAGCGATAGCTGGTTTATCTCATGTTCCGATGGCCATCTTGAGAAATTCCGTGCACGGACCATGGGTGTCCGCGCCCATGTCAAGTCGACTTCGCGAGGCTGAGAGGCTGTGACCATGACAACAACGTAAACATCACTTGTGAGTATTAACTTTGTGCTCAGATGATATGGTTCTGACTGGATGTCTAGATTCTTGCTTAATAACATCGCTTGTTGCTCCTCCCAGAAGCTCCGATCCTAGAAGTCCTCGGCCATAAATCCTCCCCTCATCCGCCACGATGCTCCGCCGCGAACCAACCAGAATCGAAGTCAAGTTCGACGACATCGCCGACTATCAAGATCGCAAAGACCGTGCCAAAGCACAGGAAGAAGCTGAGAGACGTGCTCAACAGGAGTTTGAGAGACGGCGTCGTGTGGGAACTGGGGAATACCATGCACAGAACATGAATCCGAATGGAGAGAAGAGACATGACCAGGGGAACAGACAGAAGACCAGGAATGAGAGGTTGGGGCTTGGCCGCTGATGTGGGGCAATTAGTAAGGGCGAAGCTTACGGTCAAGATGGGCTTAATGGTGGGTGGCTCAGAGTGGGCTTCTTGAGGTATGAGGGGCCATGATGATACCACGAAGGCGTTTGGGGACAGCATGGCGTTGGGTGTCAAGGGAAATCAGAGTGCTTTAAACCCCCACTAGCGACAATGGAAGCACGCCACCGTAGGTAACGGCGTCACAAAACAACGAAAGTGTCTGTTGCCTATTAACCACTCTATCTTACCCGTTTTTCGCCTTAATGGCCGGTCCTAAGACTACGATCCCACCCACACCTCGCCTACTAACTGTCGGCATGCCTCTGCCTCAGTTCTCCAAACAATGGACTAGCAACTGAATATGCATCCCACTCTCCTTCGTTCTTTGGCCTCTCTGCGATCTAAGAACGTTGGATATCTATTAAGCACAACAGACTCCCAGCCGACCCCGCAAGACCATGTCAACCATGAATTACCAAGATTTCGTGACGTGGCTAACTGCCTTCCGAGACTTCAACGGCTTCACATTGGTTCAGTGGGAGATCCTCACAACCGAGTTTCAAAACGTTATTGACCGCAGAAGAGAATGTGGTAATGGTCATATGGTGGTGCCCGACGAGGAAACCCGCATTCCCGAAGAGTCAGGTGCCATGATGGATGAAGTTCGATTTGCGAAGTGTATTTATCAGCGTCGTGCACGAGTCTCATACATTCACAGATGAGTTGGGGGGGATTGTTGTAAAGGATTTTGCTGGTGCGATGGAGGAGAGAGGAGTTTAGGAAGTATTATGAGAACACTTCTGCTTTGGGGGGAGCATGGGAAAGCTAAGAAACAGGAGCGAAATACTCCCGAGCGTGCCAACAGGTCAGTGGCTGAAGACCACTTGACTTGAGCCGGCGACAGCTCAACACCGTAACTTTGGGAGCTTCGCAAATCGCCGAGTGTAAACCAGACATTAAGGCATTGCCGTGATACGCTTCCTGGAATTTCATTAACTTATTGAAATGTCGATTTTGCTGAATAAGTGACTCTTTCTAGTAAATTCCAGGCAAGCCAATTGCAAGATGGTTATCATCATATCCCATGGTAACATAAACTGAGAACCAAATTTCGAGAGCCATATCAAATGCCTTCAGTTGGCAAATTAACTACGTCAAATTGGTCTGAAAAGCTACATTTTCCCTTGTCCATGACATGAATTACGCCGATTTGAGTTTCTCAAGATCTCCATGTTGCGTAAATATGGGATTAAAGGTGCCAACTGGAAGAGAAACTACGAAATGCCATAAAATTAACCCCAGCGTTGGGCATGAGTCCAACTGGTCTCGAGTCCGACTCGAGTCCAGAGCCGAGACAATTTTTAGCCTAATAAGCATTTTGGAGCTAATCGAAGCATTTCTATGATGTGAGTCATGCTCCATTGTGCTGATTTTATGCTCAACAGGGAGGGGTGGGGTTGGGGTTGGGGTTGGGGTGGGTGGTCTGGAGAGCATATTTTAAAAGTTCAAAAAGACGAATAGTTCTTTCTGCTAACCTTTTGACACTAACCTAGCTTTTTTCATCACGTTAAGTGTAGGCTTGGTAGGACCTGAGTCTAAATGAGATGGACGCGTTAAATATACTGGATTCTGAGCTCGGACTCTAGAACAGGGGGGTCGACTTCGAGTTCGGACTCGCCCAACCCTGATTATCCCAAGGTATCTAGAAGCCTGTGGCTCCAAAAGTATTCAGACGTAAGAGATCCATTGCAGATACGATGCACGGTCCAAGTCAGGAAATTGCCTATCATTTAGTCTGCCGAAGTTCAATATGGGCAACAAAAGCCATCTCAGATCAACCACTGAAGGTTCAGCTCACAAAGAAGGTTGCAAACACTGTGACCATAATGAAAAACAAGAAACCAGGGTGAGATCGTAGAAATCATGGAAACATATGGAAGAACAGAACTTAATCTATGAGAATGATCTGAAAGAAGATGAAAAGATTACCAAGGAGTCAAGCACAAATTCGCGGCCGCGAGACCACCAACGGTTTGACGAGAAACTTGGAGCACAGCATAGCGAGAACAGCATAGCGAGAACAGCATTGCGAGAACAACATCGAGAGAACAGCAAGACCACCCAGTATACTGAGGACACCATACTAAAACTAATCTTTGCAGTTTGCACGATATCGGAGAACATAGATGCGAACTCACAGCACAGTTTGCAGGCCAGAGTGATAGCAATTTTTTTTAACCTTTTATATCATTCATCGCAAGCAATATTCACAAGTAACATCGGAGAATGAACGTTTCAGGAAAATTGCATAGCAGGGGAATCATCCATTCAGCAGCCTAATGTCTAAAGTACAGATGAACTGACATCCCCAGCACATCTCACACTCCCTTTTTGGGTCGTGCCAGCCAATGCCGTCAGTCTCGCACCAGCCTATCCGTTCATGTCGTGAAAATCATGCACAAATCATTGAAAAAACACCCCAAGTTTTCCTTCTTTACATCCCGAAATCAAATTTGTATTCTCTAATTTAGCGGGTGGAGAGGGCCTTGGTGACAGCGCGCTTGAGGGCGAGCTCCTTCTTCTTCAAGTCGTCGGCCGAGGAGTCTTCGATCTCGAGCTGAGCCATGGCTTCAGAGAGAGCGGACTCAATCTTGTCCTTTTGTCCGCGCTTGATCTTGAGGGACATGGTTGGATCGGAGATGATCTCCTCAACACGGGAGATGTAGGACTCGAGCTGCTGGCGGGACTCGAACTTCTTGGAGAAAGCGTCATCGGTGGCCTTGAACTTCTCGGCATCGTTGATCATGTCCTCGATCTCAGAGGAAGAAAGCTTTCCAACGGAGTTGGAGATGGTGATGTTGGCAGAGCGGCCGGAGGTCTTCTCAGTGGCGGTGACCTTGAGGATACCGTTGACATCGACCTCGAAGACGACCTCGAGGACGGCCTCACCAGCCTTCATTGGTGGGATTGGGGCAAGGGTGAACTCTCCGAGGGAGGTGTTGTCCTCGCAGTTGACACGCTCTCCCTGGAAGACTGGGAACTGAACGGTCTGCTGGTTGTCGGCAACAGTGGTGAAGGTACGCTTCTTGATGGTTGGGACGGTCTGGCCGCGGGCAACGACTGGAGCGAAGATGTTACCCTCCATGGCAACACCGAGGGAAAGTGGGACGACATCCAAAAGGAGGAGGTCGGCGGTCTCAGCGGAGGTGGCCTTTCCGGAGAGGATACCGGCCTGGACGGCGGCACCGTAGGCGACAGCCTCATCTGGGTTGATGGACTTCTCGAGCTTCTTGCCTCCGAAGAAGTCGGAGAGGAGCTTCTGGATCTTTGGAATACGGGTAGAACCACCGACAAGGACGATCTCGTCGACCTTGGACTTGTCCATAGCAGCATCCTTCATGACCTGGGCAACTGGGTCAAGGGTTCCGTTGAAAGCCTTGGCGTTGATGTCCTCGAAACGAGCACGGGTGATCTGGGCAGCAAAGTCCTCACCCTCGAAGAGAGAGTCGATCTCAACAGTGGTCTGGGCACCGTTGGAGAGAGTGCGCTTGGCACGCTCGCAAGCGGTACGGAGACGACGGAGAGCACGTGGGTCGTTGGACATGTCCTTCTTGGTCTTGCGGAAGAACTCCTTCTTGAAGTGCTCGAGGAGATTGGTGTCGAAATCCTGTCCTCCCAAGTGGGTGTCACCGGCGGTAGCCTTGACGGTGAAGACACCACCCTGGATGGTCAAGAGGGAGACATCGAAAGTTCCACCACCGAGATCGTAGATGAGAACGTTGCGCTCCTTGGCGGACTTTCCGGCACCCAGACCGTAAGCAATGGCGGCGGCGGTTGGCTCGTTGATGATACGGAGAACGTTAAGTCCGGCAATGGCACCAGCGTCCTTGGTAGCTTGACGTTGGTTGTCGTTGAAGTAAGCTGGGACGGTGATGACGGCCTTGGAGACCTTCTTTCCGAGCTTGACCTCAGCAACCTCCTTCATCTGTTGACGTAGTTAGCAGACTGCTCCCATTGTGCCATTTGTTTGTTTGTATGCACGAACCTTGGTAAGAACCATGGAGGAGATCTCCTGTGGGGAGAAGGTCTTGCTCTCTCCGAGGTACTCAACCTCGACCATTGGGGATCCATCCTGGTCGACAATCTTGAATGGCCAAGACTCGGTGTCCTTCTTGACGGTTGGGTCGTCAGTGCGGCGACCGATGAGACGCCTGGTTGGTGTTGTTAGACTCAATCCTTTCTGCATACGTCGCAAATGGCATGGCGATGAGCTGGGCTACTCACTTGATATCGAAAACGGTGTTTCTTGGGTTCATGGCAGCCTGGTTCTTGGCCGACTCACCGATCAAACGCTCCTTGTCGGTGAAGGAGACGAAAGATGGAGTGGTGAAGGAACCCTGCTCGTTGGCAATGATCTCAACGGAAGCACCCTCATAGACGGCAACGCAAGAGTAGGTGGTACCGAGATCGATGCCAATGGCACCATCGTAGATTTCGTCAGCCATTTTGGAGTTGTGTGTTGTGAAGTCTGGAGATGTGGTGGCTTAGAGGAGAAAATCACAAAGAAGCACTCTCAAAAATATCGGGCCTGGAAAAGTTCGATGTGGGATTTCGCGGCCAGCTAGCGCCAATTATCTTCGCCTAGTGGCTGTTGATGCCTGGAAACCTGCCGATAAAAAGATAAGGCATGAACTTAGGTTTTGGGGTTGACCGAGAGGCGGCGAAGGGAGAGGCTGAGTCGCGTATACAAAATCTTGGCACCTGAAAGTGTTACGGAAAAGCTAAACTGGTCTTTAATAGGGAAATTTATTTGATAATTACCTATTAACTAAAATACCTGGAATCAGGCGACTCTACCCTTCAGTACTCTTTACCCCATACTAATATGTACGGCCGCATCTGCTCTGGCCCACCAAAAAAGCGCCAGGGCAGACCTCAATTGGCTGACATAAGCAGGGCCCTGTCTTCACCAACTGCCGAGGGACTTGTATTTGATAAGACTTGAGGAGAGGACGTCCGAGCTACTTGGAAGTGGTAGTTTTGTCAGCCCCCGACCACTCAATCCAATATTCTTGTCACACACGAGTCAATCAGAAAGTGTCAGGATACTAAAACCTCCACCTCGGGTATCATAGCTTTAGCGTTATCTATTCAGGGCATCTATGCAGCCATATGCTTGGCTCCCCATCCTCATAATGATCCTCCCGTGTCATGGTTATGTTGCGCCTTATCCGACTCCTTCGTAGGATTCTCGCCAACCAAAGAACAATAAGTGCAAGAAGCACAACCATGCTGAAACAAACTCCAGCCCATGCATCATCCGGTAATATAGCAGTGACCCTCTTACCCAAATGGGTATCAATTCGTCCAAGTGAAATCACCAAGCTCCCAAGCCCAATGCAAATAGCGGCCTCAATTACCGTGAAACACCCTGGAAATACTCCACCCTAGTTGCGAGAGAGAACTCAACTAATTCATAGCTTCTGAAGGTTGGCGAGAATAGTAATCTTCTCGAACTCAACGTGCTGGGCATTCGCTGACTTCGACCCCTCCGGTGCTGCTGCAATCACCTCAAACTCGAGCACATTGACCCCTGGTTTAAGGCGATGCTCGTACAATGGAGCAAGTCTGTCAACAGCTTGTCCTGGAAGAGGTGGAAATGGGGTCAAGCGGACATTACTGGCAATGCCAAAACTCTTGTGATGGCGCTGCGCTAACGAGGCATTTAAGGTTGGCGTGATCTGGAGCCAGTAATGATCAGCGGGAAGGGTAATGGTGTAACTTTGTTGTGCCAAGTTGTCGTCTGCAAGTATCTCCATGTGGAAGTGCTTTCTCAGGTTGAGGCCCGGGTGGGTGTTGATGTGGATTTTGCTGATGAGCGCATCCGCGGCAGCTATAGTGTGTTAGTTATTGCGCTTCGTAATAGAGCATGTGACCACTTACCCTTGTCTGGCATCCTCCATTTGTAATCGTATGCGACTGAGGGCGCAGCCGCTGGAGGTTGTTGTGGAGCTGGTTGGCTGTAACCTCCGTCCATGACTACACCATTTGGCTGCGTGCCATTCATAGAGGCGGAAGGGTTCATAGCCATTGGAGGAGCCATGCTATTTTCGTTCGACCGAGTTGGATTTAAGATGGGTGGGACAGTTTGGGGCGCTGGCGGTGCTGAGATGGTTGGTGGTAAAGCTGGCGACGTCTTGACTTCTTGCTTCGAAGGTGTGGCGGACCCGACGGGTTTTGGCGACGCGCGCGTCAAACTGCTTCGGCGGTCTGCCTGGCCCAAATTGGAAGGAGGAGCCATTGTAGTTTGCTGTGACTGGTGAGCGGCCGCTTGGCTTGGGCTTGAAGCACTCATAGGGGTTGCGACAGACGCTGGCATTGCGACTGACGAGCTTGCGGAGTTGTCCTTGACCACCATACGCAAAGAGTTTCTTGGCGTCGATACTGGTTCTTGAGCTGGAGCTGGCGCGGGAGCGGAAAGCTTCAGCTTAATCTTCTGCTTCGACGGCTGCTCGACTGTCTTCTTGGCTGCTGCAAGTCTTTTGTTGAAGAATATCTCCAAGTCGGAAGCAAGTTCAGAAATAGCACTCCCATCCTCGTTGTAATGGTGCGCATTCTTCCAAAGCAAGGACACCTCCTCCTCGAAATCATCCCATGTGTCATACTTCGTTACCTCGTTGTGTCCGGGGCCACGAACGTTCTTCTTCAAGGTATTTAAGCTCACAGGGTGCGGGATTACTGCATAGTAGTCTCTAAGACTGCGCGGTGGTAGGCGAATGAATGGGTCATATTTTGGCCAGTCGTCATCGGCAGTCTCCTTCTCTTGCATCATCTCTTCAATTATCTTCTCCTGTGCTTGCTGCAAGGTGATGCCGTTGAACCCTTCGCCAGTTCTTGGATCAGGTGCCGGAGTCGAGCTGGCGCGACGACTCGCGTTCTTGGGTGGGCGTCCTGGCCTTCTCTTGTCCGGTGCTGGTGTCTCGGGATTTGGCGTTGCCGAAGTAGATGTGCGAGTTTGTTGTTCATCCTCCTCCCCATATGCGTCTTGCATATCGGCGTCACCATCACCAGCACCGTCGTGTTGGTAGCTGGCCCTCTTCGCAGGAGAACAGCGTTGGCCTGGCAGATAGGGCCGAGCCGGGTGAAGTGCAATAAATTCGTCGGTAAGCGGAGCTGGAAGGGAGACATAGTCGGCCTTCAGATCGGAGTATGCTGGGTTTCGCATCTGCATCCAGGTAGCAATAAGCTTGCGGAGGCGCTCCGCATCGCCGTGCAGCAGCTCGTCCCGCGCAGTTGTTTCCTTGCAGTTTTGAATAAAACGCTTCAAGTAGCTCTCAAGTTCTGTGAGGTTCGCAAACTCACGATTCTTCAGGCGGCGCTTTACGGTATCTAATGCAATGGGCGCTTTTATTTTCGCATAGTAGGCCTCATTGCCTCTCAGCGGCGGAAGTGTTCTAAAGGCAGCCGCTGCATCGCGACCACTGAAATAGTTTGTCAGTACTTATTGCACAGATTTTGACCTGATTGCGAGAAGCACAAGATAGAGGACAAGCCAATTCTCCGTAGAGGAGAGGATTTAGAAAGAAAGGCTTCAAGGGTGGTGTAGGGAGTGACAGAAAGATGATGGATAAGGAGCTTAGCGGGGAGGTGGTAGGAACCCTCAGGGTGTCTCTCGTACTTCTCGTCTCTACAGTTCGTCAACAACTCCAGGAGCTCTAAGCCTGCCTCGGTTGTACCTTCTGGTGTCTCGCCATACTGAGGCAGAAAGTCCTATATTGCGAAGAATTGTTAGCGAGAGGTGCGACAATGGATGCACGAGCAGTTGCTCAGTAGAGCTGCGAGGCACGGTGCGGTTGCGAACTACAAGCTCTAGAGAGGTTTAGAGGTCGGCGGGCGACCTGCGTCCTGAACATGGCACTCTTTTTGTCGCAACACGACAACCCATGCTCTACATACACCTGCGCATTCGCATTGAACAAAATGATGGCGCTGCTTACAGAAGTCTTAATTCTCTTTACGTCTCGATCATTGTAGTGCTCTTCTACCGTCACAGAAGTCCCATCCGTCTTGCGCTTGGGATCCATCGTGGATGACTAGATCTTTTCGAGATTTGCTGAAAATAGTACACTGTGATTTGCGCAATGTCTCAATTGTAATGCGCTGTGGTGATGTGCGGATTCACGCTTCAGTCGCGCTCTGTATGGGTTGACGCGATTTACCGATTGAGGTCTACTTCGTACGCGCAGTGGACGGACACTCCATGCTGCTTGGGGTAGCTCTTATCAGACAATCACGTGCGGCTTGGTCCAGGAAATAGTCGCCTCACTTATGAGGCAGACATGCCCTAGGACGCCAGGCTGGAGGCTGGAACTGAACAGGCGCGGTCTTATGTTCTACCGGTCCCATTTACCCCTCCACCCGCCGTTTGTGCCGTATCGCAAAGGACTGTCTCCACAGCTCCCGCACCCCCAGGTGGAAAGCGCGTTGTGCACCTCAAAGTTCCCTTCAGGCGCGACAACACCAGCATCATTGTTTACCACTGTGCGATTACAACAAATTTGCGCCCACACGCTCGCTTTTCGCCCGCGTTCTGTTCAATACTTACTTCCTCCGCGACAATAAGACACCCACTCCTAAATCCATAAACAACACACCGTCCTCAAAATGTCGGACATCGATTACTCACGTCGCAACAAGGTCCCAAGACCACTCACCGACGCCGAGAAGGATAGGCTTGATGAGTTCGTCGACAGCATCCACTACTCCGCACGCTATTCCGATGATCACTTCGAGTACAGACATGTCCAGCTCCCAAAGGCTATGCTAAAGGCCATCCCAAAGGAGTACCATGATGCTTCCAAGGGCACCTTGAAGCTTCTCTGGGAGGACGAGTGGCGCGCCATTGGCATCACTCAGGTATGCGCGCAGATCTTGCTCAATATTAACTAGACCCAAGCTAACACCTCGCAGTCCCTTGGTTGGGAGCATTACGAGGTTCACGAGCCAGAGCCACACATCCTCCTCTTTAAGTACGTACCGCCGATTTCGCACATTTCGTCGCATCTCCACAACTATACCTCCAAGGGACAATGACAGCTAGCTAACACACTACACAGGCGCCCAATCAACTATCAACCACCACAGTAAATCCTTGCATAGCGGTCACCAAATTGGGGATAAACGGCGTTCTTGATTTCACGGATGGCATATCTGTCTCTAGACAGTGGGCTTTAGACACTGGGCTCTGGGCACGGCAGTAGAGGGACACGGAGTACGGCTATTCATCTGATACGAAGCAAGCATGATCCGGCGAACGCTCTATATTTCATCAGCACTTGTCATGAGCCTCTCATCTCTACTCGACAGCTTTTCGGCGGATTTGGGCGGTCATAAGAGAGAGATTATGATATCGAGATAGGGATCTCAAAGAGTCTCTGGAGAGTTATAGAGCGCTTTAATACAAGGTCTTCTAATCTCAGCCTGCTAAGTTTCTTTTCACGATATTGATTTCAAAGGTGCAATGAGTTGACAAACAGACTGAGGCGGGGTTTTAGAGGGTTAATTTGCAAAGGCAACTAGGAACTATTGTACTCCTACTTCAAAGATATGCCTCTCGTATCCGTCTATGATAGAAGACTTGCTGAACATTGTCAATGACAACCGGTTACAGAGCTCACGCACAACTGCAACCACATACTCGCTCCTGATCAATACTCTCAATATGAAGGATCCGCCAGACCCAACGGTTTGTCGCACCAACGCCGGCTGAGGGCGTTGTTTCTTTCTGTTCGTAAACGATTGGCTTCGAGGACGAGCACAGTGATCAATTTCTCTCTCTTTGTCTATCCATCTTCTCTTCTCATTACATTCGCACAATCGAGAAGCCGTGCGTGACAATCTATGGCTGCAACAGCAGAGAAGGTGTCAACAAACCGAGTTAACATCGAGGCTGCTTTAGTGTGTAATGATGTCTTTCGATAAGTAGTATTCTTTCTAGCTAACCAGTCATATAGGATAACTCAAATCATGTCCAAAGTCCGATCCTTCAGTTCGTCATCGCCAGCGCTCAGCCTCTACGAAAACCAGTCCCCAACCTCCACCCAATTCAATTTACCTCAGTCCCGAGCACGACGCTCTCAAGCTCGAACTCTGTTGGCTCCGATCGCGATCGCCGCATTCTCGCCAACCCCCAACCACTATCACTCTCTCATCTATCCCAGACTCCTCGCGCGATTCGTGCTTCCAGACCAAAAAACAGCTATGTGTGCCTTTCATAGTATTCCAACGCTCGGAAAGATCTTGGCTGATTCTGGTCCATAGCAACCCGTACGGCAGTTCGGCGCTAGTAGACAGACCATGTCGTGGTGGTTGTCCATTACTCGGATTAGGCAGCTCTATTCTTGAGCGGACCAAGAATCGGTTGTTGAGCGGTCTGGGGACTGAGATACGAAGAGGTCTTTCTGGCTCTCCTCATCGTAAACAGGTTTTGAGAGAGCTGGGATAACCGCAACGGAAGCGTTCGGGGAACCCATAACTCTTGGGCTCGAGATATGGCGATTTTAGTGATCCGACCCAGGGATCTTGGGGGAAACACGTGGCTTCTTCGGCAGCATAGGCGAGGCCTGGCTAGCAGTATCCGAAGCTACCTTAGTTCTCCAGATTGGTACATGCGTCGCAGTTTTCGAAGATTCATCATTCTTCGCAGGTTGGTCTCTATTGCTATGCACCCTGGAAAGAGGTTGGCGACCGACGTTCCATTCCTTCTTCCTTACGCATGTTGCATACGTGCTTCGATGCAGGATCATGATCTTTTCGAAGCAGAGCGCAAAGGCGATTAACATATGGTGCATTTTACGTGGATAATTGGCTCCTGTTTGGGCTTTGCATCGACGAAGACATCGAATTTTGACTTCTTCGAGGATGCCGTCTTATTGTTGCTGGATGACAACTGCATCTGTACGGAGGTGTCATAAACGCACTTCCTCTTATATTTTCAACAGCCTAATCGGTCAGCACTAGATCACGAAGCTTTGGGGCGAACTTACCGCCGCATGCCGAACGCTTCCTACCACACTAAACTGTCGGTCAGGTCTCGTTTCCTGAGGTGAGAACACGCACCATTTCTCCAACTAGAGGGCAAGACAGGCATTGCGCTTCGGAACTCGGACTCAGTATCTTCGATTTCACAGAAGCCTGGTACTCGCTGAAAGAAGTCTCCGATTGCACCGACTCTGCTTGAGATTCCTCATCATCAGATTCTTCCTCAGGATCATCACTTTTCTTCGAGTCCTCGAAAAGAAACAGATCGGTGCTATCTTTTAGGTCGATCTCTCCCACCGCCCTATTCCCAACCGGCAAGCTTGGGTGGTGAGGGGTCTGCTGGCTTAGTAGTGGACATGAGGATGGTCTGTGGTGACGAGTGGCCGATAATTGTAATTTTGCTGTGGTGTCGTGCGGAATGTCAGAGGGGAGTAACTCGCCCAGAACGCTCGGATTGCTTTCGAGAGGCGAAAACGACTGAAACTTCACATGTTCCATGCCGTTCCTCCTCGTCGGCAGCAGATTCTACTTTAGTCCTAGCAGGATTCCAAGCAAAAGCAGTCGATGAATCCGGAAAGCCAACAAACTCCTCTTCTTTCGGCCTCAAATGGCGATCGGAACGTGGTAGCCTCGAATGGATGTGGCACTCCCGCTTCCGTCGAGGCCTTGGCCATCTCCTCCACCTCCATCTTCTCCAAGACCTCCAGCCTCCCCAAATTAGTCTGCATCATTCCACCTTCTTTCCCCTACTCGTCCCGGATGCCTCGTCACTCTCTCCCACTCCTTATCACAAACCCTCACCCCATCCTCCGTCACATGGACGCCCTCCTCACCACCCCACTCCTCCTCATCATCCCTCACCGCATCCTTCATCTTCCAACCCCACGGATTCCACACCCTCAACACCTCAGGAATCGCTTCTACCGGCTCACCTAGCTCAACCAGGCGCTTTCGGTTTCGGTTTCGGTTTAGATATCTGTACTCCCACATCCAGTCTCGTAGCGTAGGGTTTGGGACCCCTCCCTTTTTCATGGCTTTGAGTTTAGCGGTCTCGCGCTTCTTGTGGGCAGCTTTTCTGTGGCGGCATTGGCGAGATAAGTTGTCTTCGAGGCAGCGGTTTACGGCCTTCGGTTCCCTTGTGGAGACCCTGCGGCGGCGGCGGGATCGTCTGGTCCGCTCTTGGTACTTATGGTGGCTTCTGTACGGCTCGTTGGAGTTGTCGTGGGTTGCGCGTTCTATGCCTCCTCTCTGGGCCCACGTCCTCATGAGCGGAGGACGACAGCCTAGTAGACGGCACATAAGCATCATCTCCTTCCTGAGCTTGCCTTCGAAATCTCTCTCGATATCTGCTAAGGACGGGAGACTCGGTGGCGCGTATCTGCCCGCTCAGCCTCTGTTGGCGAAAGCTCTCTATGCGTCTTGCAGGCGCGTCCCCCCCCTCGTATGCCTTCCATGCGTCAAAGCGCTAAGCATTGATTCGGCCTCAGGAAATTGGGGATTTTGAGGTGAATGTCGAGCTTCTGGGATGATTTCAGGGGTGGTTGTGGATGTTACTTCCTTTGGCTCGACATTGGTTTGGAGCTGCGGGTTCGGCTGGGGATCAGAGAATTGGCTTGAGGGTTGTGTGGGTGGGATTTCGGCCGTTGTGAGGAATCGGTGGGTTTTTGGAGAAGAGGAGGTGATAGGGCGTGGGATTTTGGAAGGGGTTGGCTTGGCCATGAGGGTAGGCGACTGGGCCATCATGGCTCGGAGCCCTCTTCAACTGAGCAACAGCCGGATTGGTGGTCGTTGGATGAGTAGGCCCAATTTAGACACGTCGGTAGAGTGACGACGTGGGAGATACAGTCTCTTGTATCGGATTTTGCGGAACGGAATAAGGAAAGGTATAGGTAAAAACGGCAGTTTCTTCATCTCCTCAAAGCATCACACCATGATAAGGGAGTATTTAGAGGTTGTGGCCGCTAGGAGATAGAACTGGAAACCGCTTCCTAATTGTAGCTAGGAGTAAAGGCCTCCAGAAATCCAATTCCAGAACAACAGCTTAATAAGTGTATGAACTAACTTCTCGCTGAATAACTTTGTGAGGGACCATTCTTACAAAATTCAATTGAATTTCTCGCTTTCAGTCTTCAAAAAATTCATTTGTGGCGGGGAAACTGCAGTTACCGTGGTTAGGCTCTTTACTATGATCGTTGAATGCGCATAACTTAAGCGTTTGGATATTTAAGTAATGGGTATAAATAGTGTGAAATGAATTAAAAAAAAATTCGAAACTACTTTGATCAGGATTCAATCTGCCAACCCGTCGTGAGTTTTAGATTTGAGTAGTTGATGTAACACAAAAACCAGCCAGCTACAGGCTGATTGGCGAGCATAGCCATAGGTGTGAAGATCATATTATGCAGGAAAAACCGAAATCTGAAATACCGTTCTGAGGATTACCTTGGCTGAGGACAGCTAAGCGTGGCTGTGTCTGACTTAGGTAGACGGAGAGGTGATGTGGGATGTCAAATACCCCGTCTTACATTCTTAGTGGAGGCAGTGTGGAAGGTTATATGAAGCTGATGCCAAACGCATGTGCCGATTGATAAGCATTAACACGTACCGCCGAGGCGGATACATTTAAACATGAATAGAACGGACCTCCGTATACTGTAACGAAATCCTGGACTTAGCGAACGGAACCCCCAAATCTCGTTTTATTTGTATGGGTATAACGGAAACCTGGATAAATCTTATAACAAACACCGTCGCAGGAAAAAATCAAAGATTTGTGTGTATTTCGTTATAAACTTTCTTAAAAACTGCAGTCGACTGTTATAGCAAATAAGAATAATATTAAACTACGAGGTTAAGAATCAAAAACTTATATTATTTACCAAGTTGCCTAATAAGGCCTTGTTGTGGTCGAAACCAAGTCTAATTAGGCGATTTCGGTGCCAATGCTTGATTTGCTACAACGAACCCTCGACACTGCGAACACAAAACCCTGATTTTTTGGGTTCGCCTTACCCAGGTTTAACTATAGACGGATCTGAGCGGCGGGGATTGACGTCTCGACAATGCCGGGCATCTCCCGCAAAGTGAAGTATACGAAATACGATGCCTTCTTGTTGCGGGGCTGATGGCGAGCTCCATCGAGTAATATCATGGCGCACAGCGGAGTATTTCCGGACGCCACTTCAGGCGCTATTGGTTAGAGTTTAAAGGTTAAGGTTTAAAGTGGCTGAAAGGGGGAAGGTCGACGAGGCGGATGCAAACACGTGAAGACGTTGCGATGACGACCAAAAGATGATCGGCAACACCGCCATCGTGGGTTGCCCGTCATCATGCCGATGTGTACACCTTTTGTAACGTTGATGCCAACCGGTAGATGATGAATTCAGTAGCTCAAATGACCTCTAAGGGCCTGAAGGTATATGCCGAAATCCACGGAGAAACCACGCGAGAAACCGAGAACAGATGGCGGTATTGAGGCTATGCAGTTGAGATGGGCAGCGAATCCACAAAGGGGACAATAGCGGCAGCCAAGGCGGAGTTAGGGCATTAAGCTTAATGGTGGCGGCATGCAGTGTGCTGCGATGCAATAACTTCTTAAACGCAGACGAAATGGGTCTGACCACAAAGGGAGATAAGAAATCTTTAATGTAAACCGATGAGTTAGATGGGTGACTCCTAATGAGCTATACCAAAGGAGTACACAAGACGCGAATGAGAACCTGTTTCCTCCAAAGGTGGTGCGCAACGGTTAGCTCGCACGGAATTGTCATCACGGCGTCATGAATCGGGTTGACAGCTCTGGACTCAAGTAAAGTACGATACCCCGTCACGGGACTTTCGGTCAGCCAACCAGTTAAATTCGTCCTTACAACTGCGCCGTTGCATCACGACAGGGAGCGGCGAACGATCACTTTTTGGGAGCAAAGTTCTTGTCAGATCGGTGTCTTGGCGTGCTTACCACCCCGGGTTCTTATGACGCCCACATACAAAGGAAACCATCGCTAACCAAGGTTTGCTCTTGGTCTCCTTGTACTCTTTATATATTCGTTCCTACCCCTAATTTCCCACTCTCTCAATTAATTCTAAAACAACCTATACGAAACATAGTTTTCATCCATCGTACGACGGGCAAAATTTACTAGTTTGCGACAAAATCGATAAAGCCTGTGCACGATACGCTATCGATCGCGACACACAAAGACATCACATCAACGACTAGACAACTTGAATTCATCGCATCACAGCCATGAAGCTCACAACGACACTTCTCGGCGTTCTCGCCATCACCAGCGGCATCAACGCCCTCCCAACCGACGCCATCATCTCGATCGAAGGCCGCAACGCCCCTTACGTCGGCGCACTAGTCGAGCGTGAGGCCGTCGCCGACGCATCGCCGAACGAGGCACCAGAGGAGTTATTCAAGAGAAAGGGAGGTGGTGGACGTGGTGGACGTGGCGGTGGTTTTAGCAGTGGAGGTAGGTCCGGAGGATTTTCAAGTTCAAGTTCGTCTAGAGGTTCTTCTTCGGGTCTTAGTGGCTCCAGAGGAGGTTCGTCTGGCAGCCCTAGTGGCTCAGGCCGTGGCTCGAGTGGTTCACCGAGAGCATCTAGGGATTCAAACCGTGGCTCGCCCTCAAGTTCAAGCAGTCCGAATAAAGGCGGGAGCGCCCCGAAGAGTGGCGCGTCATGGGGCTCAAGCGGCTCCAATCGTGGCTCCTCTTCAGGCGGTTCGAGTGAACACAGGCGGTAACTCTACAGCTCAAAATCGTGGCTCGTCCGGTTCAGGCGTTTCTCAGCAAGGAGAAAACAGAGGGTCGAGCAACAGCGACTTCTGGAAAGGAGCCGGCCTTGAAGCAGCAGGCTGAGCACTCGGTGGCTATGTGGCCGGCAACCATGGTTCGAATCGCGGCTCTGATCGTCATAAGGACTCTGACTGCCGCAATTCGGGACAATGTGAGGGCCGCTTCGAGAGCTTGCGACATTCCTTTCCATTCCGTCATCATTCTGGATAGTATGCTAACCAGTTTACTAATAGGTTCGCCTTCGAGCGGTTCTTCCTCAGGCTCCGGCTCATCTGGCTCAACTGGTTCCTCCGGCGGTTCTACGAGCAGCGGAAACCGTGGCGGCCGCACTGGAGGCACCGCCGGCACAGCTGCAAGACCTGGCTCTGGAGTAGGCCCGGGATATGGTGGAGGACGCTACTACGGCGGCGGTGCTGCAGTCCCATACCGCTCTGGCGGCCGCAGCCGTGGAGGCATTAGGCCATTGGCCATCGGCGCTGGTGCTGGCCTTGCCTTCGGTCTTGCAGGCCTGTGGCTCTACTCTGTCTACGCCTACAACTATCCAGACCGCTGGAACTACCGCAACTCGACCACCAACGAGGACGAGTCCAAGCCAGTTGTCTGCCTTTGTGAGGAGTACTCCGAGTGTGGTTGTGATCCGAACACCGACCCGGAGTACCAGAAGCAGCTCCTCGGCGATGGCAGCTACGATAACCTAAACAAGTCTCTCATCACCGTGGGTGATATTAACGGCACTAGCACGATCATCTTGAACGGAACTCTTCCAAACGGCACCATTGAGGCTGCCGAGGCTGGAGATGATGGAGACAGTGGTGCGTTTGGAATCAACCAAGCCATGATGAAGGGAGCCGGATACTGGGCCTTGACCGCTTTGGTTGGAGGCGCTGTCTTCTTCGTCTAAGTCATCACTGTACCAACATTTGCATGCAGGAGGGAGGAGTTCAGTTCAATTTGTAAGAGTATTTACACGACTAATGCTTTGGTATTTTGATACCCTGGGAGGCTGTACTGGACATCGACTTGGTTACATTCACGGGGCTAGCACAATATATGGGTGCCTATAGGATGCTAAAACGGCGTTCAGGGTTTTCACGATGCACAAGATACGATGCAAGTCGACAACGAGGAGATATGATAATGGCTGAGAATCAATGGAGGGACTGGTAGTCTGGTCTGACATGGATTACATAGCAGTTACACTTGCAATTTAAGACTTTAACACGATAAAATCAGTTTGTCAATAGTGACAGCCTGACATGATTCTTACACCTGGCAGTTTTGGAGTCAAAAGTGGTTGATCGATGAAATCATTGGCCATCAGCTGGTCGGCACCTCGATTGCTGCCAAATCCGCCATAAAATTGAGTGTGGGGTTGCGGGGTCCGAGCTCCTTAACGACGGTTGCATTACCGAAAGCTCTGGAAGTACATGGGCCAGCACCACCTTTCGCATTTTCTTCACGACCATTTCTCAAACTTTCAAAACCATACCACGCATTTACGAACGTTACGACTTCATTTTGCAACCTTGAAGCTACTCTTATACTATACCAGTAAAGGCATTTGACATACGGCATCATGAGCGCTGACGAGCTCAAGGCTTTGGGCAACAAGGCGATTGCTGAGAAGAATTTCGACGAGGCTGTGTAAGTTAACTTCAGAGTGAGGACAGAGCTGTACGCATATAGAACATAGACTCTCTTGTGCATAGGTTGAGATTGCTTTTGCCATTGTTTCACGTTCAGCTACTGATATTTGAAACAGCGCAAAGTTCACTGAGGCCATAGCCTTCGAGCCAGCCAACCACATCCTCTACTCCAACCGCTCCGCCGCATACGCCTCAAAACGCGACTACGAGAACGCCCTCAAGGATGCCGAGAAGGTGACCGAGGTTAAGCCAGACTGGGCCAAGGGTTGGGGCCGCAAGGGCGCCGCCATGCACGGCATGGGCGACCTCCTTGGCGCACACGACGCCTACGAGGAGGGCCTCAAGATCGATTCAAGCAACGCACAGAACAAGGCTGGACTTGATGCAGTCAACAGAGCTATTGATGCTGAGGCCAAGGCCGACGGTGTGACTGGTAACCCGACGGAGGGACTGGGCAATATGTTTAAAGATCCGCAATTGATGCAGAAGCTTGCTGCGAACCCGAAGACTGCGGCTTTTTTGGCGGATCCGACGTTTATGGCTAGGCTACAGCAGATTCAGAATGCGCCAGCTATGAGCCAGGATATCTTTTCCGACCCAAGAATGATACAGGTTTTGGGTGTGTTGATGGGTGTTGATATGGATATGATGGGCGGCGCCGGTGCAGAGGGACAAGCCGGACCAAGCGCAGGTGAGCGTGAGGAGGACGCTCCAATGCCAGATGCACGCCCGCAGAGGACCGACGAGCCAAAGAAGGAGCCAACTCCAGAGCCAAAAATTGAGGACGAGGAGGCCAAGGCCAAAAAGGAGGCTAGGGCAGAGGCTGACAAGGAGAAGGCACTTGGCACGGAGAACTACAAGAAACGCAACTTTGACGAGGCGATCGCACACTACATCAAGGCCTGGGAGTTTTACAAGGACATCGCGTACAAGAACAACGAGGGCGCGGCCCGCTTCGAGAAGGGCGATTATGAGGGTGCGATTAAGGCGTGTCAGGAGGCTATTGAGGTTGGCCGTGAGATTTATGCTGATTTCAAGATGATTGCTAAGTCGTACGCACGCATTGGTTCAAGTTACGAGAAGATGGGCGATTACGATAACGCTGTCGATCACTATAAAAAGGCGCTTACTGAGCACCGCACCCCGGATATCGTTAACAAGCTGAGAGCGGCTGAGAAGACGAAGATTGATAATGCAAAGAAGGCATTTATCGACCCGGCTAAGGCTGAAGAGGCGCGTGAACTTGGAAATGCAAAGTTCAAGGAGTCGGACTGGCCAGGAGCAGTTGCCGCTTATTCTGAGATGATCAACCGCGCACCAGAAGATCCAAGAGGATACTCCAACCGCGCTGCTGCGTTCATTAAGTTGTTGGAGTTCCCATCTGCGCTGGATGATTGCGATGCTGCTATCAAGAACGATGGCACATTCATCCGTGCATACCTTAGAAAGGCACAGGCGTACTTCGGTATGAGGGAGAATAGCAAGTGTCTCGATGTCTGTGAGGAGGCCACCGCAGTCGACGACGCAAACGGCGGCAAGAACAAGCGCGAGATTGAGGGACAGCAGCAGAAGGCTTTGCAGGCTATGTATGCGGCGAGGGAGAATGAGACGGAGGAGCAGACTAAGGAGAGGATTCAGAGAGATCCAGAGGTAAGCTCAACACCCGTTACCCATCTATGGCTGCCGTGCGACAGTGAGATACGATAGGGGACTAACAGCGAATAGATCATGCAAATCATGTCCGACCCAGTCATGAACTCGATTCTTCAGCAGGCACAGGGAGACCCATCGGCACTTCAGGAGCACATGAAGAACCCGGCTATTAAGAGTAAGATCCAGAAGCTGATTGCCAGCGGTGTCATTCGTGTTGGTCGCTAAATCGTCGCCTTGCGGTGATTGCGATTGGGATGATGGATGGCCCGAGCAGTTACCTGAGGCGAGATGGAGGCGAGCCTCAGGGGCTACCTAGGCTGGACTTGATCTTTGAGACCCGTATACCAATCTGGCACGTTTTAGCGTTTGCTTTTAACTATACATCTAAACTTTAGCGAATTCAAGGTCTTCTTTGTAATCAACACTCCATGCAGACTCGTGGTAATGCGCACTCATCATCCTTCTTGTTTTGACCAGATAACCGACCCCAAAAAGTAAATGATAAGATGATGATTGAGCAACAAACCGATTTGCAGGCTTTCCGTGACCCATTCATCTTCCAAGCTTCCATAAATCGAAAAGTGGAAGTATACAAGCTGGTATTGACTGGTTTTCGCGCCATAGGTGGACGACGATAAGGATTTATGAGGGATAAGGACTGACCGTGTCATAAGGAATTTGGGGGAACGAAAGACGGTCGGGTGATGGGCGCCCCTGTTTACTTTGGTAGTCCAAGGCGGGTGAACGTGGCAGAATGTGGGCCAAACGCGTTACATCCTCCATCCCAGCGAAGCGAGGATACCCACGCTAGTACAAACCAGAGTTAAATGGAGCAACAACCATCCCGCCAACCTGCACAGGGTACACCAATTGTGCATAACTTATCAACACCAACCAATAATCTCCGTACTCTTCATCCAGTACCTCCGAAAAGAGAGGAATACACCAGGTCACCATATCCACACACCTCGAACACCCGTCCGGGCACCACATTGAATGCTCACTGTCATTGCGAAACGCCGAAGCTTCTGAGTGGTTGACCCCTTCATTCGCAACCATGGCGGGCCTCTTCTCACCCCCGCCTGAGAAAGGCCCCAAGAAGAAGGAGAAAGAGAGGCCAAAAGGTCTTGGGCTGGGGAGTTTCTTTAGCTGGAGTGGGAGCTCGGTGAGTAGGAGTCCTGGTAAGCCGGGTTGGTGCACGCCGAGGGCGGGCGAGTGTAATGGAAATGCGAAGAGAGAGTATGAGGATGGGGGCGAGTATAGCGATACATCTAGAACATTGGGATTGGGCTTTGACTCCAGTGGCCCCTCCTCTGGCAGTCGCTACGCTCAGGGCGCAATTACGATGAACGGGCACAGTGGGCGCGAGTATAGCGACCCACCCGTCAGCCTCAACTTCAGCGGCCATCCCACGGGCGGCCTTACGGGCTCAGTGTCTACGGGCACCATCGGCTCACTGCCTGGCGGTTCTGGCACGCTGTCTTCGCCTTACGGTGCCCAGGTTGTCACTGTGATAGACTCAGCCTCCTCCCCTCTCAGTGGCCCAATCCGTCCAGCGCGCAGCAGCTCACTACAACACATCCACGGGCATCAGAGGGCACAAGCGCATGCGCGACAAACGGTGCAGCGGGAGCAACAAGCACATCTCGAGGGTATAGAAGCCAGAAAAACGCAGAAGGAGGATAGTCCTAGCCATACCAAGTCTGCAGGTGAGGGTGTTGCGAGAGAACAGTACAGAAGTGGGATTAGTGGTGTTGCTGTCCAAGCCGGGCCGAGTGACAGCGAACTAAAGAGAGAACGGGCGCGCAAGGGTGCGTACGCCGCCTATCAGACACAAGCACAGCCGCACCCGATACAGGCACAGAGCCTGAGCTTCAATCCGTATACGCAACCACCTACGACTACCCACCAGGCGCGTCGTCGCAGCCCGACACACGAGCGTTCAACTCACGAGCAAGAGATAGATTACCTGTTCTCCCCGACGGAAGCTGAGAGTACGAAGCCGATACAGATACAGAAGAGGGGCGAGCAACCGAGCCGACACGAGAACACGAATTACAGCCTCCCGCCAGACCAGTACAGGTATAACTTGAGTGAGAGTGTGACAGAGGTTGATGCGAAGCGAGCGAGGGAGAGGGCGAAGATACTGAGGGATCTGCATACACAGAATCCAGAACTCGATTACCATACCGGCATCAATCCGCTGTTGAACGTGCGCAACGCCAGTCAAGCCAGCCAGCACCAGAACTTACAGCAACTGAGCCAGAGTCCGACAAGCAAGACACCCAGTCCGCCAAAAGACGGCCTTGCCATTAGACTGAGCGGCCAGATATATCCAAGCGTAGACAAGTTTATCCGTGAGGAAGGAGGGAGAGTGCCGAGTGCGAGTTTTCCGCAGACGCCGACCAACAGGAGGAGTAGAAGGACGCAGCCCTGTGATTTGGCGCATTTGTACTGTGGGTGTAACGAGCAGCCGAAACTCAGCCCAGGGCTTTACGCAAAGTTTAGAGTGCAAGGGGGTGCCGGACCCGAAGAGGCTATTGATCCGAATCTGACGCCGAGGAGGAAGGAGTTTGATTACAGGAAAGAGAGTGTGAGTGGTGGGAGTAGGCTTAGGACTGGGATTAGTGTCGAAGGTCCGCCGAGTCCGACGGCCAGGCTTTCAACGGAGTTGGTGGATAGTGGTGTTGGGAGCCTTGAAAGTTCTGGGTCGGAGAAGTTCTCCAGGACGAATAGTACGAAGAGCAGGACTGGCAATAATATCGACGAGAGCATTGTGTTGAGCCCGAAGAACGGCCCGCCGGCGCATCCAATAAGAATCAGTTCGAAGACGAGGAATTACGTGCACGATACTACGCCGGCCGAGGACGAGGTGCTTGCGAGTCCGCGCACCGTTGATAAACGAGAAGAGCCGGTTAAAAAGAAGAGCCCGACTGAGCCATATTTCGACGAATCGCGCGAGGCAGCTCTGATCAATAAGCTTAAGGAGGACCATAGAAAGGCATTCGAAGCTTCGCCAAAGTTACTAGAGCAGGAGTATCACTTTGATACTGAGACTGAAAGTGAAGCTGGGCCCGAAACTCCGAGCGAAGTTCCTGAGTCTCCGGTTCAATTATACGTTACCGAGCCGACACCTCCACCAAACTTGGATCGTGAGAGGGAATATCAGGAGCGAGTGTTTCAAGAGGAGCGAGCATACCACGGACAGTTGTACCATCAGACACAGAGAATGATCCCATTCGAATCGGGCACCGCGTATACGGAGAGCGACGCGGATGACGAGTACGAGAGGAGCGTGCACGACAGCTCACCAGTCCTCGCCACAGATGACGAAGAGACTGAAAGCGAAGGTAGCGAGAGGACTAGCACGGAGCATACACCCACCACATATGGACGTATGCGCAGCGAAAGAGACCAACGCGATGATGTCCCTGAAGCAAATATCATGGAGTGGACGGCCGAGGAGTGCGCGGATTTCGTGAGCAGCTTGGGCTTGAGACAGTATACAGATGCCTTTCTGGATAACGAGATCACGGGCGAGGCACTCGTGGCGCTTTTGCATGAGGACTTGAAGGAGTTGGGGATTGTGTCTGTTGGGCACAGGTTGACGATTCTGAAGGCGGTGTATGAGATTAAGGTTAAGCAGGATGTGCCGATTGATAGCGATCATTATATGCCATTGTGTAAGTTCGCGCCCAGCACCGAGAAGAAGTCAGGAAGGAGAATATAGTTAACATAACTGCAGCCGCGGACGCAGAGCTTCTGTACGCCCCAGCAACCCAAAAAGACATCAGCAAGCTCATCGAGCAAATCCGCATCCGCGACGAGCGCTGGGACCGCGTCAACGACCGGGAAGCAATCATGAAGCAGCAGTTGGCACAACTTGCAGAGGAAAACCGTCGTTTACGCGAAGACCTGTTACCTGTCTTCAAAATGGTCAAAGAGGCGCAACCACTTCCGTACCACCCGCCAAATCAGCAAGGGAATTACGCACAGCAATATGCAAACACTTACAGCGATCCGAATCCCAGCCAGACGATAACGCCGCCTGCGGCTATTCCGTCATTACCGCCAACAAGTGGAGGGGGATTGAGTAGGAAATTTTCAACGAAGCAGTTTTATCTTAATTCGACGCCTAAGAACGCATCACCGACCCACCTTCTGCATAGCGGAGGTATGGAGCAAGCTTTGGACCCAGCATCAGCAGCTGAGCGCGCGGTACTCTCGTCCTCTCATCTCGCTGCCAGGAATGGAGGACACTCGCAGACCTCGCCCGGGTTGTCACCGAATATGCCGAGTCCGTCAAGCCCGCCGCATTTGAGAGATAAGCATACGGTTTCCGGCTCGACGTTAAACAGCGGGTCTTATATGCAGACTGGAGACCTGAGAGCACAGAGGGGGACGTATACTGGTGGCTCTGACGCGGAATACTCAGGGAACTACCGACTGAGTATGCAGCCACCACGCACCTCTTCCGGGCAGAGTACCCAATCCATCCTCACCAACTCCTCCCGCCGCACAGCAACGCCTGCTCCCTCCCCTGCAGGTGACGGGCCGAGTCTCGAGATTTTCAAATCCTTCAAGGTCAGTATGGACGACCCGTGCTGGAAAGTGCTCCCCGCCGCACTGAAGAAATATAAGATCAATCATCCGCCGGAAGAGTATGCGTTGTATATTGTGTATGGAGACCAGGAGAGGTGTTTGGAGCGAGAGGAGAAACCGTTGATTCTGTTCAAGGAGTTGGACAGGCAGGGGAGGAAACCGATGTTTATGCTTAGGAGGACGAATCAGGATGGTGCTGGGATGGTGAGCGGTGGTGGGGGTGGAGGGATGGCACAAAGTGGAGGAGGAGGAGGGTTGCCGTTGAGGAGGGGCTATGAACCGCCGGGGGGTATTATTTGAGGGGTGAGGCGAGGAGAGTGGGATGTGGTGGTGAGGATGCCAGAATGGTGGAGCTTGAATAGCGTTTTGTCCAGGCGAAGGTTGCATAGCGATATTGTGGATACTTGCAAGTTGTGAGAGCGATACGTGGGCGTTTATATGGAGAAGATGAGAGGAGGATTTGAGGATGAGGAACGAGATGTGTGAATGTCGGAGTAGACGCAATCATCATGAGATGAGATGAGATAAGGAGCGCGGGATGACGAGAGAGGTAGTAAATATGTGTGCAACTGCGCCGTTTCTTCTTTTTGGGTAATTGTGCGTGCTTAAAATTCTGAAATGAGGTGTGATCAACTGAGCTAAGCCGTTGAGTTCATGCGTTCGGTTGGAAGGGAGCTGAGGTGAAGATAGGTCCGTTTTAGAGGACGCTTGGCTCTAGTTATGCGGATAGTTGGGTAAAAGATGACCTAAGTGAGCGAAAAAAGGGCAGGATGTGTGATCGTGATGTCGAAGTGGAGAACGGTAGATGTGCGGGGCGCGTGAAGGCTACGAAGGAGTTGAAGGAGATGGAGGAGGTAAAGAACACGCCACGATAAGGAGAGCTCGGTCTCTGGAGCACGTCACGAAAAGCACACGAGATCACTTGAAGTCTCTGTCACCTCCGCATCCTTCTGGTGAGCGCAGCGGGCCTCAAAACTATGGAACAAAGTGCTCAGCTGCACTGACTTCTTGCCCCAATGAGCGTCTTTCTATGGGGGAAATACAACGACCATATTGCTTCAACACCAACTCTTTGATATCATGGCTTAGCGAGCGACTACGAGGAGAATATAAAAAGCACACTACCTCGTTTCTTGACGAGCAAAATAAGCAAAGAAAATGTAATCATTTTCGACCGTAAGTAGATATGTATTCCACCGTCCTCGACGGCCTCGTCAGATATCTCTCCCTCAACGCTGCCATTATCGTTTGTAATGCCATGACCTCCATGTCTGATTGATGTCTCTTTCCGGCAGGCAATGATGGCATTCTTCACGCTGTAGTGGAAACGGTACCACTAGTCCCCGAAGGTCCGGCTTGGGGATTATATGTGGCTTGATTGGTGCGTTATGCTTGTGTGCTAGTTGAAGACAAGTACGAATTCTATGTCGGAGTAGCCGTGTGCTTGGAGTTTGGAAGTATTGCCTATTGGTGTAAGGAGCCCAGTGAGGCGAGGAGGAAGATGTGGTTGCGGTTGTTGCCCCGGCCGTGTCCCGCTGTGCCCTGGGTTGCTGGTTGTGGTGATTGCCCTTGGTGAGATGGCAATATTGTGGGAACATGAGTTGTTGAGGAGTGAAGATTAAAAGATGGTTCGGTATCAGTCGGGTTATATGATGGTGGTTTCTGTGGTGTTGGAGAGTGAGTGGGCTGACGAAATGTTGGGTTGACATTGGGGGGGGAAACATTCGAAAGAAACCGCATGGTATGTGCTGTGACTTCCAAGATGTGGATTGTGATGTTTGAGAAATACCACCTGTGTTATCCAAGCACTATAACTTCTGGCGGAAATTGCTTCTCGGCCGTAGCGTTGCCTCGTCGTACGCCTTGATGTCCTCAGGGTCGAACATATTGGACGAATATTCCAGCAACTCTCCGAACTTTTTGTCCAACTCCTCGTTGACCGCATGGTCAACCGGAGGTTCAGGAGGAAGAAGATGCTTGGACTTGTCCCTTGCTGCCTCGCCACCAAAGAAGTGTTTAGTGGGGCGAGTTCTAATCTTGTTCGGCTCAATTATGAATGGATTTACGCTTCGTACTTGGCGCAACTCGAACGTGCCGCTTTTTTCCATGTTATGGTATTTCCAAGTCTCTATATCATCCTGCGGGACACGTGGTAGCTCTTTCAGAATATAGCCGTATTTGTCTTTTGAGGGCTTAGAAGTCGATTGTTCGCCCTCTGTCCATTCTGGAGCTGGCCGGCTGTAATCATTGAACACATCCATACCCTCCTTCAGAAAGGTGCGCAACATAGTGGTGCCTCCATCGTTGTCAAGGAATTGCCATTCCCAGTATTGAAGAGGACTCAGTCCTGTCCCATTGGGATGAGTACTGATGGCGTCGTTAACCTCCTTTGAGACCGCAGCTAGATCCTTCATTATGGCACTGTTCAACCCAGTCCAGAAACGATACTCCCTTCGTTTCCCTTCTATATTATTGGACCAATTGTCATACTCCTCAAGCAATTGCCACTCGGCTTCTAGATCCTTGTGCCTGGTTCTTTTAATCGGATCGTTTGGGAAAATGATTCTAAGCTTCTGCACGCGAAAAGGTCGTAGTTGAATATTGGAGGTTCAGCTCGAGGCCTTTTGATTATCATTCGGCTATCGACGCCTTTACTGTCAGTTGCCTCGTCCACACGGAATTTTGCCTTCTTGGAGTCATGACATGGTATCGTGTCTGCTTTGTGCTTGAGAAGTATGTTTCTGTTCTTGGAGTCATCTAATTCCATTTCTATCTTTCGGCCCGAGGGACACTTTAGTTCGTCTTAGCAGCCTGGTGTTGTTGCGGATGTGATAGTTTGTGCCGACTGCCGAGTTATAGAAGATTACCATGAACTAGTCCTGATTATCAGGGCGAAGATCAGTTTGCATAGGTATTACGAGTATATGTTGCACCAGTTGTGGAACCAACGGCATGCATGAAGGTGTTGGCTGCGGTGTATTCGTGCGGGCACCTCGACATTTTGATGGCTCTGCTTCGATGCCCAAACAACATGACACTAATGATCTGAAACGCAAACGGCACATAGCACCTAGTCCGTAAAGAGGTTAGTAGAGATTTAAAACGCCGAGAATTTAGAGCTTAATTCAATTACCGGTCGCGACCTCATTTGGGATGGCCACGGATGTTTCCTGCGAAACGAGTTCCGTGCCTCCCCTGGGTTATATCTATCATCCTCCCCCAAGAATGGCATCTCACTAGCGTTCCTCACTTCTTCTCCTCTCTGGCGCCGAAAACAGCAATTGTGGATATCGTCCATCCAAAGATTTGCTTTTTCAAAACCTACGCTGTTTTTGACGAGCTGAAATGCTTCTACCTTGAGCGATTCTATTTCCTGCGCAATGTTCACAGCTCGTCTGTGCAAAGACCGCAATATTTTTTGTCCTGGTCCAACTGCTGGAGGGTTGGTGTCAATCTTCTGGCTGAGTTCGAGTGCTCGAAAGATGGTCAGCTTGTATTCCTCGGCGTAAAGCAACACTCGCCGAGCTTGGCTACTCATTTCTTTTCTAAACCTTACGTCCTCCATATCTATCAATCTGTCACTTGTAACAGCTGAATCTCGTTCTTTCTCGTCTTAGACTGACTCTAAGTGCAGGTCTGTTACAACAGCAGCCCAAATCGAACAGCTCCCCATCTTATATCTTCTACCTCGAGCTGTGGGACTCCTCGACTGAATGGCATTGAGCAGCCCCCGCCCTGTCTCGCCATCTTGCTTATAGACCCAACGGCCCACAAAGACTCACAGGCCCATTGGAGTCCCGAGCAAGAGTATAATCTTTAATGATTGTCTTTCTCACAGACTCGACGAGCAAACAGCCATGAAGGCGACCGAGTCCCATAAGACTGGCCGAACCGTAGCATAGCATTAAGCAGATCGCACCTTGTCTCGCCATCTTCGTTATAGACTCAACGGTCATAAAGACTGAACGAGTGAAGGAACGTTCGCGGAAGAGCACACCATCATCTTTTCTCGTTGTCTTTCTCACAGACTCGACTGGCAAAATCCCCACAACGGTAATCGTGGAACTGGGTCTTTCTCATAGCCTCGACCGCCAACAAAGACTCGTCGACCCATCGCATCCGTAAGCGCGGCTTTGAGCAGCTCTCATCTGGTCTTTCTATCGTGGTTACAAACTCAGAAGCCCCTAAAGACTGCAGGACGCTAGAGAAAGAGTTAAACCTTTCCTCGTCGTCTTTCTCATCGACCCGCCTGGCAAATTGCCACAAAGAACAATCGGGCAACTCTTACCCTGGCTTGCCATTTTGGTTACGGACTCAACGGCCACAAAGGCTCGCTGGCCCATCGAAATCACAAGCATGACGTTAAGCCTCTTCCGGCCTGTCTCGCCATATTTGTTGTAGGCTCAACGCCTACAAAGACTGGCCGAGCGATTGGGTCCTCGAGAAAGAGCATGGTCTTTTCCCGCTGTCTTTCCCTTCCCATAGAATCGATTTGGGACTGGCCACCAAGGCAATGGAATTTCTGCTTGCCATGTCTGGCAATTTTCATTGTTGACCCACTAGTGAATAAAGGCTTGAGGACTCATCGACGTTGCGAGGAGCAGGTTTTACAGTGCTTGCATTGCTTCGCCATCTTCATTGCAGACTCAAAAGTCAATGAAGACTGATGAGATGGCGGGTTTCTAGAGAAAATACACACTCATCTCTCGTTGTCCTTCTCATCGACTCGATTACTCGACTGGCAAGACTCGACTGACGAACACCCACAAAGACAATCGAGTCTCTGTTTGCATTGTGACCTTATCTGGCAATCCTCGTCCTAGACTCAACTTTCCACAAAGACTGACCAACTGGCTGGCCTCCTCGGCTGACGACTGGCCACAAATAATTGAAGGGCATTCAACATCCACCAAGAACGCCAGCCAAGGTGAGTGAAAGAAGTACGGGCAGAATACAAAGCGCTTTGAGTACCAAAGAATATGTCTACCCAGATCTTGCGATTGCGCTATCTGTAAGGACAGCAATTAACATCGTGTCGGCACAAAACCAGAATGGTTTTGCACCGACGTTGTCAGTCCAGGAGCATTCAACAATGGGACAGCTGGGGCAAGGTCATACTATGTCATTTTCACTAGTGACAAGGTTGCCTCATGCGGCCTTAAAAAAGATATTTATCATTACTATTCATATTCATAAGGTGCTTGCTAATTGTGTACAAGATATGCGATTAACTTGCTACAATAGCACATACACACTTCCATGCTTTCCGGCATAGCTGTCTCTCCACGCGGTCGCTTCCATCCGTTCTTATTTAATGGCAACAGCGGTGTTATCCAGGCAAGGTTATGATGGCGACATCCTCAGATGGCCATTTCCCTCATACTCTCCAACCAGAACGGGCTGCAAGAAAGATTATTACTTCTAATCAAAGACACTTCAAGCCTTACTCCTCTGCGCTCTCGTCCTCTGCGCAACACTGATCGTCTCAGCCTCCGTCTCCGGCTTCCCCTCAAGCACATCGCCATTCAAGTTGATCGCTGGCGCATTCTCTCTGAGCTCGATCCTCTTAACCTCTTTCTCCTCTCCAATCCTGTCGATCTCCGCCTGCTCGTCCATCTTCTCCTGGATAGCCTCCTGCTCCGCCTCCTCCTCATCCTCATAATCGGATCTATCATCCTCGAGCTGATCCAAGAAGAGGAACCTGTACGCAATTCTCAGAATAGCATATAACCAAAAGAGATTAAGTGCCTGAAGCGAAGCGAGGAGGGTGGTGGAGACGTAGTGTGCGAGTGGGGACTTGTACTGCTCGATCTCCCAGATGAGCTCGTATGGGCCGACAGTCTTGAACTCATAGAACTCGGAGAGCAGGATGCGCAGGTTGAGGTAGTGGCGTAGGTAGATCCAGACGATGACAAAGACACCGAAGTATGGGCCGACGAGGGGGTGGTCGACGTAGTTTAGGGATTTGGATGTCTGTGTTGCGTGTCAACTTTTGCAACTCCAATGGTAAGCGGAAGAAGAGGGAAGGACTTACGGCAAGGAAGAAATCAGATATGTCGTGGGTAAGGTAGACAGCGATACCCATGTGCGTGAAGTGGAAGTGGTAAGATGCCCAGATGAGAGAGAGGGAGACAATATGATGCGCCACCAATTCCTTGAAATCCTTTCTCGGCTTCTCCATCCCCAACATCATGACGATGAACTGTTGTGTCCAGTATGCGCCCTGAACGAGATAGTAGAACTTTAAGTCCCCGTCCAGAATCTTATGCGGGTAGTCCTCGTACATGCCATTGATGTTGAAGTACCAAACCGGCGTATGCGACATGACCCACAAGCCCAATGGTCCCATGACACTGAAGTAGATAGCCGTATACATCTGCTCCATGAATCTAGCCTGCTTCGCGCGCGACTGGAGACCAGAACGGATGGCCAACGGCAGCAAGATCTTCTGCATGATGAACTCCCGCGTGAAGCTCAGAAACACGGTGTAACCAGCCACGAATGCAAAGTCCCGTGGACCCTTGCTGTACTTGTAGTGTCCAGACTCTGAGACCTCGCCAGGCACGCGGTACGACAGGAAAATGAAGCGGTGCATTGGGTTCGATTCGGTTGGATTGACGGCGTAGAGGAGACCCATGGTGATGAGCATGATGAGAGGGACGACGTAGGTCTTCTTGAGAGCGAAGTTCTTCCATCTGCGCAGCATGGAGCGGGCCTTCCGGCGCTTGGAGAATGGGCGTGCTTTGCGGTCGCGTTCACTCTTTGCCTGTTATTACTGCGTTAGCGACTGCAGTTATACTTCCAGCCTTTCCAAGGAAGCTGGGCCACAGGCGCCTCGTCTGAAGCTTCGTCATCACATACCCTCAACATGCCAGGACTCATGATCTTTGCATCAATTGTGCTCAACGCCGGTCCACCAGTATCTCCAGCTCTAATCTCTCCTCCCAAACCACTGCTCTTTCTTCTTCTGCGAATCTTGTTGCCTCCATTGCTAAGCGTCTGGCCGAGTGTTGCACCCTGAGCTGGATGCGCCGAGCTCGTGTCGTCCAAAGAAGGGAATGGCTCTGTTGAAGCCATGATGTATGCGTACTCTTGTCGTTCTCTGTCGCTCTGCGAAAATACAGCAGTCGCTTGTTCTGTGTTGACGTTCTGGAGAACAACCTCCTATCCCAATGAGCTTCGACAACGTCTGGCTCCGGTAATCGCGGCGTAAGCACCAAATTCTCGCAAGCTGCGCTATCAATTCGACAAACAGTTGTGAAATATACGCAGGTAGCCGAATGCTCGCAATAACTTCAATGGCGGTATTTACAAATGTTTCGGGTCTAAACTTTGTCGCGACACCAACCCTATCTGGTAATGGCCGATAAACTATCTGGGATGGAAGAACTGCCGTCCGGCGTTCCGGGGAGCTGGGAAGGCCAAGCTCCATGCTCACCGCCTTGGACGCGTGATGACGCGGTTGAAAGAGGGCACAAGCCACAATCGCGTCTCCCCAATGAAACTCGAAACGCGCATGGTCAAGGGTAGCTGTAGCAAACTGCGATTTAAATATCAACCACAACCGCCTTTTGAATCATTACTTTGCATCATTACTCTTCAATCAACTACCTCAAGACGTTTATTTCTACAGCCATAAGACGATTGGCAACATGCCACCCAAAAGAAAAGCAGCAGACGCTGTAACAAACTCAACCAAAAAAGTGAAAGCTGGAGGTGATATCAGGAACTTCTTTAGCTCGCAGGGTAGCTCGCCGCCGAGGAGGGTTACGAGGACGAGTAGTGCTGCGGCAGCTTCTGCTACTAAGGGCGATGCGACGACGGATAAGGAGAACGCGAAGCACGCAATACCGACTCGGAAGACGGCCACCGCATCTTGCTTGACGGCTCTCTCGCCCAAGGGAAATGATGGCCAGCCGGTAGAAGTTGTTGAGTCGGTTAATGCGACTAGGGCGAAGATGGAGGCGGCAAATGTGCCTGCGCTACCGACAGCTCCAGAGACAGCATCTGTGTCGCCAGCTCAACCGCCATCAGACACGCCAGCGAAGACGACCATCTCACCACTCAAAGAAGTCCTCTCAGTACCCATACCCCTCAGCAAATCAGCCTTAACCAGCACACCCACCTTTGACGTCAAAGCCTGGGCCTCAAAACTCACAGACGAGCAACGCGAGCTCCTCGGCCTCGAAATCGCAACCCTCGACTCCTCCTGGTTTGCCGTCCTTAAGGACGAACTCCTCTCAAAAGACTTCCTAAACCTCAAGCGTTTTTTGATGTCAGAGCATAAATCAGGAAAACAGATATTTCCTCCAGCTCAAGATGTCTACTCCTGGTCCCGGCACGCCCCATTACCAACCGTCAAGGCCGTGATACTGGGGCAGGATCCATATCATAACAACAACCAAGCGCACGGCCTCTGTTTCAGTGTTCGTTCACCCACGCCCGCTCCCCCAAGTCTCAAAAATATATACAAGGCGTTGGAGAAGGAGTTTCCGGACTTCAAACCGCCGCCTCATAAGGGGGGTTTACTTACGCCCTGGGCCGATAGAGGTGTCCTGCTCCTGAACGCCTGTCTCACCGTCCGCGCGCACGAAGCGAACTCGCATTCTAACAAAGGGTGGGAGCGCTTCACTCAGGCAGTCATCGACAAAGTAGCGGGCGGAAAACGAGGCGTAGTGTTTTTGGCGTGGGGGGGACCGGCGGGAAAGAGGGTTGCGAAGGTTGACAAGAAAAAGCACCTAGTGTTAACAGGTGTCCACCCGAGTCCGCTGAGTGCACATAGAGGATTCTTCGATCTTGGACACTTCACCAGGTGCAATGAGTGGTTGGTGGAGAAGTACGGGGAGGAGGCGGCGATTGACTGGAGTCTCGACGTTGATCCGGATGTTGCTGGCGTCTGATGTGCGGAAAGGATGAGGCTCAATGGATCTTGGATGCCAACCTGAGGTTGCTGGCCCTGAAGTTGCTGGTATTCAGAGGTAGTGGGCGAGGTTTAATAAGGTTTCGCAATGATACCATCTGCCTTATGAGTTTAATCTAGTGTCATTCCTGGCAACTTGGCCAATATGTAGCAAGATTGAGGGTCTAGCGATATTCCCCCCCCCCCCCACCC